>Ga0209521_10000051_pt1 | contig 65249 bp, 85 predicted proteins | sample Rifsed19ft4_FD_184016 | JGI IMG/M metagenome (GOLD analysis project Ga0209521, IMG submission 184016) | Soil microbial communities from Rifle, Colorado, USA - sediment 19ft 4 (version 2) | ecosystem: Environmental > Terrestrial > Deep subsurface > Rock core/Sediment | place: Rifle, Colorado...
GTTTCTCCCTGGCCGAGTATCTGAGAACTCTTCACTCCTGTAACGATGAGAAGAACCCGTATGGATTTTTCCATGTCAGGGGAAATCTGTGCACCCCATATGAGCTTTGCATAGGGGCTCAGCTGGCTTCCCACTGTCTCTATTATCACCTTGCATTCGTCGAGGCTCATGTCAGGGCCTCCCACTATATTTACGAGGGCTCCTGCCGCATTTGAGATATCGACGTCCAGGAGCGGATTGTTTACCGCTTTTTCCACAGACTCTGCAGCCCGGTTGGTGCTGTCTGATTCCCCCATTCCTATCAAAGAGACTCCTCCGTCGACCATTACAGCTTTTACATCTGCAAAATCAAGGTTCACAAGCCCGGCAACAGTCACCAGCTCTGTGACACCTTTAACCGCATTTGTTAAAATTTCATCTGCGATTTTAAATGCAGTATGCAGGGGAAGCTCTGGGGCTAATTCCAGAAGCTTGTCGTTTGGAATCACAATCAAAGTATCAACGACTGCTTCCAGTCTTTCGAGTCCGTCCATTGCATTTTCCAGCCTTTTTTTTCCTTCTATCGTGAAAGGAAGAGTAACAACGCCTATCACCAGAGCTCCCTGCTTTTTAGCCAGAGATGCTATTACTGGAGCAGCGCCTGTTCCTGTTCCTCCACCCAAGCCGCAGGTAATGAATATCATGTCGCTTCCTGAGATTTTTTTCTTTATCTCTGATTCTGATTCTTTCGCTGCCTCTTCTCCAACCTTAGGATTGCTTCCTGCTCCAAGCCCTTGTGTGAGCTCTCTGCCTATGAGAATTTTCTGATCGGCATTGCTATACAATAAATCCTGGGCATCTGTGTTTATTGCTATCAGTTCCCCTCCTTTGATTCCTATTTCCCTCATCCTGCTCAGGGAATTTCCGCCCCCCCCTCCAACGCCGATGACCTTAATTTTTGCAGCCTGCTTTTTCAGGAGTTCTGCAAGCTCTTTGTCAACTTCTTTTACGCCAGAAGAAAGCTCTGTCTCATAAACACCAACATCTTCCATAGATGATAGAGCAAATTATTATTTATAAAAATTGTTGTGGTTTTTTAGGTGCCTTATTGCCGGCTATTTCCGCTCTTTATCAGCTTCTTCTGTTTCAATGACATCCACATCCAGACCGAGAAGCTGCTTAAACTTATCCCCAAACATTTCCACTATTTTTTTCATATCTTTTTCTGTCTTTATTATAAGTTTTTTGTCATCAACTGTGAAGTCCAGATTTCTCTTGAAAAAAAATTCATTCACTGCCTTTATTTTTTCATTGATATCATCAACTTTTCTTTTGACATTTATCCTGTATATGACTGTTTTTCCTGAGAGCGGGCTGTTAAAGTCGACCATCACCCTTCCTCCTGAGACTGTCAGGGCTTTCCCGATTCTTCCGTCAAAATTCAGAAGGGCTCCCGGAATCGGATTTGTATTATGCTCCCTAAAAATTCTCATGGGAATCATCTGAACCAATGCCGGATTTCTTTTTCCAAATGCCCTTTCCGGCTCCAGCTCAACTTCGTATTCTCCTGCATCTTTTCCAATAAGAAAATTGTCCAGTTCATCGAGGAACATGTGCTCCCCGAGGCAGAAAATGAAGGGCTTCGGTTCAACGGGATGGTCATGGCCGCTGTGAATTTTTTCAAGGTCTTGTTTTATATTTGAATCAAAAATTTCCCCTTCCTTGACTTTTCCCGTGAATTCTATTTCAATAAAATCCTTGTTGTTTAATGGCATTAAAAGAAGTATCAATACGGCATTTTTAAAAGTTTTCAATCGCGATGTCTTAATTTTCGTCAGGTTCTTCAGGCAAGCCTTTTTAAATATATTTTTGCTTTCTTATTTATGGTTTTGAAAATTATCAATGCAACTGAGGCAAAACCCGGAACCAATATAATAATCGAGGGAGATCCTTATACTGTAAAAAAGGTTGATATCAGCAAAACAGGGAAGCACGGCGCTTCCAAATGCAGAATCGAGGCAGCTGGAATGATAAGCGGACAGAAAAAAATAATAGTTGCCCCTGGACATGAGAGATTTGAGGTTCCGATGATTGACAAAAGAAGGGGGCAGGTCCTCTCTGTCGGGGAAAGGGCGAGCGTAATGGACCTGGAAAGTTTTGAAACATTCGATATTGAAATCCCGGAGGAATTAAAAGCTGAAATTGATACAAATTCCAGCGTGGAATACTGGGATATAGAGGGGCGGAAAATAATCAAAAGAAAGCTCTAAATTAATAAACTTAAAAATAAAATGGCAAAAATTCCTGAGGCAACCAACAGACTCTTTAAGAACATATTTGTATGCAAGAATTGCCAGTCAAAAATCAGGGCAGACCCGCAGAAAATAATGAGGGGGAAAGTGAGATGCAGAAAATGCGGAAAAAAGGCTTTCCGCCCGATAAAGAGAAAGTGATAAACTTTCAATTCGCCAATAAAATTGTCAAATGAAAGGAAAATAAAAAATGAGCTTTTTCAGTGATCCATTTACTAGAATTGACCTCATATTCCTGGCAGCATTCCTGATATTTTTTTCCAGCTTTCTCTATACCAGAAAAAAAAACCTGAGGAGAGAGGGGCTTTTATTTCTGTATAAAACCAAGTGGGGGATAAGGCTGATAAATTATCTCGGGACAAGATACAAAAAAACCATAGGGGTTTTGAGCTACATCTCTGTTTTTACCGGATATGTTCTGATGGCCGGAGTGTTATACCTGATATACACTATACTAAAAATATATCTATTCAGCCCGGAAATAGTCAGGGCAATAAAAGTGCCACCACTCATCCCCCTCGTGCCTTATCTTCCGCAGGTATTCAAACTGGGATTTCTGCCTCCTTTCTATTTCACCTATTGGATAATAATTCTTGCGATTATTGCCATAGCTCACGAGGCTGCACACGGGATATTTGCCGTGCACAGCAAGGTAAAAATAAAGACGACAGGATTCGGTTTTTTCCCGTACTTCTTGCCAATATTTCTGGCTGCTTTCGTGGAGCTGGACGAGAAAAAGATGGCAAAAAAGAAAAAATTTCCCCAGCTCGCAATTCTATCGGCAGGAACCTTCGCAAATATAATCACTGGAATATTGTTCTTGCTGATATTATTCGGTTTCTTTTCTGTTGCCTTTTCACCATCAGGCGTTGTCTTCGATACTTATGCGACCTCCACGATAACCATAGCAGGAGTTTCCATGGTTAACGGGGTTCCCCTAATCAATCCAACTTACGAAAAAATTCTGAATCTCTCAGAGGAAGATGGATTCAATGAAATAAATTTCAACAGTGAAACTTATCTTGTAACAAAAGAGGTTCTTGAAAATCAGGCTGACAACGAAGGAAGCATTTTTGTTTATAGCGATGCTCCAGCAATCAGGGCGAATTTAAGCAGCATAATCACAGAGATAAATGGTGTAAAAATAGACAGCATTGATAAATTAGTTGAAGAAATTTCCAAGTACTCTCCCGGAGATAAGATAACGATAACGGAAAAAACAGACGAGGGATTTTCAGAGAAGGAACTGGTTCTCGAAGAACATCCTGAAAGGCCGGGAAACGCATGGCTCGGAATTGGTTTTTTTGATAAAGAACCTAAAGGGTTTTTCGGGCGGCTTGTCAGCAACCTCGCATCCTTCAGAGACCAAAATGTTTATTATGAGCCAAAAATCGATGGAATCAGCGTATTCATATACAACCTTTTATGGTGGGTGGTAATTATAAGCATCAGCGTTGCCCTGATCAACATGCTGCCTGTCGGGATTTTTGACGGCGGAAGATTTTTCTATCTCACTGTTCTCGGAATTACAAAGAGTGAAAATATTGCAAAAAGAGCATTCGCATTCTCCACCTATCTGTTCCTTTTTATATTATTAATACTGATGGTTACTTGGTTATCGAGTATTTTAGGAATTGATATTCTAAACGTCTTTAGATAAAAATCTTTTACAAATCAATAACCCCGTCTTCCGGCGTTTTCACAGAGTAAAACGACGCAGATGGCTAAAGATCTATCACGCCATCTTTTGTAAGTGCTGCAAATCTTATTCCTACAGGGAGATTGATGAGGGCGGAAATCAGGGCCATGTGCTCTTTCCCGTCGCCCGAAGCTATGCTCAAGGCAACTTCTGTTCCCTTTATTTTTCCTTTAAGTTTTCCCATGAATTCTTCCCTTAAATCTCCGAGTTTTTTGTCCAGATCAACTTTTATGAATTCGAATTTTTTTTCAGAGGAGAATTTCTGCGCAAATTCGCTGCCAAGAAGTATTATGTTGTCCCACTCCCCATATTTCAGGAGGCCCGATACCTGGCCCCAGCTTCCTTTTCCTGTGGAAAGCAATGCAACGAGTTCCATTTAAGAAAGCAATAAATTTTGTTTATAAGTATTGTTGTGATAATATTTATAAACCGGCCTTATCTTGAAAGTTTGCCGGTTGAACCACATCGTTGGCGCATATTTTCTATGGCGCGGCGCATAAAGTGGGAGGCGAGGATATTGGAAAGCGACTAAAGTTTGCATGAATAACGGCTTTACAATGTCCGAGGAGAGAGAAAATGGAACTTGAAAACGAGATAAAGAAGGCTTTATCGGAATTGAGGAAAAGCGAAGAAAGGAAATTCGACCAGACGGTAGACCTAATAATAAATCTGCAAAAATTTGACCCAAAGAAAAACCAGATAAATATTTTCGCATCTGTTCCTTACAGGATAAAAGAAAAGAAAATCTGCGCTTTTTTGGAGACGAGGAACGCTTCTATAGAAACTATAACCCCGAACGATTTTAAGAATTATTCTGAAAAGAAAGCCTTGAAAAAACTCGTGAAAAGGTTTGATTTTTTCATTGCCCAGGCGAGCGTAATGCCAAAAGTTGCGGGCATTTTTGGCAAGGTTCTCGGTCCTGCAGGGAAAATGCCTTCCCCTCATCTCGGCATCTTGATGGATATCAATGACAAAACGATAGAAGAGGTAAAAAAGAAGATAAGCAACAGCATCAGGATAAGGGTGAAGGAGGCGAGCATCAAACTGGCAATAGGGAAGCAGAGCATGAAGGACGAAGAAATAACAGAAAATGTCCTTGCAGTTTATAATGCCGTAATGAAAGATCTTCCAAAAGGAAAGGAGAACATCAGGAACATAGAGCTGAAGTTTACGATGACTAAACCGCAGAAAATAAAGATAAAATGAAATCAAAAAATATGACTGGGAAAAAAGCAACCCACGTATCTGGGAAGAAAAAAACTCTCGTTTCAGAGTTAGCGGATTTGATGAAGAAAAAGAAAACAATACTCGTAGCCTCGATAAAAAGCATACCCTCTTCCCAGTACCAGGAAATTTCAAAAAAATTGAGGGGTAAGGCTGTAGTAAAGGTTCCTAAAAAGAGCATGATATTCAGGGCATTCGACGATTCCGGAATAGGAGAGATAAAAAAACTAAAAACCCAGATAAAGGACAGCACAGCTGTTCTTTTTTCAGACATAGACTCTTTTGAACTGGCTGCAGAATTGGTGGGCAAGAAAAGCCCTGCAAAGGCCAAGCCCGGCCAGGAAGCTCAGTCTGATATAGAAATTCCCGAAGGGCCTACAGATCTTGTTCCGGGCCCGGCGATAAGCGAGCTTGGAGCCCTTGGCATTAAGATTCAGATAGAAAAAGGAAAGATAATGATAAAAGAGCCGAAGGTTATCGTGAAGAAAGGGGAAAAGATTTCACAGGCTGCGGCAGAGATGATGAACAAGCTCGGGATAAAGCCTTTTTTAATTGGGTTTATACCGGTTGCTGCGTTTGATACAAAGGAAGGGAAACTTTATTTAAATATAAACGTGGATAAAGAAGGCATTGTTAAGGAATTAAAAGAATCCTTCTCTAAAGCGTTGAGCCTTGCTATTAGCATTTCTTACACATCTCCAGATACAATCAAATTTTTAATCCAGAAAGCAGAAAGGCAGGAAAAGGCACTGGGAAAATTTATTGGTGAAAAATTAGCTGAAAAAGAAGAGATTGTTAATGATAAAAAAGATGAAATTGGCAGTATTGGCGTTAATAATTTTATAAATCAAAAAATAAATTCTCAGGAGGAAAATAAATAATGGAATACATATATGCGGCACTTTTGCTGCACAAGCTTGGAAAACATGTAGACAGCGAGCATCTGCATAAGGTAGTTGCTGCTGCCGGAGAAGAGCCAGACGAATCAAAAATCAAGTCTCTGGTTGCAAGCCTCAAGGGAGTCGATATAGCAAAAGAGCTTGAAAATGCGGCTTTGGTTTCAGCAGCCCCTGCACACGGAGCAGGACATGGCCACGCAGAAGAGAAGAAAGAAGAAAAGCCCAAGGAAGAAAAGAAAGCTGCTGCGGCTGAAGGCTTGAGCGCGCTCTTCGGATAATTTTTGTTTTTCAGTTTTATTAGTCTGAAGAGCTTTTCTTAGTTAGTAGGGAATTTCTATTAACAAATTTTATAATAAAGCCTCAGGCAGGATTCGAACCTGCGACCCATTGATTACGAATCAATTGCTCTGCCACTGAGCTACTGAGGCAGAAATTTAAACGCCTCCGCCAGGAATCGAACCTGGAGGCCCGTAAAGGCCCGGTTCTCAAGACCGGTGCTCTACCATTGAGCGACGGAGGCCTATATATTTTAGAAGAGATGGTATTTTAAAAGTTTATGTTAAACTTATCCTTACTAAAAATATGTGGATGGTTTTATATTAAAAATTAGAAAATCAATCCAACCCAAGAATTCTTTTCCACCAGGGTTTGTCTACTATTGGCTGGTCGTTTTCACCTATGATTTCATGAGTTATGACGGGCTTCTCCTTTAAAACAGGATTTTCCTTAGAAAATTCCTTATTGGCTTCCCTGATTGCGGAATCAACAATTGTTCTTGAATATCCCTGTTTCACCAATGCCCATTTCAGGGATTCCGGGGCATATCCTTTTCCCATATTTTTCTTCAGATAATCGATGACTTTTCGCTTGTACTCCGCTTCCTTCATTTGGCATACCTCTTATGACGAATGTTTTTCATTATGGGATAATAAGAATCTGTAAGTTTAAAAAATTAGTTGTTTTTGGATGTATAAGAGTTATGGTTAAAATAACAAAGTTTTTTATTGAAAATCACTTTATGGTAATCGGCTTGTTCTCTTTGTAGAATCTAAATGCCTCATCAATTCTCGAGCTCGTTTCAGAATAAATAGTTACTATTTTTTCGCCCTTTTTTATCGCATCCCCGACATGGTGGTAAAGGTAAATTCCGGCTGATTTGTCTGCAGGAGAACCGGCAACTCTTGCAAGATTATTGATTTTTTTGTTGTCTATCTCTGTTACTTTCCCAATTTTATCTGAAAGAATATCCTTCTTCAGTTTCGCATATTTTATCCTGTTTAAGTTTCCTTCCTGGGCTTTTACTATCTCCTTGAACTTTTCAAATGCTTTTCCTGAGTATAAAATTTTTTCAGCCATTTCAATGCCTTTCCCTTTTTTTGCCTTGCCAGTCATTTCGAAAAGATTTCCGGCCAAAAATAAAGATTTCTTCTCGAGGTCTTCAGGGCCTTTTTTCTTAGGATCCAGTATCTTAATTATGTCCATCAGCTCTAATGCAGGGCCTATTCCGTTGCCTACGGGCTGGCTTCCGTCAGTCAGAACCACCTTCATTTTTTTATGGAAATATCTCCCGAGCTGCAGGAATTTTCTTGCAAGAGATTTCGCCTTTTTTCTTGTCGGCATTTTTGCGGTTTTTCCGTATGGAATGTCTATCAGGATGTATTTGCTCCCTACTGCAAATTTTTTGGACATGATTGACGCAAGAAGCTGGGATTTTGGATCTATTTTCAGTTCTCTTTCAACCTTTATTATCTTGGAATCTGCTGGAACTGTCCCCATTCCTCCACCCCAAACGATAAATGCATTTGTCTTTTTCAGAATTTTTTTCAGCTCCGGTATGGGAAATCCGACCTTTACTATTGTTTCCATAACATCGGCTGTTCCTGCTGCGCTTGTTATTGCCCTTGAAGATGTTTTCGGAAATTTAAGCCCTGCTGCAGCACATATGGGGACAACTATTGGGGTTGTCCTGTTCCCTGCAACACCCCCGATGGAATGCTTGTCAACAACAAATTTATCCTTTACAGAAAATCTCTCTCCTGTCTTCAGAATTGCATTTATCAGATAGATTGTTTCTTTATTGGTCATTCCGCTGCGATACATTGCCGCAACAAAAAGAGCTATCTCGGGCTCAGAAAGACGGTCATTTACGATATCTTTTATTATCTCGTCAATTTCCTTTCTTGAAAGTCTTTTGTTGTTAAGCTTTTTCCTGATTAAATCCACGCTTCTTGGTATAGGGGCAATGTTAATATCGACAATTTGCCCTTTTTTCAGATTCATTTTTGATTTTACCTCCAAAGAAAGAAGTATCTGTTTTTTTCCAAATTCTCCGTCAATGATATCCAAAACAGCAGTCATCTCCTTCGGGTGTTTTGAAAGGGTTTTTATCAGGATCATTTCCTGTGCCTTAACTCCCAGTTCTATGGCAGTCTCTTTATTCAGCATTGCCACAGGAAGCCCTGCATTCCATTTAAGAAATTTTGATCTGAGTTTCATCTTTCCTCTTTACAGATATAGGTAGAAAAATCTATTTTTATATTTATTTAGGGCTATTTTTTCTCGAATTCCTTTATTACCAGGCCCGGCATTGGTTTTTTTCTGTACAGCTCAAGAATTATCAGGAGATAGGCTACAACGAGAGGCCCGATAATAACCCCCAAAATTCCGAAGAAGAACGCACCGCCTATCATCGATATAAGAACTATTCCTGAATGTATCTTCGTCATTTTTGAAATAAAGATAGGCCTCAGTATGTTGTCTATCCATGAGGAAGCCATTCCAAAGGCGAAGATTCCCCACGCTGCCAGATTATTTCCTGCTATCAGCATAAGAATAAAAACAGGAATCCAGATTATTGCGGTTCCCACTATAGGCAAGATGCCTGCAATCACTGCCAAAAGAGTGAGAAATAAAGCATTAGGCACACCGAAGATGAAAAATCCAGAACCAGCTATGATTCCCTGTAATATTCCTATTAAGACTATTCCATAAAGGACCGATTTTGTTATTTCTGAAGAATATTGAAAGAGCTTGTTTTCAATCTCTTTCGGGAATGGGAGAAGGCTCTTTACATATTCTGCAACTTTGTCCCTGTCTCTCAACGTAAAGAAGAAAGTGAACAATACAACAAGCATATGCAGAGAGATTGCCGGAAGGTTCAGAAGGATATCTGTAAAGGCATTTGTCACTGAATTTGCAGTTTTTATTGTGAAAGAAGAGACTACAGAACTTATCTGGGTGGAAAATTGCTCTGACGCAAAGAATTTCGGGAAGAGATTTTTTAATGGAGTAACAAAATCTATCTGCAAGGTTGACTGGAATATCTTAAAGGACTGGTCTATCAGTATGGGAGTCAAAAACCATATGGGGATAAAAATTATCAGTAAAAGAAGAACTATCATTATTGATGCAGATAAGTTCTTTGATTTTGTCTTCTTATAAAGCCATTCATAAACAGGATTAAAAACGAATGCTAGCAGCAACCCGAAAACTACAGAAAGGAGGATCGGCCTCAGAAGAAGAAAAGAAAATACAATAAGGACTACCAAAATTATTGCAGTCATTATTTTATTGAAGTAATCTTCATCTACTTTGGTCATCGGTTAAGAGATAGTAGCCAAAATTTATAAAGGTTTGTGAATAAAAATTTTAATGAACTTCATAAAAAAGATCTTCTCGGGAAAAGCTGACGAGGCAGCTCACCGGCAGTTTATTCGTTTCGGAAAAGGCGAATACAGGAGGAGGGCTCTTTTGAGCATTTGGAAAACAAAAAACATAAAGGTCAGGGGCAGTTTTGAGTTTGCAAATGATTTTGTTTTGTTCGTTGCTGGTTTGGGAGATGCTGTCTTTAACGGAACCATTTTGAGCAAAGAAGAGATTCCAGGACTGCGGGGAATAAAAAAAGTGGGGAAAATTGTTTACAATGTCAGTAATTTAACAAGCAGCAAGGTAAAAGAGATTATGCCTATGGCTTATTATTTTCTTCTGAATGCAGATGGAAATGGGATAAAGCTGAGAATAAAGGGCAAACTGCCAAAACCTGGAAAAGGGGAGGGCAAGATTGATGAAAAGTTCTGCCAGCTGGAGATTGATGAGAAATATTACAGGGCAGCCAGAGAGGATTTTTTCTGGGATTTGCCAGAGTGCAAAAAAGCCAGTGTCGAGCACACTTTTATTATTAAGGATATTATCATGCCTAAGGGAGAAACAGATTACGCGAAGATTCGCGAGATGGCAAAGAGGAAAGGCAGAGTCGTAAGAATCGCGAATGTTGACGGAAAGGAAACAAGGAAAGAGGCTGAATTTGAGGCGTGAATTTCTGAAAAAAGGTTTAAAAACCCGCAATTTTTAGATATCTTATCCAGGGTAGAGAAGCTTTGTAAAACAAAGCTAAAGAAAAAATGTTCTCCGCGAAAATGTTAAGAAATGTCGACGATAAGAAGACCGAGAAAAGGAAGCCTGCAGTTCTGGCCGAGAAAAAGGGCCGGCAAATTCTTGCCTAGAGTTAACTGGAGTTCTATAATTTCCAAAAAGAGATTAAAGGGGTTCATATGCTACAAGGCAGGCATGGCTTCTGCCTATGTCAAGGATGATACTCCCAATTCCATGACAAAAGGAAAGAATATCATTGTTCCTGTGACAATTCTCGAGTGCCCTCCCATGAAAATTTTTTCTGTTCGATTCTATAAAAATAACCTTGTAAAAACAGAGGTTTTGGCTGAAAATCCTGATAAAGAGCTTAAGGGAAAGGTAAAAATTCCAGGGAAAAAGACATTCAGTATTGAAGGAGTAAAAGATTACGATGACTTAAGCATAGTATGCTATTCGCAGGCCAAAAAAACAGGCTTGAAGAAGACGCCTGACCTGAGTGAAATCGGCCTTTCCGGAAGTCTGGAAGAAAAATTAAATTTTATCAAAGAGAATCTGGGCAAGGAAATAAATGTCTTTGATATCTTTGAGAGAAAAAATCTCGTGGACATCCGCGGGCTGACAAAAGGAAAGGGATTTTCAGGGCCTGTTAAAAGATTCGGAATAGCCCTGAAGCAGCATAAATCCGAAAAGGGAAGAAGGCGTCCTGGCTCACTTGGTCCATGGCATCCTGCAAGGGTTACTTTCAGAACTCCTATGGCTGGCCAGCTTGGAATGTTTACCAGAGTCATATACAACAACAGCATAATTGACCTGGGAAATTCACAGGAAAAAGGAAAAGCAGAGGGAAAATTAAAGAACATAGAAAATTACGGGAATATAAATACAGACTATTTAATCGTCAGGGGGTCTGTCCAGGGGCCGTCAAAAAGGCAGCTGCTTGTGACTGCGCCTCTTCGGGAAACTAAAAAACAGGCAAAAAGGGCCTACGAGCTGATAGAGTTAAGATAAATGGGAAAATGAAAGAAAAATCAGGAATACTGAGCATTGAGGGAAAGAAAATCAAAGAGGTAGAACTTCCTGAGTTTTTTTCCTATCCTGTAAGGGAAGATATCATTTCTAAAGTTCTGGAAGCCAAAAAAACCATGCAGCCATATTCCCCGAGCCTTGTTGCGGGAAAACAGCACGCAGCCTCTGGAAAAATTGTCCACAGAAGGCATGTCTGGAGAAGCGGTTATGGAAGAGGAATGTCCCGTATTCCAAGAAAAATAATTTCCAGGCGCGGAAGCCAGTTTAACTGGATTGGTGCAGAGGTTTCATCAACGAGGGGCGGAAGAAGGGCTCATCCCCCAAAAGTTATTTCGATGTTGAACAAACAAAAGATCAACAAAAAGGAAGTGAAAAAAGCCCTCATGTCTGCATTAAGCGCAACTGCTGATATAAAACAAATTTCCCTGAGGTACAGGAGGATAGAGGAAAAAGACCTGAAAGAAAGAGAGTTTCCCATAATCGTTGAATCAAAGTTTATTTCCCTTAAAACAAAAGAATTCCTCGAGAGCATGAAAAAGATACTCGGAGAAAAAATATTCCCGGTTTCTTTAAGGAAAAGAGAAGTGAGAAGCGGCCGGGGAAAGCACAGGGGCAGGAAGTACAAATCCAATGCAGGAATCTTGATTGTTATCGGAAAAAATGAAAAGATGAAGGCGAAGGATTTCCCTATAAGAAACGCAGAAAATCTCGGAATTTCTGATCTCGCTGCCGGCGGGCCGGGGAGACTGGTCATTTATACCGAGCAGGCAATTAAAGATTTACAAAATAAATTCGGAGAGAAATTAAAATGAATCTTCAATTAAGGCCCATCGTGACTGAAAAAGCCGTGATGCTGATAGAATCGCAAAACACGCTTACTTTTAAGACAGACAAAAAAACAGACAAGGCAGGGATAAAAAAGGAAATAGAATCTCTATTCGGCGTTAAGGTTGAAAAGGTCAGGGTCCTAATCAGAGGAAATCACAAATATTTTTATGTAAAATTAAAAAAAGAATTTCCTGCCATAGACGTGGCAACGAAAATAGGAATGATATAATAAAATGGGTAAAAGAATAATTTCTCAGGCGAGAGGGCATGGAAGCGGAACTTACAGAGTCAGGGGAAAAGCCTTCAGAGTCAGGCCGAGATATCCTGTGGATCTCTTGGGAGAAGGGATTGTGATAAGAATGCTGAATTCTCCAGGGCATACTGCTCCCCTGGCAAAGATAAAATATGAAAAAGGAATATTTTTTATGCCTGCATTTAAAGGTATGATAGAAGGGCAAAAGATAAATCTTGGCATGGAAGGAGATGCCAAGCCTGGAAACGTAATGAGATTAAAAGACATTCCTGTGAAAAGTTCAGTTTATAATATAGAGTCAAGGCCTGGAGACGGGGGAATTTTCATAAGAAGCGGCGGAAGCTCTGGCATGATAAATAGGATTTCGGAAACAGGGGTTTTTGTCCTGATGCCTTCAAGAAAAGAAAAAGAGTTCAATCCAAAATGCAGGGCAACAATCGGAGTAATCGCTGGTTCAGGAAGGCAGGAAAAACCAATAATGAAAGCAGGAAAAAGATACCACATGAAAGGGGCCAAAGGCAAGAAGTGGCCAAGAACTTCCGCAGTGAAGATGAATGTAGTGGATCATCCTTTCGGATCTGGCAGAGGAAAAAATCCAAAGAGCAAGATTCCGAAGAGAAACGCCCCTCCTGGAAAAAAGGTCGGCCTTTTAAGGCCAAGAAGGACCGGGCACGTGAAATAAAAATAAAGAAAAAACACAATGAAAACAGAAGATACATCTGAAATAAAGAGAAAAGAATTCACATACAGGGGAAAGACCCTGGAGGAACTGAAAAAATTAGATGTCAGGGAATTTTCCAAGTACATAAAATCAGGCGAGAGAAGAACAGCGCTCAGGCAGTTTCAGAAGATAGAGGATTTCATCAGCAGGGCAAAGGTCAAGATAAACAAGAACAAACCTGTAAGAACCCATGAAAGAAGCCTTGTAATTGTCCCCGAGATGGTGGGGATGAGGGTGGATATTCACGACGGCAGAAAGTTCATTCCTGTCAGCATAACAGGAGAGATGCTGGGCCACAGATTTGGGGAATTTGCCATGACGAGGGGAAGAGTCAAACACAGCAAAGCAGGTATAGGGGCAACCAAAGGAAGCAAATTCAAGGCTAAAAAATGATGAGACAACATTTTTTGCTATCAAATAAATTTGACAGGAAGAAGTAAAAATGACGGAAAAAAATTACAACTCGCAACAGAAAGAAAAGAAAGCAATGAAAAAGCAGGAAAAAATGCAGAAGATAGCAGAGCCCGAGACTTTCAAACAAGAGAAACAGGAGACAGCAGAAGTCAAAGAAGTAGAGAAAAAAGAAACACTAGATACTAAGCAAAAAGAAAAACTGTCCAAGCTTGGCCAAGCTAAAGAAAAACCAAGAAAGACAAAGGCGGTTATCAATGCATCAGATATTCACATCTCGACAAAGCATTCTGCGGCAATCTGCAGATTCATAAAAAGAAAGAAAATTCCGGAAGCAATCAAAGACTTGGAATTGGTTGCAAGAATAAAAAGACCCATTCCAATGAAAGGAGAAATTCCGCATAGGAGAGGCAGGATGATGTCTGGAAGGTTTCCGGAAAAGGCTGCGAGGGAATTCATAATCTTGCTGAAAAGCCTTTCCTCAAATTCTGCTTATAATGGTCTTGAAAACCCGATTATTGTGGAGGCTGTGGCAAACATCGGTTCAAGGCCCTTCGGAAGACACGGAATCAGGAGAAAGAGAACCCATATCAGGATAGTTGCCGAAGAGAGAAAAGATATTGCTAAAACAAAATGAAAACTTTAATGAAAGTAAAATCAAGATTAGAATTGTTTAATCTTAAAAGTTTTTACATTAACAATAAAATAAATTCTGTAAAGACAAATTTCAAATAAAAATGGAAGAGAAAAATATTGTAAAGTTCAAGAAAGAAGAGTTTGCTATAAGGGAATATGTGAGGGATTCCCTAGGAAAGGGGAAAGTCAGCAAGGTAAGAATAGAGTACACTCCTGTCGGTGAAAAAATAATAATTGCAACAAACAGACCCGGCATGATCATAGGAAGAGGCGGAGAAAAAATCAAAGAGCTCACGAGAATACTCAAATTAAGATTTGGCTTGGAAAATCCGAACATAGAAATTGACGAAATAAAAAAACCTGAATTCGATGCCCAGTTAATGGCCGATGATATAGCCCTGAGCGTTGAGAGATTCGGGCCTTTAAAGTTCAAAGTGATTGCCTACAGGACCCTGCAAAGGATAATGGGGGCCGGGGCTCTCGGAGCAGAGATAAGGCTCAGCGGAAAACTTCCCGGTGCAAGGGCAAAAAACTGGAGATTTGCCCAGGGGTATATGATAAAAACAGGCGATTCAGCGAAAGTTGTTGACAAGGCACAGGCAGTTGCACAAACCAGGCCAGGAACAATCGGAGTCAAGGTGAGCATTTTATCGCCAGAAGCTGTTCTCACAGACAAGATAGTAATCGACGAAGAATTTCTCAAGAGGATAAGAGAAAATGAACAAAAACCTGAAGAGACAAAAAATAAAATCAGGAAAAATCCGAGGAGCAAGAAGTAAAAATGGCAAAAATTAAAGCTAAAGACATAAGGAAGATGAGCAAGGAAGAGAGGAAGAAAAAGCTGGAAGAGCTGGGAATCGAGCTCGTAAAGGCAAGGGTAAATGCTTCCAAAACAGGAAGTTCAAAAGTCAGGGAAATTAAAAGGCTTATTGCCAGGCTATTGACAATCGATAAAATAGATAGGATCAACAAATAAAATGGAAATATGTCCAAAATGCGGTTTGCCTAAACAGGCATGTGTATGCGAACAAATCGTCAAGGGCTCACAGAGGATAAGAATAACGACGGACAAGAAAAGATATGGAAAAATAGTAACCCTTGTCACGGGATTTGAAAGCGGGATAGACATGAAGAAGATAACGAAATCCCTTAAAAACGGGCTCGCGTGCGGAGGAACCTACAGGGAAAACACGATAGAACTCCAGGGAGACCATAGAAAAAAGATAAAAGAACTCCTGGTCAGAATTGGTTTCGATGAAGAGCTCATAGAGGATTAGGCATACACAAAAAGTATACAGACAAAGAAAAAATGAAAAGAAAAGAAAAAACAGAAAAGAAGAAAGGAAAAAAGACAGAAAAAGAAGCAGCTGCAGCAATAATCAGAAACGACAGGGACTGCCCTTTTCACGGAAACCTGAAAGCCAGGGGAAGAGTTTTTGAGGGAAGAGTTGTAAAAAAGTTTCCGAACAGGATTGCTATCGAATTCGAAAGAATGGTCTATGTAAGAAAGTACGAGAGGTATTCCAAATCAAAGACAAAGATTCATGCGAGACTTCCTTTCTGCATGGAAAAAGACATAGGTGTTGGGGATCTGATAAGGGTCCAGGAATGCAGGCCATTGAGCAAGATAATCCATTTCGTGGTAATTAAAAAAATAAAAGGCTCTGAAGAAGGAGAAAAAAAATGAAGGCAGTTTCGGCAAAGATAACCCCTGGATTGAATCTCGGAGCAATCCTCGTGGCTGCAGACAACAGCGGAGCAAAACTAGTAAGGCTCGTTTCTGTAAAAAGGGGAAAAGGAAAAAAGGGGAAGCAGGGAAACGCGAGGGTTGCAGACATGGTAAAGGTCAGCGTCAGAAAAGGCCTTCCGGACATGAAGGGAAAAGTATTTGATGCCGTCATAGTAAGGCAGAGGAAATCCTACAGAAGGCTAAACGGAGAGAGGATAGCTTTCGAGGACAATGCTGTGGCAATACTCAAGGATGATAAGGGAAATCCCCAAGGAACCCAGATTAAGGGGCCTGTGGCAAGGGAGGTAATGGAGCGATGGCCGTCTGTTGCAAAAATAGCAGCCATAGTTCACTAAAAATAAGATGAAAAAACATTTTTCAACACACTGGAAATCCAGCAGAAAACCTAGAAAGCAGAGAAAGTATTCGGCAAATGCCCCTTTTCATTTGAGGAGGAAATTCATGAGCGCAAATCTTTCGAAAGAGCTGAGAGAAAAATACAAGAAGAGAAGCCTTCCCCTAAGAAAAGGGGATATGGTAAAGATTATGAGGGGCAAGTTCAGGAAGAAAACAGGAAAAATAATTGCAGTCAACATAAAAAGAATGAAAATAGAAATAGAAGGCATGCAGATAAAAAAGCAGGACGGTTCGAAGGCGAATGTGAAATTTAATCCTTCATTTTTGCAGATAACAGAATTGAATCTTGAGGACAGGAAGAGAAATGAGTCTTTGGTAGGCCAAAAAAATAAATCAAATAAAACAGAAGGAGAAAACAAAAATGCACCTTAAGAGGCAGGAAGTTCCAAAAAGCTGGCCTGTTTACAGGAAAGGGACGAAATATGTAGTAAGACCGGATAGCAATCTTGAAGCAGGAATGCCCTTGCTGGTAATTCTGAGAGATGTCCTAAAAATAGTCCAGAACAGGAAAGAGGCAAGAAGGGCTGTTTTCCTGAAGCAGATTCTTGTGAACAACAAAATTCCAAGAGACGAAAAGAGCCCTGTTCTTCTTTTTGACACAATTTCCCTGATTCCTGCAAAAAAAAATTACAGGCTGGACCTCTCTGAAAAGGGAAAATTCAAATTAAGGGAAATAAATGAAAGCGAGGTGAACAGGAAACCTGCAAAAGTGATGAACAAGAAAATATTGAAAGGAAAGAGGATACAGCTGAATCTCCAGGACGGGAGAAATTTCCTCTCAGACATGAAATGCGAGGTTAACGATTCTGTTTTGGTCAATTTCAGGGAAAAGAAAATAGAGAAGTGCCTCCCGCTGAAAGAGGATTCAAAGGCAATGGTGTTTGCAGGCAAACACTCTGGGAAAAGAGGGAATATAAAAACCCTCGACAGAAAGAAGAAGATTGTGGAATTAGAGACTGATGACAAAGAGAAAATAAACGTTTTGCTTGAACAGATAATAGTCACAGAATAAAATGAAAAACAAAACAGGAATAAGAGAACCAAGAATAGAGAAGGTTGTTCTGAGCGTAGGCGGGACAGGGGAAAATCTTGAAAAGGGCGTCAGGCTTCTGAAAATGCTCACCGGGAAAAAGCCGGCAAAAATGATGTCAAGAAAAAGGATACCTGCCTTAGGAGTAAGGCCTAAGCTGGAAGTAGGAGCTGTCGTGACCTTGAGGGAGAAAACAGGAGAGATGCTGAGAAAACTCCTGGCAACAAAAGACAATACCCTGAAAAGGAGCCAGGTGAGCGAGAATAGTTTTTCATTCGGAGTCAAGGAATACATAGAAATTCCCGGGATGGAGTACCAGAGAGATATAGGGATTATGGGATTTGATGTTACCGTAACCTTCAAAAGAGCAGGAAAAAGGGTAAAGCTAAAGAAGATAAAGCGGGGGAGAATACCGAAGAGAAACGAGATAGGCAGAGAGGAAATAATAAAATTCATGGAGGAGGAATTTAAAACAAATTTCATTTAAAACATTAAAATGACAGCAAGCGACTGGAAAAAGATTTTGAAACAGCTTGAGAACAAGCCGGAGAAGATGCAGAAATTCCTGAAACACAACAAGCCGAGAGACAGAAAGACAGGGATTGCGGTAAAGAAATGCGAGCGTTGCGGCAGATTCGGGGCCCATATAAAATCATACGGATTAAATTTATGCCGGCAGTGCTTCCGGGAGATTGCGGAAGAGATCGGCTTTAAAAAATACAGTTAAAATGATAACTAAATTAAATGACAAAGGGAAATTGATTGTCAAGAAACCGTAGGTGTCTTACAAATGTCACAAGATATTGTTGCCGATGCTTTGAACATGGTGAGGAATGCGGTAAAGGCAGGAAAAGAAACCCTGGAGATAAATAGGATTTCCTCATTGCTTATAGAAATATTGAAGATAATGAAGCAGAAAGGAGCGATAAAAAGATATAAGATAGACTCAAAAAAGAAGGCTGTTGAAATTGATATGGGAAAAATTTTCGAATGCAGAGCCATAAAGCCGAGATTTACAGTTAAAAAAGACCAGATTGAAAAATACAGGAGAAGATTCCTGCCTGCAAGGGATATAGGAACGATAATAATCTCGACAAACAAAGGGCTCATCACGCATGAGGAAGCTATGGAGAAGGGGACAGGAGGATCCCTCATAGCATACTTTTATTAAAATAAAGAATGAGAAAAGAACTTTATAAAAAAATAGAAATCCCTCAAGGAATCGAGGCAGAGGTAGAGGGAAATATGCTGAAAGTTAAAGGAAGCGAAGGAGAAATATCAAAAAAATTTAACATAAAAAATCTTGAATTCGGGATAAAAGACGGAAAAATAATCGTGGGAAACAAAAAATCAACAAAAAAAGAAAAGAAGATGATGAATACCGTAGCAGCCCATATAAAGAATATGATAAGGGGAGTTCAGGGAAAATTTGAGTATGAGCTGGTGGCTGTTTTCAGCCATTTTCCGATAAGCGTGGAAGTAAAAGGCCATGAGGTGCTCATAAAAAATTTTCTGGGGGAGAAAATCCCGAGAAAAACAAGTGTTCCTGCTGGTGTTGAAATAGAGGTAAAAGGAAATCTGATAAAAATCAGGTCAGCAGATAGGGAGCTTGCGGGGCAGGCTGCCGCAAATCTTGAAACAGCGACGAGAATAAGGTCGAGGGACAGAAGGATATTTCAGGACGGGATTTTCATGACAAAAAAAGCAGGAAGGGAGATATGATGAAATTTTTAAGAAGAAATACAGGATTCCACATTAGAATCGGGAAGAAAAGGAAAAAGAAGCAGGTCTGGAGAAAGCCAACAGGAAGGGATAACAAGATGAGAGAGAGCAGAAAAGGAAGGCCTCCCTTAGTCAGCATAGGATACAAAAGGAAAAAGGAAAAAAAGAATATCCTCATGGTTTACAATCTTCAGAACCTTGAAAATGCTGGAAAAAACGACATATTAATCTTGGGAAAAATCGGCAGGAAGAAGAAGATTGAAATCTTGAAAAAAGCTTTGGAGATGAAGGTAAATTTTCAAAATGTAAATATCGAGAAATTTCTGAAAAAAGTTAAGGCAGGTGGCAAGAATGGACCTAAGTAAAAAAAAGAGACTGGCGAAGAGAACCCTCAATGTCGGGGAAGACAGGATAGTATTCCTGGAATCGAGGCTGGAAGAGATAAAAGATGCCATTACAAAGCAGGATATCAGGGATCTCCTTAAGAGCGGGGCGATAATGATAAAAGAAAGAAAAGGAAGAAGAAAAGTTCAGAGGAGAAGGAGCAGGAGCACAGGGAATATACGCAGAAAAGCCAGGGGAAAAAAGAGGGAATACATAATTCTCACAAGAAAGCTCAGGAGATATCTGAAAAGTCAGGCGTCTAAAGGAAAACTTCCCAAAGAGAATCTCACAAACATGAGAAAAAAGATAAGGAACAGGGAGTTCAGAAGCGCGGCCCATATTAAAGAGTACATTGGAGGAATTCAAAAATGAGGACCCTGAAGCGCAGAAGGAAAGAAGGAAAAACAGATTATGGAATCAGGATAAAGCTGCTCAAGTCAGGAGTCCCCAGGATTATTTTCAGGAAAAGCAACAGATACATAATCGCGCAATATGTTATCAGCAATGAGGCGAGAGACAGCGTTGTTGCAGGAATTACTTCCAGAATACTGCTGAAATACTCATGGCCTGAAGACATGAGAGGGAGCCTTAAATCCATTCCAGCATCTTATCTGACAGGGCTTTTTTTCGGGAAAAAAATAATGGAAAAAAAACTTGAAACTCCGATTCTGGACATAGGGATGATAAGAAGCGTGAATAAAAACAGGGCTTTTTCATTCATCAAAGGGCTGATCGATGCAGGGGTTAAAATAAAGTGCAGCGAAGAGGCTTTCCCTAAGGAAGAGAGGATCAAGGGGAAAAATCTGAAGAGGGATTTTTCAGTTATGTTTGCAAAAATTAAAAAACAAATAGAAGAAAACGCTGTAGCGACATCGTTTAAAGAAAAATAAAATGAAAAAAAGCAAGGCAGAAAAACAGGATTTTGAGGATGTGAAAAAAACAGTCAGAGCGCACGGAACAATGGACGAAGAGGAAGCTGAAAAAATGGCTGAAAAGGCGGTGGATGTCACTGAAAAACTTGTTGAATCTGAAAACGAGGAAATGAAAGAGGCAGATTCCCTAAAAGTCATAGAGGCAGTGGTTGAAGGAAAATTAGGAGCTGTGCCGATAAAGGTAGAAAGAGGCATGTTCGGAATCAAGAGCAGGGAAGAATCTGTCTCGGGATGGGAGCCGAAAACAAAGCTCGGAAGAGACGTAAAAAACGATAAAATAACAAACATAGATGAAATTCTGGAAACAGGCAGGAAAATTCTCGAAGAGCAGATAGTCGATAAGCTTCTGAATCTCAAAACAGACTTGATCTTGATAGGGCAGGCCAAGGGGAAATTCGGAGGTGGGAAAAGACGTGCTTGGCGACAAACCCAGAAAAAGACACAGGAAGGAAATGTTCCCACTTTCTCGACCATGGCTGTTGTCGGGGATGGCGAAGGACACGTCGGTATCGGAGAAGGGGGAGCCAAGGAGACTCTTCCTGCGAGAGACAAGGCGATAAGAAAAGCAAAACTTAACATTATAAAAATCGTGAGGGCATGCTCTGGCTTTGATTGCGCTTGCAATGAGCAGCACACTGTTCCTTTCAAAGTTACAGGAAAATCCGGAAGCGTAAGAGTCATTCTTATTCCAGCTCCACAAGGAACAGGATTGGTAGTTGCTGGAGAACTCAAGAAAATTCTTAAGCTTGCAGGAATTAAAGATATTTACAGCAAAACTTTTGGAAGGATAAGAACAACTTTCAACCTGATAAAGGCGGGTTTTGATGCTTTAAAGAAAACAAATCTAAAAATAAAATAACACTAAAATGATATGCGTTATAAGAATACACGGGAGAGTGGGGGTTGATAGAAAGGTAAAAGAGACACTGGAAAGGCTAAGGCTCGGAAAAAAATACACTTGTGTTGTAATTGCAAATCCGAATAAAGAGCAGGTTGGAATGATAAAAAAAGTCAGGGATTTTGTTGCCTCTGGAGATATGAAAAAGGATGTTTTTGAAAAACTGATAGACAAAAGAGGCCGGAAAATCGATAAAAAAAAGAGTATTGATTCAAAAAAAGTTGTTGAAGAGCTTGAGAAAGGAAAAATCTATGAATCTCTGAATCTAAAGCCGTTTTTTAGATTACATCCTCCGAGAGGCGGAATAAACAGCAAGCTGCATTTTCCAAAAGGAGTTTTGGGGGACAATAAGGAAAAAATAAATGACCTTGTTTTGAGGATGTTATAAAATGATGAATGAAATCAAAAGATGTATAAAATGTGGAGAACCAGTAAGCAATTTTAATCATGATTTATGTTATGATTGTTTTTCGGATAAGGAAGATGAAGATGCAGAGTTTACAGCAGAAGACCATTTTGAATCTAATTTACTAGAAAATAAAAATTATTCAGTTTACATTATGTTATATGAAAACAAAGAAAAAATAGGATTTACTAATGATCTAAATTCAAGGACGATAGAAATTAAAAGGCAGTATCCAAATAATAAATTAGTTTATTTTAGAGAATTTTCTACCGAATCAGAAGCAAGAAGATTTGAAGCGTGGCTAAAAGAACTATCCAAAAGAGAAAAAACAAAATTTATTGCTGAATTTCAAAATAAATTAAATAGAATTGAAAAAATATAAAATGCCATTAAAAAAAACAAAGAAAAGAAAAAAAGCCTCGAGAATGCATGGAAGAGGCCAGGGCACCCATGGATGGGGGGCAAGAAAAAAGCACAAGAAGTCAGGGCACCGTGGAGGAAAAGGTATGGCCGGCACAGGGAAAAGGGCTGACCAGAAAAAGACCCTTGTGACAAAACTTTACGGGCACGGTTATTTCGGAAAAAGAGGGATTACGAGCAAGAGAACATGGGAAGACAAAAGGCACAGGATTAATCTGGAAGATGTCGAGCTGAACATTGAAAGCTTCGTGAAAAGAGGGATTGCAAAAAAAACTGAAAAGGGAATCGAGATAGACCTCTCCGACTATAAGATTCTCGATTCTTCCAAGGAATATGCACTGAAAAATAAGTTAATTATAAAAGCAAAGGAAGCTTCCAAATCTGCGATAGAGAAAATTAGGAGAACGGGCGGAGAAATTTTATTGCTGAAAAAGAAGGTTGAGATAAATGACGGTAATTGATAAAAAAACTTAAGGTGTTAATAAAATGCTGAATAAACCTAATAGCATATGTTTAAGTTTTGTCGGTATTAAAATAAATTCTTCTTGCAACATAATAATATAAAATGGCAGATTTAAGGAGCATCTTCGGTTTTATTCCAGAGATAAGGAAACCTGAGGAAAAAAAAGTCGGGTTCAACACAAAATTGAAATGGACCCTTATAATTCTCGGCGCTTTTTTTGTTCTTGCGAACATACCTTTATTCGGCCTTTCCGAAAATGCACTTTCCAGGTTTGAATATCTCGCGATAATCCTGGGAACAGATTTCGGAAGCATAATCTCTCTCGGCATAGGGCCAATAGTTACAGCTTCCATAATCCTCCAGCTATTGAAAGGTGCCGAGATAATAAAGATAGACACAACCACAGACGAAGGAAAAAAATTTTTCCAGGGAATACAGAAACTCCTGGTCTTGTTTTTCATAATTTTTGAGGCTGTTGTCTTTGTTTTCATGCAGGGGCTTCAGGCTCTTCCTGGCCTGGAATATCTCCTGGTTTTTCAGCTGATTTTGGGGGGCATTGCAATCTTTTACATGGATGAGCTGACGCAAAAATGGGGCTTCGGCTCTGGAGTCAGCCTTTTCATAGCTGCAGGGGTTTCCTGGAGGCTCATAACGAGCGCTTTCCAGTTCATAGACCAGCAGGGAAGAAACTGTCTGCTTGGCTTCAAGACAGTTCCGTGCTCTGGAAAAGTCCTTGTTCTGATACAGTCTGTGATAAACAGGTTCCCTGTTGAGCTTTTGTCTGCAGCTGTGGCGATAATTGCCACGATTGCCATTTTCCTTCTGGTCGTGTGGGCGCAATCGTTAAAAGTTGAGATTCCTCTTTCCTTCGGCAGAATAAGAGGGTATGCGATAAAATGGCCTCTCTCATTTTTCTATGCTTCTGTTATTCCTGTCATATTTACTGCAGCGCTGATTGCAAACATACAGCTGTTTGCGGGAATTGTTGAAAATGCGGCAAATCCCTGCCTTGCAGGCCTGGAATGCGCAGGAATTTCAAAGGTTGCTTCTTATTTCACATTTCTTGGAAGGTTTGTCCAGGGACAGCCGATTTCTGGCTTAGCTTTCTGGATGGGCTCCACAAATCTCCTTGAATTGATAATAAGGGGGGGATTTTTGCCTGTATTTCTGATTCAGGGATTTACACATATATTGTTTTTCATGTTTTTCTCAACCCTGTTCGCTGTTTTCTGGGTGAAAACAGCCGGCATGGATGCAAAAAGCCAGGCCCATAACATCTCTTCCTCTGGATTACAGGTTGCTGGTTTCCGGCAGGATGAGAGAATAATTGAAAGCATCCTTGACAGGTATATAATGCCCCTCACGATAATGGGCGGACTTGCAATAGGCCTCCTCGCTGCGCTTACAGACCTCCTTGGTGCTTTGGTTTCAGGAACAGCAATCCTTCTTGTCATAATGATAATGTTCCAGTTCTATCAGAACATTGCCCAGCAGCACCAGATGGACATGTCTCCTATGATGCGAAAATTCATAAAATAATAAAAATAAAGTTTCTAATGCAGAAAAACTTCAGCTTATTTTTAAGATATAACAAATTATTTTAAACTTTTTAATCTGTTTTCACATAATATAAAAATTTTAACAATGTCCATAAACCCAATCTTTAAAAACTATTTTTGTTTCAGACTGAAATGGACAAAAAAGGAAGCTTCGGATTGATTTTCGTGGTGATGGTCGCTTCTCTTGCAATAGCTGCGTTCTGGAACAGCCTCCCATTTATAAAAAACTCTGTTGGTGCTGTTCTTAATCCGACTGCGGGCGCTCTTCTTAATCTGGATTTAACATTCGGAATGACAATTCTTGTTCTCCTCTTGTCTGTCTTCATGACTTTAATCCAAAAATATACCACAGACCAGAAAACCCTCAGGGAAATGAAGGAAGAACAGAAGAAATTGCAGCAAGATATGAAAAATTTTCAAGTCGGCTCCAAAGAGCACACAGAGCTAAGCATGAAATCCATGAAATCCATAGGGCCGATGTTCAAGCTCAGCATGAGGCCGATAATTTACACAGCAATACCGATAATTCTCCTTTTCAGGTGGTTCACAGACTACTTCGCCCTTGTTGATTTCAGATTCTTCGGATTTTTAAGCTGGTTCTGGTTTTACCTTTTAGGGTCAATTATATTCAGCTCTGTACTGAGAAAGGTTTTAAAAGTAGTTTAATGGTTTAATTTCTAAAGGCATTTTTTAATATGGAACAGGAAAAGAAACAGGAGTTGATTTTCAGGCTCGGGATGTTTGAGCAGCAGATTCACCAGATGCAGGAGCAGATGGAAGCTGTGGAAAAAGGGATAAATGACCTTGGTTCCCTGAATTTCGGGCTTGATGAGCTCAGGGGAAATGTCGGTAAAGAAATTCTCTCTCCTCTCGGAAAAGGGATTTTTGTAAAAACAAAACTTGCATCAGAAGATCTGACAGTTGATATCGGAAGAAGAAATTTCGTGAAAAAGAGCATCCCTGAAACAAAGGAAATAATAGAAGAGCAGATAAAGAAATTAATAATTATCAAAAAAGAGATTAATGGAAATCTGGAAAAAATCAGCGATGAGATGAGAAAAAGCCTCGAGGAGTTTAAAGAGTGAGTTTTAAAATAAGAGGATTATTCTGTTAGATTAATATTTATCATAACATTAAACTAATCATATTCAGCATATTTTATTAAATTTTAAGATTTATCTTTTAGAAATTCTTCTTACAAAAGTGCTGTATTTCATCAATCCAAGCTCTGTTATAATTCCTGTGGTGTATTTTTTGTGGACAAATTCAAAGGCAGGATTTCTGATTTTTATGTTTCTTGGAGCCTTGTCCCACACTTCATTGAGATTTCTCTGCTCGATGGGGACTTTTCTCTTTGTGAATTTCCAGGAATCAGCCGCGATATAAAAAGGAATTTTATGGATTTTTGCAAGTTCTGCAACAGTCTTGGATCCTATTTTATTGATTATTCCTTCTTTTAGAAGAGCATCTGCACCAAGAAAGACTTTATCTGCATAAATCCTATCTTTTTTGTTTTCTTTTTCAAGCGCCATTGCAAATCCTGAATCGACGAACATGGTGACTTTTATTCCTGCTTTCCTTAATTCGCTTGCTGTTTTTCTTCCCTGGTAAAGAGGCCTCGTTTCAGTCGTGTAAACTTCAAATCTTTTTCCTTTTTTATGCGAGTAGATAAGCGCCCTGGAAACATTAGTGGAGTGGCAATGCGTAAAAATTACCCTGTCATTTTTTATTAATCCAAAAACAAACCTGTTTATTTTTTCTTGAGCATAAGAAAAGTGTTTTATAATTTTTCCATATGGATATTTTTCAGCCATTTGAAGAACACGGTCCATCATTGGTTCTGTAGGTCTGGAATCCAGGAGAATTTTCCTGGTTTTTCTGCTTGGGAACAAATGATAGGCAGCCAATGCCGCCTTTGCGATACTGCTTGCGCCCTGTATCTTGACATTTTTTATGTCACTGACAATCTTATAAAACCTCTTTTTCTTAGTTAAACCCATAATTTATAGTAATAATTTATAATATTTAAACTATTAGTCGGAAATTGGCTTAAAGGTTCTTATTAACTATTTTTTATAAATTTTAACAGCTCCCTCACTAACATTTAAAAATTTACTTTTTTTATTAGAGATATGTTAGAGAGCATGTTCAATCCGAGGAGGCTTGAGAAAGGCCCCTGGAAGATGTTTTTTATAGGAATCCTTTATGCGTCGCTTTCCCTGCTTCTGGTGAAATGGTTTTTTGCGAGAGATGCTGTTCTTTCGCAGTATTCGGGGCTTATCGTAGTGACCTTCTGCGTAATGTTCGCTATCCCTTTCATGTACTTCATAATAAGGGAGGAAGAAGCAGAAGACGAGGAGGTTTTCGGACTTTTAAGCGTCTGGAAAATCCATAAAGATGCAATTTATTCCTTCTTATGGCTGTTCTTCGGATTCGTAATTGCATTTTCCTTTTGGTATATAATTCTTCAGGATTCAACGCTTTTCAATGCACAGCTGGAAACTTACTGCATGATAAACAGCCCTGGAAGCATAGACAGCTGCGTGGAAAGATATGACTTTTCAAGGCCGACAGGGGCAGCCACCAAGGGACTGAGATTCTTGTCCATAATAGAGAATAATGTTTATGTTATGATCTTCACCCTTATTTTCTCCCTCATTTTCGGTGCAGGGGCAATCTTTGTGTTGGCATGGAATGCCAGTGTGATATCTGCGGCAGTCTCTATTTTTGCAGGAAATAAGATATCAGAGATTCCTTTCGGGATTTCGAGATACATGATCCATGGTTTTCCTGAAATAGCCGCATATTTCATAACAGCCTTAGCCGGAGGTATTTTTGGCGTCGGCATGATAAGGAACGGAATCGGAGGAAAAAGATTTTTGCATGTAATAGAAAATACAGCCATATTGCTCTTTATAGCATTAGTAATCCTTGTGCTCGCGGCTGTTGTGGAAGTCTATTTAACCCCTGCTCTTTTTAGCTAGAATTTGATTCTATAAGATTTAAAAATGAAAAAGCCTTTTTCTGGTGATGGTTAATGTTTTGCTTTTACTATCTCTGGCCATAAGCTTTTTTCTGACTTTTTTTACTCTGCCATTCTGGATAAGAAAGGCCAAGGGGGTAGGGCTTGTCTGGGAAGATATGAACAAACCGGGACATCCCAAAAATGTGGCTGGTTCTGGAGGAATCGTTGTGGTGATTGCTTTCGTTATAGGAATTTTATATTACGTTGCCGTGAGGACTTTCATATTTGAGGATATTAATAGCGTCAGCTTAGAGATTTTTTCCTTATTGAGCGTTGTTCTGATTCTTGCAATTGTCGGGATAATAGATGATATGTTTGGATGGAGAAACAAGGGGCTGTCCAGAAGAAGCAGAATTTTCCTCGCTTTCGTGGCCTCGGTACCTTTGGTGGTTATCAATGCGGGAAGCTCTATGGTGAATGTTCCTTTTTTTGGAAATATGGATTTAGGAATTCTTTACCCCCTTGTTTTGATTCCCATAGGAATCGCCGGCGCGACAACAACCTATAACTTCCTTGCAGGCTTCAACGGTTTAGAGGCTGGACAGGGAATTCTTATCCTTGGGTTTTTATCCTATGTTGCTTACATTACTGGCTCAGCATGGCTTGCCTTAATTGGCCTCATAATGGTTGCAAGCCTTGTAGGATTCCTGTATTACAACAAATATCCTGCAAAGGTATTTCCAGGAGATTCCCTGACATGGAGCATTGGCGCTTTGATAGCGGGAATGGCTATTCTCGGAAGTTTCGAAAAAATTGCTATTTTTATTTTTACTCCCTATATTATTGAGACTGTACTAAAAAGCCGTGGAAAACTCGTAAAGCACTCCTTCGCCAAGCCGAACAAAGATGGCAGTTTGGAAATGCCTTTCAAAAAAATTTACGGGCTAGAACATGCAGCAATTTATGTCCTAAAGAGATTAAAGCCCAGCAAAAAGGTCTATGAAAGAGATGTTGTTTATCTGATACATGGTTTTCAGATTTTCATGATAATTCTGGCATTCTTCATTTTTTTGTAATCATTTAGACGGAAGATTTTAAAGTACTGCCTGCTTTTAATTTAAAATGGAAGAGCAAGGCACAATTAAGATAAATACTGGTGAGATTAGGGGGAACATAAGGAAAGTCATTAACAATAATTACACCTTCTTATTTTCCTTGTTATTTATTGCAATTATAGTATTGTTAATCATAAAAAGCTACGGAATCGGCTCTGGAATAACTTTTCTTGCGAGATTATTCTCTGCTTTTTCTATAAACATATTATTGTTATTGGCGGGAACGCTAGTCTTGTCTGCGGTTCTTGCACATTACGGGAAATTCAGGTTTATGTTTTTACCAATTGTGATATGGCTTATTATAACAACTGCGGTAATTAGAACATCAAATATAGACCAATTAAAAGACGTAACAACAGGAGACTATACATTTGGCCCAGATTTGGATCCCTTTCTTTACTGGAGACATGCAACGGAAATTTCAGAGAACCGTTTAGAGATTATTGACCATTTCAGGCAAGCCCCTCTGGGAGTTAAGAATTATGCCTACACGAATATTATGCCGTGGATAATTTTTTATTTTTATAAATTATTTTCTGTTTTTTCAGACGTATCGCTTACTTATTCTGCTATAATACTTCCGGTTGTATTATTCATTATTTCTGTTATTGGTTTTTTGCTGTTTGTTAAAACAATTTCTTCTTTTAAGATGTCTGAGCAAAAGTCATGGATTACAGCCATTATTGCAAGCATATTTTATGCCTTTATTCCAGCTATGCTTCACAGAACAATTGCAGGTATCCCGGAAATCGAGAGTCTTGGAATGGTATGGTTCTGGTTTACATTTTTGTTTTTCACATTAGCATGGAAAGCAAAAGAAAGGAAAAAACAAATTCTTTTTGGAGTATTAGCTGGAATATTCACGGGAGCCATGTCCTGGAGCTGGGGGGGTTATAAGTACATCTATATGATCTTATCACTCACAATTCTTATTCTTTTCTTATTCGGAAAAGATAGAGAGAAAATATTTGTTATTTTTTCTTCCTGGATTACCCCTGCCTTGATTTTTGAATTACTAAAGATTAAAAGCATAACAACGATAATAGTGGGTTTTAGTGATGTTGGGTTTAGTGCTTTTGTCTGGTTCATAATTTGTTTAGATATTGTATTATCAAAGAGTAATATTAAGGACACAGAATTTTTAAAAAAAATAAATATTCCGGATCCAATAAAAAGCCTTTTTATCGGGATATTTTTAGCGATTATTATAGCATTAATTGTAAATCCGTCATTTGTAGCAAATATCTTTTCTTCATTGATAGATGGTCTCCTTTACCCTTTCGGTCGGGGAAGGGTGGGGCTTACTGTGGCAGAAAACAGGGCCCCATACTTAACAGACATTTTCGGAAGCTTTGGTAATTTATTCTGGTTATTTTTATTGGGAAATGTAATCTTATTTTATGAGGCAACAAAGCATTTTGAAAAAGATAAAAAAATATGGTTGAATTTTTTCTTTATAGTTTTTATATTTGCATTGAGTTTTACCAGATTCTCTTCACAAAGCATGTTTAACGGGGAAAATTTCATATCTAAATTTGCATATTTAGGGGGCATTTTATTGTTCATTTTTGTACTATTTTTGGCATATATAAAAGCCCACATAAAAAAGGATGAAAAAACTACAGAAGACTTTAGCAATATAGAATTCCATTACGTTCTTCTCTTAACTTTTGCTTTTTGGGCAATGATATCTATGAGGGGGGCAGTCAGACTTTTCTTCATAATATCTCCCATGTTAATCATCATTTCTTCCCTTGTGCCGGTTAAGCTGTGGGGATATTTAAAAAATAAAAATGATGATTTATCCAAGATGTTCGTAGGAATTGTTCTATTAATAGTAATTATATTCATGATCATAACTTTTGTTAGCTATGCAGCTGAAACAACTGTTGCAGCTGAAAATATTGTTCCTTCTTCTTATAATCAACAATGGCAGAAAGCCATGTTCTGGGTAAGAGAAAGCACACCAGAAAACAGCATTTTTGTTCATTGGTGGGATTATGGTTTTTGGGTGCAGACCCTTGGTGAAAGACCTACAGTAACAGATGGGGCACATGCAAATTCCTGGTGGGATCATACAACTGCAAGATATTTACTGACAACCCCTAAACCTGAAACAGCCTTAAGCCTTATGAAAACCCATAACGTATCTTATCTTTTAATAGATCAGACTGATTTAGGGAAATACTCTGCATACAGCAGCATAGGAAGCGATGCAAATATGGACAGATTTTCCCAGATTCCGGTAATGGTTGTTGATCCTTCTCAGATCATTGAAAGCGCTGGAAGAGAGGCAAGGGTATACCAGGGAAGCACTATTGTTGATGAGGATATTGCCTATTCTGATACAAACGGTAGTAGCATTTTCCTTCCTGCAAACAGGGCATTTGTCATAGGGATGGTAATAGAAATCTCAAAGACAGGGGGCTCATTTTCTTTTAAGCAGCCAGAAGCTGTGTTTTTCTATAATAACCAGCAGGTAAGAATTCCCTTAAGATATGTCTATTACAATGGGGAGATTATTGACTTTAAGAGTGGAATTGAAGCTACTGCGAGAGTAATGCAGGGAGTAAATTTGGTTGGCGGCCAGAATATAAACATTGATGAGCTTGGTTCTGTAATCTATCTTTCTCCCAAGGTATCAAAAGGCCTTTTTGCAAGGCTGTATCTGATGGACGATCCTTATAAGGAGTATCAAACATTAACATTGGCGCATTCGGAGTCAGATCCATTTGTTGATAGTTTGAAGGCACAGGGACTTGATCTGGATGAAATAGTTTATTTCCAGGGTTTCAGGGGTCCTATAAAAATCTGGAGAACAGAATATCCCGGAAACATATTAACTCATGAAGAATTTTTGAGGAGTTCTGGAGAATATGCCAGCTTGGATAATTTGCAATGGGAAAAGTAATAAGAGGGGTAGTAGTTCTGAGAGATATTTTAAAACAAAGTGTTGACTCCAAAAAAATAAAGAGAAAATTTATTTTTTCCTTTATTAGTCATTACTTAAGTAAAAATATTTTTGGAAAAAAGATTTCAAATTTTCCACCAATGAAAATTAAGTTATATGATTGTATATTTAAAACCAGGCCAAACACTATCGACTTTTGGGCTGTTTGGATAGGATTTGAAAGAGATATTACAAAATATTTGCTAAAAAAGCATAAAGGGGGAATGACTTTAGTTGATATTGGAGCAAATATAGGAAGATATTCTATAATACTAGCAAAAAAAGGATGGGATGTTTACTCATTTGAACCAGTCAAAGACACATTTAATCAGTTAAAAATAAATGCAGAAAATAATTCACTTGGAAATAATATAAAGATGTATAACCTGGGTCTTGGAAGTAAAAGAGAAAAAAGAAACATTTATTATGGTAAATATAAGCATGGTGAAGCCTCAATTTTGGAGCCATCTGATGGAAAAAGAAGAGAAGAGATACAAATAGAAGCTCTGGACAACCTCTTTAAGGAAAAAATTAAAGGGAAAGTTATTTTAAAGATAGATGTTGAGGGATTTGAATTAGAAGTACTAAAAGGGGCAAGAAAGTTTATAGAAATTTATTCTCCAGAGTTAATCATTGAGATCTGGGAGAAAAATAAGAAAATATATGAAAAATATCTTCATTCATTAGGTTATAAGAACAAATTTGGAGAATTATGGGTAAAAAAATATTAGAATTGATATCTTTAGGTGGGATTATATTTTCTATGGAATGGTTCTTCATAATCTTTAAAATAGCTGTTTTTTACTAAAATTAATGAATAAAGAGCATTCTAGGATAGCCATTGTTATAGGAACAAAAGCAGAACTCATCAAGTGTATGCCGATTATGCTGGAATTGCAAAAACAGAAAAAAAACTACTGGTTTATCCATACTGGACAGCATAGTTTGAAGGATGTTTGTGAAGCATTCGGAGTCAAAAAACCCGATTTTATTTTAAGCAAAGTACCTAAAATAAGCACCAAATTCTGGTCAAAGATAAACAGAAATTCTGTTTCTTGGTTTTTTTCCATGATTCCAAAAATAAGAAAAGTTTTGAAAAAAATAAATCCGAAATACGTAATATATCACGGAGATACCATGAGTACTGCGGCAGCTTCGGTTGGCTCAAGCAGGCTTTTAAATTCAGGAAAAAATTGGAAGAATATTCATCTTGAAGCTGGTTTAAGATCCGGCTCTCTTTTTGAGCCTTTCCCTGAAGAGATATCAAGGAAGATAAGTGACAGATTTTCAGATATGCTTCTTGCAGTGTCTGATTTATCTGAAAAAAATCTTGAAGAAGAAAAGATGAAAGGAAAAATAATCAGAATGGGGAATACAATAATTGATTCCGCATTTATATCATACAATAAAGCAAAGAAAATGAGATTCAAAATGCCAAGAAGAAAATACGCATTGATTAATATTCACAGGCATGAAAATTTAAACAGCAAAGAAAGACTTGAAAAAATTATAAAAATTCTTGGCTATATAAAAATAAAGGCCATATGGCCTTTGCATGACAATACCCAGCATTTTTTAGAAAAGTACGGGCTTATTAATAAGATAAGAGATATGAAGAACATCAGTATATCTCCCTTGACAGATTATCAAAACTTTATATTCTTAATAGCAAATTGTGTCTATCTTATTACGGATGGCGGCTCAATTCAGGAAGAAAGCCTTGTTTTCAAAAAGCCTTGCCTTATCATGAGGAAGAGAACAGAAAGACAGGAGGGTCTAAACACGGGGATAAATTTTTTGACTGGTTTAAACATCAGATATTCTAAGAATATCATAGAATATATAGAGGATAATAAGATAAAGGTTAAAAAGTTCAAAAATCCTTATGGTGAAAAAGGAATAAGCAAAAAAATTATTAAGATATTAACGTAAAAAAATGAAAAAACCAATAAATGTCCATATTCTTGCCAGCTCCCATCCACAATTTGACGAAATTTTGGATTTTCCTCCGAGAGGAGTTGTCTTTAAAACTGACAGGATAAAAACAAAATATCATAATTGGTTCAATAAATTCAGAATTAATTTGCATCATAAATTAATGGCAATATTGCCAATTCCAAGATTAATCAAGTTAAAAACAGATGCGGATATTATTCACTCAACAAGAGGAATTTTACAGATAAGACCAAATAAACCTTGGATAGTTGATCTTGAATCTGGAGGAATATTCACTTCATTTAATTATGGTGCCCTAAACAATCCCCTAACCAAAAAAATAATACATGATGCTTTAGCTTCCAAAAATTGCAAAAGAATACTCCCTCAAAGTGAAGCTGCCAAGCTAGATCTTTTAAAGGCCATAGATTGTAGAGATTTCATGGATAAAATAGAGGTCCTTTATCTTGCCATGAGGCCTTGCAAAAGAAAAAAGAAAAAAAGGCAAGATGGGAAAATAATCCTATCATATGTTGGAAAGTTCTTCTGGGGAAAGGGGGGGCAAGATGTTTTGGAGGCTTATAAGATTCTTACAAAAAAATACAAAAATGTTGAATTAAGGTTTAAAGGAGACGTTCCCGAAGAGTATCAAAACTTGAAACTTCCAGGATTAAAATTCATCAAAAGATATTTGTCAAGAGAAAAATTGTTTGATGTAATGTATTTAAATGCAGATATTTTTGTGTTGCCAACAACTTCAGATAATTATGGAGTAGTTTTTCTGGAAGCCATGTCTGCAGGACTTCCATTAATCGGAGCCAAAAGTTTTACCGTTCCAGAGTTGATTGAAGATGGAAAAAATGGTTTTTTAGTTAATAACCCCTATACCTGGGAAAATTACCTTTTAAAAGGAAAAAAGAAAGGTTTTAGACAGAAAGATTATGAAAAAGATATTAAAAAAGTTCATCCTGAAGTTGTGAGGCAACTTGTTGAAAAACTCTCTTTATTAATAAAGAATAAGAAATTAAGAGATAAGATGGGGCAAGAAAGCAGAAGAATTATCGAAAGGGGCAAGCTTTCTATAAATGAAAGAAATAAAAAACTTTTGAGGATATACCGGGAGGCTTTAAAAAAATAAAAATGGCCGAATTATTAAATAAAGATAATGAAAAGCTTTGGACAGATTTTACAAATAATCTAGAGTATATCCCACCGCAACATCTAATAACATGGATGAATTCAATAAGAAGTTCTTATAAAAATTGTGAGCCGTTATGCTATTTAGATACAAAGGATGACTCTGCAACCTCTGTATTCCCTTTTTTTCTTGTAAAAAGCAAAATTTTTGGAAATAGGATGATTTCCGAGCCATTTATAGATTTTGGAGGACCACTGGGGGGGTTTAATCAGAAATTTTTTGAGGAAATAATGAGGGATATAAAAGAAAAATTTGAAAAAGAATTAAAACATATTGAGATAAGACTTAATAATTTTATCCCGAATTATGAGAAAATTGAAGAGATTTTTTTAAAGTATGGATTTAGGAAAGAAGTAAAAAGGCACCAGTTCATATTAAAACTTGAAGATGAAGAAATTTTATGGAATAATTTTAGTAGAATAACCAGAAAGGGGATAAATAAAGCAAAAAAATCAGGACTTATTATCAGAGAAATAATAGATGAAACAGAGCTAAAATTCTTTTATGGTTTATACTTAAAAAGTATGAAGAATTTTGGAACTCCCCAGCATTCATACAATTTTTTTCTTAATTTGATGAAGGATATGAAAGAAAATTTTAGGGGGTTAAATTGCTACAAAGAAGATAGATTAATAGGGTCATTAATAACTTTTTACAGCAAAAATTATATGTACGCGGCGTATAATTTTTCAGAACACGATTCTCTCATTTATCAGCCGAATGATCTCCTTTACTGGGAAATGATTATTTGGGCCATAAAAAATGGAATTAAGTATTTTGATTTTGGCCAGTGTGAAACTAGCGCACAGGAAGGAACACATGCAGCAGGGATATATAAATTTAAGAAAAAATGGAATGGCAAATTGTATGAAAGACCTTATTTTTATTATTCCTTCAATAAAAAGGAAGAAGAAAATTCAGAAGAAAGAGAAAAATTCAAAAAAATGATAAATATATGGAAAATGCTCCCCCTTATTTTAATAAAAAAGATAGGGCCAAAAATAGCTTCGGAGCTCGCATTATAATGAAAAAAACATTCACTTTAAGAGTAGATTTGGAATCAGATAAGGGGATAAAAGAGGGGCTCCCAAAATTGCTTGATTTACTAAAAAGATATGATCTAAAAGCCAGTTTTTATCTTGTCATGGGGGGAGAATCAAACATATGGGAAATTCTTAAGTATAGGAAAAAGATGGCCTCTGCAGATGAAAGAAAAATAAAGGTATGGACTCTTAAAGAAAAAGCAAGGATGGCTTTATTTCCTAAAGATTTTGTAAAATCAAACAAAAATATATTGCAGAGAATTCTAGAAGAAGGCCATGAGCTTGGATTGCACGGATGGAAGCACAGGGAATGGACGCGGGGATTAGAAAGAATTAATATTGAAAGAACAATCGATAAAGCGATAAACAGATATATAGGATTATTCGGAAAAAAGCCGATAAGCTTCGCAGCTCCGGGATTTAATATAAATAACAAAATTCTGGAAATTCTGAAACGAAAGGGGATTAAATTTATCAGTGATTTTTCCGGAGATAGCCCAAGATTTTATGGAAAAATAAAAAATGTTCCGATTACTATCTGCGGAAAGAAGAGAACTCCTATAATTGAATATTTAATCTCGATAGGGAAAACCGATAAGGAAATTTATAGGATTATAGAGGCGGAAATCTTCAGAAAAGAACTTTCATCTTTTTACATCCACTGTCTTTTTGAGGCGAGATTTAAACTTAATTTACTTGGGGATATATTTAAATTTGTTAAGAAAAATAAAATCCGGGTAAAAAGAGTAATTGATTTTTAGATACAATGAAAAGTTTATACAAAAAAGAAGTAAGAGAAGACCAGTATAAAACGACATGGAACATTTATCCCGAAGTGTTAAAAAAAATGGTTTTTAAGAAAAATGACAAAATCCTTGATGCGGGGTGTGGAACTGGAGAGTTAGCAAAATATTTGAATGGGGTTGAAATCTATGGGGTTGATTCTTCTGAAACAGCTTTGAAAAAATCCAAAAAGGCAGGTTATAAAAAAATTCTGAAGGCAGATATTTATTCCTTACCCTTTGAAGATAAAAAATTTGATAAAACCATGTGTATACAAGTTTTCCAATATTTAGAAAATCCAGAGGAAGCTTTCTTGGAATTAAAGAGAGTTACCAAGGATATAGTTATTATCACTGTGCCTAACTTTAAATGGCTTAAGTTAAAGACTATGTTTTCAAATAATTATCGCGAAATCTACAAAAAAGCATTTGATTATGTTAATTATACCGACTCTGATTTCCTGAAAAACCTTGCAAGAAAAAACGGTTTAAAAATCAAGATTTTTTATATTTCAAACAATTTTAGCTCATTTAGAAATTTTCTTGGAGATTTTCTTTCCAGCGAAGTTGTTGGGGTGTTTAAAATAAAATGAATCATGCCAAAAAAATTATAGATTTGTATAGGGGAGAGGAAACTGTAAAGACATTTGATAAAGATAGGGAAAAGCATACACATCAAAAATATAAACATAACATAGAATCCTCTTTTTTGAAAAAGACAATAAATTCCTTAAGAAGAAATAGTGTAAAAGTTCTTGATGTTGCTTGTGGAACCGGAAGAATGCTTCCGGAAGTTTTTTCCACCCGAAAGAAAGTTAAATATTTTGGATTAGATACATCAAAAACAATGATTTCTATTCTAAAAAAGAAAGCAATCTTGATGGGAATCAAGAGAAACGTTAATATAATTTTAAGCAAGGCCACAAAAATACCTTTTAAGAACGACACGTTTGATCTTGTTTTCAGCTACCACTTATTATGGCATTTACCGGCAGAGGAGCAAAAAAAAATAATTAGGGAGATGATAAGGGTTTGTAAAAAAGAGGGGGTAGTTATTTTTGACATATTAAATAAAGATTTTATCTGGGAAAGAGTAAAGTTTTTTTGTGGTGGGAAAAAAACAGAAGGAATTTATAAGACAACCATTGGGGAAATCAGAGGAATATTAGGAAAAAGGGAGGTAGAAATTGAAAAATTATCAGATGCCAGGATAAATGATAACTTTCTATACGGCATTTTTAATGTGATAAATCTAATGAGAAAAATTCTTCACACTTCCCTATTTCATATGGTGTATTTCAAGGTAAGAAAATGAATATTTTAATAGAAGGGGGGGACCTTAACCCCCCTTTTGCAGAGGGGACGCGGAATATAGCCTTAATGCATGCCCTAGAACTGAAAAGACGGGGGCATAATGTGGTAGTGCTAACTAAAGAAAAAGATATAATTTTAAAAAAAAAGCATCCAAAATATGAAGAAATTTATGGGATTAAATTTTATAGATGGGGCAAATATTTTGATTTATTTTTTACTTACCGGAAAATTGTAAAGATAGAGAAAATAGATTTGGTCCATATATTTGTCAAGGGAATCAGACCTTCTGCTTATATAAATTTCATTAAAATGGGCGGAGGAAAGAGAATTCCCGTCATATTCAGTTTATTGGGTTGGCCTGGGGGCAACTATAAGCCATTAAATGAGGCGGATAAGGTGATTATTACTTCTAAATCCTTATATAAAGTAATAAGTCTGAAAAACTCGGTCCATATCCCATATGGATTAGATCTCGGGAGATTCAGTTTTTCTAGGAAGAAGAATAAAGATATCCTTTGCTTAAGGTTTCCCCCAGTACCTCTTTTAAGGGCTTTTAGGAAACTTGAATTAAAAATTCCTGGTGTAAAACTCATTTTAAATAAAAAAAATATTGATAATAGGCCGGAAACGAGAATTATTTTAAAAGATCTTGGGATAAAAAACGCTATCGAGCTTGGGCATGTTAATAGAATGGAAGATTTGTTGAAAAAATCCAAGATTATATTAGATCTTCATTACGGGAAAGATCTTCATTTAAGCCAATTCTTAAGATGTGCATCCCCCCCATTGATAATTCTTGAATCTATGGCTTGTGGGGTGATAGTCATATCTAACAACATTCCTGAAATAAGGGAAATCATAGATGATAACAAAACAGGGATTTTATTAAAAACAGAAGATGAGGCTGAAATTTATAAAATTCTTTTAAAAGCCATTAAAAATAAAAGAATACAAACCATTGCCAGAAAAGAAGTTGTAAACAAATTTGACATAAGGAAAGTGGTAATTAAATATGAAGAGGAATATAGGAAACTATGCGAATCTCTTTAATTTGTACTGTTTTGAACGAGGAAGAAAATATTGAATTCTTCATAAAATCTATAATAAATCAGAGGAGAAAACCGGATGAGTTCATAATAGTGGACGGGGGTTCTGAAGACGATACTCTAAGAATTTTAAAAAAATTTGCTAAAAGATACAGATGGATTAAAGTTTTTCAAAAAAGGGGGGCTAATATTTCTAAGGGGAGAAATGGGGCAATAAAAAGAGCAAAATATGAAATAATTGTGGGATGTGATGCCGGAGGGAAATATGATAAAAACTGGTTAAAAAACCTTGAAAGGGGGTTTAATGGTCAGGTAAGTTTTGGGATTGACAAGCCATTAATCACAAATAAGTTCCAGAAAATTCTTGCGAGGAAAATTCTACACAAAAATGTTCCTGGCTCTTCAAGGAATATGATTTTCTTAAAAAAAATATGGAAAGAAGTTGGAGGTTATCCTGAAGATTTGAACAGGGCAGAAGACACTCTATTTGACGAAAAAATAAGAAAAAGAGGCTATAAGATTGGAAGAGTGAAAGATGCAATATGCTTTTGGGAAATGAGAAAAAACCTGAAGGAAGTGAAAAAACAGTTTCATGATTATGGTTATTGGGATGGGGTGCTCCAGAGAAATCATAAGATGCTCCCTTTAAAGTACAGGTTGTTGATTGCCATTCTTACTATATTGTTACCTTTATATCCTTTATTTTGGCTTGTTTCAAAGATTTCTTTGGGGTTTAAGATAGATTTTGTCAGGAGATATACTTACTTAAGGGGTTTTGTACGGGGATTTTTTGAAAAAAGAACATTATAACACAAATTTTAAAAGGAGAGTTAGTTAAGAGTTTTTATTAAAAATGGATAAAATTTTGCTTGTTGGAGGTTCGGGTATGCTTGGAAAGCAGATTTCGAACGGATTATCTAAGGATTTTGAAATAGTAATTTTTGATAGAAATAAAAGGACCAACTTCGAGACTGTTCAGTTTGATGTTTTTAACTCTAATAAGTTTAAAGAAGAATTCAAAAAATACAGTTTTAAAGCAGCAATACATCTAGTCGGATCAAAAAACATTTCTCATGCAGAAAAAGAGAATTTGGACCAAATTAAAAAGTTAAATCTACAGTCGCTTCAAAATTTAATTGATAGTTGTGCTGGAACAGAAACTAAAATAATATTCGCTTCTTCCGCTGCCATATACGGAAAATTACCGGTTCCACAATCAGAAAATTTAAATCCTGCGCCTATAAATAAGTATGGAGAAATAAAAAAAGATTGCGAGAATCTTCTAATAAAAGAAAGTACTCAAAAAGGTATTAATTATACAATCTTAAGGATATGGAGTATTTACAGCAAAGATGACAATAAACTTTTGATAGGGAATATGTTTAATGCGCTAAAGAATAGAGAGGAGATTCGTGTAAAAAATACCTATCAATTAAGAGATTTTATTCATATTGATGATTTAATAGAGACTATCAAAAGAGTTATTCTATCTGAAAAATCAAATAATCAGACAATTAATGTTGGGAGCGGCGTAGGTCATAAACTTTCTGATATAGTTGAGCTTTTTGAAAGAAATAGTTCTCTTAGGATTGCAAGAGATCCGGATGATCCCAATATGGGTTATGATTCTATAGCAGATACTAAAAAAATGAAAGAAATAACTGGTATAAGGGGCAGAGACATTTTTGATGAATTAAAATCAAGGCTAATTATAGATGGGAGAATTAATGAATCTCATAAAAATCTCTTTGAAAATAAAGTAATATGCGTAACAGGTGGTTTAGGGAGTATTGGACAAGATATAGTAAGGGGATTATTAAAATTCGATCCTAAAAAAATAATTATAGCTGATAACCGGGAAACAGAACTGTTTTATTCAAAATCGTATCCTATGGGTGAAAAGATACATAATGAATTTGTAGATATAAGGGATTATAACTCTGTTGAAAAGGTTCTAGAGGGGGTGGATATAATTTTTCACACTGCAGCTATGAAACACGTTGTTGTATGTGAAGATGCCCCCTTTGAGGCAATAAAAACAAATGTCTTGGGAACAAACAATGTTATAGAATCTTGTATAAAAAATAAAGTGAAAAAAATGATTCTTATAAGCACAGATAAGGCAGTAAACCCCGCAAGCGTAATGGGAACAACGAAGCTACTTGCAGAAAAACTTGTTGGAGCTATTGCTACTTCAACAAAACTCAAGGAAAATTCAGTTACTGAGTTTGGAATTGTAAGATTCGGGAATGTTTTGTATTCTAGAGGCTCCGTATTAGAGATATGGAATAAACAGTTAAGAGAAAGAAGAGAAATCACGATAACTGACGAAAATATGACTAGATTTTTTATGGCAACCTCTGATTGTGTGGAGTTAATTTTCCATGCGACAGAATTAGCAAAAGAGGGGGAGATATTTATCTTAAAAATGCCTTCTGTTAGAATGGGTGATTTAGCAAAAGCTTTTTCAGAAATTAAAGGTTTACCGAAAGAGAATATCAAAAAGATAGGGATAAGAAAAGGGGAAAAGAAACATGAAGAACTTTTATTAGAAGATGACGATAACATCACTTTAGAAAATGAGGGGCTATTTGTTAAATTCCCATCATACACTAATGAAGAAAGGATAAAAGAGGTGAAAGCGGAGGGCTTCAAAGAAAGTTCCCCTACAAAATTATCATCAAATAATCAAAAACTGTTGAGTGTGGAAGAAATAAAGAATACTCTTCTAAAAGAAAAAAGGCTTCTTGAGGGAGAATGAAGATCTTAATTCTCTTAAAAAAACATGAAGGCGGAGTCGGGAGCGTTATTAAATATATCTCTAAAGATTTTGGAAGGTCTGGTCATAAAGTGAAAATTATCTCCAGAGAAGATGATTTGAAAATTTATTCATTAAGAAAATCAATTTTTCTAATAAGAAGACTAATAAAAAAAATGATGGATGAGAAAGATTATGATATAATTTATACCCAAGATTGGAGTTTAGCCTTTCCTTTATTATTTCCTATCCCTATGTTCAACAAAAAGCATTTTTGTGTTTTTTATGGAACAGATGTGGCAATGGGAAGATTGTTCCAGAGTGTTGTAGGATATAAGATGAAGAAGAGATTGATAGTATGTAATGATGAACTCAAGAAAAGATTCCCAAAGTCTAATTTGGTTTATAATAGGGTGGATATTAATAAGTTCAAACCTTCAAACAGGGTTAAAAGAATAAGAAATAGTGTTGGTTTTGCTAATTGGGCAACTGATGAGTATCACTACAATGAGATAAAAAAGGCTGTTAACAATATTGGGAAAAGGTTTATTGTGGCGGAGGGGGTTCCCAAGGAAAAAATGCCTGATTTTTACAGGAAGATAGAAACTTTTATTAGCCTTCCTCCTTCTTATGCTGGTTTTGGCTTAGTATATCTAGAAGCTATGGCCTCGGGGGTCCCAAAGATAATAGGAAACAATCACGGAGGAGGAGAGATATTGCCAGTAACTAAGATAGAAGATTATAAAAGCATTAAAGAGGCCATAGTAAACGCCAAAAAGAAAAATTATAGAACATGGATTTTAGATAATAAATTCACCTGGGAAGAGGCTGTAAAGAAAATGGAAAAGATCTTCTTGGCAGAGAGATAAAACAGATCATAAAATTTTAGAAAAATGGACTATACAAAAATGAAATTGAACAAAATATTGAAATTGATGCCGAGAGGTAAGGGTCTAAAGGTAATAGATATCGGATGCCATTTTGGGGAGGTTACCTCTTTCTTACATCATAGGGGGTATAATGTTCTCGGGATTGATATTGACCCAAAAGCAATCAGTATAGCAAAAAGAAGACATAAAAATACCAAATTCAAGGCTATTGATGTCTATAGAATAGATTTTTCTAGGTATGATATAATTATTGCTTGGGGGCTTTTTGAATATGTTTATGATTTAAGAAAATTAATGTTAAAACTGGAAAAGGAAATGAGGCCGGGAGCAACCATTATTTTTTCTGTTCCAAATGTATGTTCTTTTTCCAAAAGAATAAAATGCTTATTTGGATTTAATCCAAATAGGGATAAGACGGCGGTAAGCTACTCATTTACATTCAAACAAATAGGAAAGTTAATAATGCCTTTAAAATTTGAAAAAAAGGAAATAACTTACATTCCGGCAGATTGTATGAGAAATATTTGTTTTCCTATGCCTAGAAATTTTTCAGTTGAGATAATCGTAAAAATGATAAAATGATAAGTATACCTTCAGAATTTTTTAATCGCAGATTTTTTCATGAAACTTTTGGCAAGAGAGTAATCCATGTTGAAGCCCCCCATTTATCCAAAAATCAGCTTGAAAATCATTTAAGGAAATACAATTCAACATGCTACTGCATAACTCCCGTAAATTATGATTATGTCAGAAAAAACCTTGGATGCAGTTTATCTAAAAAAGAGTTTCATGCTTTTTTGAAAGAGTTTTATTCAAGCATAAAAAGAAAAGGGATAAACTTACAGCTTCATGTACACATTTCGCAGGAATTGGGAAAAGTGCCTTTTTCCACTAAGAGAAAATTGATTGGGGGGGCATATAATTTCTTTAAAGATGAACTAAAAATAACCCCAAAGGAAATTGTTTATGGGTGGACCTCCTTTGATGATGACTGTATAAATATTTCCAAGTCATTGGGCCTAAAATCTGTTACATACAAACATTTTCACATATATGATTTTTGGCTAAAGCAAAGTAAACCATATCACAACAGGTCTGTTGATTCAAGGCAAAAGATGGTCTCAAAAATAGCAAGGGGAAAAATTTTAGATATTGGCTTTGCAGATAATCCAAATTATTATTTGAGGGGGGAAGTTACAGGGATAGATATGAAAAAAACATCCACTCCCAATAATTATTCTAAATGTATTGTTGGGAACTTTAATAGCCTGATCAATAGCAAGATAAAGGAAAGTTTTGATGCAGTAACTGCCTTAGAATTTATTGAGCATATAGAAAATCCTTCTGAATTTTTTAGGAATTGTAAAAAGTTTCTCAAGAGGGGGGGTATCCTTATTTTAACCACCCCTACCCCTTATTATTGGAGAACAATTCTAGGGAACCTCGCTTATCCAAAAGGGCGTGCCACAATAATACCACATTTGCACGATTTTATTCCCAGGATTTTAAATAATGTAGCAATGTCAGAAGGATTTGAAGTTGTAGATGTTAAAAATGTAAACTCAAAAATTCCTTTTGTCAACTGGCAATTACTGTATGTTTATAAGAAAAAATGAGGAGACCAAACTTGTTCATTGTGGGTGCCGGGAGAAGTGGCACAACTACATTATATGAATGGCTTAAACAGCATCCGGATGTCTTCATGTCTGAAGTAAAAGGACCTAACTTTTTTGGAGAGGAGCCAAATCCTGCATTTAAAGAGTTCCATAAAAATGAAAAGAAATACCTCTCCCTTTTTGCAAAAGCTGGCAATAAAAAGATACTGGGTGAAGCATCCCATTATTTTTGGTCCGAAACAGCGCCGAAGGAAATAAAAAAGTTTAATCCTGAAGCAAAAATAATAATTTTGTTAAGACATCCTATGGAGATAGCATATTCCTATTATAAAAACGGGGATATCCCTAACAACATTCCTTTTGAAGAGTCTATTAATTTGAATACTGAAGACCTTAAAAAAATGTGGGAGAAACTTAAATTTTCAAGGAATTTAAAAAATTATTTAGATGCCTTCGGTAAGAAAAATGTGAATATAATTTTTTTAGACGAAATGGAAAAAAATCCTGAAAAAGTTTACAGCGTGTTATGTGATTTTCTTAGAATCGATAATAGGCATCCAATTAAATTTGAGATACACAATAAATCAAGGGATCTAAAAAATAAATGGTTTTTATGGGTTCTTGAGAAATTGCCCACCGGATTCAAGCTTTTTTTAAAATCAATTATCCCAAAAGGGAAAATTAATAAGATGAGAAAATCGGCTATAAATTTTACAACCCAAAGACAAAGAAAATATTCTTTAAAGCCGGATATTAGAAAAAAGTTAAATAATAGATTTAAGAAAGAAATTTTAGTGACTGGTAAATTTATTGGTAAAGACCTTAGTCACTGGTTAAAATAATGGGGTATCATGGGAGTGTTAGATTAATAAATTAAATATGCGTTCGATAAATGATAATTTATGAGAATAAAATTATTTATGAAACCAGTAACTACTTTGTTGGGAATTAAATTATCTCTTGAAAACTCACAGGTTAAGGAAAGGTTTTCCCATTTTGGGGTGAGGTTTGGAAAGCATTGGGAAGACCCAGAAAGAGATTTAATTTTAAGATACCTGCCAACTGGAGAGGATTTTATTGATTTGGGGGGATGTATTGGATTTGTTTCCTTGCTAGCGAGAAAATTCAAACATACAAAAAAACATATAATAGTTGAAGGAAATCCATCCTTAATGGGAACAATAAATAGAAATTTAGCACTAAACAACGAAAAAGACATCATCCCCTTAAATAGAGTTTATTCAAAAAAGAAAGGGAAAATTGATTTTATTATTTCGGATACTGGCTTGGGAAATTCATCGGTTCGGGGAAAAGTCCAAGGGAAAAAAGTCAGGGTAAAGGCAATCTCATTAAAGGGAATTATGAAAACTTATAAAATAAAGAGATTTAATCTATTGTGTGATATTGAAGGGAATGAAGAAGAATTAATTGAAAGTGAGATTGAGTTGCTGAAAAAATATTGTAATTTTTTAATAATTGACTTTGATATCCCATATTTGAGGGGTAAGCTAATTGACGAAGGGTTTAGACTTTTGGATGAGAATAAACCTGTTTGTATATTCAAGAATGAAAATTAAAGAATAAGAGCCCCTTAATACCATTATTCAAGCCACGAAAACTTAGCGCTCTTGAGTATCATAAAGTTTAAATTCTACAATTATGAGGGTTTTTAATGAGAATAGCTAAAATAATATGCACTATTGGACCCGGATCAAATTCTCAGGAAGTTTTGGGTAAATTAAAAGAGAGAGGAGTTGATTATTTCAGAATTAATTTATCCCACACCAAAGAGGAGGATATAGAAAACAGAATAAAAGACCTTTTAGGGTATGGGGTTCCGATAATACTGGACACAGAAGGATGCCAAGTGAGATCGGGGAATACTGAAGAAATATTTTTTGAAGAAGAAGCAACTGTAAAAATTCATGATAATAACATAAACTGCAATCAGGAGAATTTATTCTTGAACCCAGCAGGAATAGCTAAAGAACTACGGGAGGGGGATTTAGTTTCAATAGACTTTAATTCTCTATTGCTTAGGGTTTTTGATGTGAGCACATTGGACAAGGGATATGTTTTATGCAAAGTCATCATAAAGGGGAAGATAGGAGGAAATAAGGCGGTTCAAATAGATAGCCCTTCATTTAGTCTGCCACCTTTCAGCAAGAAAGACTATGCAGCAGTGGAATTAGCTAAAAAATATAAGCTTCTACATTTCACCTTATCTTTTATGGAGTCCTCGGAACAGGTAGTTAAATTCAAGAAATTATATCCTGAAGCAGTTGTTTATTCTAAGATAGAATCTAAAAAAGGCTTAGATAATTTTCTTGAGATAGCCAAAGCTTCTGACGGCATTTTAATCGATAGAGGAGATTTAAGTAACCAAGTTGCATTTGAAAAAATTCCTTTTATCCAAAAGTTCATTTTAAGGGAGGTAGCGGATATGGGGAAAGAAGCATTCATTGCAACGAATACTCTGGAGCATATGGCTTTCGAGTTAAAGCCCAGTAAGGCAGAAGTTAATGATATTGTCAACACCATTTTGGATGGTGCTACAGGCATTGCTTTAACAAAAGAAACGGCAGTGGGTCAACACCCCATCGAGACAGTGAATACTTTAATTAGTATAATGAATCAATTTGAATTCCTTAACAAAAGTAAAAAAGCAGGGGTCATAGATAAGATAGAAGAAACAAATTATCTCTTTTTAGATAGCACCCCCACTCTTCTAATAGAACCCCATGGGGGGAGATTAGTTGAAAGATTTGATTCTAGCTGGAAAGACATCCCTAAAAAAACAATTGAAATTAATGAACAAGATTTAATGGATTTAGAACAGATAGCTACTGGGGCTTTTAGTCCTCTAGAAGGATTTATGGAGAAAAAAGATTTTTATTCTGTTGTTGAAAATATGAGACTCTCTAATGGGTTGGTCTGGCCTATCCCAATAGTATTATCTGTAAATGAACAAACAAAACAGGATTTGAAAGAAGGCGAAAATATTGGGCTCTCTTTAAATCAAGAGGTTTATGGAATTTTACACCTGTCGGAGATGTATCGTGTAGATAAAGAAGAGGCAGCAAAGAAGATATTTGGAACAGCAGATTTGCACCATCCCGGAGTCATACAGTTTATGAAAAATAAAGATTGGTTTTTGGGGGGGAAGATTACTTTGTTAAAGAAAAGGAGTTCCGCCTACAAAATTCATGAATTGACTCCAAAACAGGCAAGAAAAATCTTTTCTGAAAGGGGTTGGAAGAGGGTAGTAGGATTCCATACCAGAAATGTAATACACAGGGGCCATGAATTTATCCAGCTAGAATCTTTAAAAAGAAATTTCTGTGATGGATTGTTCCTTCATCCAGTAATTGGAAAGAAGAAAGAAGGAGATTTTGAGACCGATGTGGTAATAAGTTCATACGAAAAAATGGTTAAAGAATTTTATCCTAATTCAAAAGTTGTTTTTGGTACGCTTACTGCGTATCCAAGATATGGGGGTCCCAGGGAGGCGGTATTTACGGCGCTCATTAGAAAGAACTTTGGATGTTCTCATTTTATTGTTGGGAGAGACCATACAGGTGTTGGGAATTTTTATCAAGTAAAAGCCTCCCATGAAATCTTTGACAAATTTAGCAAGGAAGAGTTGGGTATTGAGATTATAAAATTTGATGAAGTTTTTTATTCTGATTTAGAAAAAAGGTATTTTCATAACTCGGAATTCATAGATTATCCTGAAGAATTCAAAAAGTTTATTTCGGGAACACAGGCAAGAGAGATGCTGAAAAATGGGGTAAGACCCCCGGAGTGGCTCATGAGGCCTGAAATCTCTGATTTAATAATCAGAAAAATAAAGAATGGTGAAAGGGTTTTTGTAGAAGTAAAAAATAAGATTTTGTGGTTTACTGGGCTGTCTGGAAGCGGAAAAACAACAATTGCTGATAAACTAAAGCAAAAGCTTGAAGAAAGAGGGAAAAAAATTAAAATAATTGATGGGGATGAGATAAGATCAGGTGTCCATAAGCATCTTGATTTTAGTCCAGAAGATATTAAAAAAAATAATAAATTAATATCTGATATTTGCTTAATGGAGAAAGAAGATTATGATTTTATCTTGGTACCAATAATTTCTCCCTTCAAAGATAGCAGATTAGAAGCAAGAAAAATTTTGGGGGAGAGTTTTATTGAAGTCTATGTAAAGTGCAGCATGGATGAGTGCACAAAAAGAGACACTAAAGGCCTTTATGCAGGGGCTCTTGCAGGAGAAATAGAAAATTTTATAGGGGTTGCAAAAGAAAACCCCTATGAACCGCCTGAAAATCCAGAAATTATAATAGAAACTGAAAGAGAATCTGTCGAAGAATGTGTAGGGAAAATTATTAAATACTTAGGCCTTTTTTAAAGACCTGGCTTTGAACAGAAGAACAATCATATAGAAAAAATTGCTCATTACTAGAGCGATACATGCTCCGATAATTGCATATCTCTGACCAAATTTCAGCAAATAAGTTATTAAAAAATAACTTATGATAAAATAAATTCCAGCTGTGATGATTAGACTATTAGTCACTAATTTGGGGTATCCTTTTGCAATTATATAGGAGCTGAATAGGGAAGACATTGGAAGAAAGACAGAAAGCAGAGCTAAGATTCTTAACAAAGTTATAGCTTCTATATAGGCCGATCCATAAACTATTTTAATTATTAGGGGGGATAACAAAAAGGTGGCTGTAAAAACAAAAGCAGATACTAAAAGAGTAATTTTAGACGATCTATTAAATCCTTTCTCCAGCCTGTCCCCGGAAATTTTGCTGAATAATGGAAATAGGACAGTTGAAAAGTTAATTAAAGGGATGGATGAGATTGCAAAATTTAATGCCGCCTGATAAATCCCAATGTATTCTGGGTCAACAAACCTACCCAAAAAGATTATATCAATATATCCTATAATTAAACCCGCGACTCCAAGTAAAAGCATTTCAAAAGTAAATTTATTTACCCTTTTTTTCTCTTTCTTTGACAGTCTTTTTGGTGTTTGGTTAAGAAAATCCAGCCTTCTTACAAAAAAGAATAAAAAAACTATTGTTAACAGGAATAAGGCACTTAGAGAAAGAATCATTATCAGTGAAACAACTTCATAGGAAAAATTAGCCAAGGATATGAGTATAAACAAAGGGATTAAAAAAAGTCTTGAAACCTGGAGGAAAATTTCTTTAAAAAAGGGAACCTTAAAATTGTTAATAGCATGAAAAAATGATTGAAAAATGCTCGATATCCCTGCCAGAATAACATATAGTGCTCCGGCAATTAAAGCGTAAAATATTGGTTTTTGGTAATAATTTTGAGAGATGAATTTTGCCAGTATTGTCAAAGCAAATGCCACCAAAAAAGTAAAGATTATCTTTATTTTGGATAGATAATAAGCGTATGCTGCTGCCTTCTCTTTTCTTTTATCTGATGATGATTTGGAAATAAATCTTATTATCGATTGATTTATACCCAGGTCAGAAATAGAAACAAAGAGCAAGATAGTGGATAGTGCCAGGCTATAAAGGCCAAAAAGCTCTGGAAGTAATAACCTGGCAATAACTACTGTAAAAATTAAGGCTCCGATTTTCGCAACGAGTCCTGTTGAAAACTGATAAAGGCTGTTCTTTACTACGAGACCTGTGTTTCCTGAAAAATCACGGTTTTTTATTCTTCTCCAGATATCTTTTATATCCCTTCCTCCCTGGGAAAATTGGTCCTTCATGACAAGAAATGCATTTTTTCGTTTTTATGCTTTATGAAACGCCTTTCTAAAAATAAGTTTGTTCCTCCATCTTTCTTATCATGTCTGAAAAGGCCGGCCTTGTGATGAAAACCCCTGCAGTTATTCCTATCAACGTCGTGAAGGCAAAACCTTTCAGGAGACCTGCACCCGCCCACAGGAGAGGAAGCATGGAAACAACAACGGTGAAATAAGCTCCAAGAATGATTGCAAATGCCAGTTTCAGCCTCTGCTTCAGGCTCAAAAACCTTTCACGCCTCGCCTCATCCAGAATAACTATCTGGTCATCAAATCCTGTTCCTATTGTGGCGAGGATTCCTGCAATGCTAGGCAAATCGAGATTCCACCCTATCAATGCAGCTATTCCGAGAATTATTATTATCTCAGAGGAGCTGGTAAATATCATGGCAAGAGAGGCTTTTATTTTCCTGTATCTCGCAAAGACGACCATTGAGGCTGCAACCAGTGCGAGGAATCCTGCAACCAAAATAACACGGGTGAATTCATCTCCTAAAACAGGGGAAATCGTGTCGAGTTTCACGATTTCAAGCTTGTATGGAAGGCTTCCTGTTATCAAAATTGTCTGCAGCTTGTGCATCTCTTCTTCAGCTGCCTTTACAGCTTCTTCTTCTGTTGTGCCTGTTCCTGAACCGGAAATAGATATTTGGGTTGTTACTCTTCCCTTAAGATCTTTGCTGATCTGAAGTGTGCTCTGCAGATTATCATCCACATAAAGGTCCAAAGGCAAGGATAGATATTGGGGATCTGAAGAGCTTATGCTTAAGTTGTTTGTTACACCTGCATGCCTCTTTGCAGCTTCTGCTGTCAATGTTATTGTGAAAGAAAATTGTGCGGCATAGCCTCCCTGTATTTGCTGTGGGATATCAACTCTTGCACATGTCGGATCTCCACGGCAGACAAAAGCTATGTCTCTGTCTGCCCCCCCTACAAAAACAGTCTGGTTTCCTATTTTTGCCTCGAACTTTCCCTGCTGGGAAATCAGGGATTCAAGGTCAGCTGGAGTTGCTCCTGCAATCTCAATAAGCATGAAGCTGTTTCCTTCGAGGTCTGAGACAGGCCTGACTTTCAGGTCTGTAAGCCCGAATTCGTTGAGCCTGTTCTCTGTTACATCAACAAGGTCAGAAACCTGAGCCTGTGAAAGTTGAACCCCCTGTGCTTTTACCAAAGCCCTTGATCCACCGACTAAATCCAGGCCAAGCTTAAGATTTGTCTTGGGAATTTTATCTACAGTTATTTCAGGAACTCTGTCTGAAAAGTAGATTACTTCTGAATCTTTTAAAGTGAAAATCATCTTCTGGCTCTGATTCAGGATAAATTTTCCCTGCAAGGCTTCTGAATAATCTTCCAGAGAGCCTATTGATATTCCGTCTATGGTTGTTATAATTTGCCCTTGCCTGAATCCCTGCTCAAAGGCTGTGGAATTTGTTTCGACGCTTTTTATTAGCACACCTTTATCGAAAGTTTTCCATGGAGCAACAACCAGCAAAGCTAAAAACAAAACAATGACTAAAATCCAGACTCTAAACCCGAGTTTCATTTTTTTCCTTCCTTAAGGCATACCATTTAATTATTGAAACATTTGTCAGCCAGGTGTTTAGCATATCAAAGCCCAGTCCAATGATGAGTATGGTGAATATCTGAGTAAGGATTCCGGAAAAAGACCCGACAATTATCAAGGCAAACAAAACAGCTAGTATAGACGTGAGGGTCATTGTCATTCCTGTCTTGAATGCGCCCCATATTTTTCTGTTAACGGATTCTCCGTGCCTTTTCAAAACCCTGTTTGTAAGAAGGATGTCTGTATCCACAGAATAGCCAATCAGCATCAAAAATGCCACAATTCCCGCACTCGAAAGCTTGTATCCAAGGAGGTTGAAGAGAACAAGAGTCATGAGTATGTCTGCAAATGCTGAGATTATTATCGCCGTTGAAGGGACAAAGGTTCTGAACATGATAAAGACAACTATGGCCATGAAAAAGAAAGCCAGGATAACTGCGATTACCAGCTGCCTGAAAAAACTGCTGCTCAGAGAGGCTCCTGTGAATTCGAAGCTGCTGTTTTCTTCGTTAAGAGTATAGCCGAGATATTCTTCGAGGACTGTTCTCGTCGTGTTTGCATCGGATTTCGTCTCTATTATGAATGCCTTTTGTTCTCTTGTTATGAGATCATATATCCCCCGGACATCGGGGCTTTCGAGCTTTCCCGAAAGATCATCTTTAACCTGATCTATTGGCTTTTTTTCATAAATCGTGACAGTGGTTCCTCCTGTGAGAGAGATGTCTCTGTAAATAAAATCTCCGGTTTTTGAATAAAAAACGCCCAGGTAAATGAAAGAAAAAAGAAGAATTATTGCCGGAATTAAAAGCAGCAGCTTGTAATGTTTGTCATGGAATCTAGCAAGTTTTGTTCCGAATCTCTCTTTACTTTGGCCAATCTCGGACGAAATTTTTTTTGTTTCTTCCATTTTGTTGAGTTATTATGAACTTGGATGCGCCGGCCGGGAGTCGAACCCGGATCATCTGGTTTCTTCTTCTAGATTGAAGTGGAAGCCAGAGATTCTGCCGTTAAACCACCAGCGCGCTGGTAGTATAAAAAATGAATTGTTTTAAAGGTTTATGCAAATGCGCCCGGTAGGATTTGAACCTACGACACTCAGGTTAGGAACCTGATGCTCTATCCAGGCTGAGCTACGAGCGCTTATCGGGAAATCTTGGTCTGAATGCGGGTGAAAGGATTCGAACCTTTGCAGGCACTAAGCCAATGCGTTTCTACCGAACGAATTCATTATTGAATGAGTTTAGCTCATTCGTTCGCTCGACTTGAGCGCATCCCGTTTGACCGCTCCGGCACACCCGCATAAAAATATCACTTTTCTCGTATATAAAAAGGTTTATAAAATCACCATATCTTGCTTTTTTGGAGACGGCCATAGTAATCAGGAAACGCCCGATCCCATTCCGAACTCGGAAGCTAAGCTGGTTACGCCGTTTGTGTTAGTGTCCGACAAGACGCGAAGCAATGGTGCTGTCTCTCATATTTTTAATATGATTATGGTAGCAGATTAAATTTTTAATGGAAAGACAGTTCACACATTCTTGATATAATATAAAATTAACCTGGTTTAATAATGTGGATGGTGCTATCTATCTCTTAACAAATTAAGATTAAGCCTTCTTGAATTTTGCAACAAGCTCGATGTAATCTTCCTGCCCGAGAAACATGGACCTGCAGCAGAATCTTTCCAAGCCAAGCTCGTCCAAGACTTTTTTGGATTTTTCTCCCCTGGCAACCCGTTTTTTGTAATCTTCCCACAGATGGCCTATCGGCTTTCCGCATGAAAAACAGCGGACAGGAATTATCATAATAATATTGCTTGAAGGTTATTTTTAAAGGTTGCTATAGAAAAATTCTTAAAGAAGCCGCCCAAGGAAGAAGTATGAAAGGGAATAATGTAATAGAGCTAAAAAATGTCTCAAAGCATTATCATATGGGAGACAGCATAGTAAAAGCCATCGATGGAGTCGACATTGCAATAGAGAGGGGAGATTTTGTTGCCATAATGGGGCCTTCTGGTTCTGGAAAAAGCACAGGCATGAATCTTACCGGAAGCCTTGACCTTGCTACCAACGGTGAAATTTTTCTTGATGGCAAGGACATAGAGCACTTGGAAGAATCAGAGCTTGCGCAGATTCGCGGGAAAAAAATAGGCTTTATTTTTCAGCAGTTTAATTTGATACCAACTTTGACTGCAAAGGGGAATGTGATGCTTCCCATGCTCTTTCAGGGAATGGAAAAAGAGGCAAGGGAAGAAAGGGCGGAAAAACTTCTGGAAATGATCGGATTGAAGGACAGGATGGAGCACTATCCGAATCAGCTTTCAGGCGGCCAGCAGCAGAGGGTCGCAATTGCAAGAAGCCTGGCAAATGACCCGGAAGTGATACTTGCAGATGAGCCAACTGGAAATCTTGACTCTAAAACAGAAATAAAGATAATGGATTTTCTCGTAAATCTGAATTCTAGTGGAAAAACAGTGATAATAGTGACTCATTCCCCTGAAATTGCCGAAAAATATGCCAGAAAAATTTACTGGCTGAAAGACGGAAAAGTGGAAAAAGTAACAAGAAAGATAAAAGGGAAATGGAAGATAATCAAAAAATCCTGAGGATTTTAAGTATAACAAATTTTATAAATCAAAATTAGATTGCTGGAATAAGATGGATAGCAACAGAATACCAACAATTATTGCAGGAACATTGCTTTTAGTTTTAATAATAAACCTGATTTCAGCTGTTATCATAGACGTGGATTACGTGACTCTGTATCCGGGAGAAGAGGGCCGTGTTTCTCTGAATGTAGAGAACAATGAAAATTTTGACATAGAGGATGTTTCTGTTGCCCTGGTTTTGAGCGAAGTTCCATTTACTTCTGTCGGCAGTTCAACGAAGGATGTCGATGATATCGATGAGGACGATGATGACTCTGTTAGCTTTACCCTGCGGCCTTCCACAGACATAGTTCCGGGAGATTATGACATTCCCTACACTGTAAAGTATGTCGATGCAGGGAATAATACAGAGGATTTCACAGAAAACGGAAGCTTCGGCATCAGGGTTTCTGCAAAGACAGACCTGGATTTCTCTGCAGAAACCAGGGAAACTGCTGTTGTTGGAAAAGAAGGCCAGGTTTCCATTGAAATAGTAAACAGGGGACTTGGAGAAATAAAATCCGTGTCTGTGCAGGTATTTCCGCAGGGATTTGAATTGCTTTCAAATGACAAGGTTTTTGTAGGCACAATTGATGCCGATGACTCTGACACTGCAACCTTTGACGTTATATATAAAAACAAAAATCCTGTTTTCTCGGCAAGAGTGACTTACAAGGATTTTGACAATAAAGATAAGACAGAAACAGTGAGCCTTCCTGTAAGGGTTTACACAGAGGAGGAAGCTCTGGAACTTGGATTGATAGATAAGAGCAATACATGGCTTTATATTGGAATAGGAATCGTGGTCCTTATTTTATGGTATTTCTGGAGAAGAGCCAGGAAAAGAAAAAATGTGGGCTGATTATTTCTTGATGGCGATAAACAGCATTCGCCATAGAAAATTAAGGTCATGGCTAACAGTGATAGGGATAATCATCGGTGTGGCTGCCATTATTTCCCTTGTGACTGTCTCAAGAAGCCTGGAAAGCACAATAGAATCGCAATTCGAGCAATTCGGAGCAAACAGAATACTAATAAGCCCAAAGGGATTCCAAGGACCCGGAACAAGCTCTGAAGGCCTGACAACACAGGACCTTGAAACAGTGGAAAAAATTTCAGGATTCAAATATGTTATTCCGGGTTTGTTTATTTCCACAGAGGTGCGCCATAAGGACGAAGTAGAATTTACTTTAATTGCCAGCGTTCCTGCTGAAAATTTTGAGGAATTTTTCTTGGACTCTGGCATTGAGCTTCAGGAGGGCAGATTTATTGAAGAAGGCGACAAATTTGAGGCTGTTGTCGGCTCCAGAGTCATAGAAGACATGTTTGACAGCCCATTAAAGCTAGGAAGCAAAATTGAAATAAAAGGCGAGGAATTTAAGATTGTCGGAGTATTAAAGGAAATAGGAAATTCCCAGGATGACAACCAAATTAACATTCCCCTGGAAACTGCCAGGGAAATTTTCAATAAGCCGGATGATGTTGATGTAATAGTTGCGCAGGTCAAAGTAGCTGATGATATTCCCTTGCTGCAAGAAAAAATAGAGCGTGAACTTGAGGATGAAAGAGACGACACAAATTTCCAGGTTGTTACCGCCACGCAGATTCTGGAACAGATTAATGAAGTTCTTGGAATCATACAGTTCGTCCTGGTTGGAATAGCTGCTATTTCATTGATTGTTGGCGGAATTGGTATAATGAATTCCATGTATACCAGCGTATTAGAGAGGACAAAAGATATAGGAATAATGAAAGCGATAGGTGCAAAAAATCTGGACATTTTTGAGATATTCTTGATAGAATCCGGCTTGATCGGATTGGTCGGAGGATTTTTCGGAACTATCCTGGGAAGCGTGATAGCTTTGGTAATAGGGGAATTTTCAAAGAATGCAGGGTTTTTATTGAATATAAAAATTGAGTTTTTAGTTTTGGTTTTTGGATTATTTTTTGCTTTTGTTGCCGGGATGTTATCCGGTGTTTTGCCGGCGATGCAGGCAGCAAGGCTAAAGCCGGCAGATGCTTTAAGATACGAATAAAAAATAAAAACAAGAAAATTTAAAAACTGGCTTTTTCTTTTAACAGAACTGGATATAAAAAGAGGATAAAATGAGCAAAAAATGCATCTACTGCAAGAAAGAGGTAAGCGATGACAGCGTTATAGACTTCTGCGAGAGATGCGGGGAAGGAGTCTGGGGAAAAAAGATGTTCGATACCATTGTAAAAAAGATGGAAGAGGCCAGGCAGAAAGGGGATCTGGTTTCAACAAACACGATAGGAATCCAAAAACTGGAAAAATTAGGGTACAGGGGCTTCTGACACGTTATTCTTAGAGATAGGTTTTTAAAGAGAATATTTCTGAGTAAATTATGGTTCAAAGAAAGAAGATAAGAACCCGAGGAAAAATCCAGCTCAGCAGGTATTTTCAAAATTTGAAGGAAGGGGACAATGTTTCCGTTGTAAGGGATGTTTCCATAGACTCCAACTTCCCGGAGAGAATGCAGGGTCGCACAGGAATAGTGGCTGAAAAACGCGGAAGGGCTTACGTCGTGAAAATCATGGACCACGACAAGGAAAAAAAGTTTATAATAGAACCAGTCCATCTGAAGAAGATAACAAGGTAAAATGATAAGACACAGGGAGCCATTGAGCATGGCTGAATCTTTGGAGTACACAGAAGACAAAAAAGATAGCGAAGCTGATATCAGAAAATTAATGAAAAAATTCGTGAAATTAAGCCAGGAGACGGCAAAAAAGATGAGGGGGAAACTTTCCTCCTTGGGGCTTTTAAAATTAAAGCAGGAATCTATCTCAAAGGTGATTGATATAATGCCCGAGAACCAGGAAAATCTAAATAAAATATTTACAGACGTTGTTCTGGATGAGGATGAATCAAAAAAAATCCTTGACGCAATCGGGGAATTCAGGTAGCCACTATGGAAAAAGAAGAATATGCAATAATCTTAGAATATCTTCCAAACGGGTATCCTTTGGAGAGGAAAATGATGCCTATAGCCCAGGCCATAGGAGAAGTCAACATGACTCTTCTGGAGCTTGTTCCTCGGAGAGGCATTTCCCTTGAAATAGGGGAGAGAGTTTACATAGGCGAGGGAAAGAGGGACAAGGTGTACTACATTCTGGGAAGGCTTCATAAAGAAAAGCTCACAGAGTCTGCGAAAAGTCAGCTACAGGAATTCATCAAAAAAATCGTCAGCGAAAAAAAACAGAAATTTGTCGATTTTTTCAACAAATCCGAGGCTATAAACAAAAGGATTCATCAGATAGAGCTTCTTCCTGGATTTGGAAAAAAGCACACGCAGGAAATCCTCAAGCAGAGAAAAGAGAAGCCTTTTGAAAGTTTGGAGGACATAAAGGCACGGATTGCAAACCTTCCTGATCCTGAGAAGGCGATAGAAAAAAGGATTCTGCAGGAGCTCACAGAATTCGAGAGATACAAATTATTCACATATTAAAAAGGAAAATGGAACAAAAACAAGCAGAGCAGGAAAAGTACGGAGAAAAGCTGGTAAGGATACACTCAGAAGACATAGAAGGCGGCATGAGGGTTTATGCCGGGCTTACAAAGATAAAGGGAATTTCCTGGGCAATGGCAAATGCTGTCTGCAAGGCGCTTGGAATAGACAAGAGCAGGAAAATAGGCTCCTTAAGCCCTGAAGAAATAAAAAAAATCTCAGAGTTCATCAAAAACCCTGATTCCAGAATTCCACACTATCTCTTAAACAGAAGAAAAGATTTTGAGACAGGGAAAGACAGGCATCTCTCGGGGAGCATGCTCGAGCTCCAGAAAGAGTTTGACATAAAAAGGCTGAAGAAGATAAAGAGTTACAGGGGAATTCGGCATGCCGCAGGCCAGCCTGTGAGGGGACAGAGGACCAAGAGCCATTTCAGAACAAACAGGCCAAAGGGAGCTGGAATTAAAAGCAAAGGGAAAAAGACAGGAAAAGAGGGGAGGCAGTTCAAATGAAACGAAAGCATAAGAGCTATTCAAGGCCAAAAAGGCCTTTTGACAAGGCAAGGATAGAAAAAGAGGCAGGCATAAAAGAAGAATACGGCCTGAAAAATAAAGTAGAAATCTGGAAAGCAGATTCAAGGATAAAATCAATAAGGGAAAAGGCAAAAAAATTGATTTCTTCAGGGCATGAAAAACAAAAAGCGCTCTTTGAAAGGCTTAAGAAAATAGGGTTCAGGGCTGATTCAATATCGGACGTTCTTTCCCTGGAAAAAGAGGATTACCTGAACAGAAGGCTGCAAACAGTTGTTTTCAAAAAAAGGATTGCACGAAGCCCGAAACATGCGAGGCAGATGATAGTTCACAAAAAGATTCTAGTCGATGGAAGGGTAATCAACAGCCCCTCATACATCGTTCCTGTTGAATTCGAGGAAAAAATTTCAGTAAAAACAAAGCCAAAGGCAGAAAAAACAAGGGAGCCGGAAATTAAAAATGATTGAGGAAGAAACGAAGGAGCTGGAGGCAGAGGCCGATGCTGCAGAACAGGAGGAAACTGCAGATGAGGATATTGGAAATTCAGGAGAGAAAAAAGAGGATGCTGAAGACAGAGAAGAATCAGGGGAAACCGAGGAAATAAAAAAAGCAGGAAAAGAAAAAGGGAAGGCAGAGGCTGTCGTGAACATATACACTTCCTTCAACAACACCCTTGTTCATGTTACAGACATGTCTGGAAAAACCCTTTCCAAAGTCACAGGAGGAATGGTAACCAAGCACGGAAGGCTGAAGGCGAATCCAACAATCGCAATGTTCATCGCGAAGCGTGTTTCCGAGCAGCTGAAAGAGCTCGGCGTCGGAAACCTGTATTTCAGGATAAGGGCGAAAACGAGAAACCCTGCGCCAGGGCCTGGCGCAAATGCTATAATAAAAAGCCTTTCCAGGGAGGGATTTAAAGTTTTGAACATCCTCGACACAACGAGATTTCCCCGCGGAGGCCCAAAGAAAAAAGGCGGAAGAAGAGGAAGGCGCCCTTAAATTTAAATAGATTTAAATATGAAGATAAAAATGTTAATCCAAAGTAAGATGTTAATGAGAGTAAAATCAGATTATGGAAATAATTTTAGTGATAGTCTAAATTTAAATGGTATTAACAATTTATTAAATATCGCGAAGCGGCAATTTTTAAATTAAAAAATGAAACTCATAGAAAAAACAAAAGATCAGCTCGTTTTTGCAGCAGAGATGGACGAGAGCACCGCAAATGCCATAAGGAGATATGTTGGCCAGATTTCGGTGATTGCAGTCGATGAGCTTGAAATATCGAGGAACGATTCTCCGTTGTACGACGAAACAATCGCGCACAGGGTCGGCCTTATTCCCCTAAACATGAAAAGCTTAAAGGCTGCAGAAAAGGGGAAACTCAAGCTGGATGTTAAAAGGGAAGGAACTGTTTATTCCGGAGACATGAAAGGGCATCCTGAACCTGTTTACAAGAGCATTCCCATAACTACATTAGACAAGGGGCAGGAGCTCCAGTTTACAGCAACTGTCAGGCTTGGAAAAGGGACAGAGCATGCAAAGTTTTCCCCAGGACTTATGTTTTACAGGAATTCTGCAGAGATAATTATGGATAAGGAATTTCTCGAAGAGGTGAGGAAAGCTCTTCCGGACGCAGAGATAAAGGAAAAGGGAAACAAGATAACAGTTTCAGACAAAGGAAAAAAGGAAATCACCGATGTATGCGAGGGAATAGCAAACAAAAAAAAGAAAAAGGCGGAAATTGTTTCCGGAAAAGAGCTGATAATAAGCCTCGAATCTTTCGGGCAGCTGGATGCCAAGGATATATTTAACGAGTCTGTGGATGCCCTCAGAAAAGACCTAGCTTCTGTGGAAAAGGCTGTTGAAAAGGCTTAAAGACACATTTTAAAAATATGCATTCTTAGTTCTGGCATGCGGGAATGCCGGAGCGGTCAAACGGGCGACGCTAAGGACGTCGTGGCTTAGTGCCTGCGAAGGTTCGAATCCTTCTTCCCGCATAACAACTTTTTTAAACCTATTAAAACTTCAATTTTCGCCTGCGAGTTAATCGCGTTAGCAGGATTTTAGAATTCTGCTTAAATACCATGAAATCAAAAACAAAGATAGAAAAGCAATCCTGGAGAAAAGGCAATCCGATGCTGGTGGAAACCATAAGGGCTGCCAAGAAAACAGGCTCTAATTTCTGGCTGAAGATTGCGGGAATTCTCTCCGGACCGAGGAGGAGCAAGACAGAAATAAATCTTAACGAAGTGGAAAAGTCTACAAAAGAGGGTGATTCTGTTGTTTTTCCGGGAAAGGTTTTGTCCCAGGGCGAAGTCAGCAAAAAAATAGCTGTGATTGCCTTCGGTTTTTCCGAGAAAGCCAGGGAAAAACTATTAAAAAACAAGTCGCATATTTTAAGCATACTCGAGGAAATTAAAAAAAATCCCGATGCCAAGGGGCTTAAATTTTTGGAAAAATGAAAATCATCAACGGAGAAAACGCTGTCTTGGGGAGGCTTGCGAGTTACGCAGCTAAGCAAGCGCTTTTGGGAGAAGAAATCGTTATTTTGAATTGCGAGAAGGTGATGATAACAGGAAGCAGGCAGGATATAAGGGAAAAATTCGAAGCTAAGAGAAGAAGGATCGGCAGCGGACAAAAAGGTCCGAAGCATTCGAGGCTTGCGCACCTCATAGTGAAGAGGGCGATAAGAGGCATGCTTTCCCACAGGTCTGGAAGAGGAAAAGAGGCATTTAGAAGGATAAAATGTTTTTCCGGAGTTCCTGAGGAATTCAAGGATGCGAAGAAGATAGTGGGCAGCAAGGAAAAGAAGGCGAAATTCATGCACATTGAAGAAATAACCAAACAAAATAAACAACAATAAGAATGCTGAAAAAAATAATAACCTCTGGAAAAAGAAAAACAGCAGTTGCTAGGGCAGTCACAACAGAAGGCAATGGAAAAATTACGATAAACGGAAAGCCTTATGAAACTCTCCAAGTTTTAGACAGGCTCAAAATAGAGGAGCCTGTAAGAATAGCAAAAAATGTCCTCGGGAAAATTGATTTTAACATAGAGGTAAAAGTCAAGGGCGGCGGAGAAAAAGGCCAGGTAGAGGCGGCAAGAATTTCAATTGCAAGAGCCCTTGTGGCTGCAACAGGAAGCAAGGAACTGGAAAAGGCGTTTCTGGATTATGACAGGAATCTCCTTGTTGCAGATGTGAGGAGAAAAGAAGCTTACAAGCCAGGAGACAGCAAGGCGAGGAGAAAAAGGCAAACCTCATACAGATAAAAATGAAAAGGAATAAAAAAGGGGCAGAAAGAAAAGAAGCCCTGATGAGGATTTTAATATTAATCGTCTCAGGAACAATTCTCACCGTCTGGAGGATCTTCATATACCTTATCATTTTTATGCAGCTGGTCTATGTTCTCATCACGGGAAGGAGAATGAGGAATCTTGCAGTTTGGGGCGAGACCTGGAATACCCAGTGGTATATATTTCAGAAATACATAATTTTCCTTGATAACAGAAGGCCGTTTCCTTTCGGAAAGCTGGAAAAAAACATGGATGAATTTGAAAAGTGACTATCTTATTATTTTATACCTAACTTCTCGAGCTTGTTCTGAACATGATTGAATAAGGTTGAAGAGATTATTGGCTGATGTTTTCCCTCAAAAATCTGGTTGTTGAATTTTATTTTTCCTATATAGGTAAAATTCTTCAGTATTTTTTTAAGCCCATTCACAGACAATTTGTGCTTTTCCGAAATTTTCCTTAAGCTTACTTTCTCTGCCAAAAATTCCCCAAATATCTCCCCTATCTCCTTGAAATTCTCAGAAGGAAGAAGTTTCCCATCCTCTATTCTGTAGCCGAACGGCGCCCTTGACATTAGATTCCCCTTTATTGCCTTTTTCATCATTCCCTGTTTTTGGTTGTCTTTTATCGTCTTCAGCCTTTCAATTTCGCTCCTCATGGTTTCGTTTTCTTTTCTCAATCTCTCCAGCTCTTCCATTGAAAACCAAAGATAGTTAACTTTATAAAATTGGCCATATTCTTAAATAAAAGATAAGAGTGCCGGGTCAATGAGCAAGAGAATTTACGTTGGAAATCTGCCTTGGAGCGTTACGAAGGCGAAACTTGAGGAACTTTTTTCTTCTTTCGGCGAAATCGAGGAAGCCCTGGTCATAGCCAATAAATATACAGGAAGATCAAGGGGTTTCGGGTTCGTCACCTTTAAGAAAGACTCGGATGCTGACAAAGCGATAGCGAATATGGAAGGAAAAGATGTTGAAGGAAGAAACCTTGTTGTGAAGGAAGCGAGACCTCTTGAAGAAAAGGAAAGAAGAGCTGAGGAAAAAGCGCCTGAGGAAAGAAAAGAAAAACAGCACAGGGGAAGAAAAAAACACGAAGAAGAGGCTGAAGAATAGAGCTCTTAAACAATTTTATCTGACAAAGATTTTTATATCAAAATTTCCTTTGAATCAAGACATTATAAAGAGGTAAAATGAACTCTGTCTGGATATTGATAATTGCTCTTGTCTGGTTTGCAGTTGGTTACAGATTTTACGGAAGATTCATTGAAAAGAGGCTTAGGATTTCAGACAAAAACAAAACGCCTGCCTCATCCAGAAAAGAAGGAGTTGATTTTTCAGCATCGACAAAGCCTTTTCTTTTGGGGCATCATTTCGCCTCCATTGCTGGAGCAGGGCCGATAATAGGGCCCATACTTGCCGTGAATTATTTTGGATGGGTTCCTGTAATAATCTGGGTTTTGATAGGATCTGTTTTAATTGGAGCAATGCACGACTATTCTTCTCTCATCGCCTCTGTGAGAAACAAGGCAAAGAGCGTTTCTGTGATAACAAAACAATATCTCAATTCCAGGGCAGGGTGGGTTTTTGGCCTGATGATATGGATGACCCTTGTCCTGATAATAACTGTTTTCAGCGTTTCTTCTGCAGAAAGCATTGTGGAAAAACCCGATCTTGTAATTCCCCTGTTGGTAATAACCATTCTTGCCCTTATACTTGGTTTTGGCGTCAGGAAATACAAGTGGAATTATAAAATAGCAAGTGTTGCGGCCATCATAATTATTTTCTTTTCTGTCTGGCTGGGAACAGCAGCTCCTGTAAACCTTCCTGCAGAAAATCCTGCTCTTTTGAGAAACCTCTGGATAACGATAATATTTATTTATGCATTCATAGCCTCTGTGGCTCCTGTCTGGGTTTTGCTTAGGCCAAGGGATTATCTTAGTGCCATACAGATGCTGGTAATTTTGTTTCTTGGAGTTGTCTCTTTCTTAATTGCCAGGCCAATCATCAATGCGCCATCTTACATTTCCGGAGGTATTTTTCCCGTATGGCCAATCCTTTTCATAACAGTTGCCTGCGGGGCTATTTCTGGATTTCATGGGCTCGTGGCTTCGGGAACAACGAGCAAGCAGCTTGCAAAAGAATCTGATGGAAGAGTAATAGGCTACGGCGGCATGATTCTGGAAGGAACTCTGGCTGTATTTGTCACAGTAGTTGTGATAGCTGGCTTGACTTGGGGTTCTGGCTCTGGAAGTTTTCAGACAACACTTGAAAAAGGATGGATAGTTCTTTTCTCAACCGGATTCGGAAACATTGTCGGAAACATAGTTCCTTTCCTGAGTGTGAGTGTTGCCGGGCTTCTCGGAGCATTCATGGTTAATCAGTTCATTCTCACTTCTGTGGATACCTCTGCCAGGTTAGGGAGATTTGTGATTTCAGAGCATCTCGCTCCAAAATTAAAAGGCAGAATTCTTACAACTTTCATAACCCTTGTTCCTGCTTGGATTCTTGCCATCACAAACAGTTATGAAACAATGTGGCGTTTGTTCGGAAGCTCAAACCAGCTCATTGCCTCAATAACAATGATAGGAATCTCTGCTTTTTTCATCTCAAAAAAGATAAAGGTAAAATTCATACTAATCCCCGCAGTTTTTGTTTTAATAACAACGCTTTCCGCGCTTCTTTATCTTACATTCAGGGCAGGCGGGTATTTCAGCCAGGGCAATTTTGTTCTTGCGGGAATTTCAATGCTTATGTTCATCCTGGGAATTTTTGTGGCCAAAGAGGGCTTTGATATATTGAGAAAAAAGAAATAAATCCCGAATTTTTCATTCTGGGCATTCCCCTTCTGTATAATAAAGAACGTTTTCATCCATACATGCAGAACATGGATTGCCAAAAATTACTGCGCAAGGATATCTTATGCATTGTATTTTTGCAGGGTCAAACCAGCCGCAAACGGGCTGGTAGATTTCTGTGCAGATTTCTGCGTTCCTATCCTCTGGCTTGCAGAAAGTTTTTCCATGTGTTTCGTCTGGTATCTGTATATTATTTTGACTAAAAGAAATAGTATAATACAAAATAATTGCTATTAATAAAACAAAAATTAAGATGTATATTAGAGAATTCGTTTTATTTCTCATTATAAAATCAAAAAATCAAAATTTATAAAGATATTTCCCAAGGTCAATTTTTCCTTCCACAATATTTATCCCTTCTTCTTTCAGCATGGATACTTTCTTCCCTGTTTCCGATGCAAATCCGCCCACTTCGCCGTTTGATTTGACAACCCTGTGGCATGGAACTTTGGAGCCAGGAAAGGGGTTTTTGTTCATTGCATTTCCCACAGCCCTGTATGCGTTGCTCTTTAAGGCTTTTGCAATTTCCCCGTATGTCGTAACTTTTCCGCGAGGGACTTTTCTGAGAATTTTGTAACAGCGTTCAGCAAAGGAATTTTTCATTTTCTTTATTTTATAAAGCCTTAGAAAATCAGATTTAAAAAGTTTTAGAGACTACATTTGATGTAATAGTAATGAAAAAAACAGATTCTCACTGGAAAAAGAAGCTTTCTCCTGAAAGATACCATGTTCTGAGGGAAAAGGGCACAGAGATGGCTGGAACAGGAAAGATTCTTCACAACAAAAAAAGTGGCATGTACATGTGCGGGGCTTGCGGGGCTCCTTTGTTTTCCTCAAAGCATAAGTTTGATTCGGGAACAGGCTGGCCGAGTTTTTATGAAATAGCGAAAAAAGGGAATGTAAAACTCCAGAAAGATTTCGGCCACGGAATGTTGCGGACAGAGGTTCTTTGTTCCAGATGCGGCAGCCATCTCGGGCATGTTTTTATTGAGGAAAAAACAGAAAAATGCCCAACAGGAAAAAGATACTGCATAAATTCCCTGGCCCTGGATTTCAAGGGAAAAAATGAAAAATAAAACAAGAGTCAGGACAGAAAAAGCAATTTTTGCGGCAGGATGCTTCTGGCACCCAGAGGAAATCTTTGACAAAACATCAGGTGTTATTTCAAAGATTT
>Ga0209521_10000053_pt1 | contig 64322 bp, 70 predicted proteins | sample Rifsed19ft4_FD_184016 | JGI IMG/M metagenome (GOLD analysis project Ga0209521, IMG submission 184016) | Soil microbial communities from Rifle, Colorado, USA - sediment 19ft 4 (version 2) | ecosystem: Environmental > Terrestrial > Deep subsurface > Rock core/Sediment | place: Rifle, Colorado...
CCACTTTGGCGAGGCGGTCCTCGTGTGCTCGCAGCCGATCCTTGGGATGCGGGACAATCTCCTCGTGAAGGGCTATCTTCTCTCCGCAGGCCCGGGCCTGGAAGTCGTCAAGACCCGGGTCCTCTAGCGGTGGCGCGGATGGCGGGGACTGAAACGGTTCGTGTGAGCGCCATTGTGCCGATTCACAACGAAGCAGCGGTTCTTCGCCCGGTTCTCGGGTCGATTGATGCGCAGAGCCACCGGCCGGGCGAGGTGATCGTCGTGTTCGACCGGTGCTCGGACGGATCGGAGGAAATCGCGAGAGGGCGAGGATACGTCTCGCTCGTCGTTGACTACGGGAATACGGGCGCATCGGTCCAAGCCGGAATTGATCGAGCGACCAACGAGACCATCGTGCTCTTTGACGGGAATACGCTCGTCCCATCGGACTACGTGGAGCGACTCCTCGCGACATGGCACGCAACGGGAGCGGACCTAGTGGAGTGGCATGGAGGGCTCATGCTCGTCACGAAGTCCACGCTGCGGCGGTACGGCGCCTTCTCGACGATGGCGCTCTGGACCTTGGAGTACTTTCATCGCGTCAAGGAGTCCGGCGGGACCGTCGTTCCTCTGAAGGGATCGTTTGTCCGCCTGAAGCCCTCGCCGATTCGGAGGAACGTTCAGTATGGCCTCGACTACGCCGTGTTAAGCGAGCGATACGACCTCACGCCGTTCTTCCGGATCGGCGCGAAGAGCGGCTTGATTCCCGACACCGTCGCAACCCTAGGAACGATTCTCGGATATGCTCGGTATCGCCGGCTCCTCGCGGCGCTTCGAAGAGTTCCAGCGGGGTTGCGAAGGATCTAGAGCGCGTGTCGCAGCCGAATGGCGGTGTGATCGCCGAACGCCCGCGCGATCGGTAGGCCGCTCACGGCCGGATCGATCCGCTCAAGAATGTCCACAAGGGAGGGCCATCGTCTTAATGGGCGGTTCATGTAATGAGGAGGTAAGACCGCGGGCAGGGCCCACATCCGCTCCGGGAGGAAATCAGGCGCGAACGCGCCCGCGAGTTGCCTCGGGGTCCGGCAGTAGATCCGTGTCTGCGTACGTCCCACCTTGTGGGGTGTGTCTGCTCCCAGACGCCGACCCGAAAACGATGGATGGAGGCTCGCCATCGCGACCGTCCACTCGGCAAGGCAGAGACGGTTCGTTGCGGCGACGAGGAAAGGCCTCCCGGGCCGCAGCAGACGGCCCAGAGCCCTGCGCACAGTTGTTAAATCCCGTTCGTAGGAAAGGGCGAAGCTGGAGTACGCGCCGTCGTACGAGCCATCCGGTTCCCCGCCGAGGATGCTGTCGATGTCGCGAGCGTGTCCCTGAGCGAACTTGACGCGGTCCCCCGCCAAGTGGCGACGCGCCTTTTCCCGTGCGATTCGCAGCATTTCGGTCGAGGCGTCTGTCGCGACGACCTCACAGCCATGGGCAGCGAGGGCGAGCGCCTCATCTCCGGTCCCACACCCGAGCTCGAGGAGCCGCTGCCCGGGCCGGAACGTGTCGACTTGGATCCTTTGCATCGCTTTTCGCATGTAGGCGTTGATCCGGTTCTCCGCGAGGAGGGCGTCGTACATCGGTGCATAGGCATCGTAGGCCACTCCCGGCTCGACGAAGTCCGGGGGCGTCGGAGCCGTGTGCAAGCGATCACCCCCTCCTTCGCAGCGTCATCAGGTAGATGGCCCCGAGACTCCGGAAGCCTCGCATCGGTCCGAACCGATCTTCGAGCGCCTCGAGCGGCGTAACGACCGAGCGGAAGAGCCGCGCCATGTCGACGAGGTTCCACGGGGGAGTCAGAACTTGGAGCCCCCGCCAGGACTCCACGTCGAAGTCGGAGCCGAACGCGGAGAGAAACTCGCGCGGCGACAGGAACCGCGTGGGGACCACGTACCGCTTCCCCGCCCCCTCGCGGGACACTGGGATCGGGACGTTCTGGCCTAGTTTTCGGAACGCCTTCCGCGGCCGGGCGACGACGGGATAGACGAGAAGCTCGAACAAGGAGATGCGGTTTGCGACCGTGAGCACGGACTTCGCGCCTGGCCGGAGGGACGATGCAAGGCGGCGGCCCAGCCCGATGAGATCTGGTTCGAGGTTGAGGACCGCGCCATTCGAATACGCGCCGTCGTACGGCCCGCCTTCGCGTGCGGCCTCCGTGGCGGAGGCCACACGTGCGCTTACCCGATCTCCGACGCCGTCCCGCTTTGCGCGTGCGCGCGTGATTGCGACCATGGCGGGGGACACGTCCGTTGCGACGACGGAGATCCCGTGGCGCGCGAGGAACACTGCATCTCTTCCGGTCCCGCACCCAAGTTCGAGGATGCGGTCGTCGGGGCGGAACGCGGCAATCGCTGCGGCAAGGCTCATCCGGCGCACTCGTTCGCTGATCTCGTTCCGCCCCTCGACTTCGTCGTAGGATGGAGCCGTGATGTCGTATCCCCTCGCGACGTGTTCGTAAAACGCTTTCTCGGGCTCGAACCGGGGCCATTCCTGCTTCGATCGCGTCATCGGTACACTCACGCCCCGGTCACCTCATGGCAGGACCCGGAAGACCAAGATCGTATGCGTTCCGAAGGCCCTGCCGCCCGCGTCGAAGAGGAGCTCGAAGTCGGCGGTGCTCATGCCGGACTCGAGTTCCGGGAATAGGATTCGGAGCGTGTAATAGGGAACTCCCATGTAGACGACGTAGGCCACCTCGCTCTTCAGAATCGTCAGGGCGGCCGCTCGGTCGTCCGGCAGCCACCGCGAACCGAGGATTCGATTCGCCGCGTAGCCGCTGAAATAGGCGGCAATCGGGGACTCGCTGAGAAGGATCTTGTCCGCCGGAAGCGGAAGGGCGCTGACGAACTCGCCCGCTCGCTGAAGGGGAACCATGAAGGCGCTCGCCGCAAACCCCGGGGTCCAGAACGTGGCGGCGCTCGGTAGCATCGTGACTGCGATGACGACGACGGTGAGCGCGAGGGCGCGGCCCGCGAGGCGGGCTTCTATCGGCGGGCGGCGCGGACTCTTCGCGAACGCGTCGATCAATCGCTTCGCCCCAAGAGCGCCCACGACGCTCAGGAAAGGAACAGAGATCAAAACGTACCGGAAACTCGGGTTGCCGAAGCGGAGCACTGTGTAAACGATCGTGCCGGCCCAGACCGCCACGAGAACCCAGCCACTGAACTCGCGTCGGATCTCAAGGAGAGCGTGGGCCCCGCCGAGCGCGAGAAGGAGTGGGAAGAACCCGATGTATCCGGACCACCACTGGGAGAGGATCTCACCCGGGCTCCTCTGGATACCGACGGAGAGCTGGAATCGAATGTCGGTGGAGGTCTGGTTGACAACGATCGAAGGGAGGAAGCCCCACTGCAACGAATACAGGAAATACGCACCCATGGCGCTCATCGCGGGGATGAGGCCCAGGAGGAGCCGTCTCCGCTCCGTCCGGAACCGGGAGCTCGCGAGGACGTAAACAAGGAGAAGAACGACAACGAGCCATGCCTCGTATCGGGTCATGACGGCGAGGGCGAGAGCCACCGACCCTAGCAAGAGCGGCGCCTCTCCACCCCCTCGAGCATGAAAGATCGCGGCGTATCCCAGGAACGTGAGGAAGGTCGCAAGCGATTCCGCCGTCGACCAACCGCTGACGACGACGTCGATGAAGTTGAAGGAGAAGAAGGCCGTTCCGGCGAGCGCGAGGAGAAGTCCGTGTCTCCGAAGGACGAAGAACACGAGGATCGCTGTGAGAGTGGAGAGGACGATGTTCGCGAGCTTGAGGGCCGCGATATTGTGGATACCCGCCACCCCAAGGACCCCCGCCCCGAAGAAGTGGTACAGGGGCAGCCAATTCCCTTGAGTCATCATCGAGTGTCGATCCCAGTACTCGCCGGTCGCGACGAGGTTCGCGGAAATCCACCAGTGTTGGTAGCCGTCCTCGAACGGGTCCAGGAACGCGGAGTAGTGCAGACGGACGGCGATTCCGGAGACGAGGATTGCCACGAACACCGCGAAAGCGACAACGTTCGGGGGCTCGAGGAGCCGCCGTAGCGAGACGACCGGGCGCGACCAGCGGTCCCGCAGGGTCGTCACAACGAGATCCTCGAGTCGAGCGTTGCGTCGTGGGGCGTGTGATACCATTCGCGGTTCGCAAGGGTGAACAACGCCGTGAAGCATGCCACGACCCAGATCCAGTTGAAGGCGAGGAGCAGCGGAAGATACGCGAGCTCCTTGATGGACCTTGTCTCCAAGTAGATTCCGAGCGCGGGATAGTACGTCAACATCGCGATCACGAGCACGAGGAGGGGAAGGCCCGGGGACACGACAAGGAAGTCGGGGACCAGGGTCAGGTCGAGAAGCCAGAGGAGGCTCTGCAACCCCACCGCCAGGACGCACATCGGATACAGGAGGTAGATTGCGCAATCGAGGAGCCGAACGTCCCGCTTCGCGACGCCCTGCTTCAAGAGCGGGACGAAGAATCGGAACATGTTCGTGAAGTGGCCCCGCATCCACCGGACCCTTTGTCGCAGGGCGACGCGGACGCTCGTCGGCTTCTCGTCGTAGACGACCGCGTCGTGGCACCAGACAGGGAAGATGCCCTTCTGCGCGAGCAGACACACCATCTCGAGGTCCTCCGTGATGCTCGTCATGGGCCATCCGAGATCGCGAAGGACATCCGTCTCCACACAGAACCCGGTGCCCCCGCATTGGCTCGGCAGACCCGCGCGGCGTTTTCCGAGCTGCCAGAGGCGGTTCGTCATGCAGTACGACTCGTAAATCACGCGCGTGACCCAGTTGTCGGTGGGATTCTTTGTTCCGAGGTAGCCCTGAATGAACGGGTGACCGTTGCACAGCTCCGTGTTCATCCGCTGAAGGAAGTTGCGGGAGACGCGGTTGTCCGCGTCGAAGAAGACGAACGCATCATACGGTTGCGGAGAGTCGAGAATCGTTGAGATCGCAAGCCGGAGGGCCCTCCCCTTTCCGCGATCCTCTCCGGTGCGGACAATGACCGTCGTGTTCGTCGTCTGGCGGGCCACATCAGCGGTCCCGTCCTTGCAGTTGTCGGCGATTACATAGATGTCGAAGAGCTCGCGAGGATACGACTGGTTCTCGAGGTCCCGAAGGAGCGCCCCCAGGACCTTCGCCTCGTTGTGGGCGGGGATGACGACGGCGAGGCGCTTCCGTGGCGGGAGATCGGGGTTCGGCGTCCACCGCTTGATCCCGAAGAACGAGAGGATCACCGCATGGCCATAGATGAGCGCGATGACGCCCCAAGAGAGAATCCAGAATGCGAGGAGTACGACCTCAAGGGGACCCATTCCACCTTACCTCCGTCGAAGTCAATCCTGAAGCACCTCGTACGGGGCCTTCACCCGCCGGAGGAATTCGTTGCGCTGGACTGCCTTGGGATTCCGCCTCCGTGTCCATTGGACGAAGTGGTAGAGGGCCCAGACCGCACCGCGGCTCGCGAGCTCGATGACCTGCCGGGCTCCGCGCACCTGCCCGATCGCCATCACGAATCCCGCAAGGGCGCCCCGTTCGAGCGGGGGATCTTCGCTGGGCAACGGTTCATAGGCTTGAGGGAAGTAGTCCCGGATCCAAGGGTTTTCGTCCAGCATCTCACGGAACCGACCGGTTCCGAACAGCGGACGACACCGCATCAGTTCGAACGCCATGTCCGCGTCTTGGCGGAGGAACGGCCGCGCCTCGGCGTCCGTCCACACGACATTGAGACAGATGACTTTCGGGAGGAGGGGCGTCCGGTGCAGCTCGTCGACCTCGCGATGGCGGTACCGCCACGAATACCGAAGGCCGACGAGTGTTGCCATGAGGTACGACGTGTACTTCGTTCCCGACCGGACGATGAGATCAAAGTCGACGTCGTCCGCGGGACCGTATCCTCCAGAGGCAACGGATCCGGAGAGCGCCACGCACTCTACGTACGGACACACGCGTACGAGGTCCCGAGTGAACTCCTGGGCGACCGCGAGGGCCGCACCATTGAGCGTTTGATGGCTCGCGACGCGCCGCCTTGATCCTTCGAGGAGGTGCTCGTGGCCGGGAAGGTATGCGAAGCCATCCTCCACGCGGACCCGGCTGGATCCCGCGATGTGAGCTTTGAGGTGCTCCCCTGAGACGCTTCCGCCGAGGAGGGAGGCTGCGAGGGCATCGACGGCGGGTGTGTAGCCCCACCGGTGCATGAGGGCGAGCGTCTCCGCCGCACGAGATTCCACGTCGTGTCCGGCTCCTTGGTTGAGCACCTCTGTGATCGTTCGCTCCCCGTCCTCAGGACACGATTACTATCAAAGTAGTATTAACCTTTCGCCCACCCTGACACGGGTCCTATGTGCGTCCCGTTACGGCTTCGCAGGGAGGATTTTCGAGAGAAGGATCAGCCGGTTAATTCGCTCCCTCACCGGCGGGAACCGAGCGAAAATGCTTCCCTCTCGGCCAACGATGCTGAGCCCCGCGAGTGCGCGCGGCCTTCCGGTCGCACGTTCATGGATCTTCAGCAGCGCCGATGCGAGGGACGCCGGTTTCCCGGTCGTCCTCCCGCTCATTTCATCCGCGAGATACTCTCGCTCGCGGTGGACGGCGGGATCGAAAAACTTGCTGAACGGGTCGAAAAACAGGAACCGTGACAGGACGGAGGAAACGACCTTGAACCGGGAGTCGTGGTTCTTGATGTGCATGAGCTCGTGCGTCACGACGGTCTCGACCTCGTCTCGGTCGAGGTCTTGCAGAAGGCCGGTGGACAGGATCACGACGTGACGTCGCCCGCTCACTGCCATCGCGAGGGGCTTACGGTCCTCCGCAACGCGGATCTCCACGGGGGGCAACTGCTCGAACCTGCCGATGAGGGTCGCGTAGTCCACGATCCACCGCTCGGCCTCGAGGGGCGCGCGGTTGGGAATCTTCCGAAGGAGTCGATCGGCGCCGCGCCGCCACGCCACGAGCGAGACGACGCCGCTCAGGGCGAGGCTCGCGAGGACGGCCCCGCCCGCCGCGGCCGGCACGCCCCCGCTCCGATAGGCGACCATCGGCGCCAAGGAAAGGCACAGCACGAGGCTCGCTGCGAGGAAGACCCAGAAGAAGATCGAGACGGAATACAAGCCCGTCAGGAGGCTCACGCGGAGCTTCGCGTTCCGCGCGTTTGTCACGAACACGTACGCGAGCGTGCCAATCGAGGCGAGGCAGGCAAACACGACGATGAGCGGGATCGGGCTCGTCCAGTACGCCTCGAGGGCGTGGCCGATGGCCTCAATCGGCTCGGACATTGGGCGACTCCCTGGCCCTCGTCCGCGAGATGATCCGTCGGAGCTCCCCGATCTCCTCCGGGGAGAGGGACCCCGGGTTCCCGAGGATGTACGAAATCGCGGAGGCCCCGAACGTGTCAACGACGCGGTTCATCATCGACGTCATCGCCCGCTCGTAGGCTTTGCCGTCCTTGATTGAGTAGAACACGCGCTTCTCGCTTTCCTTCCGCATCGCGACAAGGTCCTTGTCGACGAGCCGATACAGCGTGGTCGTCACGGACGTATACGCGACGTCCCGCGCCTTTCGGACTTCCCGATGAATGTCGCCGGGCGTCGCCTCGCTGAGGGCGCGGACGGCGCGGAGGACTGCCAATTCGAGGTCGCCGAGCTCCATCGAATTACGCTAACGATAGTAATCCTATTTCATGGTTGCGGTCGGCCGGGTGAGGAGCCACTTCACGAGGTCCCTTTGTGACACGAACCCGCAGACCCGCCCCCGAAGAGTCACGGGGACGCGCCGGATTCCCTTCTGAACCATGAGCTCGAGTGCCCTGTGAGGGGATTCCGTCGCAGGGAGCGTGAACAGGGGGCTCGACATGATTGCATGGACGTGGTTGTCGAACACCTCCCGCTCCGCGAGGGCGGCGCGGAGCACATCCCTCTCCGTGAGAATCCCGACGACCCGGCCCCCTGTCGTGACGAGGACGGAGCCGACCTCCTCGCGGACCATTAGGGCGACGGCTTGGCGGACCGTCTTCTTCGCGTCGATCGCGACGAGGCGCTTGTTCATCACGTCCGCTAGCGTCGGGCGCTCCTTGGCCTTTGCCATCGAGCGTCCGTAGAGTGGAGCCCCTATTAATCCATCCGCTGCGAGAACAGGTTCGAGCGGATTGCGGCGCCTATTCGAGCTGCTCGGCGCGGCCTGCGATCTCGGCGAACCGCTTCTCGAGCACGTCGAACGCCGCAAACAGCGCGTCCTTCGCGGAGAGGCTTCCGTCCGTCTCGAAGCGAAGCTCGATCTTCGACGGGTCCTGGAAGATTGTCACCGTCTTCACGCCGTAGGCGTCCGCGAACTTCTTGCACATCTTGCAGTCGGACCGAAGCTCGACGGTTTCCTCTTCCACGGTCGGCTTGATGATGTGGTCCTGGCAGAGAGGCACCTCCGCCTCGGAGGCCTCGAATGTCTTGCCGCCCGCCTTGAGCATCGGTACGAATCGGTACCCCACCCCGTGCGCGACCTGCCACTTCGCGTGTTCGCGTCCCGTGCCGAGGATCGCGGTCGCGTAGATGAGGAGCGCCTGCCCCTCGCCGAGCTTCACGATCGGGATGTCCGGGTCCGCGGGCTTCAGCTTCGGATCTCCGATCGGCTCGAGGTCACCGGACAGGACCGTCGCGGGTCCGCGCTTGTTCAGGGAATAGATGATCGTGCAGGTCGAGCATCCTTCGCCCTTGCAATTTGGACACTCGCTGCGGGGGACAAAGAGCCCGAGGTCCGTGGGCAAAGGCACGAGCCCGAGACGGTGCGAGATGATCTCGTCGAAGAGCGGCGCGACGCTCTCGTACTCCTTGCCGTCCTCCGTGCGAATCGGACCCAGGTGGAACTCGACGTCTTCGATCGCCATCTTCGGGACGTCCGCGAGGAGGGTGCGACGGAGCGCGTTCAGAAGGGCAGGACTCACTGTATCGAAGCGGATCGCCATCGACGTCGAGGTCGATTCGAGGACCTTGACCTTCATCACACGCGCCTCCCTCGACGGCCGCCCTTCGGCTTCGTGCCGTCATGAGGGACGGGCGTGACGTCCTCGATCCGTCCGATGCGGAGGCCTGCGCGGGCGAGTCCACGGATCGCGGCCTGTGCTCCGGGGCCCGGGGATTGGGACCGGTTGCCGCCCGGTGCCCGGACGCGGACATGGATCGCCTCGATTCCCTTTTCCTTCGCCGCGTCCGCGATCTTCTCGGCCGCCTTCATCGCCGCGTACGGGGACGCCTCGTCCTTCGCGGCCTTCACGACCATCCCACCGGTCGCCTTCGTGATTGTCTCCGCGCCCGTGAGGTCCGTGAGCGTGATGATGATGTTGTTGTACGACGCGTAGATGTGCGCGATCCCCCACTTCGTCACGACCCTCCACCTCCGGGCCGGGGCTCGGGTCCGCCCACGCCTCCTTCCTCGGGACGTGGAGCGGGCTCCGGCGCCGTCGCTCCGGGACGCGCGGGATGGAGGTCGTGGCTGATCGGAGACCGCGGATCGTACGCGATTGCAACCTCCTCCGTGCGGGTGACGAGGTAGCCGGGCACCGTGACCCGCCGCCCTCCTACGGAGACATGCCCGTGGACGATGAACTGGCGGGCCTGGCCTGGCGTGAACGCGAGCCCTTTCACGAACGCGAGGGTCTGGAGCCGCCGGGACAGGACGGCCTCTACGTCGAGCGTAAGGACGTCGTTGAGCGTCGCGCCCTCCGTAGGAAGCAGGCCGAGCCGCGCAAGACGCCCGATGAGTTCGCCCCGCTCCCTCTCCGCCTGCGGGTCCGCGACCCGCACCAGGGCTTGGAGCTGTCGGGCCCGCTGACGGAACCTCCGGAGGACGGACTGCGCTTTCCACAGTTCCCGCTTGTTCTTCAATCCGTACTTCTTAAGGAGCTCGTTCTCCGCCTTGATTCGTTCACCCTCCCACGGATGGGAGGGCCGCGTGAAGGTTCGGCGAGAGAACTTGGGGTCGCCCAACCGCTCACTCCTTCTTCTCTTTCTTCCCGCCCTCTTCCTTCTCGGCGGCCTTTGCAGCGGCGATTGCGGTCTTCTTGATCACACCGACGGTAAGGCCCGTCCGGCCGTTGCTCCGCGTCCGCTGCCCGCGAACTTTCTGCCCTTGTTCGTGGCGGATGCCCTTGTAGGACCGGATCATCTTCATGCGGTTGATGTCGTCTCGCAGGCGCAGCTCAATGTCGGACCCGTAGAGGTGGATGTCCGCGCCCGTTTCCCAGTCGTGCGGCCGGTTCACCATCCAATCCGGGAGGCGCTCCCCGAGTTTCTGGAGGACCTCGCTGATTTTCTGGACCTGCTCCTCCGTGAGGTTCCCGATCCTCTCCGTCCTTGGCGCGCCGGCGAGGTCTGCCACGATCTCCGCGACCCGGATCCCCAATCCCCTGATGTTCGTCAACGCGTAGACGACGGAGCGCGCACCCGGGAGGTCCGTGTTCGAAAGGCGGACGATGAATCGGAAGTTCTCGTTCGCGTCCGGCGGTCGCTGGACCGGTTTCGGTGGCGCTGGGGCAGGAGTTTCCGGGGCAGGCCCCGGCGCGGGGGTCGGAGTTTTCTCTGGCAATGAGGCCTCCAAATGAGATGAAGCAAGCGCTGAAATCGGGAGGCGTATTTAAGGCTTCTCGGCGGCGAGCGCGGCCGCGACCATCCGGAAGCCGATTGACATTCGAGTCAACGCGGACGGGCCTTTGAAATACACACGGGTTCCATGATGTCGTTCGATGTCGATCGACCGCCGCATCGTCGTGTTCGCCGTGCTGATCCTCGTCGCCCTCGCGGCCTTCGCGTTTCGGCCCACCGGCTCTCCGGCTCCCGCCGAGCTCTCGACGTTCCGAACCTACGCGGACCTCGCGAGGTTCCTCGACCGCGCGGGCCCCTCCGGCGGGGGTGCCGTGCTTCTCGAAGGCGACCTGGCGGGCCTCGGAGCCGAGGCCGGGTTCTCCCGCACGAACGTCCAGGTCCAAGGCGTCGATGAACTCGACACCGTGAAGACGGACGGAGAGTACCTCTACCTCGTGTCCTCGAACAACGTCTCGATCGTCCGCGCGACACCGCCCGGGGAGATGCAGATCGTCGCCCGCATTACCGCGACGGACCTCGGGGTCGAACTCGACCCGAACACGACCGTGTACATTGCCGGGATGTTCGTCGACAGCGACCGCCTTGCGGTCGTATCGAGCGCGTGGGCGTATGTCTGGCTCGCCCGCGAGACGATCGTCCCGGGGCCCGGGCCCGTCCCGAGTATCGAGCCTCAACGGTTGCGGACCTGGGTCTCAATCTTCGACCTTTCGACGATCTCGTCCCCGCAGCTCGAGTTCGCGTTTGGCGTGACGGGCACGTACCTCGCCGCTCGAAGCACGAGTGGCCACGTATATCTCATCGCGCAGGACTACGTGATCAAGTACGAAGACCTGTACCTCCTCCCGGAGACATGTTCTGAAGATGCGTGCATCACGGGGGACTCCCGCGAAATCTGGTACGACCCGCAATCGAAAGAGGCGGGGCTCTTCACGAACATCCTCGCGGTGAACGTCGAAACGGGGGATCACGAGACGTTCTCCGTCCTGACCGGATGGACGTCGACGATCTACATGTCTCCGCAGGCCCTCTACCTCTCGTTCCTGAAGTGGGAAGGCGATCTGTCGTCGCCGGACGGCTGGATGGCGGGCTCCTTCTGGACGAGCGTCTACAAGATCGTTGCCTCCGGAGTCGTGATGGGAGCAACCGCCTCAGGTGACGTCCCCGGCGCCCTGCTGAACCAGTTCTCGATGGACGAGCATGAGGGGTACCTCCGGGTCGCAACGACGATCGGGTGGGGTCGGTCGAACAGCGTCTACGTGCTCAACGAGACCCTCGGCATCGTCGGAGCCCTCGAGGGGATCGCGGAGGACGAGCAGATTTTTGCCGCGCGGTTCGTTGGCGACAGCCTGTATCTCGTCACGTTCCGCCAGATCGATCCGTTCTTCGTGATTGATCTCTCCGACCCCATGGACCCGCGGCTCCTCGGCGAGCTCGAGATTCCGGGCTTCTCCTCGTATCTGCATCCGGTCGACGGCGATCACATCCTGGGAATCGGCCAGGAGAACTGGACCCTGAAGGTCTCGCTCTTCGATGTGTCCGACCCCGCCCATCCGGTCGAGTCGAGCCGGTGGACGGTGGCCAACACCTCGTGGTCCGAGGCCCTTTACGACCACAAGGCCGTCCTGTTCGATGGGCCGAAGGCCCTCTTCGTGCTACCCATCTACGGTTGGGATGGCGAATCGGGGGCGTACGTGTTCCGCGTCACGCCGACCGATGGGATTTCGCTCCGCGGCGTCATCTCCCATGGGCTCGCGTACGCCAACGTCTACCGCTCCCTCTACATCGGCGACACGCTCTACACGGTCTCGCCCTACACCGTGAAGGCGAACGCGCTCTCCGACCTGTCCGAGATCGGCTCCCTCGAGTACGAGAGCCCGCCCGACTGGACGAAAGGCTGAAAGTGCGGCAGGCGTAATAATGTGGACGGACCTACTCCCACGCGCTGAGGCGGGCACGATGCGAATCGAGCTCGACAAGAAGGCGTTGTTCGCGCTCGCGTCCGACACGCGAGTCGAGATCCTGCGGGCGCTCCAGCCGATGCGCCGGACCGTGACGCAACTCGCGGACACCCTTGAAGTTGACAAGGCCGCGGTCCACCGCCATCTCCAGAAGCTCGTCGAGGGCGAACTCGTGAAGCGCTACGAGGACCACGGCTTCGTCTACTACGGGCTCTCGTGGAAGTCGCGCGACCTTCTCTCGCCGACGGAGAACACGAAGATCATCGTCCTCCTCGGGACCTTCTTCTGGGCCGTGATCGGCGGGATCGCCGCCGCGGCGGTCGCGATGTGGTCCGCCGTCGGAGGCTCCTCCTTCTACGCGGGCAGGACGGAGGGCGTGGACACGGGCTTGCTCGAGTCCGACCCCGCGACGATCGGGCTGACTCCGGATCTCAGCGTGAACGCGTTGCATCCGATGTGGCCGATCCTCGCCGTCATCCTTTCCATTGCCGCGGTGGCACTATTCGTCGTTGCGTGGCGGAGAGTTCGCCGTCCGAGGCAGCGAGGGCCCCCGGCCGCAGAGCCCGAGGCCGCATCGCTATAGCCCAGGACGAGCACCGCGGAACGAGCGGAGAACCCAGAAGCCGCTCCTGCGGGCGACGACGTCGGCGTTGCCAAGGGTCGCTCTCATCTTGTCACGGAGCGACGGGGCCCCCTGCTTTGCGCGGGCGACGAGCCACAGGGACCCGCCATCGAGGAGATGGGCAGGTGCGCCGTCGACGATTCCATGAACGACAGCTTTCCCCGCGCGGATTGGCGGGTTCGAGGCAATGTGATCGAAAGAGAGCCCTTCGACAGGATCGTAGAGCGAGCCCTCCCGCACGTCCACTCGCACGGAGTTCCGGGACGCATTCTTGCGGGTCAGTGCGACAGCCCGACGGTTCGTGTCCGTCATCACCACGTGCACGCCCTCTACACTCGCGGCGATTGAGAGGCCGATGGGCCCATACCCACAGCCGAGGTCGAGGAGCGACTCGCACGGCTTCACGTCGACGAACTGAATGAGAAGTTCCGTGCCGCGGTCGATCTCCGTTCGCGAGAACACGGCGGAATCGGTCGCAAACACGAGCGACCGAGCTCGAAGGACCGCACGGATATCGCGGGGCGCATGGCGGGCGGACGGCCGGCGGACGAAGTACTGTTCCGACACGAGAGCGTCACCATGTCCGGGGCGTATTTAGGGCCTTCCGTTGAATCGTTCTCATTATCAGTAAGTCGCGTTCGATGTCTGTCGAAGAACGGTTAAAAGGGCTGCCCCGTGTGCGACTGTCCCATGCAGGGCAGGCCCCCACCGCCAGGCTACCGGAAACACGCCCCGCTCATCGGTCTCCTCGTCGTGCTTCTCGTGACCGGGGAGTACGTCCGACTGAACATGGACCGGTTCTTCTTCGTCCTGTTCTTCTCGCGCCTGTTTTTCGAACTTGCGGTCGGCGTCACTCTCATCGCCATCATCCGGAACGTCGTCGGGATCCGGACCCTCGGGACGTTCGCCCCCGCGATTGTGGCCCTCGCGTTCCTTCAGACGGGACCCATCATTGGGGTCCTTCTCCTCCTGAACATCGTTGCCGTCGTCGTGCTCGCCCGCCAGGCACTGAGCGAGGAGAAAATCCAGCAAGCGCACCGCGTGGCGATCCTCGTGATTCTCGTCGTCCTTGCGATCGCCCTCCTCGAGCTCCTCGCAGAGGTGTATCGGTTCCCGGAGATCGGGCTGACGTTCCTGTTCCCGGTCCTCATCACGGCCTGGTTCGCGGAGCGATACGTCGAACGCGTCGACCGACTCGGGTGGACCCAGCCCTCGTATGCGTTCCTCGGAACGGTTCTGATGATCCTCGCCGCGTGGTTCGTGATGAGCCAGGAGTGGCTCGTCGTGCTCATGATTCAGAACCCGGAGTCGTGGACCCTCCTCGTCCTGGTGAATTGGATTCTCGGGACGCGAGTTAAGACCCGGCTCATCGATCGGTTCCGGTTCCGCCCTGTCCGCGCGGCCGTCCTCGCGAACGCGCCGCCCGGCTATCTCACGATTAACGTCCGGAACCGCGACTTCATCTCGCGCTACAACCCATCTTCCGTGTTCCCGCATGTCACGAAGCGACGCCTTAAAGAGCGACTCGTCCCCGCCGGCGTCCCCATGCCGGAGACGTTCCTGGTCCTCCGGAGCCGCGAGGACCTGCCCGGCTTCGAACGGTTCCTCGCGACGAGGCGTGCCTTCGTGATGAAACCCGTCGCGTCCCTCGGCGGCGAAGGGATCGTGATCGTGGCGAGACGAAATGGCGATGCGTTCGAGACGAACCAGGGAAGCCTGCGAGCGGCCGACCTCCTTGCGCACGCGGAGCGAATCCTCGACGGGGAGTTCGGCGCAGGGCCCGTGCAGGTCCTGGTCGAGGAGCTCGTCGCACAGCATCCCGCACTCGCGAAGATTTCGCCTTCAGGGCTCGCAGACATCCGCGTCCTCTCGTTCCTCGGGTACCCCGTGATGGCGATGGTGCGGTTGCCGACGAAGGAGTCGAAGGGCCGGGCGAACCTGCACTCCGGCGGGATCGGGTGTGGCGCAGACCTCCGGACGGGCCGCATCACGAACGCGACGTGGTTCGGGAAACCGATCAAGAGCCATCCCGACACGGGCGCGCCCTTGATCGGGGTCGAGATCCCATCCTGGCCAGAGATCCTCGATGTTGCGTGTCATGCGCAGGAGCTCTCGGGCCTTGGGTACGGAGGCGTCGACGTCGTCCTCGATGCGACTCGCGGCCCCCTCGTCCTCGAGGTCAACAAACGGCCGGGGCTCGAGATACAGAACGCGAACCGAAGCGGTCTCGTCCCGCGGCTCCGGGCGGTCGAATCGCTCGGACGGAAGGGCGAGGTCGAGGAGCGGATTCAGTCCGCGCTCCAGCTCGATTCTGCCGGATGGAAGGGGGTGGCTGCGTGAGGGGCCTCGCCTTGGTGTTCGGCCTGCTGAGCGCGTTCCTCCTCGTCCTCGCGCCCGCGGTCGACACCCTCCTCAGCGTCCCGCCGAACTCCCCGTGGCAGGTCACGGAGTACACGCTCACGTACGGCCTCGACGTGACGAACCTCGGGTACGCGCCCGCCTCGAACGCGACCGTGAAGATCGGCGTGATCCGGGACTTCCTCCCGTTCCAAGACGTTCTTTCCTCCGTTCCCCTCACCCCGCCGCAGAACGCCTCGACCGACTCGTGGAACAACAGCTACGTGCTCCATCGATTGTCTCCCGTCCAGCCGGGCGAGACCCGACAGTTCCTCATTCGGACGACGGTTCGACTCCACAGCATCGACTTTGCGGTTGCAGATGGAACCCCAAGCCTCTCCCGGACCTCGCACCTCGGACCGTACCTGCAGCCCGAGGAGTTCATCGAGTCGAACGACACGAACATCATCGGGCGCGCCCAGGCCCTCTCGGTCAGCGCGACGAACGCGCATGCATACGCGTTCAACGCGTTCCAGTACACGACGGCGCATCTGTCGTTTGTCGAGCAGCCGGAGGAGCGGGGCGCCGCGTTCGCTCTGAAGAGCCGGGCGGGGGAGGCGACGGAGTACGCGGACCTGTATGTCGCGCTCCTCCGGGCACGCGCCATCCCGGCGGGTCGGCTGAACGGCTTCGCGGGGGATCTCCAGGCGGGTGCGCAGTACTTCGGGGAGGAGCTGTCCCACGTGTGGGCCCGCGTGCACTACAGCAACGTCGGCTGGGTGCCGAGCGACCCGACGTTCGGCGACCGTCAGTTCTTCGAGAACTTTGAACGGAGCGACGGATCCCACGTCGTCGTGACGGAGGGCGTCGGCCGAAAGTTCTCGTTCCTCGCATGGAACCGGACCCTGAACCCGGGCGCGAACTTGCAGGGCGACTACCACGTCGTTGTGGAATCGAAGACGGTCCAGAGCCTGTCGATCTCGCGGGACCTCGTCTTCGTGTCCTTCTTCGCTCTCCCGAGCGGCCTGATCGCGACGATTGCGGTCGGGGTCTGGCGGGAGCGCCGGATGCGGAAACGAATACCCCCTGCGTACGAGGACGAGTAGCCAACGGTGTCGAACAGTTATTATCGGACGACGGATACGGCCGCCTAAATGTGGGGCTTCCTCTCCCTTGCCCGGCCGCTGAATTGCGTGATGTCCGCGGTCGGGGTTGGGATCGCCGCCGTCGCGACAGTCGGGCTTGCAGGAGTCGCCGCCCGCGCCCTTTCGATTGGGATTGCGGGCCTCGTCGGGGCCCTCTTTACCGCGGCGGGAAATGCACTCAACGACTACTACGACCGCGACACGGATCGTGTGAATCACCCGGACCGGCCGATTCCGCGGGGCGAGGTGTCACCAAGTCATGCGAGATTGTTCGCAGCAGTTCTCTTCGCCGCAAGCTTCGTCGGTGCCCTCGCGGTGAACGTCGAGGCGATCCTCGTCGTCGCCGCAAACCTCGCCGCGATGATTTTCTACGAGAAATTCTTCAAATCAAGGGGCGGGAGCGGGAACGCGCTGATCGCGTATCTTGTGGGCTCCCTCTTCGTGTTCGGCGGCTTCTCCGCGTATGGCGGGGATCTTCAAGCGTTGAGCCGCTCTGTCGTCCTCGGCCTCCTCGCGGGCCTCGCGACGACGGGACGGGAGATCGCGAAGGACATCGAGGACGTCGCGGGCGACGTGGACCGGCGGACCCTGCCGAAGCGAATCGGCGTGCGTCCCGCGGGGGCCGTGGCCTCTGCCGCGTTTGTCGCCAGCGCGATTTTCAGCCTCGTCCCGTTCTCCTTCGCGGGGTTCGGACTCCCGTATCTCGCAATCGTCGCAGTCGCGGACACAATGTTTATCTACAGTGGGGTCTACTCGGCGCGAAATCCGGCGCGGGCCCAGCGGGTCGCGAAGTACGGGATGATTGTGGCCTTGGTGGCGTTCCTCGCGGGGGGCCTCACGTGAAGGTCTTCGACTACATTCTCGAACGGGTCGCACGGGGCAAGGTGCACATGACCCTCATCGACCCCGACAAGCAGGACCCCGCGGCCGCGCGGGACCTCTCCACGATGGCATGCGCCGCGGGCACGGACGGGATCATGGTCGGTGGCTCGACCGGCGTCACGCAGGAGAAGGTCGACGAGTCAGTTCTCTCGATCAAAGCGGGTTCCACGGTCCCCGTGATCCTGTTCCCGTCCGGGTTCTCGGGCCTGAGCCGCCACGCGGACGCCCTGTACTTCATGAGCCTCCTGAACTCGCGGTCGCCCCGACTGATCGTGGGTGAGCAGCAGCAGGCCGCGCGGGCGATCCAGCTGTGGGGCCTCGAGCCGATTCCGATGGCGTACCTCATCGTGGAACCCGGGATGCGCGCCGGGGAAGTCGGAGAGGCGAACCCGATTCCCCGCAACAATCCGGAGGAAGCCGTCCGGTGGGCCCTCACCGCGCAATATTTCGGGATGCATCTCGTGTACCTCGAGGCAGGCAGCGGCGCGCCGGAGCCCGTGCCGACGGAGATGGTCCGCGCCGTGAAAGCGGCGATTCAGGTGCCCCTCATCGTCGGCGGAGGCATCCGGTCACCGGCAGTCGCGGCGGAGATCGCGAAAGCGGGCGCAGACATCCTGGTCACGGGGACGTTCGTCGAGAAGACCCGTGACCCCCATGCCCTTCGGAACCTGATCGCGGCGGTGAAGAGCGCGTGACATTGCCGGGCATGGCGAAGAACGCGCAGCGGAGCCAGGTCGATACAGCCCGGATCGCGAGCCGTCTGTTCTGGGCGCCCGCCCCCCGGCGGATGATCATCCCGACGATCGCGCTATCGATTTTTGGCGGGTTCCTCCTCATCTACCCCCGCACGCTCGCGGAGTCCTGGCTCGACCTTTTGTACCGCGCGGTCTTCGTGTTCGCGTTTCCCGCGTTCGTCTCCACCGTGGTCACGAAGCCGCTCGCAGAGTCCCTTGGTGGGAGGATGTATCTCCGCCGGTCCGCGCTCCTCGCGTTCATCGGGCTGATCGTCGTGAACGCGATTCTCCTCGTCGCGACGGTCGGCCTCACGATCTACAGTGTCTCCACGGGACTCCAATACCGGTTCTCCGTCCCGCGCGCGGTCCTCCTCGGATACGCGGCCGTCCTGTGGACCCGCGCCGTCATCCTGGCGGCGACGAGCCAGAGCAGCCACCTTCGATCCCTCCCCGCCGCGCTCGTCCAGCCGATCCTCGGCCTCCTCGGGCTCGCGCTGTTCGTCCCGACGACCTTGGCGGACTGGGCGACAGCCGCGATCGTCTTCGGGATCTTCCTCGCGACCGCCATCGGGTTCACGGAAATCGCGAAGCGCCCCCTCCAGAAAGCGTTCGGGTTCGATGGGCTGAGGCTCATGCGGTTCGTCCTCGACCACCTCACGGAGCAGGGCGACGAAGGGCGGGAGGAGATCGAGGCGTTCTTCACGAAGATCGCGGTTCCCGCGCGGGTCCGTGTCGGCGTTCTCTCAATCCATTTCCGTGGCGGGAGACGTGGCGCCTTGATCGCGCCGATGGTGCATCCTGGACCGCTGGGACGGATCTGCGGGAGCGATCTCCCCGCCAAGCTACGCGCCCGCCTCTCGGGCACGGCAGACTCAGTGTTCGTCGTGCACGGCCCGACGACACACGATGAGAACCCCGCGAACACGAACGAAGTGAACCGGGTCGCGGACCTTGCGAAGGAGCTCCTTCTCCAGGCCCGCCATGGTTCGCTTGCGAGCTCCTTGGTGCGGGTCGCGGAACGGCGGGCGAACGTGTGTGTGCAGATGTTCGGGGAAGCCGCACTCATCGTCGCGTCCCTTGCACCGAATCCGACGGATGACATCGAGAGCGCGATTGGATTCGCGGCAACGCAGGAGGCGCGCCTCGCGGGGGCCGAAGAGGCCGTCTTCGTGGACGCGCACAACTGCCTCGAGGTCGGGAGCGGCCTTACCCACTTCGGAAGCGAGGCGGCGCACGACATCATCACCGCCACGCGGAAGGCCGTGGAACGCGCACGGGCGGCACCGCGGGGCTCGCTGAAGGCGGGCGTCGCGTCCCGCACGAATGTCGGCACGCCGAGGAACGGGATCGGGTCCGAAGGGATTCAGGCCCTCGTCTTCGAGGTCGAGGGACGCAAGAACGCATACCTCGTTTTCGACGGGAACAACATGGTCCCGGGACTCCGGGAAAAGATCCTCGAGCGTCTCCAGGGAACCGTGGACGATGCCGAGGTCCTCACGACGGACAACCACTCCGTGAACATCACCCTCGGCGGTTTCAACCCCGTCGGGGTGGGCGTCGACCCGGCTGTGCTCGTCGACCTCAGCGAGACCGTCGTGCGGGAAGCGGTGGCGGCGCTCGAGCCCGCGGAAGCCGGCATCGCATCGGGCCACGTCGACAACCTCCTCATCTTTGGCCCGGAGTCCGCGGCGCGGCTCACAACGAGCGTGAACTCGACGGTCGCGATCCTGCGGCCCGCCTCCGCCGTGACGTTCCTCCTCGCGCTGACCGCGTCCGTGCTGTCGCTCTTCCTGATCGACTAGACGAGGCCGAGAAACCACGCGTGGATCCGGAGGTCACCCGAGAGCTCCGGGTGAAACGCGGAGGCGACGAGGTTCTCCTGTCGCGCGAGGACAATGTGATCGCGGAGCTTCGCGAGTGGCGTGCACCCGCCCCACGTCCGCGTGATCGCGGGTGCGCGGATGAACACCCCGTGGAACGGTCGGTCGAGGATCGCGACGTCAACGTCAGCCTCGAATGACTCCCGCTGGCGGCCGAAGGCGTTGCGGTCCACCGCCATGTCCATGAGACCGAGAAGCCTCGTGTCCGTGTTCGCGACTTGTTCATCGCCCTCCTTCGCGAGGAGGATGCATCCCGCACACGTACCCAGAATTGGCAACCCGTCCTCCGCGCGGCGCCGGATCTCGTCGAAGAGCCTGAACTTCACGAGGAGCTTCGAGATCGTCGTGCTCTCCCCGCCGGGAATCGTGAGCGCGTCGACGCGCGCGAGGTCCGCGGGACGACGGACCGTGACTGCGTCGCCTGAAAACCCACCGAGTTCGATCGCGCGCCGGACGGCGTCCACATGTTCGCTCACGTCCCCCTGGACGCCCACGACTCCGACCCGCACACGGGTTCGAACGCGGGGGCGGCCTAAAACGTTTCGAGGATCATGAGGCGGGCCGTCGCCCGAACCCTTCCTCGAACACGGCCTCGAGGACCTTCGCGAGCCGCTCGGGGTCGTTCAGGAACCGTCGAGCGGCGACGCCGTTCAGGACGACACTGTCGCCGGGCCGTGGCAACGGGAACGGGCGTCGGACAACTTCGTCGCCTTCCGGGAGCACCGCCTCGCCCCGGGGCGACTTCGATAGGGAGTCGGGTCGCGACTCGTCAAGCGGGACAATTTCGAACGGCCGGTCCATCAGGAAAGGCCGTGCGTGTCGGCGACCGAGCAGGCCGATCCGCACCCGGTCGACTGCGGGGTCGAGTTCCGTGTTCGCCTCGATGCCAGACCGGCGGATTCCGACCTGGTAGAACGAGAGCTCGTTCGAGTGGCCCCCGAACGGCGTGACGTACCAGTGTCGTAGCGTCTCCATCGGGAAGGGGGGCACGTCGGTGTTCGTGTCTTTGGCCATGCCGGGTATTGTCAATCAAGGGCGGTTCGTTCTATTTGAGTCTTCACCGATCCAAATCCCGCGTGATAACGAGCGGATTGGATTCCGCTCAAGCCTGAACGTTTACGCTTTCAAAGGCGACGTCGCGTCCGGATACGCTCGGCAACAACCTCTTTGCATCCGGGACTCACGTCTTCTCGCACCCCGGCTCTCCAGGGCTGATCGCGGTCACGAAATCACGGCCGAGGGCTGGGCAAGCGCGGAACCTCCATCCAGACGTCGTAACCGTGTATCATGGCGGAGTTTTGGGCAAGAACGTTCGCCGGCGCAGCGCTCCAATCACAGCGGAGTCCCACGGACCTCCCGCTTGGACTCGTGCGAGTTACCAATTAGCCGAGCGAAATCGCTACGCTCATATATGACCCCCATGTACGTCAGCGATCGGTGGTCGGACGGCGATCGGGTTTGTCCTGATCGGTACGCATCCCGCGCGGGAGCGCGAGGTGTACGAGAAGTTGCTCAAGATCAAGGAAGTCGTTGAGCTCTTCCCTTTGTTCGGTGAGTATGATCTGATTGCGAAGGTCGAGGCGCCGGATTACAACATGATTGGGGAGATCGTCGTTTCGAAGATCCGCGCGATCGACGGCGTCCGAAACACGAAGACGCTCGCCCGAATGTCGTTCTGACCGTCGATCCCGGCGGTTCGATCAGTCCTCTGTCTTCGGCGAATATATCGCGATCGCTTCGATCGATAGCAGGAGGCCCGGCACCTCCGCGCCAAGCCGCGCGGTAGACCGGGCCGGTGGATCGGAAGCGAAGAACTCACGATACGCGTCGTTCATCCCCTTGAAGTCCGAAGGGTTCACAAGGTAGACCGTGGTCTTCACGATGTTGTCAAGGGAGCTGCCGAGTTCCTTCAGGATTGCTTCGATGTTCCGCAAGACTTGGCGGGTCTGTTCCTGAATCGTCGTCCCCACGAACTCGCCGGGAGCGCCGCCGGGTTTGAGGGGTGCCTGTCCCGATATGAAGATGAATCCGTTCGCGACGACCGCGTGGGAGTAGGGCCCGAGGGGCTTCACATGCCCTTTCATCGAAGGAACGTGCTTCATCGACTCGCCACGGCGGGATGCCCCCTCGTTCTATAAGTCGCTATTCTCGCGCGGTGTTAGTAGACGCCCCGATAGAGCCCGCCGTCGACCTGGATCACCGCGCCCGTGATGAAGCTCGCACGATCCGAGGCGAGAAACGCGACGAGAGACGCGACCTCTTCTGGCGTCCCGAGGCGGCCGAGGGGGACCTCGCGGACGGTCGCCGCCCGCATCTCCTCGACCGACTTCCCCGCACGACGCGCACGGACTTCCGTGAGCTCCACGAGTCGCTCCGTTTCGATGTACCCGGGGCACACTGCATTTACGAGGATCTTGTCCGTCGCGAGTTCCGATGCCAACGTCTTCACGAGGCCAATCACCGCCATGCGGTACGAGTTCGAGAGGAGCAGGTTCTCGATGGGTTGCTTGACAGAAATCGAGGTCATTGCAATGATTCGTCCATGACCCCGAAGCCGCATATGCGGGAGCGACCGTCGCACGAGTCGAACCGCACTCATGAGCAGGAGGTCGTGCGCCTGATGCCACTCTGCATCGGCGAGCCCGTTGAAGATTCCCGAAGGCGGGCCGCCCGCGTTCAGAACCAAGACGTCGAGGCCGCCAAAGTGCGCCGCGGTCGCATCGATGAACTGATTCGCGTCTGCTTCTTGGGCGACATCTGCAACGATCGGGAGAACATCGCTCCCTGTCTCCCGTTCGATCTCTAACGCGGCCGATTGGACGAGTTCTTCGCGGCGGCCACAGATCGACACGCGAGCGCCCTCCCGCGCGAGTTCGAGCGCAATCGCCCGACCCAATCCCTGGCTCGACGCCGCCACCGCCGCGATTTTCCCATGAAGGCCGAAATCCATTCGTGTCCCCGGGATGCGGAGCGCGCGGACGGTGAAAGATGTTGTGCCCGTCCGCCGTGAACGCCAACGGGCGAGAGGTTTTCGCTCCGATGATTTTCACTTTGGCGCACCATGTAAAAGTATTTAAGCGGCGCGCGGCGTTAAACCGGATAACATCGAGCCAGACACTTGTAGGATGGCAATGTCGCAGAAGGAACTCATACTTCGCATCGGGGGTGCGGCGGGCGATGGCGGCTCGTCCACCGCGGAGAGTTTCGCGAAAATCTGCACGCGGAGCGGCCTCTACGCGTTTACGTATACGTCGTACCAGTCCGTGATTCGCGGGGGCCACATGTGGGTCCAGGTCCGCGCGTCCGAGGAGCCGCTGCTCTCGCAGGGCGAGCGGCCCCACGTCCTGATTTGTCTGAACCAGCCGACGGCGGACATCCATGTGCCGCAGGTCCGTGAGGGCGGGGCCGTGATTTTCGACTCCGAGTCCGTGAAGGTCGAGAAGGACCGCCTCCCGGACGCCGTTCGGGTCCTCGCCTTCCCCCTCGCCCGCATGGCGCGTCAATACGGGAACAACCCGCTGATGAAGAACACCGTCGCGCTCGGGGCCGCGATCCGGCTGTTCGACATGGACCTGAAAGTTGTCGAGGGCGCGTTCCGAAGGATCTGGGGCAACAAGAAGGAGGAAGTCGTCCAGGCGAACGTGAAGGCTGCGACGGCCGGGTACGGCCACCCGGACGGGCATGGGGGGAGCCTGAACCTCGGCCTGACGTACTCGAACAAGCCGCGAATCCTGATCACGGGCAACCAGGCGATCGCCCTCGGGGCGCTCGCGGCAGGATGCAAGTTCCTCGCGCAGTATCCGATGACGCCCGCGTCGTCGATCATGCATTGGATGGCGGACCATGCGCCGGAGCATGGCGTCGTCGTAAAGCAGGTCGAAGACGAGCTCGCGGCGGTCAACATGGCGATCGGCGCCGGGTTTGCTGGCGCCCGCGCGATGACCGCGACGTCCGGTGGCGGGTTCTCTCTGATGGTCGAGGGTCTCGGCCAGGGTGGCATGGTCGAAGCGCCGGTCGTCGTCGTGCTCGCCCAGCGGGCGGGTCCGTCGACGGGCGTCCCGACGAAGACGGAGCAGGGCGATCTCAATCTCGCGCTCGGTGCCGGCCAGGGCGATTGGCCGCGCGCGGTGATCGCGCCGAGGAACACGCAGGAGTGCTTCCGGCTCACCACGGAGGCCTTCAATCTCGCGGACGTCTACCAGACGCCTATCATTGTGATGAGCGATCTGTACCTGTCTGAAGGCTATCGGACCGTCGATGGGTTCGACTTCAACGTGCCGATCATCCGTGGCCTCCTCGCCGCCGATGGGGGGGAAGCCGCGAGCCGTTACCTCCGGTACAAGATCACGGACAGCGGCGTGAGCCCTCGTGCGCTTCCCGGACAGAAAGGATTCCAGTTCGACGCAGGGTCCGACGAGCACGACGAGAAGGGCGAGCTCATCTCCGATGTCCTCGCGGGGATTCCCGAATACGTCGAACTCCGCCGGCGGATGATGGAAAAGCGGATGCGGAAGCTCCAGGGACTCCTCCGGGACACGAAAGGCCCGGAACTGTGGGGCCCTGACAACGCAGACCTCACCGTGATCTCTTGGGGCTCGACGCAGGGACCCGTGCGGGAGGCGATCATGAACCTGGAGGAATCCGACGGGCTTTCCGTGAATTCCCTCGAATACGCATACCTGTTCCCGTTCCACGGGGAGGAGACGCTCGACCTCCTACGGGGCGCGAAGAAGACGCTCGCGGTCGAGGGGAATTACACGGGCCAGCTCACGCGACTTCTCACCGCGGAAACCGCGTACAAGCCGGACGCGTTCTTCGGGAAGTACGACGGGGAACCGTTCTACCCGAGCGAGATCTCCGCGAAGATCCGCGAGGTGATGACATGACGGAGAGCACGATCCAGTTGCAGGAGTACAAGTCCGAGATCAAGTCGACGTGGTGTCCGGGGTGCGGCGATTTCGCCGTCCTGAACGGGCTCCAGAAGGCGCTCCAGACCCTCCAGCTCAAGCCGTGGGCGATCACGATCGTGAGCGGGATTGGATGCTCTTCGAACATCCCGCACTTCCTGTCGACGTACGGCTTCCACTCGATTCACGGACGTGCGATCCCGGTCGCGACCGGGATCAAGCTCGCGAACCCGGAGCTCACGGTGATCGCCGCGGGCGGAGATGGGGACGGCTATGGCATCGGGGTCGGCCACTTCATCCATGCAATGCGCCGGAACCTCGACATCACATACATCGTGATGAACAACCAGATCTACGGCCTGACGACGGGCCAGGCGAGCCCGACAAGCGAAAAGGAGATGGTGACGAAGTCGACGCCGGAGGGCGTGATCGAGAACCCGATCAACCCCATCTCCCTCGCGCTTGCGGCGGGCGCGACGTTCGTCGCCCGCGGGTTCAGCGGAGACGCAAAGGGGCTCGCAGTGCTGTTCCAGAAGGGGATCGAGCACAAGGGCTTCGCCCTCATCGACGTGCTCAGCCCGTGCGTCACCTACAACAAGATCAACACGTACGATTGGTTCCGCCAGCGTGTGTACTCCCTCGAGAAGGAGGGCCACGACCCCTCGAGCCTCACGGCCGCCTGGGGGGTGGCGAACAGCTGGCCGAACCTCGACCAGAAGCGGGACCGGATCCCGCTCGGCGTGTTCTTCCAGCGGTCGGACATCCCCACGTACGAGGACCTCGAGCCCGCACTCAGGAAAGGACCGCCAGTGCGGCAGCCCCTCGGACTCGCGAACCCCGAGGCTCTCCTCGAGGAGTTCCGGTAGACGCCCCCCTAGTCCGTTGGCGGGAGCGGGATCTTCGGAAACGTCAAGCTCCCGGTCGGCTCCAGCGCGTCCCTCATTCGCTCGATTTGGCCCCGCGCCTCGTCGACTTTGGTGAGAAGGGCTACTACGTCGAGACCCATGAAATTCGCGGCGTAGCGCCGCATCTTCTCCGCGCCTCGCTTGAGAAGGTCCGCCGCGCCGATCAGGTTGCCATTTTGGAAGTGATGGAAACCTGCGCAGATCTGGATAAGGCCCTGGAGGAACGCCCGGGCAGGCCCGCGCTCCGCTAGCCACAGGCCCTCGAGGTGTTCGTGGGCTTCGAAGAAGTACTCCTCGTTGAAGAGTCGAAGGCCGTCCTGGAATGGATCGTGCAGCGATTCACGTTCCGCCATCGACTTCTCCTTAGCCGAGCGTGACCATGTCCGCGCGACGGACTTCTCCGACCCGCGCAGCGGACACGTACACACCCACTTGTTGCCGATTCACCTCAATCCGTGTCCAAGCTTCGGGGATTCTCTGGAAGGTCCGCCTTCGGAAGAGGCCATCGAGCTAGGTGCTCGGGAGCCGAGTGACGAGGCTCAACATTTCGTCGTAGTGGTGGCGGATGATGTCCGCGCCCCGATCGCCCATCATCGCTTCGGCACTCCGCCTGCACTGATCCATCCCCAAGAGAATCCCCTGCTTCGTGGGAGATTCAAAGCTAGCGCCGCACTGCCGAAAGACTCCGGTGACGAACTGGGTCACCTGCTGACGCAAGGTCTCATCGGTGACGGGTTGGTTGAGGATCCCGTAGAACTCGCGGTTCGCGCTTTCAAAGCAACGCAGGAGCTCGTCGCGGACGAACTCTGGCGTGATTTTCTCGATGGGGACGTCAGGGGCTCGATAGCTTTGCTGTGGGATCGAAATTCCGACCTGCCGCTTTCTATAACGGCGTTATACGAAGAGGAGACGCTTACTTAAGCCTTCTTCAATTGGAGTTCCGTCCCAAGTCGGGTGATGAACGGTCGACCCTGACGGGGCCCCTGGTCTGAAACAGATTGGGCGTGGGAGTCAGAAAAAGGGGCCGCCCGGGCCGTTCGTGCGCCTTTAATACGTGCCTCTTGTCGCATCCCTGTGCCCGATCTTGCCCTTGTAACCGTTCACGCCCTGCGCCGAAGGGCGCTTGTGTTGGTATGGGCGGGAGAGAGCTGGAACCTTCTCGAAATGGCCGTCGCCCTGTGGGCTGGAATTGCCGCGAGTAGCGTCGCCCTGATTGCGTTCGGGCTGGATAGCATCGTCGAGCTCTTCGCGGGAGCCGTACTGATTCGGCATCTGAGTCACGAATGGAAAGGGAGCGAGAACGTCGGGCGCGAGAGGAAGGCCCTCAGGTTGGTTGGAGTGACGTTCTTCCTCCTAGCCGTCTTCATCGTGTTCCAGTCGATCGCCACGCTGTCCGGCTGGCTCCCGGAACCGCGGGAAAGCCCGCTCGGAATTTCGCTCGTGGTCGCGAGCGCGGCGGTGATGTTCCTTCTCTACCTCAGCAAGATGCCGATCGCGAAGCAGCTGGGGTCCAGCGCCCTTCGCGCGGAGGCGGTCGAATCCTTGATCTGTGACGTGCAGGACTTGACCGTGCTCGTCGGCCTCGGCTTCAACGCCTTGCTGGGCTGGTGGTGGGCCGATCCGATGGCGGCCCTAGCGCTGATACCGTTCCTCATCAAGGAAGGTCGCGAGGCGTTCGGCGACTCGACGTAGTCCGCCACAACGTCTCAACGGGCGATTCCCGGGGGGCCATCACCCGGAAAGTTACAGGTCGAGACGCGGGGGAGGTCAAGTCAAATCACCCGCTTAGGGGACAGAACCTTCAATTGGAGTCCCCGAGAGTGGGGTACCGCTCCAATTCGAGGCGTGCGCCCCGAAGCACGCCCCCAGCCCGGCGTCACCGCAATCACACAGGACCGGAACCCGCTCACCGGAGGACCTTCGCGATCATGTCCGGCTTCAGGACGCCACGGTCCGTTGCGATCGCCGTGACGAGCTTCGCAGGCGTGAGGTCGAAGTACGGATTCCTCGCCGGGACCTCCGAGCTGATCTCCGCAGGACCCTGCTCCGGCGGCGGCCGCCAATCCGCGGGCCCGCGCGTCGTGTCGATCTTGAACGACTCGCACGCGACGTAGAACGGGCGGTCCGCGACGCGGAGGAGGGCCGCGAGCGCATACGTCCCTGCCTTGTTCACGACGCTTCCGTCCGCGAAGACCGTGTCCGCGCCGACGAGGCCGAGCGCGATCTCGCTCGCGTACGCGCCCGCTGCGCCGTCCGCGATCACCGCCACGGGGACGCCCGCCTCGTGGAGGTCGTGCGCGAACTCGACGCCTTCCCTGAGGGGTCGCGACTCGAGCACAAGCACCTGCTGGAGCAGTTCTCGCTGGCGGGCGAGCATAAGGCATTCGAACACGTTCGTGCTTCGGCTCAGGGTCACGACCGTCGCGGGCCGTTCGAGGAGCTTCACGAAGTTCCGGGCCACTCGGCGCTTCCCCTCGTCGAAATCCCGTTGCATCGTATCGCGGAAGGCGGGCCACTGGTCCGTGTTCTCAAGGAGCACCTTCGCAGCAAGGCGGGCGACGTGCCGGACGGACGCCATCGCTGGCTGGGCGTCCTCGAGGCGGCGCGCGAGTTCCGCGACGCCGGTCCGGTCGAGCTCACCAGAGGCAACGAAGAGGTCGAACGCCCGGAGGGCGCGGCGCGCAAGATGGGTCGCTCCGCTCTGATGATCCGAGGCGACCGCCGTCACCTTCTCCTCAACTGAGTCGGGTAGCACGCTCGAGCCTCTCGTGATACGTGGCGAGACCATGGACGCTGTTCCGGATCCGCCGGCGGAGGAATTCGTGCGGGTACCGCTTCGCGCCCGCACAGGAGAGGCGGAACAGCTCCTCGACGACCCCATCTTCGCCGAGCCCCTCCAGGGACCGGTGCACGAGGTCATTCCATGCGGGGTACTGCACGAGCTGGCGGCGCAGTGCCTCCTCCGGCCGCTCGTGTGGGCCGTAGTGGCTGAACAGGAGGGCTCTCGGTCTTAGCGCAATCAGGCGGCGGAACACGGCGAGGTTCTGGTCGAGATCGAAGCTCGGGGCGGGCGTGATCGGGATCAGGATCTCGTCGCCCGGGAAGTACAGGCCCGCCGCGTCGCCCGTGTACACGCACCGGTTCTTCTCGTCGAGAATCGTGAGCTCGTGCGGGGCGTGGCCGGGGGAGTCAAGGAATCGGAGCACGCGGCCGCCGAGGTCAAGCGGATCGCCATCGCGAACGGCCCGGAGCCGATCCGGGGGGATCGGGGTCATGGTCCCGAATTCCGTCGCGATCGTGCCGAGCGCCGCACTCGCGCTCGCGACGAGCTTCGACGGATCGACGAGGTGCTTGTGGCCCCGCTCGTGCACGTACACGGTCGCGTTCGGCATCTCCCGGAGCAGGAAACCTGCGCCGCCCGCGTGGTCGAGGTGGACGTGGGACACAATCACATGGTCGATGTCGCGTGGCGTGAGGCCGAACTCCTTCACGGCGGCGAGGATCGCGGCGACGTCGTTCGACGTGCCGGTCTCGACGATCGCTTTCTGCTCGTCGTCGATGAGGTAGATCGCGCCGAACCCCGGGACGCCCATCATGTGGACGTCCGTGTACAGGGTCTGTCGGTCCCACGGCAACGATTGAAACGCCATCCGCGCGGAGAACGCAGGCGTGGGTTTATGCTTGCCGCTTTGCGAACGCGTGCGGCCAAGGCTTTATCCCGGCCGGGCAATTCGAGCGCCCGCGCGGAGGTAGCCAAGCTTGGTCAACGGCGCAAGGCTTAGGACCTTGTCCTGCAGGGGTTCCCAGGTTCAAATCCTGGCCTCCGCACTCCCTACTTGAGGAGATCGACGCGAGCGACCTTCTCGAGGATGAGGTCCGTCGCGTGCGGACCCGCGGAATCGATCTCGGTCTTGTTGAATCCGAACGCCCGCAGCTTCTGGACACTCGCGGCGAAGACGCCGTTATCTCGGGACCACTTGAACCGACGGAGCACCTCAGCAGCGGAAAGGCCCCCGCCAACAACGAGGACGAACGGTTTTCCCGCGCGCGCGCCCACGCGTTCGATTGCTCGGGAGATCTGATGCTCCCCGCTCGCATACAACAAGAGCTCGACCTCGAGCGAGTTCGTCTTCTGTGAGCCCCGCTCGATCGCGCGCTTCGCGTGCTCGAATGCCGAGATCACGTGGTCCGTGCCGACGACGTGGCCCGCGTCGAGGATCTGGGCCCATCCGCCTTTCGAGCGAGCAAAGGTGTGCAGTTCCGCCACAGCCGCCTTCGGATCGCGGAGAGGAGTGCGCACGCCGACGATATCGATCTCGTCCACCGGCTCACCCGAACTCGCCGAGTCCCGTCTGGCCCGCGATGGCTTTCATCGGGGCCTTCCCGCCGAGCTGTTCGACGATCTTCTTCGCGAGAGCCGTGCCAATCACGGGGATGCGCGCAAGGTCGCCGGGATCCGCCTTCTGGAGGTCCCGCAGCGCCTTGTAACCCTTCGCCCAGAGAGCGCGCGCTCGGACGCGGCCGACGCCGCGGAGCTGGACGAGCTCGAGGAGCTCCTCCCTGATCCCGTACTGCATCTGGACCATCAGGCGCGTCAGGGCGCGGACCTTCTTCTTGTTGAAGATCCTCCCAAGCTCCGACATCGCATACATCAGCCACACGCCCTGATCGACCATCCGGCGAATGTCCCCGGGCCCGATCCCGAACTTCTTCGTGACCTCGTCCTCGGACCTCTCCTCGATCCAGTCCTGGAGGAGCGTGGCGGTCTTCACCTCGGCCATCATGAACTCGTAGTCTTCGACGGGGAACGTCATCGCCTCCGCGGTGATCTTGTCCTCGACCCAGACGTAGTCGCCGCGGCGGAGGTACAGTTTCGGCATGTCTGGAGTGGAGCAGACCGCCCACAGGTGGTAGAACGTCGCATCGCGATCATCCTCTAGTGCGTTCCGCATCCGGACCGCACTCAGAGGATCGATGTACAAGTCGCTTGTCCGGCGTCCAAAGAACGTCGCGCGCATCTGGCCCTCACGGACTGTGAGAAAGTCTTCCCTCTGGAGGAAGGCGAGAACGTCCTCGACCTTGCCGCGCAATTCGTCGACCGGTGATTTGTGGGCGAAGAACGTGCGGCCGAAGAAGTCGAACAGCTCTTCTTCCGTGTTCGCGTGGCCCGTCGCGATAGTCGCGAGTGTATGGACCCGAAGCGCGGGCTCTGAGCTGAGCTTCGACTCGATTGGCTCCGGCGGCGAAAGGAAGTACTCGTCGATTAGTTCGTCGACGTCGTCCTCGTCCTTCGCGATGAGGATCGCCTCGCCAACGGTGTCGTACTTTGGTCGGCCCGCCCTGCCGCACATCTGCTTCACCTCTAAGACGGGTATCGGCGTGAATCCGTAGTTCACGTCGAATCGATTCAAATCCCGCACAATCACTCGGCGGGCGGGGAGATTAATTCCATTTGCCAGAGTCGGTGTCGCGACGATGCACTTTACACGTCCGCGTTTGAACTGGGTCTCTACAAGGGCCCGCTGATCATTCGTTAGCCCCGCGTTGTGAAACGCGCTCCCGCCATCGAGGCACCTCCCAAGACGGGCCGCCATCGATGTAGTCTCCTCTTGGCCCGCAATCAGGTCGTCCGCGATTTTCCCCAGGTACTCCGCCTCCTTCGAAGTGAGCCGCTTCTTGACGGTCGATGCGAGCTTTCTTGCAAGGCTCTCCGTCGCGCGGCGGGTGTTCACGAAGACCAAGGCCTGCCCTCCGCCCGCGATGACGTCGTCCACCAGAGCCGTCAGGTCGTCTGCGTTGGAGTTCAATTCCTGCTCCGCGTGGTCGGAGTACCGGATGTTTCGGTCGAACACGACGCCGGTCTTGAGGGGCACGGGCCTCCACTCGCTCGTCACGTGCTCCGCCTGAAGCCACGCCGCGATTTCCTCGGAGTTGCCGATCGTCGCGGAAAGTGCGATTACCTGCGCGGAGGGGTTCACCTGACGGAGCTTCGCGAGGGTCACCTCGAGGGTGGGCCCGCGGTCCTCATCGTTAATCAGGTGGACCTCGTCCGCGACGACGACCGTGAGGGACTTGAGCCAGCCCGTGCGATGCCTCAGGAGGGAGTCCGCCCGTTCGCTCGTCGCGATAATCACGTCGAACTTCTCGAGGTTAGGGTCAATTCGATCGTAGTCCCCCATCGCCAGACCGACGCGGACTCCGAGGGGTTCGAACGCTTTGAGGTCCTCGTGCTTCTCGGAGGCGAGGGCCCTCAAAGGGACGATGTACAGGGCCTTTCCACCCTTCAACACGCTCTTCAGGATCGCGAGGTAGGCGACGAGAGACTTCCCGCTTGCGGTCGGGATCGCGAGGACGAGGGACTTCCCCGACAGCGCGGGACGGATTGCCTCTTCCTGGGGCGGATACAGGTCCGTGATGCCCTGTTCTTCGAGAATCGGAGGGATCCTGGGGTCCAATCCGAGGTCCGCGACGCGCACGGAGCGTCCGATGTCCCGGCGCCTCCATAAAGGTTCGTCCGGGGAACGCGAAACTTGGAGACCTACGTGACCTCATCCACGATGTATTCGTGCGGACCGAGCTTCGTCGCCGCTTCCTCACCCGCCGCCGTGATGAGAATTCTGAAGTTCGCCGGGCCCATCTCCTCCCGGACGACAAGGCCCGTGCGCTCGAGATCCTCCACTTCCTGCATGAGCGAGTTGTAATCGAGGGTTTTGAAGGCGCCAAGCAGTTCGTTCTTCGTGACGCCGGTCCGGCCCCGCTTCAGGGCAAAGCTCAAAATCCGGTTCCCCACGAGCCGTCCCACCCGCCGCTCGCGTGACCGCTCAAGGAGCGAATCCACTACGTCTTCCAGGAAAATCGTGATCGCCCGCTCGACCTCTCCCCCGGTTTTCGCGCTGACGAGTGAGTACGGAACGGCTGGGTAGAACGTCTGGAGCTTCCGCAGTAGGTCGGCGTCAAGGATGGGGCGCGGCAAGAGGTCAGCCTTGTTGAACAGAATGCGGTAGGGAACATTGCCCGCCACATCCCCCACGATGGCGATCCACTCGGAAAGCGAGTCGAACGTTTCGGGTCGGGTGACATCGCACACCGCGATGAAGCCGTGGGCCCCCCAGAAGAGCGCGTCGCGGAAGTGGTCCCGAGCGCTGTGTTCCCCCATGAGATCGAAGAGGCCGATGTCCGCCTCCACGATATCCTGCCCGGAAATCTCCTTCGTGAACTCAAGGAGGTGCAACTTCGCGCCGAGGGTCCCTTGATAGACTTCCGAGAATGTGTTGAACACGTATCTTTGAATCAGGCTCGTTTTTCCCGCCGCGCGGTCGCCGAGGACGACGATTTTCAGTTTCATCCGTCGGATTTGGGGGGGCACCGGGTGCGTAGTCTATTTCTAACGGGGCTTGAATCGAGCGGGACTGGTTATCACGATTGAGAGCCGCGTCCGGTTGCGCCGTTGGACAACTCACAGAAGCCTTAAAGAGAGCTCTGTTCTACCAATCGCAAATGTCGGACCTCTCCGTGGACATCGCCGGAATTCGGCTCCGAAATCCGACGATGCTCGCATCCGGCTTTCTTGACGAGACGGGGAGATCGATGCTTCGAGTCTACCAGGCCGGAGCCGGAGCGGTCGTGACGAAGTCGATCGGACCGCAGCCCCGCACGGGCTATCCAAACCCGACGATCGTCGAGCTCGACGTCGGCATGTTGAACGCGATCGGCCTTCCGAACCCGGGGATCGAGGAGTTCCGGGACGAGGTGAAGGTCGCGCTCGATGGCGGGGCCGTCGTGATCGGGAGCGTGTTCGGGAAGGACGCGGACGAGTACGCGATCGTTGCGAAGCGCCTTGCGTCGTACGGCGCGGTAGGGATCGAGCTGAACCTCTCGTGCCCGCACGCGAAGGGCCTCGGGACGGAAATTGCGCAGAGCACGGAGGCGGTGCGGGAGTTCACGGCGGCGGTGAAGGGGAAGGTGACCGTGCCGGTGTTCCCGAAGCTCTCCCCGAACGTTTCGAACATCGCCGCGTTCGCGCAGGCCGCGGAGGACGGCGGTGCGGACGCAATCGTCGCGATCAACACGCTGAAAGCGATGGCGATCTCGCCGGAGCTGAAGATGCCGATCCTGTCGTACCGCTACGGCGGGTTGAGCGGTCCCGCGATCCGGCCGATCGGCGTCCGATGCGTATACGAAATCTTCGAGGCGGTCGACGTGCCGATCATCGGCGTCGGCGGGATCACGACGGGCCGCGACGCCCTCGAATACGTGATGGCGGGCGCCCGCGCGATCCAGATCGGCACGGCGCTCGCGACGCGCGGTCTCTCCGCGTTCGTGGACGTGGCCTCGGAATTGCTGGCCTTCCTCGAGGAGCGCCGGGTCAGATCGATCACGGACCTCGTGGGGGCGGCCCATGGCTAGGCTCGAGATCGTCCCGCTCCTCGACGTCGTGCGGGAGGTCCACCACACCCTCACGTACCGGTTCCTTGCTGGCCTCGAGGCCGGACCGGGGCAGTTCCTCATGGTCTGGATTCCCGGGCACGATGAGCTGCCAATGGCTCTTTCCTACCTCGGAGAGGTGAAGGGAATCACGGTCCACACGTATGGCGACGCGACGAAGGCGCTCTCCGAGTTCAGACCCGGGGACCTCGTCGGCGTCCGGGGGCCATATGGGAACACGTTTCGAATTGAGGGTAAACGAGTCCTCTGCGTTGCGGGCGGGACCGGGATGGCGTCAATCATCGCTGCGATCGAGGCGTTCCACAAGGCAGGGTCCGAGGTCGTCACGGTTCTCGGCGCGAAGTCCGCGGACGAGCTCATCTTCGAGGAGCGGGCGAAGAAGTGCGGGGATGTCCACATCTCGACGGACGACGGGAGCCGCGGGTTCCACGGCTTCACACCCGTCCTCGCGGAAGAGCTGATTGGTGGCGGGAAGTTCGACATGGTCGCGACGTGCGGACCGGAGCGCATGATGAAAGCGGTGATCGATCTCGCACTCGCGCGTGGGATCCCGAGCCAAGCGTCGCTCGAGCGATACATGAAGTGCGGGATCGGGATCTGCGACGCGTGCGCGTTCGACGACTATCTTGTGTGTGCGGACGGACCTGTGTTCACGGGTGAACAGCTTGTGAAGTCACACGACTTCGGATCCGTTCGTCGCGACGCGAGTGGCCGCCGCGTTCCTGTCTAGAACTCCTGCGGACGGACTCGAAGGTCGGAAGGAATCGCGCTCATCGGAAAGAGTGGGAAGGGGGCGAGTGGGGTCGCCCCGAGGCAGGTCCTAGGGAGCTGCGTGTTCGCATTGGCACTGACCCTGCGCCATTGTGCAGTCCTGCATGTGGGTCTGCATCTGCTCCATGTCGCAGGCGCCGTTCATCATGCCGCCGCCCATGTTGCCCATCATGCCGCCGTTCATCGCGCACGAGCCGCCGTTCATCATCCCCCCGCCCATGGACGTGCCCATGCCGCCCATCGTGCCGGTCATTACCGGGTTCGCGATCATGCTACCCGCGCCGAGGGCGCCGACTCCGGCGACAGAGATCGCTGCCAGGATCGCCAGGAGAGCTGTTTGCATCGTTTCACCTCCTTGGGACTCCTTTGGGTGAACCCGTACTTGAATACAACGTGAAATCGCCTGAAACGCGTTTCAGAAACCTGAAATCTAGGCGGCAGGCGGGCCCTTCCACGTCAGCCTCACCCGGTTTGTCGCCCCGTATCGTTCCCGGACGACGAGCCCCTTCCGTTCGAGCTTGTCGAGGAGTCGGGTGACCTTCGCCTTCGAGAACGCCCCGGAGGCCACAAGGTCCCGCTGCAACGCGGTCCCGCCCGCTTCCCGGATCCGGAGGTACAACCGTCGTTCATCCTCATCCAGCGTCCTTACCACGGCGGCTTCTTGGAGTCGCTGAACCTGTGCGGCATCCGCGGCCGATGTCGCCGTCGCAGAAACCTGGGTAGGGGCCCCCATGTCAGCCGGCAGAGGGACATGAGCGATCGGCGCCGGTGGCCCTTGGCGGGTCCAGAACGCGAGGGCAAACGCGAAGACCGCCACGACAACCGCGAAGAGGAATACGCCCGCGTCCCACCACGTGGGGCCTGGGGCCTGTACGTGATGCCCCATCATCCCGCCCACCATCGACCACGTCGAGCGGGAGAATAGCATCGATCCTCCCACAAAGAGCGCGAACAGAGCCGCAATCAATCCGACAATCAATGGTAGCGTTGACGCGGCGGAGAAGCTTCGATTCACGGGCCGCAAACAAAGTCGGCATCACTTAACTCCTTCGACATTATCCGATACGCCCTGGGGGAGGAAGGATTAAGTGCCTCAGGCCGATGCGCGCGCGGTGCGGCCCATGAAAAGCATTGACGCGCTCGTGAAAAAGGCCCTCGAGTTCAAGGAGAAGGGCCTGAGCGACAAGGAGATCGGGGATGAACTCCACCTGTCCCCCGAGACGGTCACGTGGCTCCTCACGCGGGGGATGCGCGGCGAAGCCCCGCCGAAGGACGTGAAGATCGGATGGCGATCGATCGGCGTGTACGGGAACCGCATCGGGTTCATGGCGGCAGCGCTTACGGACATCATCCTCGAGGAGACGGAGAAGAGCGGCGCCGAGCCCGATTCGATCCTCGGCATCGCGCTGAACGGGATCCCGTTCGCGACGCTCGTATCGGAGGACCTCGGGAAGGAGCTCATCCTGTACCGCCCGAGCCAGGAGCGGCACCGCGGTGGCGCGTTCTCGTCGAACTATGCGAACCCCACGGGCAAGAAGATCGTGCTCGTCGACGATGTCGTGAGCACGGGCGACACGTTGAAAGGAGCGATCAGCGACATCCAGGGCGCGGGCGGCACGCCAATCCTCTGTATCGCCGTCGTGAACAAGACGGGAGACGACGACATCGTCGGCGTTCCGTTGCGGGCACTCGTGCGGGCGCGCGCCATCGCGTAGGCGAGTCTCCAAACCTTTTTGGCCCGCCTTCTCATCTTCCGATGGAAGGTTCCCGTAATGCACTGGGCTGACGAGCTGCTCGAAGAGATCGGCACCTTTGTGAAAGGCCGTCCGGATCTCGTTGTGAACGCGGGTCTTTCCGTGTCCGGTCTCCAGCACGTCGGCCGCCTCCGTGGCGAGATTGTGCTCGGACATACCGTCGCCCGGGCTCTCCGCGACGAGGGGCACGCCGTCCATCAGAGTCTCGTGCTGTATACGCAAGATCCGTGGAGAGGGAGCCCCCGCCAGCTTGCGGAATTCAAGGATGGCTCGGGCACGAAATACACGTCGTGGCGGCTCATCGACGTGCCCGACCCGCACGGATGCCACGCCGGGTGGGTCGATCATTATTGGGAGGACTTCGGAAATCACATGGATGACTTCGCGCCGGATGTCCGTATCGTGCGGACCTCGGACCTGTACACGTGGCCAGAAATGAAGGCGATTGTGGAGGATCTCGCGAACCGCAACGAGGAAGTTCGTGCGACGTTCAACAAGTACCGGTCTCGAAACCCGTACCCGCCAGGATGGATCCCCTTCGAACCTCTCTGCCTCGAGTGCAACCGGATCGGGAAGGCTCGAGCGATTCGCGTGAACGATCGCACGTCCGTCGAGTACGAATGCGAATGTGGCGGGCATGGCGTCTCGCCGATCGAGAAGGGCAAGCTCCAGTGGCGGCTCGAGTGGACGGCCCTATGGAAGCTCCTGAAGGTCGACGTCGAGCCCTTCGGGAAGGACCACGCGACACCCGGCGGCTCACGGGACTCGTGCAAGGAGTTCGCGCGCGTTCTCTTTCACTTCGATCCCCCCTTCGGTGTCCCCTACGAGTGGGTCGCGTACGCGGAGCGGGGCGTCGACCTCGGGGACATGGACTCGTCTGATTTCAAGGGGTTTTGGCCGGGCGACTGGCTCGCCATCGGCGACGCAGAGGTGCTCCGATACATCTTCATCGTGAACCCCGTGAACCGGAGAATCGTCCTCGACCTCAGCAAGGTCGACGTGTACCATGACCAGTACGACGCCGCCGAGCGGGCCTTCTATATGTCCGAGGGAACCCCGGACAACGAGGTCCTCGCGCGGAGCTACGAGCTCGCGCAGCTCTCAATCCTCCCGAAGGCGCCACCATTCCAGCTCTCCTACCGCCACGCTGCGTTCCTGCACCAGATCTCTCCCGAGGCGAACCGCCTTGAGTGGTGCCTCGCGCGCTTGAAGGACACAGGGATGCTGACTGAGCGTCTCACAGATTTCGAGGTCGACCGAATCCGCAGGAGGATCGAGCAGGGTGCTCTCTGGGTCGATCGATGGTCCCAGGAGAACAAGGTCGTACTCCTTCAGGCTCTGTCGAATGTCATTCGATCACAGCTCACTGCGGATGACCGCGAATCACTCCGATTCTACGCCGAGAGGGCGGAATCGACGGACTGGCGTGAGGGCGCGATCAAGGAATCGATGGTCTCCATCACCAAGGACGGCGGGCTGCCCGTCGCGACGCCGCGGTTCTTCCGGAATCTGTACCTCGTCCTCCTGGGGAAAGAGAACGGACCGCGCGCGGCTCCGTTCCTCGCCGTGCTCGACAAGAAGTTCGTCGTTTCGCGGCTTCGGGAGGCGGCGAAGGCCTGATTGAGCGCGTCACTTCGACTTCCGGGTCGCCTCGAGCGCCTCCCACATTTCGTCGGGGAAGTCGATGAGGTCGTTGAACTGGCCGGCGCCGCGGAGCCATTGGCCCCCGTCGATCACGACGCACTCCCCGTTGACGTATTCCGCTTCGTCGCTCAGGAGGAAGGCCGCGAGGTTCGCGAGCTCTTCGGGTTTTCCGAACCGCTTCATCGGATGGCGGGCGCGCATGTGCTCCTCCCACTCCTTCGTCGCCATGAGGCGGGACCACGCCCCCTCCGTGGGGAACGGTCCCGGGGCGATTGCGTTGAAACGGATCCGATGGCGGGCCCATTCAACCGCGAGGGACCGCGTCATCGCGAGGACACCCGCCTTCGCGCACGCGGACGGCACGACGAAGCCTGAGCCGGAACCGGAGGACGCGTACGTCGCGACGATGCTCAAGACTGTGCCGGGCTGGTTCCTCTCGATCCATCTCCGGCCGAGCGCGAGCGTACAATGGAACGTGCCGCTCAGGACGATGCCAACGACGGCGTTGAAGCCGTTCAGCGAGAGTTTCTCCGTCCGGGCGACGAAGTTCCCCGCCGCGTTGTTCACGAGGGTATCGACAGAGCCGAGCTCGGACTCCGCGGTTTCGACCGCCTTCTCGACCGCGTTGAAGTCCCGGACGTCGGCGGTCGCGAACCCTGCCGTCCCGCCACGAGACCGGATCTCTTCTGCAGTCTCCCGGAGAGGCTGCTCCCGCCGACCGACGAGGAAAATCTTTCCGCCGAGGTCCGCGAAGCGGAGAGCCATCGCGCGGCCGAGTCCCGTGCCGCCTCCTGTGATCACAATCACGCGATCCTTCAGCAAGTCCTCCCGGAACATCCCCAGCCCCCGACCGCCCATCGTCCGAGGCATCATAACGGTTCCTGCGAAGGAAGAGTTCGCCTTCCGAGGCGGAGGCTAAGAAATCGTTAATAGGCGGTTGGAACTTGAGTCGCCCGTATAGCCCCGTGGTCTAGCGGTCAAGGATACGAGGCTCTGGATCGGAAGAGACCAGCCGAGGAGCGACCTCGTGGCGGCAGTTCGAATCTGCCCGGGGCTATCTTCCTCCCGGGTGCGCCCGACGGTCAGGTCCAGCCGGCCGAGGCGGGGTGTCTTGCTCAGTTGAGCAAAAACGTGCTCCAGCTATTGAAGCACTCCCGATCACACGACGAGATTCAGCCCCTTCGGGACGCATACGAAGCGTGTGGGGTCGCGTCCTACGAGCTCCCCGTCGAGGTCGAGGAGGGCGTGCTCGCGGCTCGTCGTGAAGACCTCGGAGCTCCGGCGGAACGTGACTTGGGGAATCGCGAGGTGCGTGCCACGGCGCAGATCTTTCAAGTGCTTGCGGATCGTTTTCCAATCGAGATCGCCGATGACGACAATGTCGAACAGGCCGTCGTCGAGCTCCGCATGCGGAGCGGGAAGGAGTCCGCCGCCGAAGTAGCGGCCGTTCGCGACGACGAAGTTATTCACGGTCCCGGCGCCGGAGTCGCCCACCTCGAGCCGCCATTCGACGTGCTTGTTGCGATACTTCGGCATCGTCGTAAGGATTCCGAGGAGGAAGCTGACCCTCCCGCCGAACACCTTCGTGGTCCGGTTCACCTTTTCGACGACGGCCCCGCCGGATCCGAACTCCGCGATGTTCACGAAGTACCGCGTCTCGGGTTCGCCCCGGAGGTTCGTGTACTCGACGAGACCGACGTCGATCGGCCTGTGGCGTCCCCGTCGGAGGCGTTCGTGAATCTCTCCTGGATTCGACGTCTGTTGAACCGTCCTCGAGAAATCAGTACCCGTTCCCACCTGGGCGATTGCGAGGCGGGCCGTATTCCGCGCGCGCTCGCTCGCACCCATGGCGCCGTTCACGATCTCGTTGAGCGTGCCATCGCCTCCAATCGAAACGACGATCTCGACTCCGCCGTCCACGAGCTCGCGAGCAATTCGCGTCGCGTCCAACGGGCCCTTCGTGAACCGGGTCCCGTAATCGAGGCCAGCGTTTCTGAGGGACCGTTCGAGCCTTCGAGCGTATCGCCCCGCGCTTCGGTTCGCCGCGAACGGGTTCGCGATCCCGACGATAGCGGGGTCAGCCATGGCCAGTCGCCTCCCGCCAGCGATGCGCGGCCATCACGGCGTCCCGATACTGAGCGATCTCCAGCGCGCGGCGTTCCGCGTCCCACCCCAGCTCTTCACCCACGAGCTCCGCGATGGCGGGAGCGATGTGCAACCCTCCGTCCCGCATCTCGTACCCGAGCCCCGTCCGACGGGTCATGAGGTCGTCGAGGTGAACGACCATCTCCCGCCGCGCGCTGTAGACAACCTCGAGCCCGGACGCGTTCGTCCCAGCCATCATGCGGTGAAGCAACTCCGGGCGTTTCGTTCCCCACTCTCTCGCCATCTCCAGGGCCGCGATCTCCGCGAGGCGGGCGAGCACGTCGGGGTCGCCAACCAAGCCCCGGATCTCATCGATGGCGGACTTCTGTGGCATGGGGGCGAGGGGGAAGGACCTTGTGTCCACCGCCGTGGCGGGAGCCCGCAGGAGACCTTGCCCCTCAACCACTGAGAGGACCTCCTCCGCGATCGCGCGGGCCGTCGTAAGCTTTCCTCCCGCCACGGTGATGAGGCGATCCGGTGTGACGACGATCTCGTGCTTCCGGGAGATGTCAGACTCCTTCGCCTCCCCCCTGTCCAAAAGCGGCCGTAGCCCCGCGTAGGCTCCGACGACGTGTTCGTCGCGGAGAGCTGCACGGGGGAACGCCGCATTCACGGTGCTGAGGAGGTACTCGACGTCCTCGGGGTCGGCCTCCACACGATCGCGATCTCCGCGATAGTCCGTGTCCGTCGTGCCGATCAGGGTGAGGGAGCCCCACGGTAGGACGAACACGACGCGGCCATCCCTCGCCGTGAGGACGACCGCATGCTGATGACCGATCCGGTCCCTCGGGACGAAGGCGTGGATTCCCTTCGTGGGCCGGAGCCGGAGGCGCTTCTCCGACGGTTGAAGATCTGCAGACCAGACCCCTGTCGCGTTCACGACCGCCTTCGCGCGGACCTCGCGCTCGGTTCGGGTCTCCTCATCGAGCACCTTCGCGCCTCGCACCGTACCGCCCTCCCGGAGGAGCCCCGTGACCGTCGCGTAGTTCGCGACAAGCGCGCCTGCGTCTCCCGCGGCCTGGATGACCCGGAGGACAAGGCGGGCGTCGTGGGTGACGGCGTCTGAGTACAGTGCGGCGTTCACGAGTCCTTCGGGGCTAAGCTGGGGCTCGAGATGGAGGGCCTCGTCGCGGGACACCCAACGCCGTCGTGGTAGGATCTTCTCCCGGGACAGCGCGTCGTACAGGAACAACCCGACCCTGAGCTGCCATCCCCTCGGCCCGCGGCCGCGGTACACCGGGATGAGGAACGTGAGGGGCTTCACCAGCCGCGGCGCGGTCTTCAGGAGCAGGTCTCGCTCCCGAGCGGCTTGGCGGACCAGACGAATCCGGAACCGCTGGAGGTATCGGAGCCCGCCATGGATGAGGCGGGACGTCTTCCCGCTCGTGCCACTCGCGAAGTCGCCCTTCTCCACGAGCGCCGACCGGTATCCTCGGAGCGTCGCGGCGAGCGCGGTCCAGGCCCCGACGATGCCGCCCCCGATCACAAGGATGTCGACGGGTGAGGACGCCATCGCCTCCAGGTTCGCGGCCCGCGTCCGCACGGAGAATTCCACGCTCACCCGCTCACTGGAAACAGCTTCCCCGGGTTCATGATTCCTTCGGGGTCGACGATCCGCTTGAGCTCTCGCATGAGGAGGTATGCGTCCCGGCCGATCGCTTCCTGGAGGTACCGCGCGTGGTCGAGTCCGATCCCGTGGTGGTGGCTCAGCAGGCCGCCGTTCGCGAGGAACCCGCGGATCGCGGCGGCCTTCACGGCATCGTACTGTGCGAGCTCCTCGTTCCGCTTCTGGGGGGCCATCCACGTGAAGTAGAGGGACGCACCCTCGGAGTAGACGTGGGACACGTGGCAGCCGACGATCCCCGGAACGCCCGTGGCTGAGATCGCGTTCAGGATTGCCTCGCGGGAGGCCTTGTGAAGGCGCTCGAGGTTCGACCACACGGTCGCGGTCTCGACGGTGTCGACCATGATTCGGTGGTCGATGAGGGAGTCCCTCAAGTACGGAGACTCGAACCGGTCCGTCGTCCACTGCTTCGCGGGCGCTGCGCCGACAGATGCGGCGACCTTGCAGTAACCGCGGCCGAGGTTTTGGAGATCCCTCACGACACCGTGAGTGCCTTCGTAGGCCACGAAGAGGAGGCTCCCTCGCTCGAACGAGAACCCGCGGCGCTCGAGATGCCGGATGCCGAAGTCCCGGAAAAGACCTTGGCCCGTCGGGCCGCCCGCCGCAACGAACAGGAGGCGCGTCTCGTCCTCGTCAAAGAGGTACGCCATGTGGGGCGCGATGCCATCCTGGGCCAGCCGCCGGAGGGCCTCGAGGCCTTCGCCGAAGCTCCGGAAGAGGAAGGAATCGAACGCCCTCACTTCCGGGAGGGGATGGACGCGGATCGTCGCGTGCGAGATGACGCCGAGCGTGCCTTCGGAACCGACGACGAGGGAGAGCAGGTCCGAGCCCATCGCATGTCGGGGCCGCCCGCGGAATTCATACACGCCGGTCGGGGTGATGAGGCGGAGGCCCGCCACGATGTCCTCGATCTTCCCGTAGCGGTTCGAGAGCGCGCCCGCCGCGCGGGAGGCGATCCACCCGCCGAGCGTGGAGAACTCGAAGCTCTGGGGGAAGTGACCTGCCGTGAGGCGGTGGGCCTTCAATCCTTCTTCGAGGGATGGTCCGCGGATTCCCGCCTGCACGGTGGCGAGGAGGGAGATGGGATCCACGCTGAGCACCCGGTCCATTCGCCGCAGGTCGAGGACGACGTGCGCCCGGGCGACGTCCGCAATCTCCACGCCTCCTACGACGGTCGTCCCGCCGCCAAATGGGACGACCCCGATCCGTCGCTCCGCGCAGCGGTCCAGGATTGCTCGGATCTCGTCGTCCGTCTCCGGGTAGATGACGAGGTCCGGCGGCGGGGGGAGCTGCCCGAGTCGCAACCGGAGGAGATCGCGGTACGACTTACCGACGGAGTGCGTGAGGCGGTCGAGGTCCGCGGTGGTCATCCGGTCCTCGCTCGCAGTCTGGCGAAACATCGCGAGGTCGAATTCGGACAGCCGCGTTCCCGCCACGGCAAGCTTCGTGGAATCGGGCACACGGAGAACGTCCCCTTCCGGGAGTTCGAGGGCCCGCCGCAAGTACGCGTGGAGGCCGGGCCGGGACTCGAGCGGGATTGACCGGTCGTCGAATCCCCAACCCCACCACTTCTCGGCCCTTGCGGCCATGCTCGCGCATCCGACCCCATGGGATTAAGGTGCCGCACCGAGTCTCTCGCGGGCAAAACCCTTAATGGACGACCCGCATCGGGCGCCACCACACCGGTGGAACCGTGATCGACCGCGAGCGGACCCTGAAGGTCCTCGAGTCGTACAACGAGGCCGCGATTTCCGTCGGCGTCATCGGCTCCCACTCCGCCCTCGACGTGTGCGACGGCGCGGCGGAGGAGGGACTCCACACGATTGCGGTGTGCGAACGCGGCCGCGAGGCACCCTATGCAAGGTACTTCCGCGCGACGCGGGACCGGGATGGCCGATTGATCCGCGGGGCCGTCGACGAGTCGCTCGTGTTCGACAAGTTCTCCGAGGTCCTCACGAAAAAGGCGCAGGATTTCCTTCGCTCGAAGAACACGATCTTCGTGCCGAACCGGTCCTTCACGTCGTATTGCAGCCTCGACGCAATCGAGGACGATTTCCTCGTGCCTCTCTTCGGGAGTCGGAACCTCCTTCGAACGGAGGAGCGCACCGAGAAAAAGAGCTACTACTGGCTCCTCGAGAAGGCGAAGCTCCCGTACCCAGAAAAGATTGACGACACGGATGACATCGACGCCCTCGTGATCGTGAAGCTACCGCACAAGACGAAGAAGCTCGAGCGCGGGTTCTTCACGGCAGCGAACGCGAAGGAGTTCCGCGAGAAGTCCGCGGCCCTTCTCAAGCAAGGCGTGATTTCGAAGTCCGACCTCGCGGAGGCCCGGATCGAGAGGTACATCATCGGTCCAGTGTTCAACTTCGACTTCTTCTACTCGCCTCTCGCAGACGCGGGCGAGCGGCTCGAGCTCCTCGGGATTGACTGGCGGTTCGAGACCTCGCTCGACGGCCACGTTCGGTTGCCCGCCGACCAGCAGCTCACGCTGGGGGAGGCGGAGCGGATTCCCGGATATGTTGTGATCGGCCACAACGCCGCCACGCTCCGGGAGAGTTCGCTGGCCAAAGCGTTTGATCTCGGCGAGCGGTACGTGCGGGCGACGCAGGAGCACTATCCGCCCGGGATCATCGGCCCCTTCACGCTCCAGACGTGCGTCGACAGGGACCAGAACTTCTTCATCTACGATGTCGCGCCGCGGATCGGAGGCGGGACGAACATCCACATGTCCGTCGGTCACCCCTACGGGAACACGCTGTGGCGCCGGCCGATGAGCACGGGCCGTCGGATCGCGGTCGAGATTCAACGCGCCGCGGACGCGGGCAAGCTCGACGAAATCGTCACGTGAGCGCGGGCCGGCTCAGTAGACCGCGCCGCACCGGACGCAGGTGAGCTTCCCATCGCCACGCTGCGCGAGCTGACCGCCGCAATTCGTGCAGTACCGCATCTGCGGCTTGAGCTGACCCTGATCGTCCCACTGGTGCTGCGGCCACCCGGCGCCGGGAGGCGTCGGGGCCTGTCCGGGCCAGCCGCCCGTTCCAGGGGCCTGGGCCGTCGGGTCCGACGGGGTCTGCGTGGCTTCCGTCGTGGGCTGTGCCGGGCCCGGGGCTGGCTGTCCCCACGCGCCCGTCGGCGGGGGCATCGGGTGCGGCGGGATGTGCTGCATCTGGCGGAACTGCTCCTCCATGTACGCGTTCTGGTCCATGCGCGTCACAGTCGTCCGGGCGATCCGGTCGAGGTACCGCTGTCGCGGGTCGCCCAACGTTGCGAGGCCGATGATCCAGTCGAGCAACAGGAACACCCCGTGAATCTTCGAGATGTTTCGGATCAGCGCCTTGTTCAGGCTCATCGGTGCGTCGATTCCGACGACGCGCAGTTTCACGATGCGCTTCCCAATCGTCGCGCCGCCTCCCGACGCCTCGAGGATCGTTGAGTAGGCGACCCAGAAAATTCCGACGAGGAACGAGTAGACAAAGACGTTGGCAAACAGTGCGAAGCTGAGGGCGAACGTAAGGAGAAAAACCGGGATGAACAGGATGACGGCATCCACCACGAGAGCGATGAGTCGCTTGATCCAGTGTTCCTGCAGGGCGGGGTTCTTGCCAATGAGATCGAAACCGGTAGGCATGCCCATCGTACCTCTGAACGCGGGCGTATGTGCGGCCTGGCTATAAATGTTGCAGGCTCCAAAGGTACGACTGAATAAAATTCCTCGTACCCTTGGGCGTGCGCCTCAGACCGCGCGCTCTTCCGGCGGGAGTTCTTCCTCGACGCGCTCCGAGCGGCGGAGGAACTCCGGCGGGATCTCTTTCGTGAGGTACACGGTCTTCCCCGCCTTCTTGATCACGATCCCAGACGCTCGCGCGGCCTTCGCGTCGATCTCGAGGATTACGGGGCTCTTTACGCGGACGCGGCCCGCCTCCAACGCGGCGGGGAACGTCCCGCTGAGATGGACCATCTTGCGGTCCGAGGGCCGCAGACCCGCCTGGAGAACGAGGCCGAAATCTTCCTCCGTCGCCGGATGGAACAGGACGTCCGGGATGTTCTCTGTAGGGAGGTCGAGATCGACATCCAGGCTGTGGCCGTATGTCGCGCGGATCTTCCCGTCTCGGAACTCGTACCGGCCCTTCGGGTCCGTCTGGATGAGGCCGAGGATGTGGTGGGACTTCAGGAACCGGAACCGCCTGTTCTGGATCTGGACGGCGGTGACGAAGTCCTGAAGGTCGACCCATCCGTTCCCGTCCATCTCGAGGCCATAGCGCTCCGGGAAGTGGCGAAGTACGCCCGCCATCGTGCGGCCGAGGGACTCGACTTCCTCCACGTTGAGGAGGAACTTCGCCTCCGCTCCGCACATCGGGCAGAGCTCTCCTCCCCGGTAGTAGCCATGAGAACGACACTCCTTCAGCAAGGGGTCCCCTCCGTCGCCCGCTTGTATCCGGGGCGCGCGATTAAACCTTTGCTCAAGGAAGTGCGGGGAAGTCCTCTTCATGGACGGACCGGAGCCCGCGCGCGACGAAGGCGGCTTCGATTCGGCGCGCGACGCCCTTGTCGATTGCCTTGCGATGAAGATACACAAATTCCGCGCCCGGGGTCTTCGCGACGACCTCGTCGAACATCGCGTCCTCCATCGTGTCGAGAGCGTAGCCCGGGACGACGTGACCGAATGCGATGTCCCGCGCGAACGCGAGGTCTGTCATCCTCGGAGCATAGTGGCCGCCGCCAATGCCGATCCCGATCCTTACGGCCCGAGGATGCACGCTGAGGAGCGCGCGCATGAGTGCCTCCGAGGCGCGAAAATCCCGCCATTCCGTCTCCGTGCTCCCCGCCTCGATGAAGAACGCAGGGGTTTCGAGGTAGGGCCCATGATGGGTCGCCTCGAACGTCACCGCGTAGGAGAGCACGCGGGCCTCTCGACGAATCGCGCGGAGGGTGTCCGTCATCACCTGCGGCGCCGAGGGGACAAGCCGGCGGGGCTGCCCGCCGAACTGTGCCTTCGTGAAGTTTCCCAGCGGGTGGACCGCGAGGCTCGGGGTCTTGCTCTCGCTCCGATGCTTCGACAGGAAGACGACAACGTCCGGGCGCTGTCCGAGGGCGATCTCCGCTTCACGGTCGATGTTGTCGTGGTAGAGGTGGAGGTCAGGGATCGTGAGGAGCGCGAACCTTTCGTTCCGGAGGATGGGTTCACTCGCGAAGCGGCCCACCTCCGTCCACGGCGCGAGGCCCATCAAGGCATCGCGCTGCCCGAGGCTCGCCTCGTCGGCGATGGAGGCGACGAGAAGCCACATCGCGTCGGGAAGAGGAATACCGCCTAATTCTATTCTCTGTATGAAATACATCGAGTCGATGGATGCCCAGGCCGCAAAGCTTATGGTGGCAGCGAGGTTCGGCGGCGCGGTCCCGCGATGACGGAGGTGATCTTTCTTACGTCGGTCCAAGACCATCAGACGGAACGCGTGAAATCGCTCGCGGTACGGCTGAAGAAGCGCTTCCCAGCCGTCGACGTGAAGGTCCTCGAAGCGGATCAGCACCGGGACCTTATGTCGAAGCACAAAATCCGGTTCGGCCCTGCGGTGATCATCGACGATCGGATCGAGTACGTCGGCGTCCCGCGGTTCACGATGCTCCTCGATCGCCTTCTGCAGATCAAGGAGGGACGGCCGAACCCCCGGACGGCGGGCGAGAAGCCCGCTGCGGCTCCCGCGAAGCCCCCCTTGACAGCTCCAGCGCCCGGATCCCCGCCTCCGGGCTCGCCCCCGACGACATCCACGTAGACCGCGGCCTCCTTCATGGAGTCGGCAAAACGTTCTTATCGCTCCGTCTCATTCTCGATACCCATTACAGGAGCGAGGAGCGTTCCCTCACGCGGCGGCTTTCGTCGGTCGTGCCTGCGATCCCCAACCCCCGCTCTGCGGGTACACGAAAACTATAAAGCGTCTGGGACCGCTTTTTCTATCGGGCTGGACATCGCGCTCCGCTCTCGCGGCGCACGGAGGACGAGGGGGTTCCGCAGTGAGCATCCAAGATGAATTCGAGGAGATGCGAAGGACGATCAACCGAATGCTAAAGGATGCCTTCGACGGGAAGCTCGGCGTGTTCCGCGAACCGTTCGTGTACGGGTTCACGATGCGGACCCGCGACGCGCGCGGCGAGGGGACGTTCCAGGCCGTCGAGGGCCAGGAGGTCGTGAGCAAGGATCCCATCGTCGATGTGATCCTGAACCCGGACTCGATTTTCGTCACCGCCGAACTCCCAGGAGCGCGAGACGAGGACGTCCACGTCGCCGTCGAGGGGACGCGCCTCACGATCGAGGCGGACGGGGACAAGCACTACTACACGTCCGTCGAGCTCCCATCGGACATCGACGCCTCGAGCCTGCAGCCTTCGTTCACGAACGGGGTCCTCGACATCACGCTGAAGCGGGTCCGACCCGGGCCTTCCACGTAGCCCAGCCGAGGGACGGGACTGCTCCTCTCCCGGCGGGAGGTGACGCCGACGTCCGCCATCGAACGAATCGACCAGAAGCTCCAACGGCTGCGCCGACTCGAGGCCGCGTACCGCCAGGAGATCCGGCGCGCGGAAGAAGAGTATCGCCGCACGACGCGCGGCAAGGACAGGGCCTTGAGGCGGCTAGAGAAGATTCGGACGAACTACGCTCGCAGGATCAGTCGGGTGTTGCCGAAGATCCGCGGCCTGATGCTCCGGCGGGCCGAGCTCAAGGCGTGAAGTTCTTTGCCGACCGCGCGGTTCGCGCGACCGTGGCGATGCCATCATCGGTCGACGCGCTCGCGCAAACGATCCGGGCGTGCACGCTGTGCCGCCTCCACGTAGGCCGCATCCACGCGGTCCCCGGCGAGGGGCCGTCGGATGCCCAAATCCTATTCATTGGAGAGGCTCCGGGTCGCCAGGAGGACGCGCAGGGCCGACCCTTTGTCGGTGCGGCCGGTGCGATCCTCGAGAAGGCGCTCGCTAAGGCAGGACTCTCTCGGTCCACTGTGTTCATCACCAACGCGGTGAAATGCCGTCCGCCAAAGAACCGACCGCCCCGTTCCGATGAGCTCGCCACGTGCCGTCCGTATCTCGTGTCGCAAATCGAGGGCCTGCGGCCTCGTGTGATCGTCACGCTCGGCGGCACGGCGCTCAAGGACCTCCTAGGCGTGGGCCCGACGATCGCGCGGGCGAGACGGCGACCTCTCCACTATGGCGGGATTCCCGTGATTGCGACGTACCACCCCGTTGCGTCCCGGTACGACCGCGGCCTCGTGGAGACGATTACGCGGGACCTGGCTCGCGCCGCGAAGGCTGCGGGTGCTTCCCGTCCCTACATCCGGAGCGGGCGGCCGCAGCCCGGGAAGCCGTCGCGTCCTGCCCATTCGAGCGGCGCCGTCGTGTTCGATCGAGACGGGAGTATCCTGTTGCTTCGGCGGGCGGACGAGGCGATTTGGTGTCTCCCGAAAGGGACACTGGAGCCCGGGGAAACGGCCGAAACCGCCGCCATGCGGGAGGTCCGCGAGGAGGCGGGACTCCGGGTCGAGATCCTCGTTTCTGTGGGTGAGGTTCACTACCAGTTTTATTGGCCGCCCGATGACGTGAACGTGGACAAGACCGTCTCCTATTTCGTGGCACGCCGGACGGCGGGTCGAATCCTGCTCGAGTCAACCTTCTCGCGGGCGAAGTGGTGCACCCGCAGCGAGGCACTGCGCCTTCTGCACTACGAGAACGATCGGAGTGTCGTGCATGCAGCAGTCGACGCGATGGCGAGGATCACTCGAAGAACTCGCGGGCGCGGTCGAGGGGCCAACAGTTGACGATGTCCTCGGGGCCGAGCCATGCCCGGCGCGCCGTCCCGACGCCGAACCGCATGTAGTCGAGATGGCCGCGGGTGTGGGTGTCCGTGTCGACAGCGATCTTGCACCCCTTCTCCTTTGCGAGTCGCGCAGCGGCCCCATTCAGATCCATCCGATTCGGATACGCGTTGATTTCGAGGGCGGTCCCGCTCGCCGCCGCGACCTCCATCACCGCCTCGAGGTCAATCGCGATTGGCTCCCGTTGCCCGAGCAGGCGGGTCGTCGGATGCGCGTAGATGTTGGCGTGAGGGTTTTCGATCGCCTTGAGGACCCGCTCCGTCTGCTCCTTCTCCGGCAGATTGAACTTCGTGTGGACGGACACGATCACGTAGTCGAGCTGCGCGAGGATCTCGTCGGGATAGTCGAGCGCGCCGTTCTCGAGGATATCGCACTCCGTCCCTGCGAGGACGGTGATCTTCCCCTCAATCTCGCGGTTCGCGCGCCGGATGTGGGCGAGGTGCATCCGCAGCCGATCTGCATCGAGCCCGTTTGCGATCGTCAGGGACGGGGAGTGATCCGAGATCCCGACGTACTCGTAGCCCTTCTGAACTGCGATTTGCACGATCGTCTCGAGGGTCTCCACACCGTCGGATTCTTCCGTGTGGACGTGGAAATCGCCACGAATGTCCTTCAGCTCGACGAGCCGCGGAAGTTCGCCGCGGATCGCCGCGTCGATTTCCCCGGTCTCCTCGCGAAGCTCAGGTGGCATCCAACGAAGGCCGAGCGCGGAGTAGATGCCCTCCTCGGTCTCCCCCGCGATCGGGCGGTCGCTTTCGAATAGGCCGTACTCATTCAATTTCCACGCGCGGTTCTGGGCCATGCTCCGGAGGTGGATGTTGTGGTCTTTGTTCCCCGTGAAGTACTGGAGCGCCGCGCCCCAGCTCGCGGGCTCCACGATTCGAAGGTCGATCTGGACGCCGCCCCTTCGGATCACCGTCGCCTTCGTCTCACCCGCAAGGACGACTTGGTCGACGATCGGCATCTTCGTAAACGCGTCCCGCACTCGGGCCGGCTCTGGCGAGACGGCAAGGATGTCGATGTCGCCGACGTCCTCCCGCATCCGCCTGAGGCTCCCAGCCGGCGAGATCTTTTCAATCGGTGCGTGGTCCTTGAGGTAGGCGATGACCTCCTCCGCAATCTCCCACGCGTTCGCGAGCGGCGTCCGCTTCCCCTGCTCGCTCACGAGCTTGATTCCGCGCAGAATTTTCTCCTCCGACTTCTCGCCGAACCCTTTGAGGCGTCGGAGCTGGCCTTGCTCCGCAGCCCGTTTCAGGTCATCGAGGCCTGTGATCCCAAGCTTCCGCCACAGAACGCTCGCCGTCTTCGGGCCGACGCCCGGAATCGACATGACCCGCACGAGGCCCGGCGGGAACTCCTTCTTGAGCTCCTCGAGCGCGTCGACCTTGCCCTCCCGCATGTACTGGTCGATTTTTTCCGCGATCGCCTCCCCGATGCCGGAGATCCTCCGGAGGCGCGGGAGGCCTCCCTCCCGCCAAAGGTCCTCGAGGTCCTCGGGGATCGCCTCAATCTCACGTGCCGCGCGGCGGTATGCAATCGGTCGGAACCGATCCTCCCCCTTCATCTCGAGCAGATCCGCGATCTCGTACAAGACGCGGGCGACCTCGAGGTTTCGCACGTCCTCGCTGAACGCGATGAAGCCATATAGATTCGCGGGGCGCGCAAGCCAAATAACGCCGCGACCCATCTACGCCTCGTGATTCTGCCGGGGGTCTGCGGGGTCCCGACGGCCCAGGCTCGTCTGTTCCACGAACTCCCGGTCGTCGAGGTTCAAGAGACGTTCTCCCGGCCTGTGACGCTAAAGCGCGCGGAGGGTTGGCGGCGGCGCGCTCCGCCAAACTTCGTGTTCACGGTGAAGGCGTCGCAGTTCATCACGCATGACATCTCGTCCGAGAGCTACCGCGGGTCGGAACTCGACCTCGAGAACGCGCCGGAGGACCGGTACGGCTCCTTTCGCGACACGAGCGAAGTGTCGGGCGGGTGGAGTGCGACAGAAGCTGTGGCCGCTGCTTTACGTGCGAAGGCGATTGTCTTCGAAACGCCCTCTTCCTTTGGCCCCAAGCCGGAGAACCTGCGGAACCTCTACGGGTTCTTCGAGAACATTCGCCCTGCCGCCTGGTCCCTCGTCTGGGAGCCTCGAGGGACGTGGCCGAGCTACGTTATTGAAAAGGTGTGCGCGGACCTCGGCATAGTCCACTGCGTCGATCCGTTCGGGGCGGAGTCCGTCACAATCGGCCTCGCATACTTCCGCCTCCATGGCTCTCCGCCAGGAAGCCGCACGTACGACTATGCGTACACGGAACAGGACTTGGCCCGGCTCAGGGACATTGCGCTGGAGTACGACGATGCGTACGTACTCTTCGACAACGTGACGAGGTTCGATGACGCGGTCCGGTTACAGAGTCTCGTAAACGTCGGGAAATAGACGACCTGACGGAGGCTCTTCGTTATCGGTGCCGCATTTCCGAGGAAAACTCTTACATACGAGGCCCGCTTGAATCCGCCAGAGGTCCCGGTTGGCACCGAAGGCGGGAATCCCTGAGGAAATTCTGTCGTTCCTCCACAGTTCCGGCGGTCATTCCCTGATCGTGAAGGGCTCGGCGGGGACGGGAAAGACAACGTTCGCGCTCCAGCTCGCAGAGGAACTTGGCGGTATCAACCGCAGCTTCTACATGAGTACGCGGGTGTCCGACGCATCGCTGTTCCACCAGTTCCCGTGGCTCCAAGAGCGCCTGCGGCAGACCGGGATTGAGATCGCGGGCCGCCGCTTCACGAAGACGATCGACGAGCACGCCGTCCATCGAGAGGGCGAGACGGACATCTCCGTCGAGATCCGCGTCCGGGGTGAGTCGAAGCCCTCGGAGGGTTCGAAGCACCGTCTCGATCGCACGGAACTCGAGAAGCTCGAGGGCCGCATCGAGATGGGTCAGGAGGGCGACGAGACATACGAGCGCCACGGCGAGGGCCAGATTTCCGAGGGAGGGCTCGTGATCGACATCGGCGCGGACCTGCCGGAGATCGACATGGCATACGCCGCCGTGGAGCGGAACCTCCCGGAGAAGACGCTGATCCTGATCGACAGCATCAACGCGTTGAACGAGCGATACGGCCTCCACGCCTCGAAGCTCATCAACACTCTCCAGAAGGACCTCGTCGAGAAGGGGAAGGCGAACATCGTGTACACGCTCGAGGAGAGCGGGCCGTCGCGGCTCGACTACCTCGGGGACGGCGTGATCACGTTCGAGAGCCGGGAACACCTCGGGCGTCGACTCCGCGTCATGACGATCGAGAAGCTCCGCGGCACGGAGGTGCGGCAGCACAAGTTCCTCTACACGCTCGATGGCGCACGGCTCCGGGGGTTCCGAATCGAAAGCGCCGGGAGGGCCGCGACCCGCGGAGAGTGGAGGCCCGTCCCCGACCTGTCGAAGGACATCGTGAGCTCGGGGAACGAGGCGATTGACAAGCTGATCGGCGGTCTCCACCGCTCCCGCGTCGTGTGCTTCGAGTTCGGCGCGAACGTGCCGACTGAGTATGTCGACAACCTCCGACTCGGCATCGTGTGCAACTTTTCCTCTCTCGGTCGCGGGATCGCGCACGTCCCGCCTCGAAAGGGGAGCCTCGATCAGCTCAAGGAGATCGTCGCGGGTCACCTCCCGGCCGGGGCGTTCGACCAACACGTCCGCGTGTTCGAGACGACATCGCTCGGCGGCCTCGAGGCACCGAAGGGCGCGCTCCACATGGAGGGGAGCAGCGTTGACTCCGACCTGAAGTGGTCGAACGTCGAATACCACCTGCCGAAGTCCGTCCATCCGTTCCTATCGATGCCCTCGTTCGACACGCTGGAGTCCGTGTACGGCGACGATGTACTCGAGGAGCTATCCGGGCACATCGCGGCGGTTCGGCGGCAGGGCGATGTATTCGTCGGACTCACGACGCCGCTCACGCATTCGAACGCGAAACTCGCGAGCACGGCGTACCAGCACATCCGCGTCGAGAACCTCGACGGATCGATTGTCCTCTATGGCGAGAAGCCACACACGGTCTTCCACAACCTGTCGTTCACCTTCGAGGGCGGCTATCCGAGGGCTGAGTTGACGCCGATTGTGTGAAGTTTCAGCCCTGATAACTGTGTAGGAAGGAACTTAATATGACCCAAAAATCGCAGATTGGATGCGGGAGAAAGACATTTCTCGTCTTCTGACGGACGAGTACGCAGAGCGAATTCTGGTCGCCACCCAGAACTCGCCGCGATCGGTCCAAGAGATCTCGGACCGGTACGACATCCCGATCGCCGCCTGCTATCGCAAGGTGCACGAGCTTGAGGAAGCCGGGTTTCTGAAATGCGCGGACATCGTCACGACGCCGAAGGGCAAGACGATGAAGCTATATCAGTCACAACTTCGCTCCGCCGTCCTCATGTATGAGGACGGCGTCTTCAAGGTCAAGTTCGACTTCGACAACGACCGCGACATTTCCGGAAAGTGGATCGAGCTGAACAGCGCGAACGGTTCCTGATTCTCACGCCCTGGTTCAATTCCTTTCCGTGATAATCATCCGCGATATTTTATATAGTTCGTAGATGAATGGCGCGGGAGAAAGGGGCGATACTGTGGAGGACAACCCACAGACACCGAACGAACGGTTAATGACGCCGCTCGAGGCGTCGCAGCTTCTGACCGACGAATACAGCGCGAAGATCCTTCTCGCGACATACAAGCGCAGGATTAGCGCGCAGGAGATCAGCCAACGATATGGGATCCCGATTGCGGCGTGCTACCGCAAGATCCGGATCCTCGAAGAGGCTGGCCTGATTCAGTGCGTCGACCGAATTCTCACCCAGAAGGGCAAACGGAAGAACCTCTACACGTCGTGCCTGCGCAACGCTTACATCTTCTTCGAGAACGGGAAGCTCCGGGCGAGATTCCAGCTCGCCACGGGCGCCGTGCGGGATTTCGGTGGGGACTGGAACGGGCTCGATCTCCTCCGTCAGTAATCCCGCCATTTCCTCCGTCCGCGTTATCACGAATCGTACTGGAGAACCAGGTCACTCGATTTATCTTTCCCTCCACGCGTGTGCGCGCGAGGAGCATGCGAATTCGGTTCCACAAAATTCTCAACGAGGGCCGAAGCGTCCGTTATGAGAGGAGCCCCGAAGAGCGGGACGTCCTTCACCTGAATGTCATCGTGATGAAGGAAATCCGCTCCCGGCCCCGCGAGCAGTAGCGAGTCGTTCCGCTACGTCCGTTCCCACGTTCTTCGCAGGCCGAACAGGATCAGCGCAGTCCCCGCGATCGCAAGCAGGCCGCTCCACCCCGTGAGACCTGACACTCCAAGAACGAGGTACGCGGCCGCGTACGTTGTGCCACCAAGCAGCAGCACGGGCCCAGCGTTCGGTCGGGTCCGCACGGCTTCCCCCGTCGCGGTGACGGTCCGGCGCTGGAGTCCGTTGATCCGTCCCCCCGGGAGGACTCGCAGGTTTCGCGGAGCCGCCATGTGGTGCCTCACAACCTCTCGGACAGGGCTGATGCCCGCACGAGTCTGTTCTTTATTTCGATGCGAGGTGGCTTTTAAGGCGGTTTCTCCTTGGTTATCGTGGATGATACGCGGCTCAGCAGTCGTGCCCATCACGGTCTTATAGAGTCCCACGGTTACGCCGGCCAGCGATGGTAGTTGCCACGGATGTCTTTCGCCAGCTCTCCATTCTCCTCCTCATCGCGGTCGCGAGCCACTTCGTCATCAAGCGGCTCCGCCAGCCGACGATCATCGGCGAGATTGGCATCGGGATCATCATCGGCCCGACGATTGTGGGGTTTCTCCTCAACCGTGACAACCGAGCCTGCTTCCCAATTCCCGCCGCAGGATGTCCCGCCATCTTCGACGAGAGCCTCATCGCGATTTTCGCGGCCCTCGGTTCGATCTTCCTCCTTTTCCTCATCGGCCTGGAGTCGGACTTCCGCGAGATCTTCACGAGGCGGAACGTGTTCATCGCCTCCGGTGGCGTGATCCTCCCGTGGGTCGCGGGATTCCTTGTGGCGGTGTACGGGGTGTCGGACGCCTACGTGCCCCCGGGCGTGAACCGGATATCGTTCGCGGTCTTCGTCGGCGCGATCCTCGTCGCGACGTCCACGGCGATCGCGGCGGCAATGCTTCTCGAGATGGGTCTCATCCAGACGCGAGTCGCGAAGGCGATCATGGGTGCGGCCGTCATCGACGACATCCTCGGCTTCCTGGTCCTCTCGATCGCGATCGGCACGAACCGGGGAACGGTGGACCTCACGAGCCTCGCGATTCTCGGCGGCACCGCGACGGCCTTCATCCTGATTGGCGCATGGGTCGGGGCGCAGTTCTTTGGCCGGCTCGTCGTGAAGCTCCAAGCAAGCGGGGAGCGGATCGGCCTCCGCTTTGGCGGGTTCATGGTCGCGATCGCGATCACGTTCCTCTACGCCGCAATTGCGGAGACGATCGGTCTCTCCGCAATCATCGGCGCCTTCGTGGCCGGGACGATGTTCGCGGTCACGCCGCTCAAGGCCGACCTCCAGAGGGGCGCAGAGCGACTCGGGACGATCTTCACGCCAGCGTTCTTCATCTCGATGGGTCTCCTCGTGAACCTCTGGACCCTGGACTCGAACCTCCTCGTCTTTGGCATCATCCTCATTGTCCTCGCGTTCTTCACGAAGGTCATCGGCTGCGTGATTCCGGCAAGACTCTACGGGATGACCCCGGACGAGGCGTGGGCGGTCGGCTATGGGATGACTCCGCGCGGCGAGGTCGGTCTCATCGTCGCGCAGGCCGCGTTCCTGGTCGGTGTGATCCGGACGGAGCTGTTCAGCATCATCGTGATCGCCCTAATCATCGTGAGCGTGATGCCGACGCTGTTCCTGAAACACTACTTGGTCCGGATCCGGAAGGCCCATGTGACCGCGGCGGTTACGGCCCCCCCGCCTGCGGGCGAGCAGTCCTAGCGTCGCTCCACGAGCTTCCCGTCGCGCACCTCGACGGGAAGGAGCGTCTTGATCCGGATGCCGAGCTCCTTCTCCATCGCGGCCTTCTCGGACGTCTTCTCGAAGACGATGAGGACATCAACGACCTCTGCGCCTAGGTGGCGGAGGGTCTTCACGACCGCACGTAACGTCCCGCCCGTGCTGATCACGTCATCGACGAAAACAACCCGGTCGCCGCGGTGAACGTTGTTCACGAAGAGGTCCGTGCTGCCATAGCCCGTCGTCTGCCGGATGCTGATTTCGCCCGGCAACTTGTACTGCCGCTTCCGGATGAAGACGTAGGGTTTTCCCGTCTTGAGGGAAAGCACCGCCGCAAGGGGGAAGCCCATGGACTCTGCGGTGACGATTTTGTCGCACCGATTCCACTCCGCGAGTTCGACGAGCCCGTCCGTCACCTCGTCGAGGACCTTCGGGTCGCCGAGCGGGATCCCGTCCGTGATCGGGTGGACGAAGTAGTCGTAATCGCCGAACTTCACGACGGGGCAGCCGGCGAGGCTCGCGCGCAACCGTTCCAACGCCATCGGAATCACTCCCGGGTCGCGAGGTCGCGTCCCACCTCGGCCGCCTTCTTCACAATTTCGGCCTCGCCGGGCAGTTTCCGTCCCTTCATGAGGACCTTGCCGTCGCAAACTAGGGTGTCGACGACGTTCCCATGCGCGGAGTACACGAGGGCGGAAACGAGGTCGTGGACCGGGCTCAGCTCGGGCCGGCGGAGGTCGATCAGGGCGATGTCCGCGAGTCGCTCTTCCGCGATGAGTCCCGCGTCGATGCCGAGGGCCCGGGCCCCGCCGAGCGTCGCCATCTCGAAGACTTCCCTCGCAGGGGCGACGGTCGGGTCCCCCGACGAGAACTTCTGGAGGAGGGCTGCGAACTTCATCGACTCGAGCATGTCGAGGTTGTTGTTCGACGCCGCACCGTCCGTCCCGAGGGAGATCACGACGCCCGCCTCGCGGAGCGCCTTGTAGGGCATCGCGCCGGACGCGAGCTTCATGTTCGAGACGGGGCAGTGTGCGACGCGGACCCCGTCCCTGGCGAGGAGGTCGATCTCCTCCGGGTCGAGCCAGCAGCAGTGGGCCGCGAGGAGTTTGCGGGTCAGGAAGCCGATCGAGTCGAGGTACTTCACGGGCCGCATCCCCTGCTCCGTGACGCAGTCCTCGACCTCCCTCTGCGTCTCCGCGAGGTGGAAATGGATCAGGTAGCCCTTCGCGTCCGAGAGCTCCCGCATCGCCTGGAGGGACTCCCGGCTCACGGTGTACAGGGCGTGGGGCCCGAGCGAGGCCGTTACTCGGTCCGTTCCGATGTTCTCGATCTTCCGGATCGTCGACTGCTGCTTCTTGAGGAGCTCCTGGCCGATGTCCGGGTTCCGGAGGTCAATGAACCCTTCGCTCAGGACCGCCCGGAGCCCCATCTCCTTCACGGCGCGCGCGGCCTCGTCCATGTGGAAGTACATGTCGTTGAATGCGGTCGTCCCGCTCTTGATCATCTCGAGGCACGCGAGCTTCGTCCCCCAGTAGATGTCCTCCGGCTCGATTTTCGCCTCTCGGGGCCAGATCGCCTTTTCGAGCCAATGCTGGAGGGGCATGTCGTCCGCGAAGCTCCGAAGGAGCGTCATCGCAGCGTGGGTGTGGGTATTCACGAACCCGGGGACCGCGGCCTTCCCACGGCCGTCGATCACCGTGTCCGCTTCGACCCGGCGGCCGATCTCTGCGATCCGGTTCTCCTCGATGTAGATCGACGTGGTCTCGCCATCGAGGAGTACGTCTTTGATCAGGACGCTCATTGGATTCCCTCGAGGGTCCGGACGAGGATGTCCCGCACCTTCGCGGCGTTCTGCTCCTGGTTCTTGCGAATCGCGTCGAACGAGAGGGGTCGGTTCACGATCCCGTTGCAGTAGTTGTCGACGGAACAGAGGGACGCATACGGAAGGCCGATCTCGTTCGCGAGGGTCGCCTCGGACGCCATCGTCATCCCGAGGACGTCGCCGACGGTGCGGAAGTGCGAGATTTCCGCGGGCGTCTCGAGCCGGGGCCCTGTCGTCTGGACGTACACACCTCGGGACCGCACCGGGACGCCCGCCTCCTTCGCTCCCCCCACGAGCGCTCCGCGGAGGGTTTCGTCGAGGGACGGCGTGACATGCCGGACGACGTCGTCGTAGTACGTTGGAATGTTCCAGAACGCGACAAAGTCGTGGGGCACGACGAATCCGCCCGGTCGAATCGAAGGCTTCAGGGACCCCGTCGAGGAGGTCGCGAGAATGCGTGTCACGCCGAGCTTCTTGAGGGCCCACAGGTTCGCCCGGTGATTGATCCGGTGAGGCGGGACGCGGTGGTCCCGCCCATGGCGGGCGAGAAGGGCGACGGTGAGGTTGCCGACCCGCCCCATCCGCGGCCCCTCCGCGGGCGGTCCGTACGGCGTGTCCACACGCATCGGCTTCTCGCCCTTGAGAATCGAGAACTTGCGGAGCCCGGAGCCCGCTATGAGGCCGATGACGGCCGTCGCCATGACGGCGACGCAAGAGGGGGTTCTTGGATAAAACTTGCGTGCGTGTGCGCGGTGCGACGGAATGGCACGGGGTCGTCCCGCGGCTCGAAAAATCTCCTGAAACACGGGCAATTTCCTTCGTGAGTTTCATGGCTGATTCTGGAGGGGCAAACATAAACCCGCCACCGCGGGCTATTCGACCGGTCAGCCACGATTCTCGACCTGCGCAGGTGATCTCTCGCATGGGCTCGAAGGACGACGAGCTCTTCCGCTCCCTCCTCCTCGGTCGGAAGAAGGAGCTCGAGGACGGGCGGTCGTACATCCTCAAGGAACGGAAGCCGGAAAAGGGCATGGGCCTCCTCACGAGCCTTGCGACGCAGGGCCATCGGCCGCTCCTCATCACCCGGCAGCACCCGAACCACGTCCGGAAGTCCCACGACGAAGGCGGCCTCCGCGCGATTTGGCTCTCGACGACCCTCGGCAAGGACTACGTCGACCCGCACAACCTGAACGTCCTCACGAATGTAATCCTGAACCACATCGCGGGCGGAGGGAAGTCCGTGATCCTCCTCGACGGGCTCGAGTACCTCATGATCAACAACGAGTCGTCCCGCGTAATCAAGTTCCTCGAGCATGTGAACGAGGTCGTCGCGCAGACCGGGGCGGTCCTCCTGATCAGCGTTGACGAGCGGGCCTTCGAGCCCCGCCAGATGGCACTGCTCGAGCGCCATGCGATCGTCCTCGAGGCCGCGTGAAGCCCTTAAGAGGTCCGCTCTCCATCCGACCTCGTGTTTGAGGTCCTTAACCGGAGCGCGATGGGCCGGATCGGGCGCTGGACCGTCGATGGCCGCGTCCTCGACACCCCGGCGATCGCGTTCGTCGATACGGAGCGGTTTCCCGCCCCGTCATGGGCGGAGGCCGTCGCGACCCGCCGAGAGCCCCCTCCGGGCAAGTTCGCGTTCGCCCTAGCAGGGAGTTTCTTCGAGCCCGCGGAGACCCATGGCGGGCTCCCGTTCCCGCCCCGGTCCGGTCTCTCACCTAGCGTGTCCTCGATCGATCTCCCGCACGCGCCGGTGAGGGGGCCCATCGCCGTCGTCTCGTCTCCGGGCCAGTTGAAGCCTGACGCGTCCGCCGAGACGATCGTCCTCGAGGGCGGGCCCGTCTTCCTTGAGCGGGCGAAGGACTTCGTGCGGACGGTCGTCGGCCTTCGCGAGACGTTCGGGCCTGCGCGGCTCCTGTTCGTGCCGGGGATTGCCGCCCCTGAGATCGTCGCCGTCCTCGTGTACGCAGGGGTCGACGTGATCGATTCCTCCCGGGTCGCAATGGAGACGGCCCTGGGCTTCTACGAGACTCCGGATGGCGCGGTCCCCAGGGAGTCCCTGCAGGAACTGCCCTGCCGATGCCCTTCGTGCGAGCGGGGCGGCCCCCTCCTCGACCATAACTATCACGCCCTGTGGCAAGAGCTCGCAACGGCCCGGATGGCGATCCGCCAAGGCTCCCTGCGGGAGCTCGCAGAGCGGCGGTCCGTGAACACTCCGTGGGCGACGGCGGTCCTCCGGGAGCTCGACCTCCGACACCACGAGTTCCAGGAGCGATGGTTCCCCGTCTCGGACGGTCTCGTTCGGGCGTACAGCCCGCAGTCGCTGCACCGCCCGGACGTCGTGCGGTTCCGCCGGTTCGTGAGGATCGAGTATGAAAAGCCGCCCTCCGCGCGGATCCTTCTCCTCCTGCCGTGCTCCGCGAGGAAGCCATACGCAGAGTCGAAAACGCATCGGCGATTCCGCCGGGCGGTGGAGGCAGCGGGAAATGCGAACGCGGTCCACGAGGTCATCGTGACGTCGCCCCTCGGGCTCGTCCCTCGCGAGCTCGAGAGGTCGTACCCCGCGGCGCACTACGACATTCCTGTAACGGGTGATTGGAGCCACGACGAGACCGCGATGCTCTCGGAGATGCTGACTTCGTACCTTGCGCGGAACCGATACGACGCCGTCATCGCCCACGTCGCGACGGAAGCGCCGTTCGTGGCGGCCGCAGTGCCCGGTGCGGAGTTCACGTCGGGGAACCATCCCCCGTCGGACGAGTCGCTCGCGACCCTGACCGCCGCGCTCCGCAGGGTCCTTGAGGGCCTCCCACGAGTCCGGAGCTTCGTCGGCCGGTGGGAGGACGTCGCATCCCTCGCCCGTTTCCAGTTCGGTCCGGTCGGGGCCGCCATGATGGACGGGACGTCGCTGCGGGGTCGCTGGCCTTTCGCGCGCCTGATTCGGGGCGGGACGCAGCTCGGTGCCATCGCGGAGCGCGGGCTCATCGCTCTGTCCCTCGCTGGTGGCGAAGTCCTGCGGGAGAAGGGCGCGTTCTGCGTCGAAATCGAAGACTTTCATCCGAAGGGGAACATCTTCGCGATCGGCGTTGTCCGGGCGTCGCCGGAAATCCGAGTTGGCTCGGAGGTCGCCGTCGTCCACGGGGACCAGGTTCGCGCCATCGGCATGGCTCGGATGAACGCGCGCGAGATGGTCGACTTCCAGCGAGGTGAGGCCGTCCGGGTCCGCCATCGAGCCCCTGCGTCGAAGCCTTGAGGACAGGCCTCCTAGGCACGACGCCGGCTCACATGCCAATCCTGGCGGACCTCGACGTCGTGTCGACCGTCACCATCGTTCTGTGCTTCATGCTCCTGCGCGTGCCCTGTTCATTGAGAATCTCGGGATCCGGCGACTCTCGCCGCCATGGCAGGTTCACGACTCTTGATCTAAATCTCGTCTCCGTCGGCGAGGCGGGAATCGTGATTGTCCTCATCGGTGCGACCGGCGCGATCGCCGCGGACCACGTCCTTGACCGGTTCGCGGGCCGCTGAGCCTTTTCACTCGGTCCAGGGAGTACTTTCGGCCATCTCCCCCCGCCTCACGGCTATACCCTCCCCTGCGTTCGGCACCCCCAATGATCGACGCGGAAACGGCGATGGCCCTCCAAGGCACGAGCATGGGCGACCCCTGCAGCTGGGAAGAGGTCTACGCGAGCTTCGGGTGCTCCGTGGACTTCGACGCCGAGGGCGACGAAGAACCCGGGTAACGCTTCGCATCCCATCCCATTCGGATCGGCGAGGGCGCAAGGCTTCCCCGCCCTCGTCGACCGTATCTTTTTCGAGGTTCCGTCAGGTGATTCTTGACGCCGACTTTCATTTTCTGTTTCCAGTCGAATCACCTCACACCCAACTCCACTCCGCTCGGCTCCTCCCGTGCGCCCGCCCCTTCTCGGAGCGGGTCGTAGAGGGGACTCACCACGTCATCGCGGAGGGCACCGGGCTGGAACCGTACAGCCCTTGCCAAGGCCTCGTTCGAGGCCAAGGCGGTCTTGAGGATGTTCAGCCCTGCGTTGATTTGCCGGTCCATCTCCCAGTCGCACATCAAACAGACGAACTCCTTGCCCACCCTATCTCGGCGCCGAGCGCCACACGCGGGGCAGGTCTTGCTGGTCAATGCGGGATTGACCTTGATGATCGGCACGCCTTCGAGGGCGGCCTTGTACTCGATTTGGCGGTGGATCTCTCGGCGAGGCCAGGAGGACAACCGGCGATTCATTCGACGCGATCGGCCGCCCGCGCCGTGGAGGGTGAGGTCCTCGAGGACGATCGCGGCCCGACGATCCTTCGCAGCCCGCACAAGCCACTTCGACACCCAATGGAGCCTCTGCCGGACGCGATTCCGCTCCCTCCGCCCCTCCCGATCGAGGAGGATTCGCTGGACCCGTCGATCGTGGGCCTTCTTCCGGGCGAGCCGTCGGCGTCGGCGAAAGTGGATCATCTGCACTTGGCGGACACCGCCGAACGGCAACGCGACCGGCCTTGCGGAATCGCCCGCGGCCATGACGCCGTCGAGGGAATCCTCGTTCGTGTCGAGGGCGATCGCGGCTTCGGGCTCGTACGCCTTCGGTGTTTCCTTCCGCACGACGACGATCACCTGCCCCGGGACGACGGTCAGGGATCCGAGGCCCCATGACAGGTCCGACAGGATCGAGCGATGCCACTTCGACAAAGGCAATTGGACCTGGAGTCCTTCCGTGCCGCGGATCGGAATTCGGAGGCGTCCGGTCTCTCGGTCGAGGCGGTACGACTGGTTCTCTGCCTTCAGCATGAGACGCCGCATGTACGGGATGGAAGAGCGCTTTCCTTTCCTCAGCCGCCGTCGGTGGGCCTTCAGCACGCCGAGCGCGACTTCGAAGGCGGACGGAATGTACTGCTTGTAGATCGCGTGGTCCCGGCTCAGGTCCGCGTAGGCAGCGCGGGCGAGGCGCGAGCGGGACTGAACCCCCGTGGTGAGGGCGACCCGGATCGACTTGTTCACGATGAGGCGGAACTCGTGCATCAACCAGTCCAGCCGACGGTCCGCGGTCGATATGGGGAACGAAAGGGAACGGTACGCGCGCACGCTGATTGATCTGGTCAGCAGACTCCTTGGTGCCTTCGGGGGGGTGGGTGAAAGTATCAAGAATCACCTGACAGAACCTCGAAAAGTGTTAAGGCCGACGTTCCGCATCGAGCCCCTGGGCAGGCGTCATCTAGTGGTTAGGATAATGGCCTTCCAAGCCATTCGCGCGGGTTCGAGTCCCGCCGCCTGCACTCTCCGTCTCGCGGGCC
>Ga0209521_10000054_pt1 | contig 64227 bp, 58 predicted proteins | sample Rifsed19ft4_FD_184016 | JGI IMG/M metagenome (GOLD analysis project Ga0209521, IMG submission 184016) | Soil microbial communities from Rifle, Colorado, USA - sediment 19ft 4 (version 2) | ecosystem: Environmental > Terrestrial > Deep subsurface > Rock core/Sediment | place: Rifle, Colorado...
GCGGTGTACCCGCCGCCGCGTCCGGCTTGCGCGAAGACCTCGAACAGGCCGTGCTCGTCCTCGTTGATCGTCACGTAGATCGCGCCGTACCCCGTCTGGATCTTCTGCGTTCTCCCCGTGACGACGTCCGGCCGAGGCCGGGGCTTCCGCGGCGCCGGGACGGGGGGCTCCGGCGGCACGTCGACGCGGATCGTCCCCTTCGGGACCCCGGCCTCCTGCCCTCCCTTCTCCTTTTCCGAGACCCCCACGTTGAGGACCTGGTCCGTCCGCGACTGGTCCCGGTAGACCGTGATGCCTTTGCACCCGAGCTCGTACGCGAGCAGGTAGGCCCTTTTCACGTCGTCCGCCGTCGCGCCCGCAGACAGATTGATCGTCTTGCTCACGGCCGCGTCACAGGTCTCCTGGAACGCCGCCTGCATGCGAACGTGCCATTCCGGGGCGATGTCGAACGAGACCGCGAAGGCCCGCTGCCACCGCTCGGGAACTTCCTTCAGGCCCCGGGCGGAACCGCCGTTCTGGAGGATCATGTCGAGCAGATCGTCCCGCCACCACCCTTCCTTCTTCGAGACCTCGATGAAGTAGTCCAGCACATACGGCAGGTGCGTGCCGTCCATGACGTTCTTGTACCAGATGAGGGAGAACTCCGGCTCGCAGCCGCCGGAGGTGTCCGCGATCATGGACAACGTGCCCGTCGGCGCGACGGTCGTCACGTAGGAGTTCCGGACCCTGATCCCGAGGCTTTCGTGGCGACTTCCCTTCCAGGCGGGGTACACGCCGCGCGCTTCCGCGAGTTTTTCGGATTCGCTGTAGCCGATGTCCTTGACGAACTTCATGATCTTGCGGCCCCAGTCGACGCCCTCCGGGGAGTCGTATGGGACGCCAAGCTTGAACAGCATGCGGGCGAAGCCCATGACGCCCAGGCCGATCTTTCGCGTCATCCTCGTCATGTCCTCGATCTGCGGGATCGGGTACGCGTTCGCGTCGATCACGTTGTCCAGGAGGTGCACCGTCGTGCGGATTGTGCCCTCAAGCTTCTTCCAGTCCACATCCCACCTGCCGTTCGCATGGACCATGTGCTTGTCGAGGTCGAGCGATCCCAGGTTGCAGGACTCGAACGGCAAGAGAGGCTGTTCACCGCAAGGATTGGTGGCCTCGAAGTCCGTGATGTGGGGGCACGGGTTCGTGCGGTTCGTCGTGTCGACGAAGAACAGGCCGGGCTCGCCGTTCTTCCAGGCCTGATGGGCAATCTTGTCAAAGACCGTGCGCGCGTCGAGAGACGCCACGACCTCGCCCGAGCGCGGGTTCACGACGTCGTACGGCTCTCCTTTCCGCACGGCGTCCATGAACCGGTCCGTGACCGCTACAGAGATGTTGAAATTCGTGACTTGCGTGAGGTCGTCCTTGCAGGTGATGAACTCGAGAATGTCTGGGTGGTCGACGCGGAGAATTCCCATGTTCGCTCCCCGACGCTTGCCGCCTTGTTTCACGGTCTGGGTGGCGGCGTCAAAGATCTTCATGAACGACACGGGGCCCGAGGCGACGCCCATCGTGCTCTTCACGAAATCGCCCTTGGGGCGAAGCCGGGAGAACCCGAATCCTGTTCCTCCCCCCGACTGGTGAATCTTCGCCTGCCACTTCAGAGCGTCGAAAATCCCATCCAAGCTATCTTCGACGGGCAACACAAAGCAATTGTGGACGATGACGCCGTTCGCGACGTACGTACTGTCTTCCTCGACTTCCAGATTGTACACGGTCGTGACGCCTGGCAAGGGGTCCACCGACTTGACCAAGTACGCGCCGTCTCGCACGAACATCGGCTTGCCACCGATCGTGATCGACCACGGCTGAGCTGTCGCGTTCTTTGGCATGTACTCCGCCTTCAGGCACGGGGTGCTACCAAGTCCGACGGCGAGTTCGAAGAGCTGCCGGACGAGGGTCTCGTTGGATAGCGTGATTCGGGTCTGGTGCACGTTGATCCGGGTCCCGTCGCCGTCAGCGACGCCCTGGAGCAGTCCCGTTCTGAAGGCCGGGGGGGTTGCATGGATCCAGGAGGGGAGTCGCTTGGCGGCGAATCCCCGTCCGAACTCGCCAGAAATCCACTCACACAGGATCTTGCTGTGTGTCCGGACAGTGAGCCACGACGTTGGAGCGTCGACGACGTATGTGACTTGAGCGTCCAGGCCGAAACGATCTCGAAGGATTGTGACGAGACGACCCGCGAAGGACTCCTCGTGCAAGCCCAATGTGAACCGCAGCGAACGGTGCTCAGGGTTGATCTCGCCTTCAGCCAGGAACATCCCCAGCAACCAGCCGATGTCGGCGTCGAGGTCCACGTTCGTCATTACGGGCGTAATCTGGATGCTCCGCGTTCCCGAAACCCTGTGTCGCGCAGCGGAGGCTTCCGATCGTCCCGTCTTGCGACCGTATACCAGACCGCCCTCGACATCTCCCTCGAATTCAATCCGCTTGTGCGTCGTCGGCGCTACCGGCTCACCCACCTTCGCATGCTGGCCGACGAGATCGGCGGCCCTTACCCACCCGCTGGAAGTGAGGAACGGGTGCTCCGCTGTCGCCAGCATCGGCGGCAGACGGTGAATCTTGATCTGACGAACGGCTGCCTCTCGACGCATCGTGGCGGTGACCCGGCGATATCGACCTCGATGTGTCAAGACCAAATCGCCGACAGAAACTTGCTCAATGGGCTTGGGCCCGTTCGAGGTGCTCACCGGAGTGCCCGCCGCAAAGCACGCGCTGAGCTGCTGCAGGTCGAGGCCTGCGTTCATCAGGGTCGGGGAGTTCGGCAGGAACTCCGTCGCCGCCATGATGCGGTAGAACTCCTGGGCGGTCTTCCGCACGTCCTCCTCCTTGGCCCCGTACGCCCGATCCGCCTGGGCGAGGTTCCACGCCACACGCCAGAAGAGCTCCCCGGGTGTCTCCACAACCCTCCCGGTCTCGTCCCGACGCAGGTATCGTTTCTCAAGAACCGCGAGAGCGTTGGAGGACAGCGTGGGCTCAGGCTCACCGAGGGGCGGGGTCGTGCCGGGGGCATAGCTGACGATAGCCATAGGTCACCTCGTGAATGCGTAAGGGGGCAGGGAGAACCTCCGAGCGGGGGTGAGCGCCGCGAATACTGCGGCGCGATATAGTCGTTTCTGCACGCGGTCTGTTACCAAGGCGACTCCTCCGCGTTACCACCTTTGTTACCGAACGCGAGAGCATGAACCTTCGGGTCGCATGTACGCGCACCTGTACAACCATCCGTTTCATAGGAAAGGCAATGGCACGACGATCGCGGGGTGAGGACGATCGCGGATGAGGACGTCGAGCCCCGTGCCCTCCGAGGCGACCGCGGGGCGGACCCGGGCAAGCGCAATTCCGCCCTTTAGCGTCGGGGATGAGGTACCGCTTGTGACGATCCCGACCGAAGTCCCACCGTGATAGACCTCGCATCCGTGGCGGGGGACCACCTTGCCCAGCATCCGGAGACCAACGAGTCGGTCGTAGTCGCCGCGCGCCCGCTGCGACACGAGCGCGTCACGACCCACGAACTCGTGATCCCACCGAATGAAGCGCTCCCCGCCGCACTCGAGCGGGGTCTGGCGGCCGTCAAAGTCAGTCCCGGAAAGGAGATATCCTTTTTCGAGTCGCAGGGTGTCCCTGGCGCCGAGCCCAACCGGTTCGAGCCGTGCCTCGCGACCTGCGGCCAGCGTCGCGTTCCACATCGCCTCGGCAAGCTCCCTCGGCGGAAACATCTCGAATCCGTCCTCGCCCGTGTACCCCGTCCGGGTGACAAGACACGAATCGACCAAGCCGCGCAGCGGTGAGTCCGCGAAGGGGACCCACCCCTCGACTTCCGATGGAGGTCCCTTGGGCGTTCGCCCCGTCCCAAGGCGTTCTCCGAGTAGGAGGTCGATGTGTGCTCCCGCGAACGGCTTGATCGCATCGACGTCCCACTGCGTCAGCAGCTGCAGCACGCGGGCTGCCTTGGGGCCCTGCAAGGCGAGGCAGAGGAAGTCCATCGTCACGTCTCGGACGACCTCATTGTCCGAATGCTTGCCTAACCACGACAGGACTCGCTTTCGCGGCCCGGCGTTGCACACAACCAAGAACCGGTTCGGGGCGAGACAGGTGACGATGACATCATCGATGACCTGTCCCTCGTCGTCTAAGAGGAAGGTGTAGCGGCTGCGCCACGCAGACTGGGGGACCTTGTTCGACGAGAGATGCGTCAGGAGATTCATCGCGTTAGGACCCGAAATCACGATTTTGCCCATGTGGCTCACGTCGAAAAGGCCAGCCCCCTGACGGACCGCATGATGCTCCGCGACGATCCCTCGAAACTGAAGGGGCATCTCCCAGCCGGCAAACTCGAAGAAGGTTGCTCCGGCGGCTTCTTGGAGCCGGTGAAGGGGGGTGCGCAGGGGCATGATCGGGTTGAATGGAAGAATTCCGTAAAGGTTTTTGCCTGGCTGACCAGGGGAACCTTTTTGTGTGATACCCACATGGTCGTGGCTCCGTGCGAATCTTCCGGGAACTTCGGCTGGAACTCGCCGCCATGGTGTTCTTCGGGGGCATCGTCCTCACGATGTTCGCGGTCAATCGATACGCCCTGGGCGGAGCGGGCGGGACCATCTTGCCCGGCTTCTTGAAGGACGTTGATCGATGGATCGGCGAGTGGATCGTGTGGATTGCGGTCGCGGGGCCCATCCTGCTGCTCTCCGGTGGCTGGTACTTCATCGACACGATCCGAAAGCGACGGGAGTTCGATCGCCTCATCGACACGGACAGCAAGGCCAAGTTCGTCCGGAATCAGGATCGAATCGAATTCCTCGCCTGGCTGTTGGGCAGCGGCTACCATAAGCGGGCCGAGGCGAAAAAGACGGAATTTAACCTCAAGTAGGTGTCGGGCCAGCCACAATGCTCGCTTGGGACTCAATCCTGAGAAGGTCCCGCTCGCGACAGCGCAAATGAACCTCTACGAACCCGTCGGAGTACGAGGTCGAGAGAACCTCCGTGGCCCTGTGGAGCCAATTCAGGAACGCCCCGCTCGCGTCTGTCTGGGTCAGACGGACGGTCACCTCAAGCGGGTACCGGAATTCTCGCGCGAGAAAATCGTGGAGTTCCGGTAGCCCACGTCCGGTCGTCGTGGAGAGAACTAGGGGCGGGCGCTGGAACGCGGACGATCGTATGAGTTCTGTACAGCGATCAATCCGACCCTCGTCCGCCGCATCTGCTTTCGTCAAAATGGGCTGTACACGGGTCGCGTCCATCCCCGAGAGCAAGGTCGTCTCCGCAACTCGCACCTTCATCTCGATCTCCGACCCCGATTCTGAAGCGTCGACTAGGAGCAGTACGAGATCCGCGACATAGATTTCTTCCAGCGTGGAATGGAAGGCCTCGACGAGCCAGAGGGGAACGTCCGAAACCAGACCCACCGTATCGGTGAGCAGGACGCGTCCCTTGACGTGCTGAAGGGCCCGTGTGGTGGTCGATAGAGTCGTGAAGAGACGGCTGTCGACAAGGACCGTCTCTCCACTCAGGACGTTGAACAGAGAGCTTTTCCCCGCATTCGCGTACCCCGCGATGCCTACATGAAAGAACCCACGTCCTTGTCGTTGATCCCTTCGAAGGGCCCTCTCCCGTGATACCGCGGCGAGTTCCCTCCGAACCTTGTTCATCTTCCGCTTAACGGTCTCATAGAAGGCTTCAACACGGTACTCGCCTCCCGCCATGAAACCTGGACGCTCTCCTTGGGCAGCGCTGTGAATCCATTCCCTGAGGATTGGGATCTCATACTGCAACATCGCGAGCTCCGTCTGCAGCTGTGCCTCTCGACTGTGGGCGCGCTGCGTGAAGATCTCCAAGATAACTCGGAGTCGATCGAAGCACTGGACCCCGAGCGCTTTCTCAAGGTGGTAGTGCTGGTTCGGTCGGAGCGTGCCGGCGAAGATGACCGCATTGACGCCCAGCTCCTTCACTTTCGCCTTCATCTCCTCCAGCTTACCCTTGCCTACGAAATACCTCGGATCGGGACTCGGCCGTCGCTGCACGAGCACCCCTGCCTGTCGGTACCCCGCGGAATCAATCAGGGCCTGCATCTCCCCGAGGTGGTCCGTGAGGCCCACGAGCAGGACATCCATTTCATGGGGTTCTACGGGCGGCGTCACGAAAAGCCTTTCCATTGGAAATGAAGGGGTCGGAGGGGACGGAAAAGCCTTAAGGGCGTCTTCTGGGTATGTTCCGCTCGGGGAGACGCCGGGGCGATGCACGTCGAGGTGAGCGTCCGGTTTTTCGCAGCCTATCGAGAGGTTACCGGTCTGGGAGCCGCGACCATCCGCCTTCCGGCAGGGGCCACCGTGGCCGACTTGGTTGCCCGGGTGATGGAGGCACACCCCCAGCTTGCCGCACATCGGGACTCCATGATCCTCGCCGTCAATCGGGAGTTCGCGGACATCGGGACGGAGCTCCGGGCGGGTGACGAGGTGGCCTTGCTGCCCCCCGTGAGCGGGGGGGTGGGTCTGTGCCGCGTCCAGGCGGGACCGATTGAGGCCCAAGAGGTTCTCGACATGGTCCGTGACGTCCGAGCCGGCGCGGTCATCCTCTTTCTGGGCACCGTGCGCGCAGACCCCGGAGTGGCGGCGCTCGACTACGAGGCGTACGAACCGATGGCGGTAGACAAGATGGAAGCCCTTCGGGCGGCCGCCAAGTCACAGTTCGGAGTCACGGAGGTTGCGATTGTTCACCGCACGGGACGGCTTGGGCTTGGGGAGACAGCGATGGCGATTGCGTGTGGCGCGCCGCATCGCCGGGAAGCGCTGCGCGCCTGTGAATGGATGATCGAGGAGCTAAAGACGATCGTCCCCATTTGGAAGACGGAGCGCTGACGTAACGGCCCCGCGGGGGAAACGCCGCCAATGTTTATGGCCAGGTTCTACACTCGGTGAGAGGCCATGGCGCGCATGGTCGGCATCTCTGGAAAGGGGGACGTCCCCCGCAGGGCCTCGGCGTGCGGAGAACTCGTGCTCCGGCCCGCGACGATTCGCGCGATTCGCGCGGGCAGGGTGACCAAGGGGGACGCCCTCCACACGGCCGAGGTCGCGGCGCTCCAAGCCGTCAAGAAGGTGTGGGAGGCGCTGCCTCACTGCCATCCGATTCCGATCACCGGAGCCGTCGTTGAGTCCGTTGTCGACAGGGACTGCGTGACGGTAACCTGCGAAGTCGAGGCGACGTACAAGACCGGTGTCGAGATGGAGGCGTTGTACGGGTGCGCCGTCGCATTGCTCACGGTCTGGGATATGGTGAAGTCTCTCGAGAAGGACGATCAGGGCCAGTATCCGGACACGCAGATCCGAAACCTTCGGGTGATGAAAAAGGAGAAACGCCATGTCTAAGGGCTCGCGGGCAACGAGAGAGCATCGAGAGGGCGCGCCTCGGGGCTTGCGGGTGGCGGTCATCACCGTCAGCGACACGAAGGACGAGGCCAGCGACGAGTCGGGCCGGTCACTCCGGACGGGCGCGGTGGATGCGGGTCATCGGGTCGTCCACTATGGGATTGTGCGGGACGAGATTCCTGAGATTCGTGGGGCTCTGGAGACCGCCATTCGACTGGGCGTGGACGCCGTGATCATGGATGGCGGCACGGGAGCGGCCCATCGGGACGTGACGGTCGAGGCGGTCGCGCCGCTCCTGGAGAAGACGCTCGATGGCTTTGGGGACCTCTTTCGGCTCCTGAGTTTCCGGAAGGTCGGGTCCGCCGCGATGCTGAGCCGAGCGGTCGCGGGTGTGTACCGGGGTGCCGCGGTGTTCTGCCTTCCGGGCTCGCCGGACGCCGTGACGCTCGCGTGGAACGATCTCATCCGGCCGGAATTGCCTCACCTCGTGGGGTTGCTTCGGAAATGACAGCCCACGACCGTGAAATGCGAAGGCACGGCAGGCGAGAGATGCGGCCCCTGAAGGCCGTCGTGTCCCTCGACGACGCCATGAAAGCACTCATGGCTCTTGCGGATCCCATCGCGAGGACGGACACTGTGCCCCTTATGGAGGCCCTTCGTCGCGTGGCGGGGGAAGATGTGGTGTCTCCGATCCCCGTGCCCCTCGTGGACCGGGCGGCGATGGACGGATACGCGGTCCGCGCGGGAGACACCTTCCGGGCAGGAAGGTTCCAGCCCGCGACCCTGCGTTTCCTTGAGGCCTTATATGCGGACACGGTCCCGAAAAAGCGTGTAACCAGGGGAACGTGTGTGGAGGTCGCGACCGGTTCCTCGATGCCGAAAGGCGCGGATGCGGTGGCGATTGTCGAGGATACGGAGCGGGAGCGCGACGAGGTTCGCGTGTATTCGCCCGTTCATCCCGGGGAGAACGTCTCCCCCCGGGGTGAGGATATCGCCAAGGGAGAGGTGGTCGTGCGCGCGGGCGAAGTCCTCACCCCCGCGAAAATCGGGGCGATTGCGGCCATCGGGCAGAGAGATGTTTTGGTCTACGGGCGGCCCCGCGTCGCGGTCCTCACGACGGGAGACGAGGTGATTCCGCCGGGGATCCCGATTCGCCCGGGCCAGGTGTACGACATAAACTCCCACACGATGGCCTCCGTCGTCCTAGAGTCCGGCGGGGAACCCGTTCTTCTCGGCCGCGTTCCGGATCGGCTCCCCTCTCTGGAGGCGGCAATTCGTTCCGCCGCCAGACTCGATGTGGTCGTTTTCAGCGGCGGGTCGAGCGTCGGAGCGAAGGATTTGGTTCTCGACGCGCTCCAGAACATCGGCGAGGTCAGGTTCCATGGCGTGGCGGTGAAGCCCGGGAAGCCAACTGTGCTTGGCGTTGTGGAGGGCAAGGCCGTCCTCGGCATGCCCGGGTATCCGACCTCATGCCTCTCGAATTGTTACCTGATGCTCGCGCCCATGTTGCGTCGGATTGCTCGCCTGCCACCGAGACCTGAGAAGGTCGTAGAGCTACCCCTCAGCAAGCGGCTCGTGTCGTCAATCGGACGGGTCGAGTTCCACACGGTCCGGGTCGAGAACGGCAGGGCGGTACCCGCGTACAAGAAGAGCGGCGCGATTACGTCCATGGCACACGCGGACGGATACATCGAGATTCCGGCGAACGTGGACCTTCTCGACAAAGGCGAGATTGTCCGTGTCCATCTGTTCTGAGGTACCCACAGGCGTGAGTCCGTCGAGCACTCGATGATTGCGTAGGGCCGGACGGCACACCTGCAGCCGTGAGGTCGTCCACTGAGTCGAGAGCTTTCGTCTCCCGTCACCGACGATGCTCAATCTTCAGATGGCTTGCGAAGTGATCCGTGAACATGGACTTCCCGCACTCGGGGCACGTCACGTGTTTCGCGTCCGTCGTCGATGCGGTCAGAATCACGCGCAGGATTCGATCCATCTCGTCCTGAATCTCCGGCCCATCGGTCTCGTAGCCGTGGCGACCCATGAGGTCCCCATCCATGCGGTCGAGGTGTAGGTCAATGGTCGCTTCTTTTGGGACCATGTCGCCGCCGAACGTCTCCACTTTCGCATGGAATCTCCGGCGGCCACGAAGCTCCCGGTAGCCGAGGACCTCGAATGTCTCCCCTTTTGTGCGGTACCCCATGGAGCGCAGGGCGACGACGAGCGAGTCACGCCCAACCTTTCGGGGCACGTGCCCCAGCATGAGTGCGATACTATGGGAGAGGTCGTCTTAAGCCTGTGCCTCCTCGGCGTCACAGGACTTTCGTGATGTGGGCGAGTCGCCCCGCGGCTTCCGCCGTCAGCCCCGCGTCCCCGAGAATCGTGTACCGCTCCTTGCTGATTTCATGAGCGTGGACGAGGGCATCGGAGATCTCTTCGTCAGAGACTCCGAGCGCCCGCGCAGTCGTGGGCGCGCCGATCGCGAGGAGCGCGTTGCGAATCGCCTCCCAGTCTCCGTTGTGCAGGTACATCATCATGATCGTTCCCACGCCGACCTGTTCCCCATGCAATGCGGGCTTCTTGGCGATGCGGTCAAGCGCGTGGGAGAACTTGTGTTCGCTCCCGGAGGCGGGCCGGGAGGAACCCGAGATGCTCATCGCGACGCCGGAGGAGACAAGGGCCTTGCACACGAACCAAGCGCTCTCCTCGAGTCGTGGCTTGATGTTCCCCGCGTTCTCCAGCACGAGCTTCGCCGCCATCTCACTCAATGCGGCGCCGTAAGAGGAATAATACTCGTTCCGGAGATTGCGCGCGAGGATCCAGTCCTTCACCGCGACGAGGTTCGATACGATGTCCCCGCATCCCGCCGCCAGCAGGCGGAACGGCGATTCCGCGATGACTCCCGTGTCCATGATCACCGCCACCGGCGTCTGTGCAGCGATGCTCATCCTCTCGCCACCATCGACGGAAATGCTTGCGCGCGAGGAGACCACGCCGTCGTGGCTCGCGGCGGTTGGTACGCTGACGAAATGTGCGCCCGCATTGTAGGAAGCGCACTTCGCCACATCGATGCTCTTTCCACCGCCGACGCCGATGGCGAAGTCGAGATTCCCCCTGCGGATGGCCTCTTCAGCCTCTCTCACCGCCGCCATGTTCGAGTCGGAAATCACATACTCGTCGACTTTGATCTTCCGGCCCTGCAGATCCTGGATCACAGTCTCGCCGGCGACTTTCAACGTAGTTGGGTCGGCGACGACAAGGGCGCGCCGGCCGAGCTTCAAGTGTGTGCACACTTCCCCGACCTGGGCGATCGCATCGTGACCGATGACGACGCTGCGCGGCAACTCCATCGCCTTGGACTTGGAGAATGGCGGCTCCGGTTCGATGGTCGCCACGAACCTAGCTCATCCCTCCGACCCATACTTAAAGGTACGCGAACGCACGTCGCCGAATGGTCGCCGGCTGCCGTCTCGCTCGATCATGTGGACGTTCCCGGGGTCGTCTCAGCCCGGCACGTAACGGGGAACGGGGTAGGAAGGATTTTATAACGGCGCCCCCGCTGGTACGCCAGCATGGCCGCCAACGCCAGCGGCAGCGCACAGACGGACCCCGGGGCAGAGGCGGAGTTCCTTCGGGGGAACGCGTTATGCGATGCGAAACAGTTCGCTGAGGCTCTCCCGCGGTACGATCGCGCAATCGAGCTCGGGCTGCGCGATGAGGTGGTATGGAACAACCGCGGGGTTGCCCTCGACTCCATGGGGCGGCACGGCGAGGCCCTCGACTCGTATCGCAAGGCGCTGAAGGAGAACGCCGCATACGAGACGGCTTGGTACAACATGGGAAACGCCTTCTCCTATCTCGCCAAGTACGAGAAGGCCGTCGAGTGCTACGACCGAGCGTTGGAGCTGAACCCGACCTATCAGATCGCGCTGTATGACAAAGGATTGGCCCTTGCGCATCTCGGGAGGATGAAGAAGGCGCTCGAGTGCTACGACGCGCTTGTAGAGCTGGACAAGGGTGACAAGGTCGCGTGGTTCCGGAAGGCCCTCCTGCTCGAAGAGCTCGAGAAGTACGATGATGCAGTGGTCGCGTACCGCCGGGCCGTGGACCTCGACCCCTCGTACGAGGACGCTTGGAACGGATTGGGGAACGCCCTGTACGCGCTCGAGCGATACGAGGAGGCCCTGAAGGCCTACGACGAGGTCCTCCGCGTCAACCCGGGGAGTGAGGAGGCGTGGAACAACAAGGGCTTTACGTTCTTCATGCTCGGCATCCACGACGAGGCCCTGCGCTGTTACGATCGCGCGCTTACGATCAACCCCCGCTATAAACACGCCTGGTACAACAAGGGGTACACGTACCACGGCATGGACAAGCTGGAGGACGGCATTGCGTGCTACAAGAAGGCGCTCGAGCTCGACAAGGGCGATGAGGTCCTTTGGAACAACCTGGGCAACGCCCTGTACAACCTCGGGCGGTATGAGGAGTCCCTCCCCTACTTCTACGCGGCGATCGAGGTGAACCCGGGCTACGAGATCGCGTGGAACAACATCGGGAACGCCCTCGACAAGATGGGCCGCCATAGCGAGTCCGTCGCATATCACGACAAGTCCCTCGAGGCGAAGCCCGACTTCGACTACGCTCTCTACGCGAAAGGACATGCACTGAGCTGGCTGGGGCGGCACGAGGAAGGGCTGGAGCTCATCGACCAGTCCTTGGAGCTCAACCCGAACTACGATCATGCTTGGTACGCGAAGGCCCACGTACTCTTCGACATGGGCCGCCTCGAGGAGGCTCGCGACGCGATTAACAATTCACTGATCCTGAACGCGGGCTCGGACGAGTCGTGGATCCTGCGAGCGCACGTCTGCGAGCGACTGGGACAAACGGACGAGGCGGAATACTGTTACCGCGAAGCGCTCCGGTGTCACGAGTTCGCGTTGCAGGCAGAACCTGGTAACTTGGACGCCGTGGAAGGCAAGGCGAAGATCCTGGTCGAGTTCAAGCGGTTCGCGGACGCGCTCTCGGTGCTCGAGGCCGTCCCCGCGGTTCGCGAGCGGGCTGAATTGCTCGCCATGAAGGCGGAGCTGCTCGTGCAACTCCGCCGCGGGGAAGAGGCGGTCTACGTTTCGCACGAGGCCGTCACACGCGACCGAAGCTCTGGGAGGGCGTGGCGGGCCAAGGGGCGCGCACTGATGGCGGTGGGACGGATGGAAGAGGCCGTGGACGCGTTCCAGACCTGTGTCGACCTCCACGAGGATCGTGACGCCCGGGTCGACCTAGCCGGCGCCTACCTCGCCGTAGGGCGGCTCGACGAGGCGCTCAAGGCGGCCGACTTCTCGATCTCGATGGGTGCGTCCGTTCACTCTCTTCGGGCGCAGATCCTCCTGACCGCCCGGCGGGCGGGGGAAGCCGTCGACGCGTGTCGCGCTGCGCTCCTCGCGGGGGAGCCGCCGGATGTCGCTTGGTTCACCCTCTCGCGGGCGCGAGGTCGGCTCGGCGACTCTCGTGGCGCCCTGCAGGCAGTCGACGCCGCGATTGGCGCGGACGGGGCCCGCGAGGAGTATTGGTGTGAGAAGGGACGACTCCTTCTCGAGGCCGGCGACGCCCGTCGTGCGGTGCGTTCCTTGGATCGCGCGCTCGCGCTCAATGCTCGCTATCGCCAGGCATGGCTTCACAAAGGCAGGGCGCTGGAAGCCCTTGCCGACCATACGGAAGCCCAGCGATGTTTCGAACGCTCGAGATCCGGTGCGGGTTGACGCCGATTCTGATAAGTACGGCGGCCTGGTTTCGCTCCCGATGATTCGCGTCCGAAATCGCCAGCGGTTGCGTCGCAAGGAGGTCGCGGACTATGCTGCGAGCCTTGAGGCGGCCTACGGATGTGCCGTGTTCCTCCCCGACGCCCATGTCGACCTGGCGGAGGCGGGACCGTTCCGCGTTCTCCTCGCAGACGCGCAGGCGGTTGTTCTCTTGGAGAACGGCCGGCCTTTGTTGACTGTCCGTGGGGTACTGACCTACAAGCCCACTAGACGGTACGTGACCGTGGACATGGGCGCCGTGAGGTTCATCTACAACGGCGCGGACGTCATGGCGCCCGGCATTGTTGAGGCGGATCCGGGGATCGCCGTCGGGGACTTCGTTTGGGTCCGCGACGAGCGTAACTTCCGAGCGTTGGCGGTCGGGGAGGCACTCACTACGGGCGTGGAGATGGGGACGTTGGAGAAGGGTAAGTCCGTGAGGTCGATCCAGCACGTGGGCGACGATCTCTGGAGTCTGGACGAGGCGTGATCAGGCCCAGTAGGGGCTCCGGAGGAGCTTGTAGGCGGACATGACCGCGGTCACGGCCTCGCCCGCCCCCGTTACGATCCGTTTGTCCTTGCTCGGATAGGACACCACATCCCCACAGGCGAAGATTCCCGGGACGGTTGTACTCATGTCCGCGCCGACGCGGATGTGGCGGTCATCCTCCAGCTGGACCCCCCATTTGCGCACGCGGTCCAGGTTCGCGTGGAACCCGATCTGCACGATGACCGCATCCGCCTTCACAACCGTCCGCTCCAGGGTCTGGTTGTTGTACACGACGGCGGCCTCGACGACACCGTCTCCCTGGATTTCCGTGACCTCGCTGTTTGGCATGAGTTCAACCGGGGATCGCTTCACTGCGTCCATGTTTTTCTCCATGGCCCGGAACACATCCCGGCGGTGGATGAGGGTGACCTTGCTCGCGGTGCTCATGAGCTGAAGGGCGGACTCAAGGGCGCTGTCCCCGCCGCCGATGATGACCACTCGCTTTCCGCGGAACAGTCGACGGTCTGGGATGAGATAATACACCCCGCGTCCGTCGAATTCCGCCTCACCGGGGACATTCAGCAATTTCGGCGTGATGAGGCCCCACCCGAGAGCGAGGATGATCACGCGGCCCTCGTACTCTGCCCGGTTCGTCGAGATCAGGAAGTCATGTTTCCTCTGTTCGATCTCGCGGACCTCCTCTCGGTCTTTCATCTCGCACCCTGCCTCGCGCGCATGGTTCACGAAAAGGCCGCCGAGTTCTTCCGCCTCGATCGCGATGTAGCTGGGGTAGTCGTAGACGGACTTTGTCGGGTACAGCGTCTTGAGCTGGCCGCCGAACTCCTTCGCCTCAAGGATGAGGGTGCGGAGGTCGCGCGTCCTCGCGTATAGCCCGGCGGTGCAGCCGGTGGGGCCTCCGCCGACGACGACTACGTCGTACATCGTGCGACGATTTCGCGTAGAGGCCGTTGGTATTTGAGCGTTCTGTCCCTCCTTCCGTTGACATTCTGCGGATTACCGACGGGGTCGCGCGCTCCCGCCAACGCAACGGTCACGGGGAGCGGACGTCAGGGGTCATTGGAAGTCGCCGCAAACCACCCGGCTGAGATGGAAAAGGTCAGCCGCATCCGGAGAACCCAAGGCGAATCCGCACTTGACGGGATGGACGGACCGCAGAGACCAGTCGCGCAAGTCCCTGTTCGATAGTTCTCGTTTTCGAAATGGAGTCGAAGGTAATATACGCATCTTCCGGAGGTCGGACCTTCCAGGATGTTGGACCCGGACCCGGCCTCGGATCCGGCACAGATGGCGCCGGCGGAGGATCCGTTCCAGGGACTGTTTCAGAATCCGCTGCAGGATCCTGTGCAGGATCCGTTGCAAGTGCCGTCTCAGACGACCTCGCCCACGCCGAAGGATCCGAACGTCTCGAGGACTAAGACCGGCCTTCTACTCCTCATCGCGGCCATCATCCTTGCTACTGGCCTGGTCCTTGTTAACAGTCTCTTTCCTCTGCTCCTCGATCAGCGCCTGTCCTACCTCGTGGCGGTGCCGCTGCTCCTGGGAGCAGCGCTCGTCTTCGTCGGACGTCGAGCGTGGCCAGCCCATCGGCGCTCGGCTGTCGTGGGCCTGGCGCTGATGGTCGCGGGGGAAGGCTCGGCAATCGTGTTGGGCCTCCTTGGGTATCCGTACCTCCTCTCTCTTGGCCCGCCCATGGACGTCGGCTCTCCTTATCACCAGGCTCTGCTTTTCAGGCTCATATGGGAAGCCGTAAACCTGATCCTCGTGACGGTCGGGACGCTGCTACTCGTCTGGCGGATTACGTCGGAGGCCCCACGGAAGCTCATCGTTGGGGGCAGCCTCGCATTCCTGGGCTACTACCTCGCAGGGCACATGCTGACCGTCGTCCTGTACGACCCGAACGTTGGAGGGATCAACCTCGTAGCCCAACCAGCGGTGGGGATTCTCCTAGGACTCTTCTTGGTCGTCCTGTTGGTCACCAACGCGGTCCAGGCGTTCGGCCTCGTCGTTGCCCGGTGGCGGCTGCCGATTCCGATGTCCACGGGCTAGGCGGGGGCCGCAGAACGGCGCATCCGGTCGCTTCGATAATACTTACTGAATGCCGGAGTGCGGCCTAGGGCAGGACCCCGTCCGAGTTCACGGGTTGCAGCCCCAGACATCGGTTTCCGCTATCTTTAAGGCGGGTGGCCCCATTCGTCGTCGCAAGGGATGGGACAGGAATGGCCTTCATCAAGAAGCCGTTGAAGAAGCTCGTGGAAGGCGGCCCCGCCGCGGAGTCGGACGCGTACATCGACCTTGGAGAGCTCACGTTCGAGGAAGACCAGCCACTCGGACAGGCCGCGGAGCACTGGGTCCGCGTCGCGGAGATCTATCGATATGAGGATATCGGCGACCTAACGACCCACGTGTACAACGGGGACATGCTCCTCATCGACTACACGTCGATTGCGAACGACGAGCTCGCCCTGAAGCGGATCACCTCAGACCTGAAGAACGTCGCCCGTGACACTGGCGGAGACGTGGCGGCAATCGGGAAGAACTGGCTCCTCGCGACGCCGGGCGGCCTGAGGATTGACCGGAACAAAATCCGCGGGAGCCTCTAGTCCGTACCGATCGGCCGCGCCCGGAACCGGCCGTCCTCGAACTCGAGGCGGAAGAAGTCTCGGGAGTGGTTCGCGTGGCGCATCTTGACGCACCGGATACGGAGGTCGACATGGCCGCCGGGATCGGGGACGTACGAGATTGTGATCGCTCCGTCGGCGACGAAGTCTTCGTGGTCTGGGAAAGGCCCTTCGCCCTCCGCCTCCGCGATGACAAGGGTTGTGACTCCCAGGGACCGAAGGTGCGTGAAGAAATGGAACATGTCCCGCCGCGGGTTGCGCGGTTCCATGAGGGAATACAGGGAATTCAGAGGGTCGATCACGAGCAAGTCAATCCGGCTCTTCTCCATCCTGCGCGCTAGGTAATCCTTCAAGATCTGGAGCCAGTCCCGCACACCCTCCGCGCTCTCGTGTTCCGTGCGGAGCTTCCCGATGTCGACGATGAAATCGTCCTCCGACTTCATCCCGAGTCGCTCCATCGTCCGCAGGAGGCTTTCGCGTCCCTCCTCGAGCGAGATGTACAGCCCCCGTACGCCCTCCTTGCGGTTCCGGTGTAGGGCGTTCAGGGCGACGGATGTCTTCATCGACCCCGACGGTCCGGCCAGGACGACGACGTGGCCCTCGGGGATTCCCCCCTCGAGCGCCTCGTCGAACCCCTCGACGAACGTGCGGATCCGCCCGGGGACGCGACCCTCCGGCGGTGTCCCCCCAAGGCGGGAGACGGCCTCTCGGAGGCGCGCGACTTCCCCCCGAAGGTCCGCCAACTCGCGGGCAATCGGATCGTCCTTCGCCATTTCTTGGAGCCTCCCGGACCCGTCCTCCCGAACATAGTGGGCTGGGGAGCCTTTATGCCTTGCGACGCACCGGGGCCGACCGGGCTGAGAATCAACAGGGGCCGTCCTGAAGGAAGGTATAAATAGCACACCCTAGCCTATGAAGCGCCCGAGGCCGTGCAATGGCAATCCAGACGAAGACCGAGCCCGGCCCCTTGGGCGCCCTGACCGTTGAGGACTTGACCCGGGCGATCCGGAACAGCATTGATCGCGCCGGCATGAAGGACGACGAGGCGCGGGCGATGGCCCAGCACGTGCTGAACTTCTTTGGCTATTCCGAACGGATCATCGACAACGTCCTGGAACCCGAGGACCGCGACGCGTTTTACATGCTCGAGGACTCGGGGATCCTGACGACGGAGCGCGAGGAGACCACGCTCTACGATGGCCGCGAGTGGCGGATTCACTATTGGATGTTCCGGAAGGAACGGATTGCGGAGCTCGTGCTGGCTGCGAAGGAGCGCGAGGCCCTGCAGCGTGACTCCGTGTACGACGACGTTCCCGAAGACGTCTGGAACCAGCGCAAGAAGCCTCTCGAGTAGCTGCTGGATTCACGACCCCCGGATTGACCGTTTCGAACTCAGCACATCCACAAGTCGAGCCCATGAGGGCCGATGACGATCTGACGAGGCTGGCGGTGAGGAAGAAGCTTCCGTCTAGGCCCCGCCTTCGGTCCCGGCTCCCAAGCGGCGTCGGCTGCTCAGCACCGGGCTAACTCGAAACCGCTGGCCGTCGTGCTCGACGGCGAACCAGCCGGCCTGGTGGTGCATGGTTCGCATCTTCACGATGCGCATCCGGAGCTGCACGTCCGTCTCCCCGACCTCGACGTGCTGAAGGAGGAACACGCCGTCTGCGAGAAAATCCTCGCCGTAGCGGGCGAGGACGTTCGAGCCAATCGGAATCTCCGTGATCAAGAACGTCGTCACCCCCAGCTCCTTCACCTCGCTGAACAGGTGGAACAGTTCCCGACGGGGGTTCTCCATGTTCGCGAGTGCGTAGAATGCCTCCAGGGAGTCGATTGTGAGCGTCGCGTACTGATCCTCCGTCACCGCCGTGCGACACACGTCGATCAGCATCCGGGACCAGTCCTTCTTCGCCTCCCTCTCCGCGAGCTCCCGGCGGATCGTGGTCAAATCCAGGATGTACACGCGGTGGTCCCCGTTGTCTTCCATGCCCAGCTTCGCCATTGAGCGCCGGAGGTGCTCCCCATCCTCCTCCAGCGAGATGTACAATCCCTTCTGACCGCGGATCGCGTTGTTGTACATCGTCGCATAGCATAGGGTCGATTTCATGGTCCCCGGCGTCCCCGCCACGAGGACCAAGGACCCGCGGGGAATTCCGCCGCCGAGGACTTGGTCTAACCCGTCGATCCTCGTCGGAATGACATCATCCATTGGCGTTTCTCCTTGCGGTTCCGGCTTATAAATGGGTGCCCACGTCGTTATCGGGGCTGATTTTCCGGGCGGATGGCTCAAGGGTCTCAGGGCGGCTTCGGTTTGTGTCGCGAATGGATCGGTCTCAGGCCGCCACGAAACTCCTTGAATGGCAGTTCGAGGGTGTCGCAGGCGTGGGCGGCGCCGCAGGCGTGGAGGGGTGGTCCCTCGTCGCGATGGTCGAATCCCTTGCCGCAGAAGTGCCGGCGCGGCCCCCCTCACCCGGTCCTCCGCGCCCCGCGGCCGATTTCCTCCGGCTGGACGAGGAGCGGGAGATCGCGGTCCTCCTTCGCCGCCTGGCAGCCCTGGGGCCGATTCTCACGTCCGACGAGCGGGTGAGCCTGGAAGCCCGCCTTCGCGTCGGTCTGTTGCCGATTGGCCGCATCAGCCGAATTCGGAGGGATCTCGAGCGGTTCGCCGCTCGGCGCGTGCGGAAGGCAGTCCAAAAGGACTTTGAGGTCCAGAACTTCCAGAGCGAGAAAGCGCCGGGCGATCCTCTCCGGGCCGTCCTGCTGTTCGCACGGAACGGTCGCCTGCTCTCAGGCGAGGGCGCTGCGTCCTCGCTGGACATGGCGCCTCTGTCCGAGCTCGTCTCCCGCGGGGAGGCGGGCAGCACGCTGAGCCTTGCTCACGGCGAGGGCATCGTCGTGTGCCACATTGGGGAGCACGCGGCGCTCGTCGCGGTCTTCGCGGGGCGCCCGCGGGCGAGCACCCCCGGGAGCCTCCGGGCATCCCTCCAGTCCCTGGAGGGCCGGGGACGGCTCGTGAGTGCGCTCCATCAGCCGAGCAGCCACGACGCGCTCGCGGCGTTCGTGCGGGCCGTACGGGCGCTGCTGCAGAAGGACGCGTGATCTACTCGGAAATCACACGGGTGACCTGAAATCCCTTCTCGTTGTGCAGGAGTCGATAGTAACCCTTCTCGTGCTTCGCGCGGCGCATCTTCACGCACCGCATCCGGAGCTGGATGTCGCTGAGGCCCGCCTCGAAGTGCTTGAGGAAGAAGATGCCGTCCGCCAGGAAGTCCTCGTCGTAGGCGCCGTACTGGTCTGACCCGTGGCTGATCTCGCTCACCAGGAACGTGGTCGCGGGCAGGGACTTGAGGAACCCGAAGAAGTGGAACAGTTCCCGTCGAGGATTCTCGAGATGGGACAGGGAGTACAGCGCCGCCAGGGAGTCGATCGCGACGAGGTCGAACTTGTTTCCCTTCACCCGCTGCTCGATGTACGTGGTCAAGATGTCGAGCCAGTTCTTCGCCATCTCCTCATCCCTGTGCTCGAGGCGGATCTTCGAGACGTCGAGGATGTACAGCTCGATGTCGTCGATGCCCGTGTGCCCCAGGTCCTGCATCGCTCCCTTGAGGTCGTCGTGGCTCTCCTCGAGGGAGATGTACAGGCCCTTCGAGCCGTTCGCCCTCACGTTGTTGTACATCATGTAGAACGTGAGCGAGGTCTTCATCGTCCCAGGCGTCCCGCAGACCAGGACGACGCTCCCCTTGGGGATGCCCCCTGGAAGCACCTCGTCGAACCCCTCGATGAACGTTGCGACGCGATCCATGGGACGGTCCGATACGACCGAAACGAGGGTATAAAGGATTGATTGGGAGATTATCAGGAGCGGTAACCGATACGCTTTTGGCGCTCCTACCGTTGCGACGGCCGTGTCCCTCGGGCTCGCGCTCCTCCAGTCGTTCTGGTTCTTTCTCCCGGCGTACGTGGCGAATCCCGCAGCGGTGCTGTTTGGCGGTGGGGCGCCGATCGACGGGGGTCGCGTCCTCGCGGACGGGGGCCGTCTGTTCGGCAATGGAAAGACATGGCGCGGGTTCGCCGGCGGCGTCTCCGCCGGTGTCCTTGTCGGGGTTATCCAGTGGGGAATCTCGCTCGCCGTCGGGTCGGAGTGGTCGTGGGGTGCGTTTCCGTCCGGCCTCGTTCCCATCGTCATCCTCCCGGTGGGCGCGCTCCTCGGAGACCTCCTGGGTTCGTATGTCAAGCGACGCGCAGGCCGGCCCAGGGGAGCGAAGACGCCCGGCCTCGATTGGTACGACTTTTACCTCGGGGCGTTCGTCCTCCTCGTGATCGCGGACTACGGGTTCTTCTTCGCCCACTACATCCGCGGCGACGCGATCTACGGGTTCCTGTTCGTCACCATTATTACGCCCGGGTTGCATCGCGTCGTGAACGTCATCGGCTTCAAGCTCGGGAAGAAGGACGTGCCATGGTGAACGACCCGGAATTCCTGGCGGCCATGCAGGCGTGCGGCGCGGTCCAGTTCGGGGCCTTCACCCTCGCCTCCGGGAAGACGAGCGACTACTACGTGGACATCAAACGCGTCACGCGTCCCGAGCTGCTTCGGGAGATCGCGCGCCGGATGGCGCCCCACGTCCGCGGGTACGACCGCATCGCGGGGGTGGAACTCGGCGCCGTACCGATCGCGGTGGCCGTAGCGCTGGAGACGGGTCTCCCGTTCCTCATCGTGCGCAAGGAACCGAAGGAGCACGGGACGAAGCGGGCGCACGAGGGCGAGCTGCGCGTGGGGGATCGCGTTGTGTTCGTCGAGGACGTCGTGACCACGGCAGGGACCCTGCAACGTGCGGTCGAGGGCCTCCGCGCGGCGGGTGCCGTCGTCGATCGGGCCGTGGCGGTTGTCGATCGCGAGGAGGGCGGCGCCGATCATCTCGCGGCCGCGGGTGTTCAGCTGCTCTCTCTTCTGCGTGCGCGCGACCTGCGGACCGTGGGGCCAACGTCTAAATAGGCTCCCACGGATGGAAACGCGTGCGCCTCGCACCTGTTTTGGCGGCGATCCCGCTCGTGCTCGGCGTCCTCGTGAGCGGCCCTTCGCCCGTGTCCGCTCCGCCGCCGAAGGCGTGGACGATTCTTGTGTACATGGACGCGGACAACAACCTCGAGGGCGTCGGGATCGACGACTTCATCGAGATGGCGAGCGTCGATCTCGGGACCGAGGTGAACGTCCTGGTGCAGTTCGACCGTGCGAACGGGTCGAATCCCATCCAAGGGTACTCCGACCTGTACGGGGACTGGACGGACGCGAGGCGGTTCTACGTCACCCTCGACCTGGAGCCGCTCCCGCAGAACGCGATCGTCAACCTGTCCGAGGTGAACATGGCGGACCCCCTCGAGCTCGTCCGGTTCGTGAATTGGGGGATCCAGAACTATCCGGCGTCGCACTACTTCCTCGTGCTCTGGGACCATGGCCTCGGTTGGAGGGGGGTCGTGGTCGACGACACTGCCATTGGGGATCAGCTCACCCCCTTCGAGCTGCGGAGCGCCTTGGGCCAGATCGTCGCCACGAATGGCCGGAGGATCGACTTGCTCGGGAACGACGCGTGCCGAATGACCTTGGAGATCATGTACGAGCTCGCGGACTTCGTCGATTACTTCGTCGGGAGCGAGAAGGACGAGCCGGCCGAGGGGTGGCCCTACGACGCCTTCCTCTCGGTCCTGGCGGCCGACCCTGACATGACGCCATCCGAGGTCGCGAACGCGCTCGTGGACGAGTATGTGGCAAGCTACCAGGGTGTCTCGGCCTACAGCGTGGCCCTGAGCGCGGTGAACGCCGCCGGCTTCCGACCGTTCGTGCGGAACTTCGACGCGTTCCTCGTCGAACTGATGGCACACTTGCCGTACTTCCGGGATGAGGTCGTGGCCGCGCGCGCCGCCACGGAGAGCTACGAAATGACCGGCGACGACTACGACCTGTGGCACTTCGTGCAGAACGTGCTCGCATGGATCCCGAGCCCTCGGCTCGTACGGCGGGCCCAGGACTTGGCCGCGTCGTTCTCCGGCGCGGTCATCCACGAGCGTCATTGGGACAACCCGGCGGCGGTAAACGGCGTTCGCGCGACGAACGCGTACGGCCTGTCGCTCTTCTTCCCCACGGTCGGCGGGGATCCAGGCTACGCGGCGCTTGCGCTCAGCGTGGACAGTCTCTGGGACGAGTTCCTCTCCACGTACCGTTCCGGCTCGCGACCGCAGGTGTCGTTCTGGGCGAACGGGACAACGGTGGACGCGGACGGGGACGGCCTGCGCGAGACGTTCGAGCTCGACTATACGCCCGCGATCTCCGGCGTGGCGGCCGTTGAACTCGCGTGGAACGCGACGGCGATGGGGGAAGCCATCCCGATCGTCTCGCGCGAGTACGCCGCCGACGCGAATCGGACAAACGCAGCACGCGTCACGGCACCCGTCGGCGGGTCCTACGACGCGACCGTGTACCTCCTCGTCGCCGGGCAGGTCGTGAACCTGACGATGATCCCCGCCCTCATCCTCGAGCAGATCATCACGTTCGAGGGCCGCGTGACGGGCGATGGAGGCGTTCTCCTCGACGGGGCCGTGGTGACGCTGACGAACCTCCGGACGGGAGCGAGCCTATCGGACACCGCCGGGGGCGGGGCGTATCGCATCCCCGTCGTGTTCCCCACCTGGTTCCGGCCCGGGGATCCCCTGCGATTGCGGGTGACGTCCGCGGACCAGGAGACGGTCCTCGCGTTCGCGGGCCCCCTCCCCCTCAACGCCAACGTCACGCAGGACGTCGCCCTCCAGACCGCCGGCATGGGCCCCTGGTACGTCGCCTTCGGCGTACTCCTCGTCCTCGCCGTGATCGGCGTCGCTCTGGGCATGTACTACCGTCGCAGGTACCAGAGGTTCAAGCAGGTCCCGTAGGAGGGTCCCGTCGCCCCGAGGTTGCGGGTCACCGCTGCTTCGTGAAGGGGCGGACCGCGCCTGCCGGGTCCTGCTCGCGGATGCGCGCGACGAAACGGGGTACCTCACCCTCCTCGTACAGTTCGTCGTAGCTCTCCGGCGGGAGCCGCGCTGCGATGCGGCTCGGCGCCACCGCCACGAACACGATCTCCGGCGAGTGCTGGTCGAGGAACCGCGCGAACCGTTCCACGGGGCCTCTGCCCGGCGTATACGCCGCGAGCGGTTCCACGAGGAAGAGGATCGGGCCCCGGTGCGCGACGATCGTCGGCCGGTACGGCGCGGCCTTCCCGGACTTCATCCGAATTCGGTAGCCGAGAATCCGGTGTCCATGCGGGACCTCCTGTCGCTCCATCTCCGCGCAGATCGCCGCCTCGAGCCGCGTCCTCGACCGGTGCTGGTTGCCCGCCACGGCGCCCGCATGCGCCGCCGAGGATTAGGTTACTCCTCCGCGATGAGCTCCCCGTCCGCGGCGTAGGAGGTGTGGTATCCGATGCCCGTCCCCGGGTAGTGTCCCTCTCGTGCACCGAAGCCGCCGAGCTCGGGCTCAGCGCGCAGGTCGACGTCGGGCGCGTCCCGGACCCGCCGGCATGCCGCCAGGAGCCGTTCCTCCGTCCACCCGAACGGCGCGAACAGCGTCTCCCCCGCGCGGCAAATCAGGCGAACGTACGCCTGCGCGTCCGGCGCCTCGGTCCCCGTCAGGAACTGCGCAGGCCGCACCTTCGCCTCCGCCTCTTTCGCGGACTCGTCGAGGATCACGTACCGCACGTACTCCCCCGGCTCCACGGCGAACCCGCGCTTCTCGAGCTGGCGCAGCGCCGCCACGGTCGCGTTCATAACGAGGTACTCGTCGAGCTTCCGGCTCACGGTCTTCGTCAGGACGAGGTCCCCGAGCGGCACGCGGTTCTCCCGCAACGCTTTGGCGGTGCCGCGGATGAGGTCGACGCATCGCGGAATTGTCGCCGTGAACTCCTGCGCGGTCTTCGCCCTCGCGAGCTCCTTCAGGATCAGCTCCTCGACCTTGTTCACGACGCCTGGCGTGTCGTGCTTCCGGAGCTCGATGCCGCGGAGCTTGAACTCCCCGGTCTCGAACAGCCCGTAGTACCGGTTCAGCGCGCCGACGCCCGTCGTCTTGCACGGGAGGAAGACGATCCAGCGGTACGTGCCCTCGAGGTCGATTGGGAAGCCGAGATCCGCGTTGATGCGTTCGAGGAGCTTGCGCACGTCGCCCGCCTTGGCGGTGGGGCGAAGCCACAGGGAATCGACGATGCCGTGCACGACCTCAAACCCGTGCTGCTCCGCGAGGCGCATGGAATCCAGGAGGAGGTCGCGCGCGTACGCGTTGATCGCCTCATGGCACTCGATGCGGCCATAGCGCGCGTTTTTGTACCCCTGATAGCCGAAACAGTTGCCTACGACTAGATTCCCGTTGCAAAGGAAAGCATTTGGAGCTTTTTCAACTTCGAAGCAGTAGACCCATTTTTCCTCCGGCGAAATCTCCTCGATGTCTACAATCTCAACGAAAGTCAGCTCTCCGTCCGCCAGCTTCTCCAGCTCACCAATCGCGAATTCGTCCGAAGTTTCGACACGGTTTCTGACTACTACAAGTTCCCTCTTCATCTCCGTTCGCGACATGGTCGCTCGGTAGTTTCTCGACAGACTATGAGATCGGTGATACCTGGTTGCCAGGTCGAAGAATCCGCTTGCGCGAATCGGAATTTCCCTATGATTTCGGAAACTCGTTGCCGTCTTCAACTTGAGCCGTTCGAGATGCTTTCTCTTCCACCAGATCTTTCCTTCGAGAGCGGAGAGCTTCACGTCCACACTATAGAGATGGAATTGGCGACTCTTCGCCGTCCGAATATTGTAGTCGATACCGAGCGTCGAGAGCAGCGAACCCACCGCAAAAGCAAAAGGCAGGTTTGAGGTGGCTAGATAGGCCCAGTCTCGCTCGGGGCTGATGTATCCATCCCCCGCCAAGAGACCTGCAAAGAATGAGTAACGGACATCCTCTGTCCCGTTCAGTACCGCATCGGGAACGATCAGCTTCCCGTACTCGCTCGACTTCCCAATGCGAAGTACTTGGTGAAGAAAACGGGTGAGTGCAACGCTGTTGAATTGAACAGTAAACATTCTCGTATGGCCCTCTTCTCGCACCTGTCCGATCAGACCAAACTTCTCACGAACGCAGTTCATCAGTTTGCCCACGATTTCCGGCTCGTCCAGCCCAATGTAGAGACGGAGCATGTTTCCGGTGCCGCTTCCGTCGGCGATATAGAATCCGAGAAGGAACGCCAGTTCGTCGTCGATCTCCATGCGGGCGGGAAGGAACGTAATGGCTCCCCCTCGTCTCCTGGTGAACCCAATCGAGAGGGCATCTAGCTCGGATTTCGTAAGTCCTAATAGCCTCACGAAACGCAAAGGGATCAGTCCTCTATCCCGCCACAGCCAGATTGTGCGGTGCGTGTAACCAAGGCTCCGGGCTTCGGTCAGGACTGCTCGATAGTTCCTGCGAATTGCGTCCTTGAGGATTTCCCCCCTACACCGCCAAAGCTGCTCTTCGACCCACGGGAGGCCTGCTGCGAGCAAGCCCTCGATCAGGTTTATGCTCCTGACTGGCTCATTTCCCAGAGGCAGTACCTGCCCTATCGGTATCCATTGCCCTTTCCGCAAATTCGCCGCAGTGACGATATCGAGACCAGATTCGGTAAGCGCGTAGAATCGATGGTTAGGTGTTACAGTTACTCCTCGACCCCGGCTAAACTTGATCGATAGCATCTTCGGCGGGGCGGGCAGTTTCAAAACCTTACGAATTCCCTTCTCAACAACCCTGGAATTCTCGTCTATCGAGAACACATGCAGGTCGGTCGTAGGAGAAACGACCCCCTCATGGGAAAGGATGGGATCTATGATCTCTTTGATCGGCTTGACTGAATAGATTCCGTCTCGTCGATGTGGAATCATCGTCTTTCCATCAAGGCAGGTTACTAGCGTCCATTTCAGAATCGTGTCGCGTCCTTCGTAGATTTCCTTCTGGGGTGTGCTCTCTTTCTTCATCCGTTTGTAATATCGTTTGCGCTCTATCAGGGGCCTCAGGACCCGAGGTATCAGTCCGAGGCGCCGCGTGCATAAATGATACTTCAGTCCCGGGACTACACGTCCGTTCATCAGGCAACACGTGCAGTCGAGTGTTTCCTGTGAAATGTTGAACTTTACCATGATGTTCGGATACAGCGACGCATAGTCGATTTCGACAATGCCTTCGTGCAGCCCGACCTGAGGTTCAAAGATGAAGCCACCCCGATCGCCGAGCACGAGGTCCTCCGCGGTCTTGAACAACTCGGGCATGTTCTTCTTCCAGAGGACGGCGACGCCGTCCTCGTGCGCGAGGTTCGTTTGCATGGCAGTAATCGCCGTGCCGGGCGTGAGGCGCGCCTGCTCCTGAGGCGGCAGCGTCGACAACCGCGACAGCTCGACGAGCCCCGCGAACCCGCTCTCCCGCACCGCGAAGTGGCCGCGGTCCAGGTGCAGGCGCCCCTTGAGGAGGTACTGGCTCGGCTTGTACACGATCTTCCCGTACGTGAAGTACGACTTCGCGGACCGCGTGCCGTGGAAGCCGGGATCGCGGCCCAGCCGCAGGTCGACTCCGTTCGCCTTCGCCTTCTTCTCGAGGTACGGCATGAGGAACGCGTCGCCGCCGTCCGTGAACACGATGTCCGGGTCGCGATCCTCGACGAGGGCGTTGATTCCGCGCAGGATGTCCTCCTCGGTCCCGTCCACGAGGTCGCCGCCGAGGCTCGCCGCCAACAGCCGGTCGTCGATCCGCGGGATACCCGCGGGCGCATCGATCCGGACGTCGAGCACGTCCCGCCGGAGGTCCGGGAGCTCGTACTCGAGCGCGAAGTGTTCCTCGAGCGGTCGCCACGACCCGTCGTACGCGACGAGTCCCATGGGGAAGATCCCGTGCTGCAGGAAGTACCGCTGGCTGAACCGCACGTCCACGTCGAACAGCGCGTACTCGTAGTACCGCCCCGCGCTGTCCACGATCCGGGCGGCGTCCCGCAGGTCCGCGTAGTGGCGGGGGACAATCTCCAGGAGCGGCTCCGGGGCCTCCGCCGCCAACCCCGTGCGGCGCATGACGACGCGCGTGGCGGCGACCTGGTCGAGGATCTCGAGGCGGCGCTGCAGGTCCGGGAGCTCGGCGGGCGGCACTTTCACGAAAAACGAGGGGCGGAACGACCGGTCCTCGATCCGATGCACGCCCGAGTGCGTCCACAGCCAGAGGACGATGGAATCACGCTCGTAGTCCGGATGGGCGTCGAGGATCCAGCCCTGCGTCGTGCTCCCCCGCCAAAGGAGCGCAGTTGGCGGTAATGACCGTGCCCGGGGGAGGGGAAGGCGAAAGTGCTCGCGGCTACCAGGGCAGTCCGATGGCCTTCGCGAGGAACGCGTTCAGCGGATCCATCGCCTTCCCCGCGTCGAGGAATGTGTCGAGGAAGTCGGGGCTCACGACCTGCGCGTCCCGGAAGCCCACGGACGCGACGTAGTCCTTCCGCACGAGGTCCTGGACCAGGGGATGGTCCGGCCGGTAGCCGGGCGGCGGCCGCTTGAGGGACTCGCCCTCGAGCTGAATCTTGCCCCGGACCGCGCGTCTCCACGCGTCCGGTTCGCGCACGATACCGTCCCGGATCCTCTTCACGGTCGGCGGGTCCGGCTGCCAGACGCCCGAGTACGCCCGATTCTCGTCGACCTCGAGGTGGAGGAAGAGTCCGGGGAGGTGGTGGGCCTTGCCCATCGTGCCGCGGTGCGGGAAGTGGATGCCGACCGTCGTCCGATACGGGCTCTTGTCCCTCGAGAAGCGCATGTCACGGTAGATTCGCATCATCGAGCCGCCGAAGGGCTTCGGGTCCGCGACGAGGTACGGGCTGATCGCCTTCAGCCGAGTCCCGGCGTCGCGGATGAAACGGAGGCTCGGCGCTTGGACGGACTCCTCGTACCGCGCCTTGTTCTTCGTGAACCATTCCCGGTTGTTGTTCTTATCGAGTTCCTTCAGGAAACCGAAGAAGTCTTTCGTGAAGTACGTCGCGTCCCCGGACATCCTACGTCTCCCCCGTCGCCGCCTCCCGGGACGCGTGTTCCGGCTCATGTACCTGTCGGGCCTTCAGCTCTGCGATCTCCCGCTGCATCTCGAGGAAGATGGACAGGAAGGCGGTCTCCACGGGGTCGAGGTGGGCGCAGTAGCTGGCGGCGGACGCGTGCTGCCGCGCGCGGTTCACGACCTCGTCGAACAGATCGCGGTCCTTCTCCCGCAACGCGCGGCGGTAGTCCATCCACCGGTCGAGGATCGACTCCAGGTACATGCGGTACGTCGGGACCGTGCGCCCCATGGAGTCTCATCATGCAACGGCAGCATGACCGTGCACGAGAGGGGTCGGCGAAAGTACTACGCGCCCAGCACCTTCGGGAGGTCGCCGAGGAACGCGTGCAGGTCGGACCACCGCCTGCCTCCGAGGAACTCCTCGATCGCGCGGAAGAAGTCCCGGATCAGGGGCGTGCCTTGGCGGCGGACCTCGGTCGCCATCCACCGCTGGGCCTCCTCGTCTCCGCGGGTGCGCCGGAAGTAGGAGACCGTGGATCCGAGAATGAAGAGTTCCACGAGCTGCTGCTCCGGTTCCGGGTGGGCGCGTGCGAGCCTTGACTCCGGCGGGATGGTTGGAAGGACGGCGCTTACCCGCGGGAGGAGGTCGTCCTGCCAACGGATTGCCTCGCGTGCCAGGGAGTGACTCAGCTCGTGCTGCACGAGCACCTGCGTGGCCCGTGGATCGAGCCCCCACGCCACCGGGCTCGCGGACCGGAGGGCGACCCGCGGCGGGTGGAGGAACGCGATGTCTTCCCAGCTCGTCGTCGCACTGGTCCCCCGGCCGGAGCGAGGGTGCGTGGGGACGGGCACGACGAGGAGGGCGTACCGCGGGAGCCCGTACAGGTCCACCAAGAACGACTCGATGCGGGCTCCCTTGATGGCGTCCTTGACGTCCGCCGCCGCGAGCGTGTACGGTGCCGTGTGGGCCCGGCGAAAGGTCCCGAGCTTCGCGTCCTCGTAGAACGCCGCCATCCGCGCGGGGAGCTCCTTCATCCGCGCGGGCTCGTAGGCGTCGAGGGGCGGGGGGACGGCGGAGGAGCGTGGGGCGAAGCTCACCGGACCCGCGAGTTGCGCCGCATGTCCGTACAGATTCGCCAGATCTGGCGGGCGGTAGAACTCCCTGAGCCACTCGAGGGACGGATGGTCGCGGAACGGCCGCACGTGCCGGAAGGCCGCCGCCGCGAGCGGATGCGGTTTCGAGTCCTTCGGCAGCCCGCCGAGCGCGAGCAGCATCGTGGACAGCACGTTCGCGGGCTCGTGGATCTCGACACGGATGCCGCCCACGCCGCGCCCGATGAGCGGACCCACTATGAAGTTGACGGGGTCAGAGGCGTGCGATCCACGGATGATTCGGATGGCACGCGCGGAGCGCATCGGAGAGCCAGGTTCGTTGGTCGGGGCTCAGGAGGGGGGCCGTCACGGCAAAGTCGTCTTCGTCCCGCGGACGGACCCCCTTCGCCTTGTAGAGGAGCACGATCTCGGGCGCGAGGTACGGGATTCGCTGAGGGGAGACCCGGCCGATGTCCTCGAACCGCCGACGGATCCGTGGATCCCTTCGAAACCGCCAGAGCCCTCCCGAGGCCTCCTCAAACAGGATTTCCAAGTGACGAAGGTCACCGTCCTCCCGACGCGCGTGGACCTCATGCGTGGGCGGTTCGAGTCGCTCGTCGTCCGCCCATGGCGAGAGCCGGCTCTCCACGACTTTCCGGACATCCCACGTCGCCAAGTGCCGCCGCAATTCGAGCTGGTTCCGCCGCAAGATCGAGACCTCGATGTCCTCGTGTTCCCGGGTGACGCGGCCCACGAGGAGGTCGATCGCCCATCCACCCGCGACGAACCACGGTGCCGGGAGTCCGCGCATGACCTCCGCGGCGTGTACGACGGGTGCGAACGGCTCCGACAACGGCCGCATCGAGGGCGACCCCCGGGCATTACGGTTTCGCTACCAGCGGAGCGCCATGGCCTCTTCCCGGCGCACCTCCCTCGGCGGCTCGTCCACCGTGAGCGCCGCGATCCGGGGCACGGGCGGGTGCGTGAAGTCCTGGAGGGTGAGCTGGTTCGGCGGTACCGGACGGAACCAGCCCTTCTCCCCCGTCTCCAGGCGCGTGAGGATCACCCCTTGGCGGTGGTGCTGGAGCTTCACGGCCCGGTCCGCGCCCTCGTACAGCGCCCGCCGGATTCCGCGCCGGCGGTGGAGCTTCGCGAGGCCCGCGTTCGTCGCGACCGTGATCGTCCCGTGCGACTCCGTCGCCGCGCGGATGCTCCGCAGCGAGCGAAGGAACAGCTGGTGCGCCTCCCCGTACGGGACGTCCTCGTCGAGGAACAGTCCCGGGAGGCACGACAGGACGACGAGCCGCGCGCCGCACTCCGCGATTTCCTCCTCGAGCCGGTCGACGAGCAGCGCCGCCATCTGGTGGCACGTGAACGCGCGGGCGATGCGGATTCGCGGGAGCACGTCGAGCCGGCCCAGACCGACGCGCTTCGCGGCGCGGACGATCCCGTGCGGATCCACGGAGTTCCCGCCATCCACGAACACGACGTCCCCGTCGAGCTCGGCGATCGCGCGCACGCACAGGAGGGTCTGGATCCGGAGGACGAAATCGGAGCCGCTGTCTAGGAGCGTGAGGCGGGACGCGTCGAAGGGGCCAAGGTACCGGTCGAGGACGGGGAGCCCCGTCGTGAGCGCGGGCTTCAGGACGACTTCTTGGACTTGGACGAGGGCGGTGGCCGCCGCCATGTTCCTCCCCTGGAACGACGGGATGGGTCCGATGGGGCTTAGCGCCGCGGGGGAGGGGTCGGCGAAAGTGTGCTCAGCTCCGGACGCGTAGGCGTCACTCCGGGGGCGGCGGAGGCGGACGTTCAGGGTCCTGGGGCGCCGAGGGAGTGGAGATCCGCGTCGGCGCGGGCGGGGGCGGAGCCTGCGCAACGCGTGCGGGCGGCGCGGCCGCGGCCTTGCGGCGGCGGAACCGCCATGCCGCGCCCTTCTTGGCCCGGCGGATCGCGAGCGTCTGCAGGATCGCCCCTAGGAGGAACACGATGCCGGCCACGGCGATCGCGGGCATGGCCATCGCCGCCGGGACGACCCCCTGCGAGGCGCCCGCGAGGTACGCTCCGATCCCGACGAGCGCGCCGCCGACCAGGGCGGTGACGATGCCGATCAGCTCCTCGACGAAGTAGTAGGCGATCGCGAACACCACGAGGAGGACGAGGATCGCGACGATCACGGCGAGGTCCTGCGCGCTCTGGTCCGTTATGGGATTGGGCGCCATCGCGAGGTACGCGAGACCGGCGGGGATCCCCGCGGCGATCAGGGCGAGGGCGATCTTGACGAGGTAGTTGAACAGGATGCTGCCGAGGATCGACCCGATCATGGCGAGCGCAAGGGCGGCGAGCGTGCTGTTCGTGTAGACCGCGCCGACAAAGTACCCGACGCTGCCGCCGAGGATCGCACCGACGAGGGACATGAACGGCGTCCACAACTTCCGTCCGATGAAGGCGAGCGCGAGGCCGATGACGACGAGCAGGATGCCGATGATGAGGAAGACGGTGGGATCGAGGGCGGCCACGGTCCCGGAACCATGAGGGCGCTCTCCTAAAGGTTTTGCGGTGGCGTTCCCGCCGCCGTCTCTCTCCCGGCTCGCGCGCGGGCCGAAGAGTGCTAATACCGGTACAAACGCGTTCCAGAATCCCCTTCTATCCGGACCGTGGATGCGGCCGCCGAGGGGTACATCGTGTCCGAGGAGGGAGAGAGGGGCCCATCTGAGCTAGGGAGGAATGGTCGGTTCGCCGCGGGGATCGTCGCCGCGATCCTTGTTCTGTCGGTCTTGGGCGTCGTGGCGTACGTCGCCTGGCCGCGGGGCGCGACGCCGCCCGGTCCGGCGCTGCTGTCGCCGCCGTCGAACGTGGTCGCGGATGCGGGCGAGGAACGGATCACCCTCTCTTGGGATTCCGTCGCCGGCGCCGCCGCATACCACGTGTACGGGGCATCCGCACCGGGCGTGACGAAGGAGGGGTACGCGACGATGCCGGACGGCGCGCGCTTCGGGGACGTCATCGCCCCGTACACCGTCTCCGGCTTGGCGGCGGGGAGGACCTACTACTTCCGCGTCACCGCCGAGAACGCGGCGGGCGAATCGGACGTGTCCGGAGAGATCTCTGTGACGCCCGTCGCCCCGCTGCCCGGTCCGACCGCGCCTTCGCCGCCGACCGACGTGCGCGCGATCGCGGGCGAGGGGCGGGTCACCGTCGAATGGAGTCCCGTGGAGGGTGCGCTGTCGTACAATCTGTATCGGGCCTCCGCACCCGGGGTGACGAAGGACGGGTATGCGAGCATGCCGGACGGCGTCCGATACGCGAGCGTTCTTTCACCGTACACGATCTTGGGCGTCGAAGACGGCAAGACCTACTACTTCCGCGTCACGGCCACCAACGGTGTCGGCGAGTCGGGCGAATCCGGAGAGGCCTCGGCGACCCCGGTGGCTCCGGGGCCCACGGTCCCGTCGCCGCCGATGAACGTGCTCGCGTCCGCCGGAGAAGGGCTCGTCACGATCTCGTGGGACGCCGTGGCCGGCGCCCTGTCGTATCACCTGTACGGGGCTTCTGCGCCCGGCGTCACGAAAGAGGGATACGCCGCCATGCCGGACGGCGTCCGGCATCCGGGCGTCCTTTCCCCATACACAGTCACGGGACTGAGGGACGGGACGACGTACTACTTCCGAGTCACCGCCGAGAACGCGGTGGGCGAGTCGGGCGTGTCCGGCGAGGCGTCCGCGACCCCGGTCGCGCCGGCGCCCATGGTCCCGTCACCGCCCACGGGCGTGCTCGCGACGGCCGAGGACGGGAGGGTCACGGTGGCTTGGAATCCCGTCGTTGACGCGCTCGCGTACCATCTGTACGCCGCGTCCGCGCCGGGCGTGACGAGGGACGGGTACGGGAGCATGCCGGACGGCGCGCGCTTCCAGGACGTCCTGTCGCCATACACGATCGCGGGCCTCACGAACGGAAAGACGTACTACTTCCGCGTCACCGCCGAGAACGCCGCGGGGGAGTCCGCGGAGTCCGGCGAAGCCTCCGCCACGCCCGTTGCGCCTTCCCCGCAGGTGAACCTGTACGTGACGGGCCTCGTCGAGCTTGACAGTGGGGCGCCCGCCGCGGACGCTCAGGTGTCCCTCCGGATGGAGGACGGCACCGCGACCGCCCTGGGACTCACGGCGGCGGACGGACGGTTTAACCTGGGGATGAGCGCCGCGTTCCCGGACCGGGTCCTTGCGGAGGTCACGTACCGGGGTGCGGTCGGTCCCGCGGCCACGGGATTCCGGTGGAGCCCGCTCCTCGAGAGCGGCGGCGCGGTGGATGTCGGACGGATCGTCCTCCCCGATGCCACCGGCAAGCGACTCACGATGGCGGGGTCGACGGCGTGGAGCCCGGACGGCTCGATCGTCGCGATGAACTTCCCGGCGAACGTGGACTCCCTGTGGGCGCGTCCGTACGATCCCGACGCGACCCCGGACGTGTTCCCCGGGGACCTCGCGGAGGGCCGTGACCTTCCCTTGAATTCCGTTGTCTTCACGTGGATCTCCGCCCTCGACGCCGCCGGTCAGCCGGTCGTCGATCTCGGGTCGCCCGCGACGGTCCGGATGCGCATCCCCCGAGCGCAGTGGGTGGACGCGGAGGACCTCCAGCCGGGGAACGGCGTGATCGACACCCCGATCTATTCGCTGGACTACGCGACCGGATATTGGGTCCGGGAGGCTGACGGGCTGCTGACGGACGCGGCGGGGGCGCCGATCCCCGAAAGCGAGGAGATGGCGATCCGGATGGGAGACTACGCCGGGGAGGTGTACGCGGAATTCCTCGCGGGCCACTTCTCCTGGTGGAACGTCGACAAGCCACCGACGAACTGCAAGCCCGACTTCGGGGACGCGGACGACCCACCGTACCCGAGCCTCCTGGCGAGCGACGGCGCGCGGCACCTGGACATCTGTCGCGCGTGGCTGGGCGCCTGGGTCGACGGGGAGGACGACGCGGACGTGCCCGATGCGGACGCGTACGACGACGGCCTGCTCGCCCGGAACCCCCTCACGGTGCGCGTGTCGAACTGGAACTGGTCCACCAAGCTGTACCTGAACGCATTGATCGACGGGAATGCGGATGGAGACTGGACGGACGCAGATGAGTGGGTCCTCCAGAACCTGCCGGTCAGCGTATCCCCGCGGAAGGGGAAGGCCGTGGTGACGGACGTCGTCTGGGACGGAGAGACTTGGCTTCGCCTCACGGTGACGGGCGCGCCGATCCAGGGCTACGATGGCACCGGGGAGTTCGCGATCGGCGAAACGGAGGACTACCCGTTCATCAAGCAACGCCTCTCCGTCTGGGTCTCGGGGAACGGGACCGTCACGAGCGACCCCCCCGGAATCGACTGCCGGAAGGACTCGCAGCCGGGCACCTGCCTGGAGGACTACCGCGTCGGGACTTCCGTAACCCTGACGGCGGCGCCGGACGCGGGCGAGAGCTTCATTGGGTGGGACGGTCCCGACTGCCGCGGCTCGAACGCCACGTGCACGGTTGTCATGGACACGGACCGATCCACGTTCGCAAGCTTCACGCAGCCGTACTATCGGCTCACCGTCTACGTCATCGGAAACAACGGAACCCAGTACGGCGGCGGCGGGAACGTGACGAGCGAGCCGCCGGGGATCCGATGCGGCGGCAACCGACCGGACCCTGGTGGGAATCCGGCGAACTGCACGGCCGTCTTCCCGAGGGGCACGAACGTGACCCTGACCGCGATCCCGGATCCAGGGTGGGTCTTCATGGGGTGGGGAGGAGACTGCACGGGGACGAGCCCCACGTGCACCCTCACGATGGATCGGGACCGGTGGGTCACCGCGTTCTTCATGAAACCGTAGTGGGGGAGGGGGAGGAGGCGCGAAGCTCTTTAGCGGCCTCCTCCCTTAGACCGGGGCCGTGAAGGTCGCGATCCTGGACGGGTTCGTGGACGAGCCCTCGAACTTCGGCGTTCCGCCGTTCCTCTCCCCGTACCCGCGGTACGCGGCGGGCGCGGTCCGTGGCGCGGGCCACGACTGGGAGTACGTGACCATCGAGGACGTCCGGAAGGGTCGCCCATTCTCGGGTGACGTCCTCGCGATCATCTCGGGCCCGATCGTCCCGGGGAAGTATCTTCGCGGGATGCCTATTAGCGAGAAGGAGCTGCTGCACCACGCCGCCAACTGGGACGGCGTGAAGGTCCTCGGCGGCCCCCTCGCCCGGTTCCGGTACTACGACGAGAACCTGATCGATTCGTTCGACTTCATCGCAATTCGCGACCTCGACGCGGCGTTGCACGATTACCTCACAACCGGCGAGTTTCGGAATCGGGACCGCACGATGGAGGAGTGGGACCGGTGGGCGCTCCTTGGCGCGGACGTGATTCGATCGCACCCGGACTATCCGGAACCGCTCATCCTTGAGCTCGACACGTCGAAGGGGTGCGTCCGGTACCTGAACGGCGGCTGCTCGTTCTGCATCGAGCCCATGTATGGTGTCCCGAAGTTCCGGCCCGTGGAGACGGTGCTCGCGGAGGTCCGACGACTCGCGGAGCTCGGAGCCGTGAACTTTCGGTTGGGGGGCCAGGCGGATTTCTTCTCGTATTTGGCGGACGGCGTCGGGCAATCCCTCACGCCGAGGCCGAACGTGCCCGCGCTCCACCGCCTTCTGGCGGGGATCCGCGAGGCCGCACCGAACCTGAAGGTCCTGCACACGGACAACGGGGATCCCGTGATGATGGTCGCGCATCCCGAGGAGGCGATGGCGGGGCTCCGGCTGCTGCGGCGGTACGCCACGCCCGGTACGATCCTGTCCTTCGGCCTCGAGACTGCGGACCCGATGGTGACGGAAGCGAACAACCTGAACATCGACGCGGAGGGCTGTCTCGAGGCGATCCGCATGGTGAACGAGGTCGGCCGTGAGCGGGGGCCCAACGGGATGCCGTGGATCCTCCCGGGACTGAACTTCGTGACCGGCCTCGATGGCGAGACGCCGGAGACATTCGAACGGAACCTCGAGTTCCTGCGTCGCGTGCTCGCGGCGGACCTGTGGGTGCGGCGGATCAACATCCGCCAGGTCCGTCCGGTCCGGCGGGAGTTCGTCCCGCTCGAGCACCACCACCTGTTCCGCCGGTTCAAGGAGCGCGTGCGGGCGGAGATTGACCACGAGATGCTGAGTCGTGTCGTGCCAACGGGGACCGTGCTGCGCGACGTGTACCTGGAGATCGCGGAGGGGCACCTGACCCTCGGCCGCCAGATCGGGACGTACGGCCTGCTCGTCGGGGTCCCGTACGACCTCCCCCGGGAACGGTTCGTGGACGTGAAGGTGACGGACCACGGGCAGCGCTCCCTCACCGCGGTCGAGTACCCGTTCGACGTGAACGCAGCGTCCCTGCGAGCGATCGCGTGCCTCCCGGGGATTGGGGAGAAGCGCGCGGCCCGGATCGTGCGGGCCCGGCCATTCGCCTCGCAGGCCGCATTGGCGGCGGCGCTGGACGATCCCGCGGTCGCGGACCGAGTGGCCGCCTACGTCGGCTTGGCGGATTAGTTTTCCCCGATGGGCGACCCCGGGTTCGGCGCGGGGCTTAATACCGCGAGTCGATTCCGCCGCCTCGTGGGGACGAAGGGGCCCGCGGCCGCGTGCCGCGACGTCGCGAAGTCGTTCGGGGACATCGAGGCCCTCCGCGGCGTGTCCCTGGAGGTCCCGTGGGGCGTCACGTTCGGCCTCCTCGGGCCCAACGGCGCCGGGAAGACGACGCTCCTCCGAGTCTGGCTCGGGCTCGCGAAGCCGACGTCCGGCACCGCCTCCGTGCTCGACCACGAGATTCCGCCGCGAGCGGTCCTCCCCAGGATCGGCTACATGCCGCAGGACCTGGCGGTGTACCTGGACCTCACGGTGGGGGAGAACCTCGCCCTGTTCGGCCGCCTCGTCGGCATGGAGGAGGAGGAGATCGACCGGCGGACGGACGAGGTCCTGCGGATCGTGGACATCGCGGAGCGGCGGGACAGCCTCGTGTCGACGCTCTCTGGCGGGATGCGGCGTCGCGCGTCCCTCGCCGCGGCGCTCCTGCACGACCCCGACCTCCTGCTCCTCGACGAGCCCACGGTCGGCGTCGACCCGGAGCTGCGGGCGGCGTTCTGGGTGTACTTCCGCGACCTCACGAAGCGCGGGAAGAGCGTCCTGATCACGACGCACTACATGGAGGAGGCGTCGAACTGCGACCTGGCGGCGCTGATGCACCGCGGGCGGCTCCTTGCGTGCGCCACGCCGGCGGCGATCAAGGAGCGGACCGGGGCGCGGAACCTCGACGACGCGTTCCTCGCCCTCGTGCGGGAGGCGAACGCGACATGAGGGCGGGCCTCCGGCGCACGCTCGCGGTCACCCGGAAGACGTTGTCCCAGTTCCGGCACGACCGCCGCACGCTCGGGTTCATCGTCGCGATGCCCCTCCTCATGGTCGTCGTCTTCGGGTACACGTTCGGCGGCGAGGTGCACAATGTCCGGACCCTCGTCGTGAACAGTGACGCCGGGCCGATGGCGAGCCGCCTGCTGGAGAACATCACCGGGGACACGCTGGCACTCGAGTCTTCGAATGCTTCGCCGCGAAATTGCCTTGCCCCAGGGATCGGCATCTTTGAGGCCAACGTTTGCGCTGCCAGAGAGGAGGTCTTTGCGGGGCGCGCCTGGGCCGTGCTCGCGTTCCCGGAGAACTTTAGCGCGAACCTCCCGCCAGGGAACGCCACGATCACGGTCGTCCTCGACGGGTCGTCGCCGCCAATCCGGGCCGCGGTCCTCGGGACGTTACGCGGGGCGCTGGAGAAGACGTTCGCCGGGGCCGGAGCGCCGTTCGCGCTGGAGCTGGACTACGTCTACGGCTCCGAGGACACGCGGTTCATCGATTCATTCGCCCCGGGGGTCGTCGCGCTCGCGGTGCTCATGGTGACCACGATCTTCTCCGTGATCATGGTCGTGCGGGAGAAATCCGGAGGAATCCTCGAGCGACTGTTTGCGACACCCCTACGCTCGACCGAGCTCGTGGTCGGCCTTGCCCTCGCGTTGGCGGTGATCGCGTTTGCGCAGAGCATCGTCGTGATGGGCGCGGCGCTCCTCCTTTTCCAGGTGAAGGTGGTCGGGAGCATCCCGCTCGCGTTCGGGATCCTGCTCCTGTTCGGGATTGGGAACCAGGGCCTCGGCATCATGCTGAGCTCCGCCGCCAAGAACGAGCTGCAGGCGATCCAGTTCGTCCCGCTGATCCTGTTCCCGTCCCTCCTCCTGACGGGCGTGTTCTTCCCGCTCGAAGCGATCCCGTCCTCGTTCCGCCCGTTCTCCTACGTCGTGCCCCTGACGTACGCGTCCGACGCGCTCCACAGCATCATGCTCCGCGGGTGGGGGGTCGTGGAGGTCGGTGTGGACATCGTCGCGCTCCTGGTGTATGACGCGTTGACACTGCTGGGCGCGGCATTCTTCGTCCGCCGCCAAGCGTGACGGGGCGCCGTGCTCCCGCCGCCCGCTACGTCATCAGTACGGAATCCGTACGCGGAGCCCTTTGACCCGTCGGAAGTCCTTCGCGTTTTTCGTGACCAGATCGGCCCTGTAGCGGAGGGCGGTTGCAGCGATGATGGCGTCCGGCACCGCCAAACCATGGGTCCGCACGATATCCCCCGCTCGGAGAGCGATTGGATTCGAGACCTCGATTTTCGTCCATTGCTGGAGGAATCGGAGGAGCGCAGAGCGAACCCTCGAGTCCGCATTCGCTCTTCCTGCGATTAATTCGGCCTCGCACAGCGATGAGAACGCGATGTCATCAGCGCCTCGGAGCCCGCGGAAAAACGCGACCGCAGGGGGATGACCACGCAGGTGGTCCACGAATACGTTCGTGTCGATGAGGCGCACGCAATCACCGGACCCGCTTCTGACGAATGGCCCATTTGCGCCTCGATGAACGCTCGTATCGCACGCCGCCTTCCCTCGTCCTCGTCCAGATCCCGGCAGCGGCGGCAATCACGTCCTCGTCGGCCTTGTGTAGTTCCACGCGCTCGCCGTCGATGGCGAAAATGACCTGATCCCCCTCCTTCAGGCGCTTTAGGTCTCGGACGTCCCTGGGGACCGTCACCTGGAAGTTCCTGGTCAGCTTGCTTACGCCCATGGCCGGATCATACGTGAGGGAGCTACTTAAACCTACTATGTACAATTACTAGGTTGCAGACCGGTCTGCCACGGGGCAGATGTAGAATCGACTGGCATTGACAGATCAGACAGGATAGAAAACCACGGTAATCGTGGCGGCGGTGAACTGATCTCCGCGCCGAAGAAGGGCGCTCAGTCACAATGTCAGATTGACCCTGCACCGTCACTCCAGAACTGAAACTCGGAACATATCGAGGCAGCTCGGGTCACAATCACAGGTCGCGAGCCGGGCGTGATCAGGTGGACGAATCGAAGATCTTCCTCGCTTTTTCCGAGATTCCGGTCATCTCGTTCGCAGTCCTCTGAATCCGCCCAAGGACGTGCTCCTTCACGTGCTCGTCGTCGTACTTCATCACGTCGATGACCGTGGGCACGCGGATCGCGTCGCCGATGACCGCCACCGTGCGCACGGGGATCGTCCCGACGATCTTCTCCCACATCGAGACGTCCTGGACGCCGACGAGCGCGCTCTGGATGTCCGTCTGCTCTTTCAGGGAGAGGATGAGGCGGTTCGCGAGCTGGCTCCGGATCTCGGAGTCGATCCGCGTCGGCCGCTGGTCCACGAGCGCGAGGATCAGCTTGAACTTCCGCGTCTCCCGCGCGAGCTGCGCGAACTTCGTGAACCTTGCGACCTCCGGGTCCAGGAACTTGTGCGCCTCCTCCAGGAAGACGATCAGGCGTCGGTCCTCGGACTTCTCCGTGTACTGGTCGTACAGCCGGTGCGCCAGCACGTTCGCGACGAACAGGTACGTGGACGTCTCGCCGCCGAACTCGCCGAAGTCGAGGACGACGGACTTCCCCTGCCGGATGAGGCCCATCATCTGGGGGAACGCGTCCTTCCCCTCGCGCAGGAACGGGAGCCGCGTGATCCGGTGCACCCGCCGCTTGAGCGCGTTCAGGGACATCTCGTGGACGAGCGTCTCCCCGAGCTGCTCCACGGTCGCCTGCTGGATCGCGGTGATCAGGTCCCGGTCGCCCTTGTGTTGGTGTACCGCGTAGATCGTGTCGACCATCGAGGGGCTCAAGTCCTGGAGCGCGACGATTAGGTCCTCCGGCTCGATCTCCCGCGGGTCGAGGATGAACGGGTGGGCCTCCCGGTTCTTCGGGTCGAGGGAGAAGATCTCGACCTTCTCCGGGAAGTAGTACTTCAGCCCCTTCGTGTCGTCCGCGCGGGAGTACACGCCGTACTCGCCGACCATGTCGAAGACGAGGACGGAGCCGACGTCCTTCGCGAGGATCGCGAGGCACACGAGCTTGTTCAGGATCGACTTGCCCGCGCCCGTGCGCCCGTAGATCGCGAACGGCTTCTCGACGAGCGTCGCGAAGTCCACGTGCACGAAGTACGGCTCGATCCCGCGGATCGTGCCGAGCGGCACGCTCGTGTCCGTGACCTCGTAGATCACGTCCACGTCCTGCTTGGCGGCGTGTCGCGCCTCGGCGAAGTACGGCGGGATTGTCTGCGGCTCGGAGAGGTCACCACTCTCCTTTGCAATCAATTGGATCGGTTTGAGGATTGCCTTGCTGTAGAAGATCGGGCCGCCGTACCCTTCGTGCGTGCCGCCACCCGGAATGATCGCGTCTCGGAATTCGGCGCCCGCCAGGCGCTCGGCGATGTCCATCTCCTGGTTGACGATGTCGTCCACCATGCAGTAGAAGTCGTACTGCTTCCCCTCCACGATGACGGGATAGCCGATCCGCAGGGCCTCCGGGTCTTCGAGTTGGAGCTTGACCTGCAGCCCCTCTTTGACGGAGCCCGCGATCACCTCGCCGATTTTCACTTCAGATCCCTCGCGACGCGGTCCAGGTACTCGTGGAACGCCCCGTGGCGGCGTCCCTCCATCTGCGTGAGCCCTGCCGCGACCTCTCCCACGGTCATCCCGAGGCGCGCGCACTCCTTGAGGATTTCGTCCTCGAGGAACTCCCGGTGTTGCCGGATGAGCACCGCCAACCGGTGCGCCTCGATGAGCGCGAACGGGTACCCGAGGCTCAGTCCGCTCTTCGAGTGCGCCGCCAATTGCGAGAACACGAAGTCCGGGTCGTCGCGGAACGTGCCCACGTCCGCACGGAACCACTTCGGCGCCTGGGGGTGGAGCCGCGCGAAGTACACGTCCCCGTACAGGATGTCCCGCTTCTGCTCCTCGAACGCTTTCGGCGCTCGCACGTACCCCATCCCGTTCACCGCCGCCAAATACTGCTCGTCCGGGAGCGAACGGCCGAACGCGTGGAGCATGGAGTCCTTGGACACGCCGACGAGGACGTTCCCGTTCGTCTCACACGCCGCGACGACGTCCTCGAGGTGGTCGAGCTCCTTCGGTATGGACATCAAGCTCCCGTCGAGCGCGACGACGACGCCCTTGTGCTCCTGCGCGACCTTCAGCGCGAGCTCGCCCTCAAGGTGCTTCCGGAACTCGTTCACCATCTCCTTGTGCTGCTCGTCCCGGTGGCTCGTCGCCTCGAACAGCTTTCGGTGCAGCTCGCTCTGCCGCTGCACGACCTCCTCCCACACGGAGACCACGATCGCGCGGTCCACGACGACCGGGGGCCGCGGGTGGAAGCCGTCCTCGCCGAGCGCGTACGGGATCGCCGCCGCGCGCGCGACCGCGAGCCACATGCTCCCGAGGTTGTACAGGAACGTGTACGAGCCGTCCACGGCCACGAGGTCCACGGGCGTCTCCGCCGCCCTGATGGGCCGGATGTCGAGCGCCTCCGGCTCCGTCTTCGCGTCCCGGAACCGGACCATCAGGTTCACCGCGTCCCGCATCTCGTCCCGGACGCTCACGCGACCACCTCGGCCCTCGAGACGCCGTCCGGCGTCATGTCCACGCGGATCCGCGACGGGAACCGGTCCGCGACCTCCGTGAGGTGCGTGATCAGGATCACCTTGTCGAAGAACTTCCCCATGTCGAACAGCTTCTCGACGAACAGGTCGCGAGAGACTTCCGTGTCGAGGGAGCCGAGGTCCGCCTCGTCGAGGAACAGCGTCTTCATCCGCCCGTACGTGCGGCCGACCTGCGGCATCGACGCGAGCTCCCGCGCGATGGCGAACCGCAAGGCGGCATTGATCTGCGTCTTCTCCCCGCCGGAGAACTCGCCGACGTCGTGCCACTGCCCGTCGACGCCGAGGACGAGGATCCGGATCCCGTGGCCCTTCGCCTCCTCGTACGTCTCGAGCTTGATCTGCGAGAACCGCCCGTCCGTAAGATCCCCGAGGTTCTCCGAGGCCTGGATTTCGAGCGCGGGCAGGAGCTGGTTGATTGCGTACATCACGACGCCTTTCTTGTGGAACACCTCGTTCCTCAGGATGGAGAAAACCTCCCGATCTGCGAGGAGGTCCACGAGGGCCCTGGCGGCGGTGTCGATCTTGGCGGCTTCGGCTTCCGCGTCCTCGATCTGCGCCGCCACGCCCTTCAACTCTCCCTCCTTCGTGTACAGGGAGCGGCGCAAGTCGTCGGCCTCGCGCTTGGCTGCGTCGAACGCGCCCTTGGCGGCGACGTACGCCTCCTCGTCCCGCTGAAGGGCCTCGAGCGTCTTCATGAGGGCCTCGAGGTCGTCGCGGATCCGACTGTGCTCTTCCTGGAGGAGCTGCATCTGTCCCGTCGGGTCCCCGATCGCCTCGATCTCCCGCCGAAGTCTATCGAGCTCCTTCCGCTTCGCCTCCATCGCCGGCACCGTCTCCCGCAGGTCCGCGAGGCGCCCCTGCGCCTCGTCCGAGTAGCCGAGTTCCCGAAGCTTCCGGTCCAAGACCTCGAACTCCGCCTTCAGCTCGCGCCGCCGGTGCTCCTGCGCCTCGTCCTCCTCCTTGATTTGCCGCTTCACCTCTTCGATCCGCTCCCCGATCTCCGAGAGGACGAACGAGTCCCGGTTGATCCGCGACGTGCGCGACTGGACGCCCGCCAGGTCCGACTTGGCCGCCTCCCGCTCCTGGCGGAGCGTCGCGATCAGGTCCGCGCGCTCCCGGAGCCACTCCAGCTCCCTCTCGATCCGCGACACCCGTTCCTCGAGCGCACCCTCGGACCGGAGGAGGGAGAAGGCCTCCTCGCCGGAGACGTCCGTCGTCAGCCTCGCGACCCGCTGCTCCTGCTCGAACAGGGAGTGCTTCAGCTGCTCGAGGCGCCGCTCGTGCTCCCGCTCGAGCTTCACCCACTGCTCCTTCTTCCCGTCGAGCTGCTGCTGCAGGAACGCAGACCGCTGCTGGAGGTCGCGGAGTCGGTCCGCCTCCTCGCGAAGCTCCTCGAATCCCGCGGTCTCCGCCGCCAACGCGGCGATGCCCTGGCGGAGCTCCTTCGCCTGCACCGCCTTCCCCTCGAGCGTAGCCAGCCTCGCGGTAAGATCGCCGAACCGTGCCATCCTCTCCTTGGCGGCGCGACTCGCGCCCGTGAACTCGTCGTGCTTCGCCTCGAGGCCCGTGAGGGCCTGCCGCATCTCTTGTAACCCGGCGGCGAGCTCCTCGTCCCGCGCCCGCTCGTTGGCAACGGCCGTTTCCAACGCCGCCATCCGCTCGCGGAGCGCCGGCAACCGGTCGAGGCGTTCCCTCCGTGTCGTGATCTCCGTCTCCTTCGTCCTCGTCTCCAACTCGACGACCGCCAGGCGGTCCGCCGCCAACCGCGCGGCCTTCTCGAACGTCTCGAGCCGGAAGAGTTTCTGGAACACCGCCAAGCGGTCGGATCCGCTCGCGGCGCCCAAGCCTTTCATCTCCTCCTGCCGCACGAACGTGCTGTTCCGGAACCCGTCGTAGTCGAGGCCGACGACGTCGAGGATCGCGTGCTCCTTCTCCGGGATCGTGCCCGGGACGATCCGCCCGTCCTCGAACACCTCGAGGAACGTCTTCCCGTTCGTCTGGAACCCGCGGCGGACCTCGTATGTTTTCCCGCGCTGGCGGAACGTGACGCGCACGTGGCCGCCGGGCTTGCACAGGTCCTCGATTTTCGCGTTCGCGGGCGGGTCCGTCCGCGTCGTCCGCTTGTAGAGCGCGTACGTGATTGCGTCGAGGATGCTCGTCTTCCCGGAGCCGGTCTTGCCCGTGATGACCGTGAACTGGCCGGGGAAGCGGATCGGCGCCGTCCGCTCCAGGTACCGCATGAAGCCGCGCATCTCGACCTCCTCAATCACGAAGCCCTCGGTCTCCCCGGGGGCGGGGATCGCGGCCGCCACGGGAATCGCGTCCTCCGCACGGATCCGCTCCGCGGTCCTCACGCGACGGCCTCCTTCAGAAGCTGCTCGCCGTGGGCCTCGATCGCCGCCTTCCGCGGGTGCTCCTTGTAGTGGGCGTCCACGTATCCCCGGAGGAGCCGCACGGGGTCCATCGTGAACTCCTCGACGACGCGGAAGTCCTTCCGCTGGACGAGCCACTTCACCTCGTAGTGGAACGCGCCCTGAAGCGCCTCGTCGATCCGCCGCTGCTCGACCTTCGGGCGGAGGGCCTCCGGTAGCATGACATCGAGGCGCACGAGCTTGTCCTTCGGATCCCCGGGGAGCGCCGCCAGGATCTTGGCTGTGGGATCCTCCTCGACGCCGATCGTCACCATCACGCGAACCATCTCCCGCGCGGGGAGTTCCACGAACTCCCAAGACGCGTTCGCGGCGTCGAGCGCGAGGAACCCTTTCGCTTCGTCCCGCTCGCCCCAGTCGATCCGCTCCGGGGCGCCCGTGTACACGATCCTGTCATGCAGCGTCTGGTGGCGGTGGATGTGGCCGAACACCGCCAAATCCATGGACGGCGGGAACATGTCCCGCGTGAACGTGAATTCGTCCGGTACGACCTCGTACCCGGACTCCGTCGGCTGGGCCCCGTCGATCCAGAAATGGCCGTACACGATGCGGCGGTCCACGTCGAGCCCGGCGGTCTTCTCCGCGATCCACTCCCGCCACAGCGCGCGGGACATCTCGTACGCCTGTTCGCGGGACACCTCCTCGTCGAGCTTCTCCCGCATCCGCTTCACGATTTCCTCCGGATGCATGTAGGGGAGGAGGACGAACCCGACGCGCGTGCCTCCGAACTCACGGACCTCCGTCGTCGGTTCGCGGAACACCTTGACGTGCCGGTACCCGCGGTAGTCGTCGAGGCTCGTGCCTCGGGCGAATGCGCGCGGCTGGTCGTGGTTTCCCGCCAGGAGCCAGACCTCGATCCCCGCGGCGCCGAGGGGCTCGATCACATCCCGGCGGACCATCTCGCGGAACACGGGTGCCACGTGGGTGCGGTCGAACAGGTCGCCGAGGACGCAGAACAGCTTCGCCCTGTGGTCGATCGCCCAGTTGGCGGCGGTGACGAAGTTCCGGTGCAGGTCGAGGGCGCGCGCGCTGACGCCGGTCTCAGGGTCCATGAGGAACCCGAACGAGATGCCCTCGTGGACGTCCCCCACGCACACGACGTCGGCCATCGACCCGTCATCCCTCCATCCCGGGTAAGCTTTCCCCATATCGGGGACCATCCCGCCATCCATGGGAACGGACCGACCTTAAACTGTTCGCCCGGTGAGGTGAAACTTTCGCGTAGACGTAACGAGGGACGGACATCTCTTTTTGAAGGCGCGTGTCGATTGGCCGTCATGTCCGGCAACGGCCCGTTCCTGTGGCTCGACGCAAGCGGCCCACCCGCAGGGTTTCGGTCCCTCCCGCCCGGCGGCATGTGCCTGAGCGCGTTCCTGTTCGTGGAGCGGGACGACAAGATCCTGCTCGGGAAGTATGCGGACGACCCCCGTTGGGAAACCCTCACGGGCCTCGACGAGAACCGGTGGCGGACGCACGGTCAGGGGCTTACAATCCCCGCGACGCACATGAAGTTCGGAGAGGATCCGCGAGAGGCCGCCAAGCGCGTGGGCGAGGAGGTCCTCCTCCTTGAGCGGATCACGTACGGCGAGCCGCGGGTCGAGGTCGACCTCTACGAACCGAAGCGCTTCCCCGGCAGGCTCCATTACGACGTCTGGTTTCTCATCGACGCGGTGGGGGAGGGGATCGAAATCGAGGTGCCGCCGTGGTACGCAGAGCTCGGGTGGCACGACCCGCGGACCGTACCGTCCGGTGCCTACGCGCGGAGCCACGAGGACGTGGTCGCCCGCTGGCTCGTTCGGCGGTAGCTTCACCCTCCCCGGCGAATAGCTTAAGACCGCTGCATCGCTATTGCGCCCTCAGAGGGGAGTAGCCATGGTCCAGAAACCCGGAAGCATCGTGCACGTGGAAATTGCGTCGAACGACCTGCCGAGGACGAAGCAGTTCTTCAACACCGTCTTCGGTTGGAAGATGCAGGAGATGCCGGAGATGAACTATACAACGTTCCAGGCCCCCGGCGCCCCGCATGGGGGGTTCACGCCACCCCAGGGCGGAATGCCAGCGGGGACCCTGAATCACATCCTGTCGAACGACATCGTGGCGACGGCGCGGAAGATCGAGCAGAACGGGGGCGCGATCCTCGTCCCGAAGACGGAGATTCCGAAGATCGGGTGGTTTGCGGTCTTCCGGGAGCCAGGCGGGGCCGTGCTCGCGCTGTACGAGGATATGCCCAAGCCTCGCGCGAGCCGCCAGCGGCCTGCGAAGAAGGCTCGTCGTTCGACCGGGCGCCGGAAGTAGTCGCCGATTGACGAGCCCGGTGTCGGACGCTTTCGTTCCACCCCCCGCGACCCTCGGAAGCTTCAAGAGCCCTTCTCGCCTCCCCCCCGCATGGCTTCCCAACCGATGCCGCCAACCACGCAGCAGCAGTCGTGGCAGCCGGCGCCCCCCGCGCCGTCCGGGCCCGCCGCCGTGCCAGCGCCGAAGAAGAAGACAGGAATGATCGTCGCCGTTGTGGCGGTCGTCGTGATCATCGTCGTTGTCGTGGCCTTCTTGGCCCTGCGAGGAGGGTCGGTGACGAGGAGCATGACCGTGAGCCAGTTCAACACGGAGATGCAGGCGAACTTCGCGAACGTCAACAACGGCGACACGATCATAGTCACCGGGCAGATCACGGATATGATAGACAATCCCATCGGCCCGGGCTCGATCGTCAGCCTCGATGGGACGGTGATGACGATATTCGTGGACCTTCCCACCACTTGCGCCGTCGGGGATAGCTTCACGATGACCCTCACCGTGACCGTGATCACCTACCAGGGACAGACGGGCAAGTGGTTCGTGGAGCTGGGATCGGTTCCGGACCCCATCAACATCGCGGTACCCGCCTCCGCGATCTCTTGCACCTAGCACACGACCACTAAGCGCCAGACACCCTTTTCTCGCTCAGGGGAAGTCCCGCGTCCGAGTACGCGATGCTCGCGAAGAATGTGTGGATGGACGCTTCGCGTGAAAGTGAGGGGAGCGTGGAACCCTGCACCACGGCCCCCCAATCGTACAGGAGTTCGTAAAGCAAATTCGCGCGATGGACTCCCGTTCCCTCCCGCTCGACGAGGAAGCCCTCGACCCAGCGGTACGACGTCCCGGTGTACGCCTTCAGCATGGACAGGACGACGAGGAACCCGGATGGCGCTGTGGCAGCCGAGCCCGGAGTCGCAGCAGCAGGGGCAGCAGCAGCAGCGGCAGGAGCGGAAGTAGCACGTCAAACTTAACCGGGCCCTCCGATTCCCCGCCGTGCCTGAGGTCCGAACGCTCGGGACTGGGACCGAGAGGCCCCGGACGCTCGTCGTCGGGTGCGGCGGCGCGGGATGCAACACGCTCCGCGCGCTCCCCGAGTCGGAGGGGCTCGACCGCCTCGCGCTGAACGACCTGCCCCACCTCTCGATGGCGGGGGTCAAGCGCCGTCTGTTCGTCCAGAAGGCGGGCCTCCGGGAAATTGCGGCGCTCGACCTCCGGACGGTCCGGTCGCTCGCGACGACCGCGGAGCAGTCCGTGGCGATGGAGCTGGGCGACGCGGACGTCGTCGTGCCGCTCGCCGGCCTCGGCGGGGATTTCGGGTCCTGGGCCGTTAGCCTCGTCGCCCGCGTGGCGGCGCTCAAGGGAGCGGCCGTGCTCGCCGTCGCGAACACGCCATTCTCCGCGGAGGGAACGGGTCGCCGCCAGGTCGGGATGGAGGCCCTCACGTTCCTCCGCAGGCACGCGCACGGCGTCGTGGTGATGGCGAACGATGCGTTGCTCCGGATCGCCCCGCACCTTCCGTTCCTCCAGGCCTTCGACGTGATGTCCCGCCTCGCGGTCCAGCCGATTGCGGACTTGCTCCGGGTCCTCACGACGGACGATCTCCTTCGGTTCGCGTCCGTGCTCCGCCGCGCCGAGGACTGGCGGATCGGGATTGGCGAGGGCACCGGCGACCATCCGGGACTGGCGGCGGCTGACGCCGCATTCCGTTCCCCGTGGATCATTCGGCGGCCCGAGGACGCGCGGGAGGTCATCGTGTTGATCGCGCAACCGGAGGCGGACGAGCACGCGCTGCGGGAGATCCTTCGCGACGTGGACCTGCGGACGCCGCGCGCCTCCGTGATGTGGGGGGCGTTCACCGAACCTACGGTGACGGGGGTTCGCGTGACGGTCCTCCTGGGATGCTAGACCGTCGCGGGCGCCTCCGGCCGCGGAGCAGGGGGACGAGGACGATGGGGGCGACGACGGTCGCCAAGAACACGGCGGCGAAGCTGCCCTCCGCCAAGACCGAGGGGAGGAGCGCGTACACCGCGACGAGTTCGTGGGGGCGGTCGCAGACGAGGGCGCGCTCCCGGCTCCCCCCGTCCGACCATCCCGTGAACCCGTACACGGTCGGCTCCCTCCCATCCCGGGGCGGCGCTTCAAAGTTGTGCGTCGTCCCGGCGTCGCACCAGAGTTCGACCGGGGTCTCCTGCGTCCGTCCGTCGAGGACCACGGGGATGCCCGGTGGATTTGTCTCCACCCGAACTCGATGCTGCGCAGAATAGACCGCGCGATGTTCCGCGGGGCTCCCGCACGACGTCCAGCCGCCGCCCATTGCCCACCATGCAAAGAGGAATCGCGTCGTCGAATTCCCCTGTTGCGGAGCCGCGGAGACCTCGTAAGGCGAGTCCGCGTCGCACCAGACCGTGGCCGGGGTCACCTGCGCCGCCCCGTCGAGGAGGAGAACGAGACCCGGCGGGTCCGTGACGAGCTGCACGGCGTACTGGAGGCTGAAGTTGGCGAAGAGTGCCACGGGCGCGTCGCAGGAGACGACGTGCGCGGCGGGTCCGCCGTCCGACCAGCCCAAGAACACGTAGCGCGTGGTCCCGCTGTCCTGCGGCGACGGCACGTCGAGGGAACGCGAGGTCCCCGGGGTGCACCAATCCGAGTGGGCCCAACCCGTGGACGGGTCTGAATACGCGACCCCGTCCACGAGGATTCGGGGCCCCGGTGGGAAAGTGACCACGGAGAACGAGAATGCCTCGAGGACGTAGGAGGCAGCGTACGTCGCCGCCGCCGTGCACACGATCGTGCGGTTCTGGGGGGCGCCGTCCGACCATTCGACGAACACATGGCGTCGGCCCGGCGAGGTCTGGGGAGAGGGTGCGCTCAAGGAGTGGGAGGTGTTCACGGGGCAGAAGAACCCTGTAGGGGCCGTCGCCCAGACTCCGTCGACTTCCAGCTGGAGGCCCGGCGGATCCGTCTCCAAGAGGATTGGGACGGAGCGCATGTCGACTTTCGACACAAAGGCATCTCCGCCGCCCGCGATCGTCGTGTCGTACGAGCCGGGCGTGACGGGGAACCCGAGGGACCACGTCTGACCCGCGACGAGGGCCTCGCCCGAGGGCGTGAAGGCGAGTCCGTGGACGAGATCCCCCGACTCCCCGCCCAAGAAGGTGGAGTCGAGGAATGTAGCCCGGCCCCCCTCCATCTGGAGGACGAACCCCTCCTGGCCCCCGGCCATGGTCGGGTCGAGCGCATCGGGCGACACCGGGAAGTCGTAGGAAAAAGCGGCTCCTGCGATGTACAGGGCGCCGGAGGGGTGCGAAGCCATTGCGAGAGGATGGTCAGAGCTCGAACCACCCAGATAGGTCCCGAATAGGAGGTCGCTGCCGTCGGGGCTGAATTTCGCCACGAACGCGTCCCACGTGTCCGGATGGGACGTCCGAATCGCCTCCGGCGTGACGGGGAAGTCGTCTGAGGCGGTCTGGCCGGCCACGTAGGCATTCCCCTGGGCATCGACCGCGATGGATTCCACCCAATCGGGATCGCGGCCTCCCAGGTATGTGCCGTATGCGATGCCGCCCCCGGTGGGTTCGACCTTGACCAGGAACGCGTCCCAGCTGTCCGGTGTCCGGTCGTATGCCCCAGGCGTCGTGGGGAGGTCGCTGGAGATCGCGAGCCCTCCGACGTAGACGGCGCCGGTCGTGTCCACCGCCGAGGCGTACCCGATCTCGGTCCCCGTTCCGCCGATCATCGTGGAGTACACGAGCGTCGACCCGTCTGCGCTCAGCTTCGTGGCGAACGCGTCCTCGCCCGAGGGGATCGTGTCGAACGCGCCCGGCGTGGTGGGGAAGTTCGGGGACGACGTGTACCCGGAGACGATGGCGGTGCCCCCTCCGCTAGTTCCGATCCCGTATCCCCGGTCGTAGCCCGAGCCCCCGAGGTACGTCGAGTACACGAGCGCGCCCGTCGCGTTGAACTTCGCCACAAAGGCGTCGACGCCCCCGTTCGCGGTCCCGTCAAACGCCCCCGGGGTCGCGGGGAAGTCCGTCGAGTCCGTATGACCGGAGACGTAGACGTTGCCCTGGTCGTCCATGGCCATCCCCAGCGCCTCGTCGTCGAGGCCACCGCCGAGGTACGTCAGGTACAGAATGTTCTGTAGCGCCGGGTCGAATTTCGCCACGAAAACGTCTTGGCCGTCGTTCCACGTCGAATCGTAGGCGCCCAGGGTTGCGGGCAGGTCCGCGGACGACGTCGTCCCCGCCACGGAGATGTTCCCCTGGGCGTCCACGCCCACGCCGAGGGCGCCGTCGCCGGCGGAGCCGCCCAAGTACGTCGACAGGAGGAGCGCGCTGTGCGGGGTCGGAGGGACTGGGGGCCCTGCACGCGCTGATGGCGGGAGACTCGCCCGTGGCACGTTGGTCGTCCCTCCCGTCGAGGGGGGATCGATGGCGACCGGGGCGATCCCCAGCACCGCGAGCACGAGTGCGGCGCCTAGCACCTTGTACGCCCGTCTCTCCATGATCCCGACGCGTCAGGATTAGATGGCCCCCTAAGAGGTTTTTCCTGGTCAGCTGCCTCGTTCAACCACCGAGCGAACGGTTCGAATCGCCCGGCGACTTCTTGCCCGCGCCCGCCTCAGGCGGGCGTTTTCAATCTTTGTGACCTCGTCAGCCGTCCTCGGAGACAGGGGCTTCGGCGTCATCTATCTTGCCGCACCGGCCATCAGAAACCTCTCCCGGCCCCCTTCCCGAACCTCGAGGTGGATGTTTCGGTTGGCCCGGTTCATGGGACGGCAATCCCGCGCACGAGGCCGGGCATCCCTGCGTGGAGCGCCGCGAACCCCTCGTTGATCCCTTCAAGGGGGAACCGATGAGTGACCATTGCCCTCAGGTCGAAGCCCCCCTTCGCTGCCATCGCGAGGACCCGCGGGAAGTCCGAGAGCGGGCACCCGAGGGAGCCGCGGATCTCGAGTTCGCGGAACATGATGCGGCCCGCGGGGAGCGGCACGTCCGCGTCCGCGTAGCCGACGACGACGACGCGCCCGCCCGCGCGCACGCCCTCGACCGCCGCACGGATCGTCGCGGGATTCCCGATGACCTCGAAGGCCACGTCCGGGCCCCCGCCCGTGATCTTTCGCAGTGACTTCACCACCTCGCCCCGACCGTCCACGACCTCGTCCGCGCCGAGCCGCTTGGCGGTTTCGAGCTTCTCCGCCGCGACGTCCACCGCCACGATGCGTCCGCCCACCGCCTTCACGACCTGGAGCACGGACAGCCCCACGCCGCCGCAGCCCAAGACGGCGACCCACTCGCCCGGGGCGACGTGGCCGCGGTTCACGACCGCGTGGTACGCCGTGGACCCGGCGTCGGAGACCACGGACGACTCCTCGAGGGGAAGGTTCGACGGCAGCGGGAACGCACAGGTGGCGGGGACGACGACGTACTCCGCGAATCCGCCGTCGCGGTGATTCCCGAGCATCTGCATCCTCGCGCAGATGTTCCCGCGGCCGCGGCGGCAAAGCTCGCACGCGCCGCACGGGATTACGGGAGGGAGGAGGACCCGCGCGCCGATCGCGACGCCCTCGACGCCGCCACCGACCGCCTCGACGGTCCCGCTGACCTCGTGGCCCAGCACGAGCGGGGGTGTCTTGGCGGTGGGGACTCCGTGCAGATAGTGCAGGTCCGTGCGGCACAGGCCGCACGCGGCGACCTTCACGAGGATCTCGCCCGCGCCGGGGACCGGGTCAGGCCATTCCTCGATCCGGAGGTCCGTCGCCCCGGGGTGCAGGACCGCCGCGCGCGTCAGTGTCCCCTCCACTTCGGCGTCCGCTTCTCCAGGAAGGATCGGAGGCCCTCCGTCGCGTCCTCCGTCGTCATGAGCCGGTTCCGGTACGCGTCCTCAATCGCGTCGAGCGCGTCGAGCCCCCCCGCGTCGCCCATCCGCAGGGCGTCGCGTGCCGCGCGGAGGGAGGACGGACTCAGCGCCGCCAACTTCTCGCAGACCCCGCGCACCTTGGCGTCGAGTTCACCGGCGGGCACCACGCCCGTGACGAACCCGCGGGCGAACGCGTCCTGTGCGGTGATCGTCTCCCCGAGGAGCACGAGCTCCGCGGCGCGGGCGCGGCCGAACCACCGGGGATACGCGGCCGCGGCGAAGGGGGGATACACGCCGAGCTTGATCTCCGGCTGTCCGAACGTGGCGGTGTCCGCCGCATAGGCCAGGTCCGCCGCCATCGCGAGCTCCATGCCGCCGCCCAGGCAGGGGCCGTGGACCTGGGCCACGACGGGCGTGGGGCACTGGAGCACCGCCGTCGCCATGCCCCGGAACGCCGCCAGCATCGCCCCGATCGTCTCCGGGAGGTGTTCCCGGACGTCGACGCCCGCGGAGAACCCTTTCCCCTCGCCGCGGATCGTGACGACTCGTGCGTCGCGGATGCCGCCCAACGCGTCCCGCAGTTCGCCCATCATCGCGATCGTGAGGACGTTCAGCGGCGGCCGGTCCAGGATCACATGGAGGACGGGACCGTCGCGTTCCGCACGCACCGTACTCATCGCGCCTCGCCGAGCTTCCGGAGGCGGACGAAGCCTAAAAGGGCAGCGCCGATCGCCCCCGCGTACACGGTGTCGGGCGAGGCGTTCACCGTCCTCCCGAGGCGCCGCTCCAGCGCGGTCAGCATCCCTCGGTTGAGGACCACGCCTCCCGTGACCGTGACCTCCCCGTCCACGCCGACCTGCCGGAGGAGGGCGAGCGCCCGGTCCGCGATGGACAGGTGCGCCCCCATCAGGATGTCCTCCGTCGCCTTCCCGGACGTGACGAGGCTGATCACTTCGGACTCCGCGAGCACGGCGCAGATGCTCGAGATCGCCTGGGGGTCCGCGGAGTGCAAGGACATGGGCCCGAGATCATCGAGGGGCACCTCCAGCGCCCGCGCGACGCGCTCCAGGAACCGGCCCGCCCCGGCGGCGCACCGGTCGTTCATCCGGAAGCGCATCACCCGGCCTGCGTCGTCCACGCGGATCGCGCGCGTGCTCTGCGCGCCGATGTCGAGGAGGCAGCGCGTGCCCGGGAAGAGGTACGAGGCCCCGCGGGCGTGGCACGTGACTTCCGTGATCTGGATGTCCCGTTCCGGGAGCTGGTACCGCCCGTACCCCGTGGCCGCGACGTACGCGATGTCCTCTCGCCGCAGGCCCGCCTTCTCGAGCACCGCCGCGAGCGCCCGCGATCCTGCGGCGTCGAGCCTGGCGCCGGACCTCTCGGAGACTTTCACCAGGATCCGGCCTGCGTCGTCCATGAGGACGGCCTTCGTCGTCCCGGCGCCGATGTCCACCCCGGCGGTGATCATGCCGCACCCCCGGCGGCGATGCGGTGGACCGCCCCGCCTTCGACGCGTTCCAGCGCGATCAGGGCGGCGCCGAGCGCGCCCATCCACTGCGACAGGGGGCTCACGTGGACGGAGACGCCGAGCCTCTCCTCGAGCGCCTGGACCATGCCGACGTTCCGGGACACGCCGCCCGTGAAGGTGACCGCCGGGTTCGTGCCCACGCGGCGCACGAGCCCCGCCGTCCGCGACCCGATCGCGAGGTGCACGCCCCGCAGGATGTCCTCGACCTTCTCTCCCCGCGCGAGGTGCGCGATGATCTCGGATTCCACGAAGACCGTGCACACGTTCGTGATCCGGATCGGCTTCTGGGCGTTCATGGAGGCAGGCCCGATCTCGTCGAGCGTCATCCCGATCACGTTCGCGCACGCGTCGAGGAAGCGGCCCGTGCCCGCGGCGCACTTGTCGTTCATGCTGAAGTCGAGCACCTCGCCCCGGTCGCTGATGCGGATCGCCTTCGTGTCCTGCCCGCCGATGTCCACGATCGTGCGCGTGTCCGGGAACAGGAATTGCGCGCCCCGCGCGTGGCACCCGATCTCGGTGACCTGGTCGTCGCCGAACGCGACCTTGTACCGGCCGTAGCCCGTGCCGATCACGTATGCGGCCTCGCTCTCGTCCCGCTTCGACGCCGCCAAGGCCTCCCGGAACGCCCGCTCGGCGGCCCGGACGACGTTCGCCCCGGTCGGCAGCAGGGACGTGCCCGCGATCTGGCGGCGATCGTCGAGAACGACGGCCTTGCTCGTCGTCGAGCCCACGTCGACGCCCGCGACGATCACGCCGTCGCCCCCGTCAGGCGGCGCTGCGTGAGGGACTCGAAGAACGCGTCGATCCGGTTCCTCAGCTGCGCCTCCTGGAAGTACCGAGGGTCCGCGAGGTCCGACTCGATCATGAGCGTCGGGATCCCGAGTTCGTTCACGAACGACTCGCGGAAGTCCGCCTGCCCCACGGAGAACGACCGGCAGCTCTTCACGGAGTGGATCACGAGCGCGTCCGCCTCGTACTCTTCCACGTACCGGCGGAGCAGGTCCGCGCGCTTCGCGAGGTTCCAGTTCGTGTAGCCGTTCATCGCGTACTCCGCGATGCTCTCGAGGGGCCGAGACGGATCGTGGCGCACGCCCTGGTCGTACAGCCCGCCGACCTTGGAATACGTGCTCGCGACTGCGACGGCGCCCCATCGCTTGAACAGCTCCCAGAACGCGCGGAAGTGGGGCCACGCGGGCGGTCCCTCGATCACGACGCGGAACTTCTCCTCGGGCACGGGGCCGCGCCGCTCGTCCGTCCGTGCGCGCATCTCCCGCAGGACCTGGCGGTAGTACTCCACGGATTCCGGCGTCCCGCGAAGCATGTTCACCGGCGCCATGTAGAAGACGGCCTCGAAGTACGAGTCGAACGGGGACGGGCGTTCCCGGGCGAGGTGCAGGATCTCGACCCACAGGTCCTCCGCCTCGCGGGAGTAGCCGAGGATCTCGCGGAGCCTCGCCTCCGAGAACGTCACGCCCGTGCGCGCCTCGCACCGCGCGATCAGCTCCTTCAACTGCGCAACGACGTACGCGACGTCGCCCGGCGAGATCTCCGACTCGCGGATGTACGGGATGTCGAGGAGGAAGAACTCGGAACCGTAGAAGTGGGCGAGCGCCTCGAACCACTTGATGAACGTGTTGCACCCGCTGTAGTTGCACACGAGGAGGTCCGGCGTCGGGAGCCGCCCGAAGGGCGACTGGCGGTCCTTGAGCATGAGGCCGATGTCGTTCTTCACGTACCCGCAGACGTCCGCGGAGTACCCGAGGTCCTCCGCGCGGATGATGTTCTCCCCCGCGACCTTCTTGATCCCGCACTGGAGCGCGTTGATCTCCGGATACACGGGGAGGAATCCGAAGCATTGCGTGAGCTCGACGATGTTCCCCGGGATGAACAGGTACGCGACCGGGACCCCGTCCGCGTTCGCGGTCTCGAGCGCGCCGTAGTACTTCGCGAGCATGTCGCGCTGCATCGTTTTCCCGAGGTCCGGGGGCACCGTTGTCTGCGTCGTCGTCGCCATCGTTCCCACCTACCCGAACATCACGGACTCCACGAAGGTCTCCACCTGCGTCTTCGCGTGCTCGAACGCGGTCATCTTCTCCTCGAACTCGACGTGGAGGTGCGGGATGTCCGCCTTCTCGAGCACCTCCTTGTACGGAACGTAGTCGTACAGGGCGGGCTCGCAGAACTTGGCGGTGCAGAATAGCACACCGTCGACCTGCAGCTCCCGCGCCCTCTGGAGGAGCCACTCCGTCTTCGGCCGGACCGTGTGGCAGACGGACGACATCGCCGCACCGTGCACGAAGCCCTCGGCGATCGCGCGGAGCGGGTCCCCGTTCGCCGCCAGCGGGCGGTCCAGGAATCGAAGGCCGAGCGCGAGGTCGTCGTCCAGGACGTAGCAGCCCGCGTCCTCCATCGCCCGGAGGAGCGCGAACGGCGGCTGCTCGCAGAACGAGCCGAGGAGCAGGATCCGCATCTTGTCCATCGACCGCGACGACCGGGAGCGGATCTCCGCGAGCGTCTCCCGCAGGAGCCGCGTGTGCTCCTCCTTGGGCAGAAGACCGCCCGCGCGCGTGAGAACGTATGCTTCCGACGCCGGCAGGAGCCAGGGGGCCTTGGACCGGATCTCGTGGAGATCCCGAACGAGCGCGCGGTTCTCCTCGAACGCCCGCAGGCTTTGCGCGAGCGCATCGTTGGAGATGTTCACGCCGCCCATTCGTTCCAGGGTCGCGAGGAGGCGGCGCAACTCTCCCGTCATGTAGTCCACGGCCGCTCCCGATCCGACGTTCTGCGGGAGGTGGAGGTACTCGACCGTCTTTCCCCGGAAGTTCCTCGCGAACACCCCGGACAGGTTCCGCGCGACGTCGCAAATGTTCGTGAACACGAAACCGTCAAAGGCGTCCAAGTTGCCGCGCAGTCCCAGTTCCAGCGTGCTCCGGGTGATCGAGCAGACGAACGACTGGATGCGGGAGTCCGCGGCCTCGATCTCGACGCCGCCGCCCGCGCCGAACAGGTGGACGGGAAGCATGCCCGCCGCGTGCACGAGCTCCATCGGCGCGTAGACGGGGAAGCTTCCGACGACCTTGCCCCCGCCCTCCTTCCACTCCCGGGCCCGCGGGAACGTCACGTCCTCCACAAGGGACCGAAGGTCCTCGACCCTCCCGAGCGGGGCGGACATCGGGGAGTGCTATATTGTAGCTACAATATAATCATGTCGATTCCATTGTCGATCCGATACCGGGGTTATATCAGACGGACCGCTCCAGGACGATCGCCCCGCCGCGGTCGAATCCGAGGGACTGGAAGTACGCGACGAGGTCGCCCGCGTCCCACTCGACGAGCGTCTTCACGCGCCGGATTCCGCGCCGCCGCACCTCGGCCAGGAATCGTTCGCCGAGCAGATGCCCGAGTCCCGATCCCTGATGGCGAGGGTCCACGCCGACGACCTTCACCCAGGCGACCTCGCGGTCCTCTCCGAATTCCCACGGTCGGACGTCCCCGACGAGGAATCCCGCGACCGTCTCGCCGACCGCCGCGACGAGGCACACGCCCTCGCCCGCACCAAGCTGGCGGCGCACGTACGCTTGGAGCGTGCTCGTCCGCCGGCTCTTCGTAATCGCTCGTTCGATCGCTGCCACCGCGGGCAGGTCCGATGTCTCCATCCTCCGGATCCGAACCGCCATCGCCACCCCTCAGTCGATCCTGATGACCTTGACCCGCTTCCCGATCCAGTCCGGCGGAAGGTACACGCGGCCGGAGTTCCCGCTCCGCTTCACGACCTTCTCGACCATCTCGTGTCCGAAGACCTCGAACCGGGCAACGCCGCGCGGGCTCTTGCGGGCCATCCGTCTCTCCGCCACGGGATTAGCTACAAGGTAGTTATACGTGCCGTCCGTGCGAAAGGTAGAAATGGCGCGGAGACCCGTGGCGGCTTCATGTCGGCTCCGGCGTTCCAGGAGATCGCGTACGAGAAGAAGGAATGGGTCGCGACGGTCACGATCAACCGGCCGCACGCGTACAACGCGTACACGTTGAACACGCTCCGCGAAATGGCGGCGGCGTTCAAGGACGCGTCGTTCGACGACTCCGTGGCGGTGATCGTCCTCACCGGGGCGGGGGACAAGGCATTCTGCACGGGCGGGGACGTGAAGGAGTACGCGGACGTGTACACGCAGAGGCCGCGGGACTACTGGAAGTACATGGTCGAGTTCCAGGCGGCGCACGACATGCTGCGGAACAGCGGGAAGCCCGTGATCGCGCGCGTGAACGGCGTGTGCGCCGGCGGCGGGAACGAGTTTCACATCGCGTGCGACCTCAGCGTGGCGGCGGAGCACGCGGAGTTCCTGCAGGTCGGGACGCGCGTCGGTTCCGTGGCGGCGGGTGGCGCGACGCAGTGGCTCCCGCTCCTGATCGGGGACCGCCGGGCACGCGAGATGCTGTACCTGTGCGAGAAGGTCCCCGCCGCCAAGGCGCTCGAGTGGGGCCTCGTGAACTGGGTCGTTCCCGCCAAGGAGCTGGACGCGAAAGTGCGCGAGGTCGCGGACAAGTTGGTCGACAAGTTCCCGGAGTGCACTCGGTACACGAAGGCGCAGGTGAACTTCTGGAAGGACTTCGCGTGGCACATGACGATCCCGCACGCACGGGATTGGCTCAGCCTGCACTTCGCGACGCGGGAGCCGTGGGAGGGCATGCGCGCGTTCGTCGAGAAGCGGCCCGCGCGGTACCGGGAGTTGCGGGAGGAGGCTGCCAAGGGGGGCGCAACGGAGTTCCTCTGGGGGGCGCCCACGAGAGCGTGTCCGTCGTGCGGCGCTGCCGGCCTCCCCGCGGGCTACGCGTTCTGCGGGCGATGCGGCCACGCCTTCGGCTGACTTCCATACGGTAAAGGGGCAAACTACTTGGCGGGGGGATCGGCTCGAGCGTCTGGGATCCCATGGAAGACCCGAACGACGTGCTGAAGGCGGAACACGAGGCGATCGAGCTCCTGTTGGCGGCAGTCGAAGGCATGGCCGGGCGAGTGGCGACGAAGGCCGTGTTCCCGAGGAGGGACCTGGAGGCCGCGATGACGGTCGTGACGGAGTTCGCGGACAAGTGCCACCACGCGAAGGAGGAGCGGACCCTCTTCCCCGTGCTCTCGAAGCACTCCCCGAAGGTCGGCGCCGAGCTCGCGCGACGGCTCACGAGCGACCACGTCGCGTTCCGGAAGCTCGTCGGCACGATGAAGGAGCAGATCGCGAAGGGGGGGACGGAGGACAGGGCCCGGTCGCAGCTGGCCAAGAACCTGGACACGTACACGAGGCTGCTGCGGCAGCACATCCTCGTCGAGAATACGGAGCTCCTTCCGGAGGTCGAGAAGAGCATCCCGGCGGCGGAGCGGACGCGCCTCTCAGAGGCGTTCGAACGGGTCGAACGGGAGGAGATTGGGGCGGGCGTCCACGAGAAGTACCACCACATGATCCACACACTCGCGGACCGGTACGCTCGGTAGGTTCGTCACTCGAGGGAGTGGAGGATCGGGTACCGCCGCTCCAGCATCTGGTAGAACGCGTCAGAGCACACCCACGGGAACTCCGGCTTTCCCTCGACGCGGATCCGGCCGTCGATTACGATCGTGGGCACCGCGCGGACCCCGTACCGGGCGGCGGCGTCCGCATTCGCGGTGAAGTCTCGCGCGAGGTTCCGTTCGATCAGTTCGCAGGACCCGCACTTGCCCGCCTCGACGGCGTCGAGAGCCTGCCGGCACAGCGGGCAGTCCCCCGTGAACACCTCGATGCGGTGCGGCACCGAGGTCGAGACCGGGCGCCGTGCACTAGAACCTTCCGGGTCAGTACGCGTACGTCTTCCCGACCGGTTCCCTTGCGGGCCGAGCGTCCCAGTACGGGCGCGTCGTCAGGTACCGCAGCTTCGCCTCGTACAGGTCGTCGTAGAAGGCCTTCTCGTCCCGGTGCATCTTCGCGAGGATCCGGGAGGCCGCTTGCGGGCCGACGCCGTACACGCTCATCGCGATCGCCGCCTTCCGGCCGTACACCGCCACGAGGTCCGCCCCCTGGCGGGCCCGCACGAGCTCCTTCTCCTCCTCCTCGCTCAGATCCATCCCCATCTGGCGGCGGGTGAACGCGTCCCGGATCGGCGTCCCGTGCCACGACAGCGCCGCCAGGATTGCCGACCCGCACTCCGCACACGCGGCCTTCTCCGGCAGCCCCCCGACCTCGCGGTCCGGGTCGATGTGACCGCACGAGAAGCACAGCAGGTTGACGCGCTCCGTCCTCAGGAACTGTCGCATCCGCTCGACGTTCTGCTCCCGCTCCGCCTCCGGGGAGAAGAGCTCCGGCGCCTCCACGTACCGCCGCACGATCGGGTACCCGAGGGGGGTCGGCTTCTCCCCCTTGAACGTCGCCACCCGAAGCGCGCCCGCGCGGAGGTTGCGGTAGAGCTGCCGCACGCGTTCGAAGTCCACGTGCTCGAGGAACGTCTCCCTCCGGGCCTCGTCCTCAATCGGGGTCCCTCGGAATCGAACCTCGAAGCTGTTCAGCTCGTCCGCGGGAATCAGCAAGCCCCGGGCGATCGCCCCGAACCGCTCCGCAATCCACTTCATCTGCAGCCCGAAAGGGATGTGGTCCCGGACGAGGATGTCGAGGCTCCGCTCGATCTCCGCCTCGTCGACCTGGAATAGGAACGAAGCGAGTTCCTTCAGGTCAATCTCCTCCGTGGTCGTCACGAGTTCGAACAGGATTCGGTGAGCGTCCGTCCACCAGAAGCGGACGAGGTTCCGTCTCGCGAGGAACTCCTCCAGGAGGTCCCCGAACGTGTTGTTCACGACCTCGCCGAACGGGGCGTGCACGATCAGGAAGCGGCCGAACGCCTCCAGAAGGATCGTGCGCTCGTCCGGGACGGGGGCCTCGAGGGCCATGTGGCTCGCGACGAGCTCCACGATCCGGCGGGACGCGGACTTGTTCACGGGCCACTCCGCCGCCAACGCCTCGGTCACGTCCCCCGTGGCGGCCTCCCGCAATCGGGCGGCGATCCCGCCCCGGAGTTTGGCGGTCTCTTGGGCGACGCCGAACGGGACCGGGAGGATCTCGCCATCCCATCCGGGGATCCGAGCGGTCGGGTCCTCCACGGGGTTCACGAAGACGCGTCCGTCCCGACCGATCTCCCAGATCCGCCACGTCCTCCCGCGAACGATGAAGGACGTCCCCTTCCGCGCCCGCAGGATGAACTCCTCCTCCCCGAGGATCCCCACGGGTTTCATCGTTGTGAGATCGATCACGGGATACGTGCGTTCGTCCCGGATCGTCGAGAGGTTCTGGAAGTAGTAGTCGCGGCCTCTGGCGGTGATGACGAGGTCCCCGCCGTCCGCTCGGAGGAGCTTCAGGTGGACCATGAAGTCCGCGGTCTTGTCGAACGCAACGCCGAGCTCGCGGTACGGCCACGCCCTGCGGACCACCGCCAGAATCGGGTCCCGGCCCGCGTGGCCGCCGGAGTCCAGGACGCACCCGACGATCTGGTGGCCGAGCACATCGAGCGCGCCGACGTGAATCCTGAGCGGCTCCAATTCGCCACCCTGCGCCCTCTGGATCACCGCCAAGCTCTCGAGGACGTCGTCCGCGCTCACCGCCACGATCGTGCCCTTGCTCGTCCGGGTGAGGGTGTGGCCTGCACGCCCGACCCGCTGCACGAGGCTGGTCGCCTGGCGGGGGCTCATGTACTGGAGCGCGTGGTCCACGGACCCGATGTCGATCCCGAGCTCCAGCGTGGAGGTCGCGACGAGCGCCTTCAGGCTCCCCGCCTTGAACTCCGCCTCCGCTTTCTCTCTCGCCTCCCGGGGCAGCGACCCGTGGTGGACACCCACGGACTTTTCGAGCATCCCGAACCGGGACCCGAGGAGCTCCGCGTTCATCCGGGAGTTCACGAACACGAGGGTGGAGCGGTGCTCGTCGATTGAATCCTGCATGAACGTGAGGCTGGCGGCGACCTCGGGCGTGATGAACAGCTGCCGCGCGAGCTCGAAGTCCTCGTCGTTGGGCTTCGGCCACTCGACCCGGTACTCCATCTTCTTCGGCGGCGTCACCTGGATGACCTCGAGCGGCGACTTCCCGCCGAACAACGCCGCCACCTCCTCCGGATTCCCGACCGTCGCGCTGAGTCCGATCCGCTGGAAGTCCCCCGCGACCTCTTGGAGGCGCTCGAGTGCGATCGTGAGCTGGATCCCGCGGCGATCCTTCGCGAGTTGGTGGACTTCGTCGATGATTACGTGACGGACCCGCTTCAGGTGCGTCCGCATCCGCTTGGCGGGGAGAATCGCCTGCAGGGTCTCCGGCGTCGTCACGAGGAGGTCTGGCGGCTTGACCGCCTGCTTGCGGCGTGCGCTGGGCGGCGTGTCGCCGTGGCGGATCTCGACGCGGATGCCAAGCTTCTGCGCCCACCACTCGATCCTCCGCTGCATGTCTCGGTTGAGCGCGCGGAGCGGGGTGACATACAGGCAGCCGATGCCGAGCCTCTCCCTCGCCACGAGCCGATCGAGCACCGGGAGCAGGGCGGCCTCCGTCTTCCCGGATCCCGTCGGGGAGATGATGAGGAGGTCATCCCCCGCCAGGATGCGAGGGATGGCGGCATCCTGCGGCGGCGTCGGATTCTCAATCCTGAGCTCGCCAAGCAGGGCGAGAATCGTGGGAGACAGCGCTGCGAAGGCGTCCTCGCCCATGGAACCTCGAGAGGAACGCTCTGCGGTCTATTTCAAGTCTGACGTCGGGGTGGCGAACATGAACGCTCGCACGCCAGCGAGAACCGAGAGAATAGGGCGACTTCACGCCTCGTGCTCGTGGTGATGTCCTTCGTGCGCGTCCGGCGCGCCCTCGCCCTTCTGGTTGAAGGACTTGCCGCACCCGCACGTGGACCAGTTGTTCGGGTTGTTGATCAGGAAGCCGCTCCCCGCGATCGTCTCGCGGTAGTCGACCGTGGAGCCGTCGAGGTACTTCGCGGACGCGTCGTCGATGACGACCTTCACGCCGTTGTCGTGGATCACTTGGTCCCCGTCCTGGACCTTGTCGTCGAGCGCCATGCCATAGGACATGCCGGAGCATCCGCCGCCGGCGACGTACACGCGGAGGAACGAGTCCTCGACCTTGCCGTGCTTCTCGATGAGCTCCTTGAGCTTGGACGCTGCCGGTTCGGTGACCGCGATTAAGACCATGGCGATACCCAGCATTTAGCAGCGTTCCGACCTAATAAGGCTTCCGTCGCCCGCGTCCTGTTAGAAAATAGGGTCTCGAACGAGCCGGGTTGCTCCCCGAAACTTTCGGCGTGGTGACCGCTAACCTCACGACACGCTTCCCCGTGTACGGTTCGATGGGGGGACGAGTCGTCCGCAGCCTCGTGTTTCCCACGGACTTGCCGGACCCCAAGCTGCGGTGGCTCCTTCAGGAGTTCCGTCTCCTCGTGAACCGCTCGATTCGGATCGCGCTCCGCGAGGGCATCCGCTCCCGCGCCCGGTTGACGAAAGCCGCGTACCGGACCCTGTCCGCGGAGCACGCCGTGTACAAGCAGTACATCCCGTCCGCCTTCGAGGTCGCGCTCGCCGTGCTGAAGGCGTACCGGAGGCGGGTGCGGCGGGGGAAAAGGACAAACGTACCCTACCTCCGCC
>Ga0209521_10000055_pt1 | contig 62863 bp, 101 predicted proteins | sample Rifsed19ft4_FD_184016 | JGI IMG/M metagenome (GOLD analysis project Ga0209521, IMG submission 184016) | Soil microbial communities from Rifle, Colorado, USA - sediment 19ft 4 (version 2) | ecosystem: Environmental > Terrestrial > Deep subsurface > Rock core/Sediment | place: Rifle, Colorado...
GTTGAGCGCTTATTTTCTTGACAACATTTTCCCTACCATGATATGCTAAGGGCGTCGGTAAGAACGGATAGAGACCCCTACAACGGGGTCGGAAAGTAGGTGACAAGTGACCGAGACAAGCAAGGCCGATACTCTACGAGCCAAGATGGCGAAGGACGCGGCCACGCTCGCCTCGTTGGAAAAGGCCGAAGCGAGTGTTGGCATTCTCGCCAAACTCACAACCCTAATCCGTGGGTCGAAGCGGATCATGGCCACTCTTAACGAGGTTGCGGCTCCGGTGTCGATAGAGCCGGATGGGACAGCCACGCTACCGGATGGCAAGGGCCAAAGGGCGAACGGGGAACGGGTCTCCCAATTGCTTTACCCTGTCCGCAATTGGGTACACAAGGACGTGAGCCTTGATACCCCTGTTCTCACGAAGGCAATGGCTGCAGCCCGTGACATCGACCCCTCCGGCGACCTACGCTCGCTCTATCACAAGGTCAAAGCGGATGGAACAACCTATCCGATAAGCCCAACCGTAGTAGCGGGAATGGCCGTTTACCGGAAGGCGTTTGCGGATGCCGCTATAGTTGGTGAGTGCGAAGACGGCGTGACGCGACCGGCGAATGACATCATCCCGCCACGCAAGGGAATACCGCCTGACATGGTGACGGCTCCTCGGCTTGTGGGAACGGCAAGCGAGAGAGCGCTTGTTGCCGCGGATGTGGCGAAGGCGGATAGGATCGTCATGCAGAGGAACGCGAAACAACCGCGACGTGTGAAGGCCGCCAACAGGCCGCTCCCGATAGCCAAGTAACCAAGTAGTCTAGAGCCGTGCATCCACCGACAATGCACGGCTCTACTTTTCCTCTTGAGTTAGTGTTAAGAATACACTAAGAGAAACAGAGACGCCTTTAAATTAGTAGAGACGAAGGGACTCTCTTAACCCATGCTAACCCTTCGTCGCGAAGCCGACCTAACTTTCCAGATAAGCAGACGCTAATGCCGAAAATTGCGCGATTCGGGTCATAGGGGTTCTTAGTCTCTCCTCAGATGCATAACAAAAAATCGCCGTTTCAGACTTCACGAACATCAGTGCTACCTGTGTCACTTAATGGGGCGTTTCTGGCGAAGAAGAGAGGCCAGATGCGCTCTAAACATCTGGTCTCTTGCCCTCCCCTCTGAGTGAGCCTACCAGTCATCAGAGCTTCGGGTCAGTCGGGTAAGGAGGTTGCCCAATCTAGCTTTACCACGGATTCTAGCCTTTGTCAATACCTTTAAGAGAGAGATATGAGGTGACGCCTACAACGACGCCTATATAGTATAGGAAGGCGCTTGACAAGTGAGCCGTATTGAGGCACAATGGGATCGTGGCTCTATCTATATCTCCAGACAAGAAGACGGGTGGCAAAGCCATAATGAGTTTTGTCAAAGACAGAGAACCTGTCTTCGATGAAGAGTCTGGCACTTTCGTCTGTGGTGAGAAAATTCGTGTCGGCACTACTAACTCTGTATGTAAGAGGACTCCTATAGCACCACGTTGGCGCTGTAAACTTCATGGTGGTGACTGGAAGCCAACTAATAAGGCCCTGGCTGTTCAGAACGGCGAGAATATCTATACAGTCAAGGGTCTCTGGAAAGGCTATCATAATATCCATCAGAACTTAGTTCAGCATCCTGAATTGATCGAACAACTCTATTCTGTTGATCTTGGCGAAGAGCTTGCTATCTCTCGTATAGTTGTCGCTAACTTGCTTAAAGGTGATAATGGCGAACTCGAATATGCCGATAAAGAACTACAGCTAAAGGCTCTTCAGCTCGTAGCTAAGATAGCTAAGACTGCTACAGAGATTCAAGAGAAACAGGCACACGTAATTAAAGAAGAATTCATGAACGGTATCATAGCTGCCGTTATTCATGCCTTTACTCGTGCTAACTCGTATAGCCGGCAATCAGACAGAGCGCGAGTATTTGTCTCAGAATTTGCATCTGTTCTACCTGGAAACCAGAAACTCGACATACCAGAACCCGAAGAGGCACCCTTTACAGAAAAGGTAATCGCTGATGACTGAGATATCAGATAACTCAGCAAGCTATCTTGCTAAGATGCTCGAAAAGGGTCTGTCTGGCGTCATAGACAGAGATAAACCTGATCTTTTAGAGTGGACATATAAAAATAGGCTAATTAATAACTCTGAGGTAGTTCTGCCACCTTCTCAAATAGCAATATATGAGGATATGTCACCTGAAGTTATTGTTATGAAGGGCACGCAGATATTTATCTCTGAGTATCTCGTCAATCTTTCTCTCTGGTCACTTGATACTAAGCATGGCGAACGCGGCAACGTCATGTATATTATGCCGACACAATCCCAGATAGACGATTTCTCTCAGTCCCGATTTGATAAAGCAATAGAGGAGTCCCCGTTTCTTAGAGATAAGTTCGAGAAGTCTGGTCTACGAAATCAGGTTAACAGGACACGCCTGAAGCGTTTCAAGGGCAGCTCTTTACATATGAGAGGTTCTGATACAACCAAGCAGCTTATCTCTGTTGATGCTGATATCGTTATAGATGATGAAGTGGACTGGTTTTCTAGTGATACAGTAGAGTGGTCTAAAGAGCGTCTTGGTTCTGCTAAATTCCCGCTCTTTAGGGCCGTCTCGAAACCCACATTTCCAGAGCAGGGCATACATCAGATGTTCCAACAATCTGATCAACGTGAGTGGCATATTAAGTGTCAATCTTGTAACCATTGGCAGGAAATAGATTGGTTCAAGAGTGTTGAAATCAAAACAGATCATAATAATGTCGCTACAGATGCAGTTATGGTTTGCTCCAAGTGTCGCAGGCCCATAGACAGACTCAGTGATGGCGAATGGATAGCTAAATACCCTACACGTCCTCTGCATGGCTATCATGTCTCACGCTTAATGTCACCACTAGCTAATTTAACGAAAATGGCAACAGACTCTCTAGCAACTTATGATATACCTAAGATACAGAGTTTCTGGAACTCTGGACTTGGATTACCTTATGCCCCTAAAGGTGGGCGTCTTGAAACATCAGAGCTTCATTACGACAGTAGCCTCTCGCTTTTTCCAGCTCAAGAAGGCTTCGGCGGTGTAGATGTTGGTTCTAGACTTCACGCTGTCGTCGTAGAACGCTACGAAGATAAATGGGCTGTTCGTCAGGCAGAAGAGTTTGATACATTTAATGAGCTGGATGCCTGGTTCAAGAGAAACAATATTAGACAGTGCATCATTGATGCTCGCGGCGATGCTAGAGCAACTACAGAGTGGGCACAAAAATACCCTGGCCGCGTTTACCGCTGGCTTCATATAGAGAACACTGGCGATTTGCGTTACCTTGAAGAAGTCCAAGAAATTAAGTACAACAGAACATCTCTCTTAGATAATATGTATACTAAGTGTCGTGAAGAAGCTATAGTATTCCCATATGAGATTAGAAGCATCTCAGGCTTTATTAATCATCTCAGGGCACTCATAAGAGATCTTGTGAAAGATCAGCGTTTTAATAAACTTGTCCCGCGATATATTGGTGCTGCTGCTGATCACTATGCCTTTGCCTTAGCTTTTGCTATTTTGGCTGCAGGTGATTCTGGTACATCGCCAACACCAACGGCAACCGAGAGACAGGACTTAGTTTTTGCGGGTCATACAGCAAGATCATCTTCTTCGTGGACAGGTGGAGTAGGAGTAAGAAGATGGATGAGATAGTCACTGCAGAAGATGTAATATCTCTTCTTGAAGAGACAATCTATGAACTTCGCGCAAATAAGTATATGAGAGTCAGTCTAACAGTGAATATCGTCCTTGAAGGCAGAAATGTTTCTCTTGATATACAAGAGGTAAGACAGGCAGGAAAACAGATTATGTTGAGTCTTCTAAGAGCTGATTAAAATGGCTAAGAAAAAAGTAGCAACGCCGAGTAGAATATCGCAACCCGCGCTAAAGATCTGGAGCGGGTATGTTCTTGAAGACTATTTACCTGAACTTCGTGGCAAGGCAGCTATCGCCGTCTACGAAGAGATGCGTAAGGGCAATCCTATTGCAGGTGGCTTTATTCGTGCTATCGAGATGGCGTTCAGATCTGTTATCTGGAATGATATACCCTATGACAGAACTCCAGAAGCTGTAGAACGGGCGGCTTTCCAGACATCTGTTCGTAACGACATGGTAGATTCTTGGGCGGGTTTTACTGCTAACACGACAACAGTATTACCTTTTGGTTATGCGCCTTTTGAGATGACGTTTAAGGTCAGGTCTGGCAAAAATAAAACTAAAGATTCTTCTAACTTTACGGATGGCAAGATAGGTTTTCAGAACCTAGACCTCATCTTGCAAAGCTCTATAGAGCGCTGGCAGCAGGCGGCACCTAACTCGTCCGAGGTTATAGGTATCATTCAGCGGCCACCTGTAAGCGTTGAAGAAATCACTATTCCGATGGCTAAGGTTATTAACTTTAGGCTCAGAACAGAAGGTGACAATCCAGAGGGAGAAAGTATATTCAGACAAGCCTATCGCCCCTGGTATTTTATGAACAACCTAGAAGCCATAGAAGGCATATCTCTGGAGCGCACAGGCGCCGGTATTCCTGTTATAACACTACCCAAAGGCGCTACTACTATTAAAGACAAAGGCGCTCTCTCTGATGAACAAGCTGGTATAAACATTGTCAGCTCAGTTCGGGCTGATGAACAGGGCGGAATTGTTCTTTTTGATGGATGGGAATTCAGACTCGCTAGGCCAGAAGGAAGAGTCGATGCTGATTTATTTGACCTTGCTATTAAACGCCACCGCAGTAATATGCTTATATCTGTCCTAGCTGCGTTCCTTGAGTTTGGGACAGCGCGTGTTGGCTCATTTGCTTTGGCCCAGCAGTCCAGAAGTTTCTTCGAAGTTGCACTTGAAGGCTATGTTAGTATCATCGAAGAGACTTTCAATAAAGTCGCCGTCCCACTTCTCTTTGAACTAAACGGTATAGTAGATGGTAAGTATCCTAAGCTGCAGCATACTACAGTAGGTGATCCTCAGCTAGCAGACTTGTCACAGTTTATTGAGCGTCTAACTAAGATGGGCTATCTGGCACCTAATCCTATTCTTAATGAGTATGTCGCTGACCTCGCCAGATTCCCTAGAGGCGCTACGGTCTCAGAGCGTCTGGCCTCTGGTGCTGAAAGTAAAGAGCCGCAGCTTGAGCAACTTGATACTTCTGATGAAGACAGAATCCGTGAGAAAAAGGTCAAGTCTTACGAAGAAGATGATGATAACGCCGACTAAAGGCAAAATACTAGTCGAAGTATTTAAACTAGTCCATAGCAGCCTTGTTTTACCTGACACAGTCAAGAAGCCTGAGTTATCTGTAGCTGAAGTAATAAACGGTAATGGTTTTTGTGCTGATGGCTGTAGGGTTCTTATTCCAACTAAGGCTGGCCTTAATATTCGACAAGGCGATGTTGTTTATAGACTCTTAAACGAGTCAGATATAATAGCTGTGATATGCCAGACGTAAACGCGATATGGGCGTACCTTTATAAATTAGCCTGTGTTTATGGCTCTGAAAGTCCCGAAGATACTGCTCAAGAAGCTTATCTCAAGTATATAAAGTCTGGTTCTCCAATTATACTTTATAACAGCTATTGGGGAAAAGTAATAAAGAGCATAATGTGTTCTGATGCTCGTCATAAAAGACCTGTTTCAGAGTCTATGCTCCGTGAAGGAATTAGAGTAGAACCATCATATAATCCTTGGAATGGCACAGTAGATTTAATGGACGTTCTGGCTACTTCAGAAGGTAAGCAGCTACTAAGACTAGCTCTACATAGGGGCTCTCATGGGATAAACACACGAATGAAGATGTACAATCTAAGAAAACGGCTAATTAAAGTTCTGGAAGGAAGTTAGATATGAGCGGCGTTGCAGGATTCAAAGGCAAGTTAACCACTAAAGTGATCAGGGTAGCCCGTCCTGGTATTCTAGCCCAATGGCACAGAAGGCTTGCTAATGCTCTACACGCTTTACAGGGTGCTGGGGTCTTTTATTCTCAGCTTAGTGCAAGACACTATATAGCTGCTGAGGATAGATGGGTAGACCTAGGTGTTATCTGCCGCAGGCTTGTTACAAATGCTTATGTTGATCTTCTTGTAGACGAACTAAAAGCAAGTGTAGCTGCTCACTCAACATTTAAATATCATGCTAGTGGAACAGATGATGGTACTATACTGCCTGTTGCTGTTACTAATATTGCTCTAGGTGCTGAAGTGCAAACGCCTCGACCTGGAGCTGGTTCACAAATAGAAGGCGCATCGTCTTATATCTATAAAAGCGTAGAAACTATTACTTATACCGGCGGTTATGGCATTAGAGAGCATGGTCTCTTTAATGCTGCAACAGGGCCTACTCTTATGGACAGACATACTTTTGGCGTTATTACTGTAGTGGCTACAGACCAAATTCAGTTTACTTATGAACTAACCTGTCAGTCTGGTGGCTAACAGAATTCTCAGCACAGATGAGGATAATCCGCACCGGCCAAGACTTACGCGGCCAGACTCTAGATGCTTCTCTGACTCCTGACGGTCACGCCCGCCTGTCGCTAGTTCGAGGCTGTCGCTTCGACGCCTCCACTCGTTTCCTTGGTGACATCCGAGGCACTGACTTTTTGGCCAATGATGGCCCTGCCGATTGGTCGGGGGCCGACACCCACGCCTGCTACTGGCGCGGCAATACGAACCTAGCAGGCTCGCGCTGGCCGACTAACATAGGCCATCTCCATCATCAGCCTGTCGGCACAATCATCAAGGACGCGGTAGCCGCACTGCCGATAGCTACCCGAACGAAAGTGCAGGCCGTGGCGGACAAAGTGCTCACAGTAGATGCTGGTGCGTCCTGGGATACATCAAAGCTAGACTGGTGGGACGGTCTGACGGATGCTCAGCGTAGGCGATTAAGAGATGCCTTTCGCACTCTCTTCGCTCCCTATCCTCAACTGGCAGCACGGTTTGAGGAATTGCTAGAGGCACTTCTAGCCGGAACAACGCTGTGGACGCCGTCGCCCTCCCCTCGCTCAGCAAGACTCTGGTGGCCGGACGGCCTTACTTTGGACGTAGACGCCTCCACTCTGAGTCCTGACCGTTACTCCGCTGCCCGTCAGCTAGAGGCCCTGGCCGGTACAGACCGCCACGTCTTTGTCTACAGCCTCGCGCCCATCTTCGTTCCCCGCGTTATGCCTCTCGGCCCCGACCAATGGCTCGATGCTCCCTGGGGTGGCTACTGATGGCTTACCGTGTCCTAGCCTTCTGTGGCTGGCAGGGGAATGGCGGCTACAACCGTACCGGGTTCTGGCACCGCTGGCATCACTTCAACCAGGGCATCTTCGACATCCAGAACGGCGGCGCGGACATTCAGCCCCCGTCGACACGCAACGGACGGGTCTGCTCCCCCCAGTGGCCCGTAGCAGGCTTCGGCAAGACCTTCAGGTGGGCGGGTGGTACTTCAACAGCCGCGCTTACTGCCCGCGTCAAGAACTTCATCGGCTGGAACATCGGCTGGCGGTTTATGGGCTCTGTAGGGGGCGGGACACCACAGGTAGCCGATAAATACTTTGTCGCCCGTTTCTCTACTGACCAATCGGGCGCGGGGAGCCCTAAGCAGCCATTCTTCGGGATGCTTATGCAGATAGTGGCCGTCGGCCCGCCCATTCAGGTCAATATGCGCCCCTGCTGGTTCAATGCCGCTGGAGTCTTCCAGTCCACAATCGGCTCCACTACTGCCACCTACACCGATGACACCGGCTGGAAGATGACCATGCTGGAGGTGGACATACCCCTCAAGAAGTTCCGCACGGTAGACCACGGCACCGCCGGAGCCTGGTTCGCCTGGCCCGCTACCAACATGTGGGTAGAAGGCCACTTCCTGCCCGACAACAGCTTCCAGGCGGGCAAGGGCGGTGACATCGGCCCTGAGATGTACTACCAGGACTGGTTCAGCACCGATGAGGATGCAGCGGGCGAATGCGTTCACCAGAATATGTACACGATGCTCGCCCAGCCCTCCTGCGACGTGACCGGCTACTCAGACTGGACAGGCACACCGGAGAACACCTTCGGCCGACGCTACTCCAACTGGGATCACGAGGCTGACGATGGCCCTAACAGCGGCAAGAACTATCCCGCTCTTGCAACTGACCAGCAGGCGTGTGCCCTCAAAGATGAGCCTGGAGCCCCTGGGGCTACTATTGAGGCTGTCCGCTTGCGCTGGATGCAGGGTTACGGCGCAGGGCCAGCCGTTAACCCGTCTGTCTCTTACGCCCGCACGGGCGCAGGGGCCTTCGTGCAAGAGATTACCCCCGCTCAGGAAGGCACTGTGGCTCCCTACGACTGGCATTGGTGGCGGGAGAGCCACTGGCAGCAGACACCGGAGGGGGCGGCTTGGACGGTGGCTGCTTTCAACAATCTCCAAGCCATGCTCAAGGGCGGCCACGCCGATGGTGTAGAGGAGATATACGCTGAGGCTATCGGTGTGAGCCTAAACCAGACTCCCGCCAACACTGTCAGTCCCGCTCCCACCTGTCCTGCTGCTGGTTTTTCTCAGTTATTAGAAGGCGCTTTGACATTCTCAGGTTTATTAATTAACAAACCTCTTAAATATCTTACAGGTATACTGACATCTGTAGGAACACTAATCAAAATGCCTATACGACCGTTGGCAGGTGTGTTGATATTCGGAGGTACACTGACTAGTTCACTTCGGAAACTGTTGACATTAACAGGCACATTGGGATTAGCAGGCATATTAATCAGGATACCTGTAAAAGCACTAACAGGCACACTGACATTTGTAGGTATACTAAGAAATTTACCTGTAAAACTTTTGTCTGGAATACTAGTGTTAGGCGGATTATTATTAAAGAAGCCACTGAAAGCTTTATTAGGCGCACTGTTATCTACAGGTATATTAGTCCATTTAGCTATTATTCCTTTGGCTGGCAGCTTAGTTCTTATAGGAGCATTAGTCAACTTTCCGAAGAAGTTTTTAGTTGGTGCTCTAACTTTTACAGGAGCACTGGTTAAGGTCTCTCCAAAACTTCTTGCTGGCACACTGACGTTTGTAGGTGATATATCACGCGGCTCTCTAAGAACTCTAATAGGCACTTTGATATTTACAGGGATAGTAGTACCGAAATGTTATAAGTTATTGTCTGGAGCATTGACATTCATAGGAACAACTCTTCCAGAGAAACTTGTAGGGCTTATCTATAAATCACTTACTGGCACACTCTCGTTCACCGGCACTTTAAGCTCTATCTTCCTACAATATATAGCCGTTGTCATTACCCTATTGAGCGGACGCTTGACAAATGCCTTGAAAACGGCTAGTCTTACTCTGGTAACTCTATCAGGAAAGGCAAACATAACAAGTATGGCAGCGACGTTTTTAATACGGTTACTTTCAGGTAAAGCCTCAGTCGCAAAGAGAGATACTGCCATAACAATTACCCTTATATCTGGCAAGGCTGATATTTTAAGAGAATCTAGCAGTGATGAATAATAATGGAAGGCTAGCTAGAGATGATTAAGTTCTTTGCAGGAGACGCACTTCCGGTTTTTCAGTTCACTGTAAAAGACGAAGATGACGTAATCGTAGATCTTACTAATTGTACTCTGGCTAATTGCTATATCCGTAAAGAGGGTGCTACAACTAATCTCTGGACAGATGTTGCTGATATACTTGCAGCTATCCAAACACCTGCAACCGCAGGACGCATAAACTATACTCTGCCCACAGGCGGAATTATTGCTCCAGGTTCCTATACAGCACAGTTAGCACTTACATTTGGTGCTCCTTCTCCTGTAGGCATTCAGTCAACAGAGCGATTTAGATTCCAGGTAGAAGCGAGGCTAAAACCTTGAATACTGACGAAGTAATTTCTCTAGCAGGTTTCTCTGCTGCTGTGGTAATGGTTGTTCAGTTTCTTAGAAATATGCTAGGCCCAAAAATACTAAACGGCAGACGCACACAGGGCGTAGCAATGCTAATATCTCTAGGTGCTGGCTATCTTGCAGCTCAGTCATCTCGTGAATTTAATGCCGATACAGATGATATTATCGGCACTATAGTCTTAGTCTTCTTGCTAGGCCAAAGTATCTATAATCTTGCTCTTCGTAATACGGCTCTTGAATCTGCAATAGATGGGCAGCTCTCTAAAATTACTAAGACTGGAGATGGTTCCGATGCCAGCAACGGAAAGGGCTAGAAGATTCATGTGTTCTGTCTGTGGAGGCAGAGCGAAGGGCAAAAAATTACCGCCCAAGGCAGTAGCGTGTGAACAATGTCGTGCAGGTATTAAGAAAGAACTTAGAGACGAATTAGAACACGAACCTCCTACTAAACGCTTCTTGGTAAAATACGCTACAGCTCTCGCATCTCATCTTCCAGCTATAGTAGTTCAAGATGCTATGAGAAAGGCAAGGGGACACGCTGGCGGAACAGGCAAAGTTAAAGTAATCAAAGCGGCTCTCAGTGCTGCAGAACGCAAAAAGCTGCCTAAGAGCGCATTTGCTATTCCTGAAAAGGCTCCAGGCCCTGGAAGCTATCCTATACATGACGAAGCTCATGCTCGCGCTGCTCTACAGCGTGTATCTCAGTTTGGAACGCCTGAAGAAAAGGCGCGTGTCCGTGCAGCAGTCAAACGTAAATATCCTGATATAGAAATAAGTAAGTCTTTTGAGCCGGACTCTGATGATGTTCATGTAAATGGCTTGCTTAGAACACAGGGTCTGCATAGACTTGATAGTGATATTATTGATGAAGATGAGATGCTCTGCAAGTTTGAATCAGAAGAAGAGGATGAGAGTTAGGACTAATGAATGGACGAAGAGCTTGTCACTGTTCAGAAATGCACTCAGCTGCATAATGATTTGGAGAAACGTATCGCTTCCATTGAGGACGACATCAAACTGGCGAAGATCGCCTTGCAAGTCATTCGTTGGTCGCTGGGCGTAGCTATCGCTACAGCCATCATCATCGCGGTAGAGAGATTGCTACAATAATGAGTGTCACGGACATCGTCATCATTATCGGCGCAGTCCCGCTGGCCGCACTAACAGTGCTCTCTTATTACATGGCCCGCGAGAACGGTTTCAGAGAACATGGCCGCGAAGCGTTAATAATCTGGGCGACGTTAGGAGTCATGATTTTAGTAACGAGGCTGCTTGATCTAGTGGGCATCATAACTGTCTTGTGGGCACGGCATATCCTGAGCATATCTTATCTAGCGGCGTTCATTATTCTTTGTCAAGTGCAGTTCATCATCAATGGGGCAAAAGAGTATGCAAAAAAGCATGGCAGTAATTACTAAGGGTGACTTCGAAAATAAGCATATGCCGGACAGAAATGCGGCCTATACCGCTATATGGTCTGCGGTTAAAACTGGTAAACTCAAGCGTGGCAAATGCCGAGTCTGTGGAGCAACTAAAACTCAGGCTCATCATCCTACTAAGACATATGGTGGTACTAAAGGCATAGTATGGCTCTGCGATAAACATCACCGAGCCGCGCATAAGACAGTTTCTAAATCTGAGTCAGTAGAAGTCCTGAAAACAGATGACTCATTACGCCTTGTTTGGCTTATAGTAACTAAGCCTAACGAGCTAGATACAGATCTGCAGTGGTTTCCTACTGATGAAGTAGAGCTGATGTCTTACAGATATATGGTTAGTTACAAGCTTGGCGAAGCAGGTATTTTTGAGGAACATAAAACAGAATTATCAGATATTTTCATCGCAAGTAGCTTTCTAGCGCCTGTAGACTATACGATTAATGATAAAATCATCAAACAGGGTACTTGGATCGTAGTTCTCTTTATTCCTAACGACACTATCTGGAAAAAGATTCAAGACCGAGAGCTAGTAGGTGCCAGTATAAGAGGCCCTGCTACTCTGGCTCCTGGGGTAATGCCATAGGTACACGGCTTGTCCATACAGTATAAATCTTCTGTGCTCTTGCAGGTGTAATGCCAAACCTTAAACCTAATTGTCCAAATGTGAATCCCCGACGCCTTAGTTCGACTATAAGTTTGTTTCTCAGAGCATATTCTGAGCCAACATGATGGTTTTCATGAAACATTTTACACTCTTCGCAATCCATATTCAAAGCATACTCGCTTTCCAGTCTAATGTCAATAGGGCATTACGGTAAAGGGCATACTTTTTCTTGACAACTTAGACTGAATACGTGATAGTTGAATCAAATGTCGAACCCGTTACATGATGCGCTCAGACGTATTAATAATCGGTTTCCAGGTCGTCTTTCAAACTCGCATCCGTTTGATGTGACACTTACAAAGCGACCTGCTAACAGGGAGGAAGTTTTAATGTCGAAGGCTGAAGAGGTTTTTGACTTCACAGAAGTCTCAGATGAGGTTAAGAGCGCAATTGCTCTATCGCATGAGGCTGTTAAGTCTCACCTTGATTCGCTACCAGAAGTGGTAGTGAATTTTTATAAGTCGGCTGCAGAGCAACTCGAACTGACAACTGAGGGTGAAGCTGCTAAAGCCGAAGATGATGACGAAGAAGAAGAAGATGAGAATGGCAAGAAGAAGAAGAAGAAGGATAATGAGGATGATGTAGACATGACCAAGAGTATTGAGCTAATCAAGTCAGCTCTTCCAGGTGTTATCGAGACAGCTAATAAGTCTGCTGTCGCTGCTGCTATCATGCCTCTCAAGACTGAAATTGAAAAGTCAGCTACACGTATTGAGGAGCTAGAAAACAAGCTTGCTCAGGATGAACTACGGGAGACCGCCGTTACTCTTATGCCTAACGGCGACAAGCCAAGTGATGAGCTGGTTTCTCAGCTAACTATTATCCGTAAGTCTATGGATGATAAGCAGTGGGGAAGCTATCTAGAAGGCCAAAGAGCACGAGTAGCTCAGATTGAGAAGTCTGCACTCTTTGAGCGGGTTTCTAATCCTCAAGCTACAGCTCCTGGCTCAGCATATGAACAGCTTGAAACTATCGCAAAGAGCATCATTGAGAAGTCAGAGACTAAGGACACATCTAAGGCTTTTGAAATCGCGTGTGAACAGAATCCTAAGCTGTACGCTCAATACCGAACAGAACAAGCAAAGCAAGCAGTAACTAGCTAAGGAGATTAAAATATGGCTACCGGAGATTCAGGTCAGCTAACTATCACACTGCCGTGTTCAGCGGCGATGGCTGCTACCGAAGCGACTACTCCGCTTTCTACACAGTTTTGTGCTGTCGGAATTGATTCAGCAGGTAGAGCGATTCTTATTCAGGGCAACACGTCTCCTGCTGGAGTTATTATTGGCATTCTACAGAATCACCCAAATGCTATTGACAAGCCAGCAGTTATCCAGGTCAGTGGTAAGTCTAAGTTTAAGGCTGGTGGTGCTCTAGCAACAATAGGAACAAAGCTGTCCAGCACTGCAGCGGGTAGGGCTATCGCATACGCGACTACAGACTGTATAGTCGGTATCCAGCTTTCTGTAGCAGGCGCAGATGGCGACGTTATTGATGTTCTGATTAATCCAATGATCTTCATCGACTAAGATATGTAGTAAGCGAGGTATTAAGACATGGCAGGATTTCAGCCAGACGTAGGCGATGTTCACGTCGATGCGATGCTAACCAATATCTCTATTGGTTACTTCAACAAGCGTTATATCGCTACTCAGTGTTTTCCCATTGTTCCAACAACAAAACAGTCAGATATTGTTCCACGTTATGATAAGGACAAGTGGTTCCGTGAGCAGATGAAGCTTCGTGGCCCAGGTGCTCCTACAGCCACTAGCGGTTTCACTGTTGATAATACGATGACATTCTTCAACCTGAACTTCGGTCTCGGCAAGGAGATTCCTGACGAGATTCGCGCAAACACAGATCTTCCTTACAACGTAGATCGTGATGCGACCCGATGGCTAACTGAAATGGTTCAGCTTCATTGGGAAAAAAAGTTTGTTGCAGACTTCTTCGCTACAGGCAAGTGGGGCACTGACTACGCGGAAGCCGTCCAGTGGTCTGACTATGCTAGTTCTGACCCTATTCAAGACCTTCGCACTATGAGAAGCAACGTTCTTGGAAAATCTGGCCAGCCCGCGAACAGGCTTATCACCAGCAACCTGGTCATTGATAAGCTTCTAGATCATCCTCTACTCGTAGAGCGTGTCAAGTATACAGGCGGCAGTGTTTCAGAAGCGATGATTGCTCAGCTTGTTCGTCTTGAACAGGTTCTAGTTGGAGACGCGATTGAAGCAACTGCCGTAGAGGGCAATGCTACTCAGACTTATGCCGCAGTTTGGGGCAAGCATGCCCTAGTCCTCTACACACCTCCGGCTCCTGGTCTCTTTACACCTACTGGTGGCTATACATTTGTGTGGCAGCCCCTGGTTGGCGGTGGAGCGGCTCCCTGGTTCATGCGGAGAATCCGCGATGACCGTAATCGCAAGGATATTATCGAAGTCCAGACTTACTATGACCAGAAGCAGATTGATGCTGACATGGGCGAGATCGCCGTTAGTGTAGTTGCGTAGGAGTCAAGGCATGGCTAAGGGATACGCTGTCTTTCATGAGATGGACTATGGCCGTCGTCATCTAGAGCGCGGAGAATTCATAGAGAACTTCGAGTCTGGAATCAATAAGAATGACAATTCTTTGTTAACCATTGGTTACATTAAAGAACATGATGGCAGCAATCTTCACTCATGCCTCCGATGCGGCAAGAAGTTTGTCAGTTCACTTGATGAGGGCCTGTTCTTGCGTAAGCATGAAGAACTGTGCCCGATGCAAGAAATAACAATTGATGAAGGTATAATGAGTGATGATGGCATAATGCCTGATACGCCAGAACCGTCTATCTCAGAACGTGTGATGGCTGCTCAGTCTGAGTAACGAGGAGATAAATATGGCTAGTCCTGCGGGTAGAACGCAAGGTATACACGCTGCAGATGGCGGCTTCCAGGCTAAGGATGGCGCAATCGCTCAGTGGTATGAACGTACATTTGTTCAGACATCTGGTGCTGGAACTTATACTGCTACTGTTCCGGTTCCTGCTGGTGCGACTATTCTAGATATCAGAGTCAAGGGTATAGCTGTTTGGAATGGAACTTCAGCATCACTAGAAGTTGGTGATGATGATGATCCTGACGGCTTCTTTACAGCCGTTGACCTAGCAGCTACTGATTTGCTCCTAAACGAGGAACTCAGCTTTGACGGTAACATGGGGACTGCAGAAGTGGGGCTGTACTTAGTCGCTGCTTCGGGTTTACGGAATACCTATCGGGCTACAGCGAAGACTATCACTATTTCCGTTGTTCAAGTTGGAACAGGTACTCTAGGCCGAACACGAGTACTAGTCTGTATTCTGAATCCTTCTAACGTAACAAAGGCAGCAGTCAAGGTCTAAACAATTAATAGCGGCAGGCTGCCGCAGCCAAATATGCTAGCGGCTCTAAGGGCCGCTAGTTTGGCAAAAGGGGTTTAACATGACATGGATTGCTACCGGCGGTGGCTGGTATGAAGATGAAGAGACTGGTGTAAGAGTTAGAGGCAAAGCCAATATTCCTGATGATACTATAGGAACTGATTTAGCCTTTAGCGAACCAGAAGAAGAGTTTGATCCTGTACCAGCTATGTGCGATATTTGTGCTAGAAAAACCATGCATACTGTAACAGTCAAGGCTTATACCTGTAAGTGTTGTGATTCTCAGATGTTGAGATAAATAAATATGCCTCTTTCTAAGAAATCAGACAAATCAGGAGAACTGACACCAGAGATGCATCATTGCTCTCAGTGCAATAGGCCACATTCGCATAAGGTCTTCGAGCACCCTGATGGCGTTACTATGCAGTGTCCATGTGGCTATGAATTCGTAGATGTTCGCATAACAGAAGCGTCTACTATTGACTTAGGCGCAGATATGAATGGTGAATAATGGCGGCTGATCTTAGACACGGCAGCACGATTACTGTTTATGCATCTACTGCTCGTACTGCTACGCCACCACCAGTAGAGTTTAATATTATAGACCCTGCTGTACGCGGTATCATTATCACTGTCAACAAGACAGCTCATGCGACTACGCCTAGCGTAGTGCCTACCCTGAAAATTCTGGTTGCGGGTTCATGGATTACTCTGAAACTATTTACAGCTATAACAACTGGTGCTAATGGACTCTATGTACACTTTGTCTATCCAGGTATAACTGATTTAGGCATTGCAGATATAGTTAGAGATGAAGTGCTCGCGTATCCGATAGCTACCAAGTTTGAGTTCTCTATGGTTCACGCTACAGGTGCCCCTGATAGTCTTACCTATTCTGTAGAGCTACAGTGCTTGAGATAAACAGTGGCTAGCTTTGAGAAAGACGCAGGCGATATTCTAAAAGCGGTTCAAATGCTTGAACGGCATTTAGTCAAATCTGGCGTTTTTGATTCGACTAGTCAGCCGTCTATCGAGCAGCTTGAAGAAGCCTTATCAGAAACAGAAGCTGAGATGTTCGCATGGCTTGGAGGAGCCGGTTTCTCTATAGTCATTACAGATTATCCAACACTTGCGAAGGAATATCTTACATGGTTCGCAGCACTCGGAACAGCGTACAGATTAGAGCTATCGCTTCCTGGCGTTCAATATAATGCTAGAGGCAATTCGCGTTGGCAGGTTCTCAAAGGCGAATATAACACTCTCAGAAAGATTGTAGAAGATAATACTCTTGATAGACTAGGTGTTGTTCGTACCCGTGAAGCACTCTCGGTTATCACAGGCACAAGCCATGACGATAAGAAGGCTATTACAACAGATACTGATGCAGTTCAACCAGTATTCTGCAGAGATATATTTGATAACCCTGCTCGATTAAGAAGCTCTAAGATATATTCTGAATCGTGATGGCAGCTTTCGAGGAAGTGTTTAATGCGGCATTTGATCTCTTGGATGCGAATGCGGCTTTCCAGCATCTTGTATCTAAACACGATTTCTCAAAGATTGCTGATACTGGTTCAACCGCTGTCGTATTACGGGTCGGCGGGTTTACTTCACAAGATGAGTCTTTCGGGGGGACTTACAGCGTCGTATGGACAATTTTTGCCGACATATATGAACGATATGGTGCTCATGTCGAAGAAGATATAGAGAATCTAATCAAGAGCAGAGATATACTAATGGACTTACTTCAACAGAAAACATACTTAGGTAAGGGTGCTAGTAACGCTATTGGCATTGAATTTGTTAATGTCATTGGTGGAGATACTCTAGGTGTTGTCTTTGACGATGAAGGTGTAGCAACACACTTTACTCTTAGTGTACAATTTACAGTAGCACAGCAGCGAAGTGTAACTTTAGAGGCTTAAAATGATTCGTGTTACTGTAAGTCTTATAGGTTTTGAAGAAGCGCAAAGGCGTCTTGCTAACATATCATCTAGTCCACCTAGAATAGTTAGAGGCGCTAAATTCTTCGCTACAAAGCGTTTTCAAGAGGGCCTGAGATATTTTACCGAAGAAGCTCCTAAAGGCCCTACAGGTGATTTGAGTAAGTCAGTAGTCCTTGAATTAGAAGATAGCGGCAATACTCTTAAAGGAGCATATACATCGAAGGCGCTCTATGCGGGATGGGTAAGCAGAGGAACTGGTGTATTTGGCCCTTTTAATACACCTATTGTACCGACACACGCGAAGCATCTTCTGTATTTTTGGCATAAGCAAGGTCTATGGATGCTGTCAGCCCATGTTAAAGGACAGCCCGCCAATCCGTTTATGATACGAGCACGTAAGAGAGTCAAAGATATGGTATTTAGCATTCTACCTAGAGATGTCAGAGAAGACATTCGCATAATCGTTGGAGGCAAGTAAATGCCAGCTTCTACACGTATAATCGGTAAAAACGCCAGACTCTATCTTGGCCGCTCTGCTTTCTATCTTGCTATGTTCGAGATGGAAAACACAGCCGAGTTTAACTTCGACGATGATACACCTTATGGCCAGGATTGGCGACAGACTACACTTATAGATGGTCAAATCGGTATGTCAGTTAATGCCTACATGGACACCGCACAGATAGGTGGTAATCCTGCAGTAGATGAAGTAACTGATATTCCGTATCTTGAAGCCTATGACTCAGACATGGACGGAATCTGGAATGACCAAGAAGCTGTTCCTACACCGACAACTATCCCTATAACCTTTGTTCCAGGTAATACAGCAGCTAGAGGCGATCCTTGTAAATTCTTTAACAGTTCTCTTGGCTCATTAGCCATATCAGCCAATAGAAATGAAGTAAACAAGCTTCGTGGCAGATTCATGGGCCGGAGCCGTTATCATTCTGGCATACTTATAGCTCAACAAGAATCAGCCTTTACAGGTACAACTTATATTCCTGCTGATCCTAATGGCACAGACTTGGCAGCAGCTGGAGTTAGTGGTGTTGCGGCAGCACTGCACGTCTACAATAAGTCAGGTGCTGCAAACTTAACTGTCTCAATAGAAGAGTCATCTACAGGTGTAGGCGCATGGACTACAGCATTAACCTTTGCAGTGCTTACAACTAGAGGTACAGAATACAAAGAGGATACAGCTGTTGCAGTAGGGAAACGCTATCACAGAGTTAAGGTAATACTTGCATCAGGAACAGAAACTGTCGGTTTAGTAGTATCTTCGCAGAACATTTAGGAAAGGAGTCATAAAAAATGGCTAGTGCAAGAGTAGTAGGAAAAAATGCAACGTTCTGGCTTTCGCAGAGTGTCATAACTCTCGTGGATGTCTCAGCAGATGGCAATGAGATTGTTCTTAACCTTGAGCTGAACAATGAGGACAGTACAGGCTTTGGCGTAAGCTGGAGAGAATTTACTCTCATAGATGGCACATGGACAATCGACTATTCTGCCTTTTACGCTATTGGTACTGGACTCATATCAGAAGTCTTCTTAGGCGGGCCTGCAATGGCTACCCTTTGGGATAAGAGGCTCTTCGAGTTTTATCCTAACGGTGGGCCTATGGGTATTACTAAGCCTAAGTACTCCGGTAGTGTTTACTTGGCTTCGTTCCCAATAACGGCACCGAGAAGTGGTCTTGTAACGGTTCGTGCTCGTCTGAATGGTGCTTCTCCTCTAGCAAGAGCAGTCTCATAATTTAGGAGGTGTCCAGTGGCTGATGAGGATACTGATTCTATCACTATAGACGATACTGAATATACTCTTTCTAGAGAGATAACGGGTGAACAGTTTATGGAGCTGCGGCGACGCTCCATAACTGTTAAAACTAACGGTGTTTCAGAAGAAAGCAATATTGATTTCAGCTCTGTAGACTATGACTTCTGGAACCTGGCCTATCGCCTTAAAAGTCCAGAGCTTACACCGGCCCAGATAAAAGCTCTTCCAAGAAGAGTCTTTATGGCTCTGACCCTTATGGCAGGTAGATTAGATGCCGAAGAAGCAAGAACGATAACTGATTTTTTACAACAGCACTCACAAGCGTTTCAGGTGTCACCGTTGATATCGGAACCCTCTTCCGGCTTCCCTCAGTCTATATTAGAGGTCATCTCCGACAAGCCGCAAGACTAGCTGAACAGGTTGAAGCTGAAGCAGCTCTTAATGAATTAAGAACTGCCGATTTTCCTAACGACTCTAAATTTGTCTCCTGGGGTAAGCGATAATGGTACAACCTGTCGGCTCTGAAGCAGATCAAATCCGAGTTGATCTTGTAGTTCTTGCTAAGGCTAATCTTGAAGCTGTTAGAGCTGTTGAGGAACGCCTTGGAGCACTCAGTATTCAAGCACGAAATACCCAAGGCCACTTTGAGCAGTTTTCTAAAATACAGGAAGGATTCAGAGTTCAGTCTAAGAAAACTGTTGATGCGCTTAAGGCTTCGGCTGCTGGATTCGGTAATCTATTTCCCTCTGGTATAATTACCAGCGCAGGACAAGTTAATCAAGCCTTTGTCAGCTTAGGAAAAAACCTTGAGAATTATGCTACAGAAGCCATAAACACAGAAATGATTGGTGCAAAGCTGGGGGGCAGCTTTCTGGCAACTGCACAGTATATGCAGATCTTGGGTAATGCTAGTGCAGTTACATCTGGACGGATTCAAGGAATAATAGCTGATCTTCAACAGCTTGCAAGTACAGCGGGTGCTGCTGGCACAGCGGTCATTAATCAATTGGTTAATGCACTTGAACAGCTTGCTTTAAAACAAGAACTTGTTACTATAGCAGCACAACAGAGAGTTAGTCCGGCCCTGACCCAAATGCAGAAAGCGGGTCAGGGTCTTCTTCTTAGCTTCTCGCTTGTCCAGGGTATGTCCGGCAATCTCTCATCAGCTCTCTTTGGACTTGGCTTTGCTGTTATCTTCACAGGCATGAAGTTCCTGAATCTAACAACTGCCATTGTCGCTGTTAGCGCCGCTCTTGGCTCTGTTGCTATAGAGAAACTAACAAAGAAACAGAGCGAAGGTGCTGAAATAACAGCAAGAGTTACTAAAGAAACTCAGAAACTTAGGGATACCTGGATAGAGCTTCAAGGCGAAACTAAACTTACACAAAAAGCCTATGCTGATTTAGCAGAAGAGGGCGTTAACCTGATAGCAGTATTTGCTGAGCAAAGAAGACTGGTAGAAGAGGGAGGCGGAAAACCAAGTTTTCTTGAGAGTCTTGGAGAAACAGCAGAAACTGCAGGTAGAGGATTACTCTTTTTCGCCACTGGGGCAGGAACTGCTCAGGTAGCATGGGAGAATTATACTAGATCTGTTGAAGAAGGTGAAGGCCCACTTGCTGGACTTAGAGCCGAAAAGAAGGGAATTGAAGCACTTAAACTAGCTCAAGACTTAGAGGAAATAGACCAGGAAAATACGGCTGCCTTCCGTGCGCTTGCGAACTCGACTCGAAACGAGCTTATGAAGGTCTATCAGGAATTCAAAGCTGAAGAAGTCTCAATAAGGATAGAGACAAAATTCACAGAAGGTATCGAGGCAGATAGAGAAAAAGTATCAAACCATTACGACCTATTACGCTCTAACATCGAGAAGCACTACGATAACTTAAACGAGACAATAAAAGAAGGACAAGCAAGTGCAACTGACTCAAGACAGAGAGCACTTCAGAATGAAACAGATGCCATAAATGAAGCTCTAAAAAACCAGACAAAGATTATCCGAAAGGGCCTCAAAGACCAGCTTGAGATATACAGCGAAGCGCTTGAAGTAGAAACAGATAATCTAAAAACCATCTATCAGGAGCAGGTAGAAGTAGTCAATGATGCTCGTGATGCACAGATAGAGGTCATCTCAGATGGCCTTAAAGACGAGCTAGAAGTTATTCAAGATGGCCTGAACGCAAAGACAGATGCTATACGCGAAGCTCTTGACGACGAAATAGATACTATCAGAGATGCCCTGAATGACAGACTTGAAGTTATTAGGGACGCAGCCCAAGACGAAATAGATGCTGAGAGAGAAAAGATAGATGCTATCAAAAAGCAGGAGCGAGAACTAGAGAGTGCTCTCAGCGCCTTACAGCAACGTCGAGCTGCGATTAGAAATGAAATCTTAGGCGCAGAAGCTCAATTAGCAGCCCTAGAACGTGAAGCAACTCTTACTGGCGTTGGTGCTACAGAAGAGCAAGCTATTGTCAAGGCTCGTATAGCAGGCTTAAAAGCCGAAGATGTAGCTACTCAAAATACTATAAAGCAACGTGAAGCTGCCCGTGACACTTTACTTGGTCAAGTAGATACGATAGAAGCCATAATAGAAGCTATTGAAGAAGCTAGAGATGATGAGATTGAAGCTGCTCGTGATACTGCTGAAGAGACAATTGAAGCTGCTCAGAAGGCAGCTGATGAGAGAATAGACATCGAGAAGGACGCTGCGGATGACTTAAAGGAAACTGCTCAAGATGTTGCTGATAATAAGAAGAAGCTGGAGCAAGAAGCAGCCGAAACCGCAATAACAGAAATAAATAAGACAAGGGATACAGCTATACAGGCAGCCCAAACACGCTCAGAGGCAGAACAAGAACGTGCTCGTGAGGCTGCTGATGTTGCAATAGAAGAAGCTAACAGAGCTTCTACAAATGCTCAACGGGCAGCTCAAGACAGAGCTGATGCAGATATTAGAGGATATGAACGTGCTGCTGCTAAAGCAATAGAGCTAAATGATAGCGTTGAAGCAAAACGAACTGAAACTATGAATTTGCTTGAGCAAACACAGCAGAGAATAATTGATGGCGTTGTAGAAGAGCACGAAAAGCGAAAGCGGCTTCATGAGTGGCAGCAGAATATCGGCCTCCCGTTGGTTAAAAAGTTCTTCCAGTACCAGATAGCGTTTGGAGCAATCCAGGGAATTGGACAGGAAGGAATCGATCCTGTGCTTCGTGCTGGTGCTAGAAAAGCACAATACAAGGCATTTCTAGAAAGCTTATTCCCTGGTATGGATATTACTGAATTTCTGGAAGGCTACCAATTGGGTACTCGTCGTGTTCCAGGAGCAATGGGTCAGCCACAATTAGCAGTCGTTCACGGCGGAGAAGCAATTACTCCACCAGGACTATTGCCTCCAGCGTCAGCAGGTTTCAGAGACTTTAACTTGTCGCTTTATCTCAATAACGAAGCAGATTTCAGACGGTTAGAGAAAACTCTTGAAGGTGTATTTGGGAAGAGTGTAAGTATAGCTATACGTTCTGGTCTTGGGAACCGGAAAGGTCTACGTTAAATGGCTACTGTATTAAAACTAAGTAATGGAATAGAAACCATAGATTTTATCTCAGGCTCATCAGACTATAGATTACTAGCTGATGACGCTCTTCAAATATCTATGCCAGAATCGAAACGTGTCTTTGGTGGTGATCCTCTGCTCCGTAAAGGAGAAGGCTCTCGTCTTATTGAAAGACAATATGAAAATAGAGAAATCTCTATTGATTTTAAGATAACAGCAACAGATCATAACTCATGGGTTGAAGATATAAGACGCATAGACAGAGTACTTAACGATGCTAAAGAATATAGTAAGAAGGGATATGGGAATAAGGTAACTCTTCGATTTCAGCTAGAATCTGCATCCACAGATGTATACTTTGATATTCTGGATGGCGATTTGTCTTTACCTAAGATAGCATCTGCGCCATTAAGAAGAGAATTTAAGACAATTGAGAACAGTTTAACCCTTATAGCTAAACCATTAGCTCGTGCTACATCTATTATTCAACTAGATAATTGGATTCTCAATGGAGATTTCTGTTATAATCCTGGTGAATACGGCAGAGACTCTGTTGGTTACTATACGTTTGGGGTATCAGGTAACAGATTTGAGAGAGCTAATACAATTAATCTACAACCTCCAGCTGCGACAGTGCCTGAACTATTTGTAGGGGCATGGATATATCTTACAAGTACACCAACTAATCCTGGAGATGAGTTTATTATAGCTTCTGCTGGTAATAATCCAAGTGATGCTACTCCTGCTAATAGACCAGCCTGGGTATTAGCCATTAGAAAAATCAGTGATGGATTACCTAGACAGCTAGTGTTTAAGATTTACACAGAGGCGGGTATTCTAAAGGAGTATGTTGAGCTAGACTCCCGTATGACGATTCCTCTGAATACTAATATAAATGTGGCTGGCTCTATCTCGAAGACTTTGTTTGGAGCAGGTTTAACTATTCCATTCACTGTACCAGCAACGATAGTTGGTACAGGAACATACAGGAGAATTGAAGTCTTTATTAATGGCAAAAGTGGTACAAGCGTTCTTAATACAGCTATAGCATCTATTCGTCAATCAACAGGTAAATTTACTGTTGGTGCCTATAGTGATGATTCGTCTCGTTTTGTTGGTCGGATAGCTGGACTTGCTGTAGTTATAGGTACAATAGAAGGATACAGACAATTAGCGTTATTCTATTATGGAATGACATCTTTAGCTGGTCAGACTACCACACCAAATAGGTGGTTCTGGGATCTTCAGTCTTCAGAATGGGGCGCAAGTTGGAATTTTAACGATGGTCTTATTTTTGATGGTGGGCCACGAGCATTAAACCTCACAATTGTAGGAACTCCAACGTTTCTTGCGAACTCTGTACCACCTAGAGGTTGGACTATAGGATCAGGTCTTACACTTTCCAGGGCCATTTCTCTAGTATCCAAATATGGGTTTCTAAGTTACCTCTTCCTTGAGACTGTTAGTGGAGCTAATAAATATATAGAGCAGACATGGAGCATTCCAGCAAATAGACGTAAGTCAACTCAGAAGTGGACTGCAGTGTTTTGGCTTCGAGCATATACCTCTACTCTTAGGAGTATAGACATAATATATGGTGCAAAAGCTGCGTTATCTAGTGAAAATGTGGTAGCTGTGCAAGACACTTGGACTCAATACATTGTGACATTTGCTGGTGAAGGAGGAACAAGTACAGGCAAAATACGTTTTGAGAAACTTACAGGTGAAGGTTCTATAGTATACATTGACGGTGTAGAAATTTTAGAAGGTGAACCGTTCGGTGTTTTCGCGACAATTACACCAACGTCAGGAAAACCATATATAGATTCCAGATTCTGTGCTATGCCAGATAGCTCTCTCAATCTTGACTATTCAGTAAAGCGAAATACTATTGCTGTTAGAGATTTGCCAGGAGATCAACCGGCAGCCATAAGACTTTTTATTCAGAATAAGGAACCTGCATATGGTATGGGGCCAATTAGAGTAGGCCAAGTCTCCAAAGCAGAACCGTCTAAGTTTATATCCTGTTATCCCTCATCACTGTTACTACCTCAAAATAATGTTCGTCCTCTCGTTCTTCAGACATCAGGACAGGTTCCTGGTGAATCCAGAGTATGTATGATTAGAGACCTCGATGATTTTCAGGGCAGTGGTTTTGAGGAGTTGGTATATGGAATCATGGGAGGACTGTTTCCGTTTCCAGATCAACAGCGTGGAGCATTCAAAGTCATAGCAGATGTGTTTGTAGAGGGAGATACATTCGAAGGCGACTTATTCTTCAGGGCGAGTAGTTTATTCCCATTGACTCGTGATCCATCTAATCTAAGCAATATCCTCAGACGGTTTGTTAAAGTAGATGCTGGTTTGTTATATTGGTTGCCATTATATACTCTGAGGTTTAGAGAGCTACCAGGATCTGCAACTAAGGGAGAGATTAGTAGTCATAGAACAATAATGGAATCAGAATCAACTACAAGGCTTGCATTAGAAGCATATCCTTCAGTGGTCACTCCAGCTACTGAAGGTATAGGTATAAGTGTTATTCATCTTCTACCTGTCGAGGATGGATATTACGGATTCTTTCCCGACATCAATAGAAAAAACTATTTAGAGCCTAATAAGATTCTGGTTATAGATTCTATAAATGAGGAGACAAGTTATATAGTAAATGATTCAGCATATGCAGTGCTGAATGCTGAAGCTGTACTGGATGAAACTTTAACCCTGAATATAGAAGCAGCTTCATCTATAAATACTATAGGTAACAGTTTTCGATTAGAGCCTCAGGAAAAGAATCTGTTTACCTTTCTTATTGAACAGAGCCAGGATGGTTTTCCTCTTGGTAATTCTATGTCTGGTATGCAATTTGAAGCTTGGATAGAGTACGAAGCGCGGTATCTTTATGTCTAAGCTATGTGTACAGGTGGCTCCGACTATCAAAAATCAGTCTGATGTTCCAGTTTATGGAAATGAATCTTTAGCTGGCAGGATTCAAGACCTAGAATTTGGGACTAGTGTCCCTGGTGGATTCCTAAATTGTGGATTTAAGATTCCTATGTCTTCTTCTGAGGCTTTTTATTGGTACTCAACCAGAATAGGACATCATGTTCTCATAACAGACAAAGGGCAAACTGTATGGGAGGGAAGGATAGACAATATAGAACTTGGAAGTTTCAGGGTTACTATATCAGCCTTAGGTTATTGGGTTAGTCTTACAGATCAGATACTCTATCAACGATGGGCAGATACTGGTCTTAGCTCATGGAAAGAATTCAGCTCAGTAGAATTTGTCGGGTTCTCGAATGCAAAGCCAGAAGCTTTCGAAAATAATAATCCAGGTAGCCTAGTCACGGCATTAAGAAATGGTGAGACTTATAATTCTGGTAATCCTAGCTCCGGTTATGTGTATGTATTACCTACACCTGTCTTTGTGGCTTCTTTTCCTATTGCGCCAAATACTGTACAGTATATTAAGTTTGGTCTCGTTATTACTAATGCAGATTCATCCGATTTGCGCGTTAGGATCTTCACAGCTAGCAATCCATATTCAGGGAGCTGGACACAAAAAGCTTCCTACAAGATTGCCGATAATGGGAACAAGGAAATTGCAGTCGGTGGTGGCTCTGAAGACATAAAAGCTGTAGCGTTTATTGTAGATGATGATAAGGTTCATACTTATGCTGGTGCCACTGGAGATGCCAGAGTAGTTATATCTGATATACAGACTTGGGCTGATATAGACCCTATGAATATAAATCGTCTTACAGCCCATAGATTTATTCTGGATAACCTTCTTGGTAAACCGTCCCTAGGTTTGTCATCAACAATGCCACAAATCTCTCCTGATACTCTGTACGTAAAAGACCCAGGGCTAGATATAATGCCTTTACTGGTTGAAGGTAAGACTGTACAAGATGCTATACTAGAGCTAAGTTCATATGGCGATGACCAGAGTCCTCCTAATGAATATTTTCCAGCTATATGGGATTCGCGTAGATTCTTCTTTGAGCCAAAAGAAAAATTAATGGTGAGATGGTTGATAAGATTGAAGGAATTCAGTGAAGATGGTTTAAATCTTATGCAGAGTCTCGAAAATTACTGGAGCAAGGTTTATGTTAGATATACAGATATAAAAGAGAGACTTGCTTTTACAACAGTAAAGGAAGATATTGTCTTTCAGTCTCCATCTATAGACCGAACTAATATAGTTGGTGCTGATGTAAGACAGCTTGCTGTAGCGAATGTTCTAAGAGATGCCTTTTTTGAAGACTTTAGAAAACCACAGCAGCGAACAGAAGTTTCTATTACAGGGAGAATACGCAATCGTCACAATGTACCTGAGCCATTATGGATGGTACGGGCAGGGGACTTGCTGTTCGTAGAAGATCTTTTTTCGTTCTCAGGTGGTACTTCATTAGACCCTTTGCGCTTATTCAGCATAAGAGAAACGTCGTATAATTATGAAAATAATGAACTCACTCTTACACCAGATTGGCCTGCTAATAGGCTGGATATCCTAGTGTCTCGGTTATCAGCTCTAGGCAAGGAGTTCTAAGATGGCGCTTCCAACTCTAGTCCAATTATTTGGGCATGATAATTCAGAAGTCTCTGAGTCAACGCTTGAAGATGTCTTTGGCGGATTGCACGAAGGCCCATTCGAAGGCATAGCTTCTGCTTGTGCAGTAATACAGTCGACTCCTCCTGCTATGTCAGTAGATGTTGGCACAGGTACATTCTGTGTGGGTGGTGTCTTTGGGAAAGTATCAGTTACGGGCAGTGTTGTTATTGGAACTGCTCCTGTAGTTAACAACCGTATTGATCGTGTCGTTCTTAGAAGAACCAATTCTACAGATCTTACAGAGATAGCTGTCATTGCAGGAACTGTGGCAGCAAGTCCTGTCCCGCCTTCACTTACTAGAACCGCCAATATCTACGAAGTCAGTCTCGCGCAAGTTTATGTGGGTCAAGGTGTTACTTCTATAGTCACAGCTAATATCACAGATGAGCGCAAAGACTACAGCGTCGGTGGTTACGCTCTTGGAAAAGCAACTGTACGTGCTGGACGAACTCGTCAACACTTCATTCCGGCAGCTAACTTCGGCGTAGGTATTAATCTAACTTTTGCTACTCACTTCAGAAGCTTTGCAGGTCTTGGTTCATGGGCAGCTATGGGTCTTGGTTGGGAACTGCCTGATGGAGTAGTACTTGTAGGTGTAATCGGTCATACTAAGCTGCCTTCTGACTGGAAATCTGGCACTGTAAAAGGATATGTTCTGTTTCAAGGTGCAGGAGCAGGAAACTTCTATGTCGGGCTGCAGATGGCTGCGGTCACTCCAGGCTCTCCAGGTGAGACCATGAGACAGACAGCAGATGTTATTCAGCAGCAAGCAGTCAATTCCTACAACGGATTACATCTGTTAGCGTTTAATACGGCCCTTCTTACTGTTGCAGCCGGTGATTTTATTAACATCGGAGTATCTCGTGATCCTGCTCATGCCAGTGATACTAGTGCCAACGTGCTAGAATTCTATGGAGTTATTTTGGAGTATACAGCGGAGTATTAACCAAGTCCTTCTATCAATCTCTCCACGGTAGAAGGTGTACCAGAAGTCGAACCTGAACGCGAACCTGAACGAGGAATCTTAATGTCCTCAGCCTTACAGTCAGCAAAGAATTCTTCGATAAGGATATATGCTGCTCTAAGATATTCTCTCGTACCCCTGCTCTTCATCTTTAAATTCCAGGAAGATCTATAATGAGGCAACGAGTAGCGCAGCCAAGCCTCAACATCAGAGAGCACATTGAGCATGGCATCTTCGGGAGTTCTGCTTGCCTTGATAATATTAAGAATCCAACGCTTGTTACCTCTCTGCATAATAGTCGGATGCTCTCTATTCTTATCAGCAGCTCTCATAAAATTCCTCTTAAACTACTTGACATACTACCCCGACTATGGTATTATATCATAGAGAGACCCGAAAAGCTACCCGTCCGCCTACTTATGTCAACAGCCTGTCTCTTACGATAGGCTTCTCACGTCTATGGAATTTAAACCTCTCAGCGTTAAAGATTATTTGGCTCTTACCTTTCCAGATAATGATATTATTGGTTCAGGAATCCTTACAGCTCAAAGTGTTCTTGTCTTAGGTGGACATCCAGGGATAGGAAAATCGGTTATGGTAACACAGATGGGGTATGAGCTATCTCAGGGCAAGGACATACTAAATACTTTTAAGGCAAAGAAAAGCAAGGTTCTTCTTCTTCAAGAAGAGATAGGCCCCAAAAACTTTCAGAATAGGCTAATAAAAGTAGTGAGTCATTATGGAGATAGTGATTCATTTTTGATTATTAGTTCAGCCAGCTTTACATTTGACGATCCAATATTAGTGCTGCATTTAAAGTCGTTCATTATTAAATATTCAGTAGAGATTGTTATTCTTGACCCACTTTATAAGATACACGGGAGAAACGAAAGCGATCCGACAGATATGGCACGTCTCTTCCAGCTTATGAGTAAGTTGATTAATGACCTAAAAATATCCGTCATCCTTGTTCATCACTTACGTAAGCCGCCACAACTTCATAAAGGTGAGGTATTAGTTACGGGTATGATGGACTTTAGAGGTTCTGCAATACAAGCTTGGGCTGATACGATGATGCTAATTGAAGAAACTGATGTCAAAGACCGTATTAGGCTATCGTTTCCCAAAACCCGCAACGCGCCTGAAGAGATTCGGGCTATGTATCTTACATTTGACAGAGACCATCTTAGATTCTCCACTGTTAATACCGGCTCTCAACCTATTAATATCAAAGAAGAAATCCTTGGAATACTTAGTCCAAATGGGGGTATCTCTGAGGCTAATCTGCTCAGTCAGTTCAAATGCAAGTATGGTAAGGAGGTTAATACTATAAGAATAAAGAGTGAGCTTCAGATACTAAAACGAGTAGGGGCCGTGAATCTGTCAGGTGGACTTCTTAATTCTAGTGTTCCTCAGTCAGATCCTGGCGATCCTTGGGCTACTCAATGGTAATAGTAGGAAGGTTTAGATATTCGATTAACACTAGAGATACTCCTAATCACAGTAGTATCATTAGTTCTAAGCATCGGAGCGATAGTAAGTGCAGATGATAGTCAGGAAGAACCTGTGATTCCTGATAAGGGAGAGATGTTTTATGATCTTCCTGTTACAGCAAGCCCGAACATTCTTCTGGCGACTCCGGCACCCGAAGTGGCGGACGTGGTGCTACAGCCATCGCCAAGTCCAACCATGCCGGTGCCGGATACAGAAAGTCTTGACAGATCACAGAATGACACGCCAGGTTCATTTGATGCGATCCTTACTAGAGTCTTTGGGGCCTATAGCGCCAAGGCTTACAGAGTCGCAGATTGCGAGACAGGCAAGAAATTATCTGCAGGACTAGACCCATTTGAGTTAAATCGAACAGAGGCTGGAGCTGCAGGTGAAGTAAGTATATGGCAAATCCACCCTGTTCACTTCTGGAAATACGATAGAGCTAGACTACAGAGCGATCTTGAATATGCCGCACAGGCAGCATGGGAGATATCAGGATATGGTACTAACTGGACAGGCCCCTGGGCAATCTGTGGTTGGCAATGATACTCTCAGATAGAGATATTCTACAAAGAGCCAATGATAATATTAAGGCGCTTGGCCTCAAGATAGACCCATTTACTCTTAAACAACTACAGCCATCATCTTATGACCTACGACTGTCTCCTTATTTCTGGAAGATGGAAGATGGCGCAATTGATACAGCAAATCTAGATACAGAGGCTATGCAGGCACTCGTTATAGATTTGACGGATTCGTCATCTGTTCTTGGTAATCATATTACAGACTCAAATATGATTATCCGTCCTAATGAATTTATACTAGGAAGCACAATAGAAAGAGTCCAGATTCCTATAGACCTTGTTGCGAGACTAGAAGGTAAGTCCTCTCTAGGTAGACTAGGGCTTATCGTTCACGCTACCGCTGGATTTGTTGATCCAGGCTTCAGTGGACATCTTACGCTAGAGTTATGCAATCTAAGTTCTCGTCCTATTAGAATGTATCATAATATGCTTATAGCACAAATAACCTTTATACAAATGTCCAGTCCTTCTCAAAATCCTTATGGACATTTCTCTCTTCACTCTAGATATCAACATCAGTCCATGACTCCCGTACCTTACAGACCGTCACAGAGCGAAAAGCCCTGAGAAGTCCAGAGAGGCATGACTAACAATGTTAACATCGGTCATCAATCTAAGGCCAAAATGAGATGTCCTTGGATACCGTGCAACCCTTGAAACTAGTGACTAACAATGTTAACATCGGTCAAAACTCGCAGGACGACTGTGACCATGTATGTCCTGGCCCTCACAGTGATAGAACTTATGGACAGATAAGGATTCGGTGTTGTAATGTTTGTCCAGCGTGTTATGATGACATCAGGTACGGATGCATGAACGAGCATATAAGGGAGTGCCATAAATGAAACCTCAGCGTGTAGTTAATGGCAAAAGAATCAATATCAATATGTCTAACAGACTACGCGATCTAAGACTAGAAGCAAAGTTAACTCAGGACGCTATTGCTGAGAGACTTGAGATTCCTAGAGGGACATACTCTACTCTAGAATCTGGTGTCTGTCTACCGACTGAAGATGTTCTTAAAGACTTAACTTCTATACTAAACTGCAAGCCTGAAGATATATATGCTGTCGTTTATCTTGATATCATTAAATTGGAGGGTTTCTAATGGCCACAAGTGATTTCCGCTACATTCTCGCAGGTCAGGCAGCAGCCATCATCCAAGACCTAGAGGAGTTCATTGAGGCTCTGACGACGACCCAAGAGCAGTGGTCACCCGCTTTAGGGGTACAGCGCATCAATGCCGCTAAGGCGAAGATGGACGCTCTTCTGGCAAGGATTAAGGTCGGTTCCTAACTTACTCCAGTGGCAGGGTGGTTTACTAATATAGACATTAAAATAGAGAGCTTCTAATGTCTAAAGTGCATACTGCAGTAGAGAATTGTGACTGGACATCTGTAAGGACAGAACTAGAATTCGATAATGCAGACCATAAACCGAAATGGATATTTACAGTCTATTGGGCTTGCCCCTGTGGTGAAATCAGGAGAGCATCAAAGACATTCTATGCAGAAGATTTGTAGACACTGCCGCCAAGTTATTGAGCCTATATATCTTAGAGTGATAAGTACTGGCTATATTATAACAATACGTGACTACTGTACAGGCTGCAAACGAAGAGGCTAAAATGCAATTAACTGACGTTGGGCAAGAACTTTTTGAGAGACGATACAGATGGCATAATGAAGACTCTGACGGTATGTTTACTAGAGTCGCAGAACATATCGCGTTAGCTGAAAACAAGGAGCAACGGAGCGAATACAAAGACAAATTCTTTGAATTAATGTCATCGCTCCGGTTCTTACCAAACTCCCCCACACTCTTTAATGCTGGGACAGGTCAAGGGCTACTTAGTGCTTGCTTTACTTTTTATGTAGAAGACAGTCTAGTATCTATTATGGAGTGTCATAGACTTGCTGGATTAGTGATGAAATACGGCGGTGGTGTAGGCTATGGTTTTAGTCGTGTGAGACCAGCAGGAGCAGAGATTAAAACTGTTCAGGGCAAAGCTTGTGGGCCTGTGAATTTACTGCCTTATTATAATGGTATAGCAGAACTAATAACTCAAGGTGGAAGACGGTCTGGTGCTCAGATAGGCATTCTGTCTGTAGAGCATCCAGATATAAGAGATTTCATACATTTCAAGGACGAGAACCCTGATAGCTTACAAACATTCAATATATCAGTTGCTATCAATGATGGGTTTATGGAACGATATCAGAATGGCGACATTGAGGCTAGGCAGATATTAAAAGAGATTTCAGAATCAGCTTGGCGAACAGGCGATCCTGGTGTTTGGTTTATAGATACTGTAAACGCAGCAAATTCTACACCGTGGCTTGGGAGGCTAGAGTCCTGTAATCCCTGTCTTAGTCCAGATACGCTTATAGCTACTAAAGATGGGCTTATTCCAATTAAGGATATTCCTCAAGCCTGGAAATCTGGATATAAGCCGATTTATAAAATAACTACTTTGGAGGGATACGAAGTTTTTGCAACGGCAGACCATCAATTCTATACACAAGAAGAAGGTTGGACTTCTGTTAAACAACTAGAAGATAAAAGAATCCGTATATGTAACACCTCAGCTTTTGGTATAGATGGAAATAGAGACATAGGGTTAGTGCTTGGATGGCTTTCTGGAGATGGGCATATAAGTGAGAATCAGAAGTCAATTCTTTGTTTTGATAAAATAGAGAAATCAGATGCCTGCACGGTAGTTTTAAATGCCTATCAAAATATACTTGGTTTCTCATCACAGCATACTTGGGGTAGACAAACTAGAGTAGCTTCTATGAAACTGTCAAGATTATCTACATCTTGGCAACCTGATGAAAAGTTTCCAGAACGAATGCTTATCGCTAATGAGGAATGTCAGTCAGCTTATCTTTCAGCTTTGTTCAGTGCAGACGGAACTGTTACAGGAACCCAGCAAAAAGGAATAAGTGTTCGGTTATCAAGCTCTAAATTGCATCTCTTAAGACGTGTTCAGTTATTACTCCGTAATTTTAATATCTATTCTAAGATATATCAGAACAGACGCTTTGCTGGGTATCGAGATCTGCCAGATCAAAAAGGTGGAACTAAAGAATATTATTGCGAAGCACAGCATGAATTAGTTATCAGTAATACATCTCTGAGGCAGTTTGCTAATGAAATAGGATTTATAGTTCATGCTAAGCAAGAGAGATTAATTCATCTTCTATCACAATATAAGAGGGCAATAAATCTAGATAGCGAATGGGCAAGAGTTAAAACCATAGAGTATTTCTGTGATGGGGATGTATGGGATATCTCTTCTATTACAGAGTCTATTTCAGCCAATGGTCTTTTAGCTCATAATTGCGGCGAAGTTCCACTATATCATGCAGAGGCTTGCAATCTTGGAAGCTTGAACCTGGGAAAATATTTTGATACTGATACTCGTTCTATATTATGGGATAAACTAAAGTCAGATATAAGATTGGCTGCTCGATTTCTGGATGATGTTATAGATGTAAACAGCTTCCCTGATCCTATAATCACGGCAGCAGTTAGCAAAACACGTAAGATAGGTTTAGGTGTTATGGGATGGGCAGATGTGCTTGCCTTATCTGATATTCCATATGACTCGGATACTGCTATTAATCTAGCTGGCGAAGTTATGGAGTTTATTCAAAAGACTGCTGATAGAGCCAGTTACGAATTAGGTCAGGAACGAGGTATAGCACCAGCATTTGACTGTGATGAGGCTCCCTCTGTTCTTGGACTCGCAACCAGAAATGTTACTCGTACCTGTATAGCTCCAACAGGTTCTATTTCGCAACTGGCCGGATGTTCTTCTGGTATAGAGCCTCATTATGAGCTGGAGTATAAGCGCACCATGTTCGACAAAGGTGTACCGATAGAGCTTCATGTCAGAGAACCTGTTCTGGACATTCTCCAAGAGCTAGGCTTAAACCTACCCAAAACGGCTCTTGAAATTAGTCCTGAATGGCACATAAAACATCAAGCTGCATTCCAACGATATACTAATCTAGCTGTCTCCAAGACGATAAATCTACCCGAAACTGCCACGGTTAATGACATCGAAACGAGTTTTGTTAAGATGTGGGAATCGGGATGTAAGGGTGGTACTATATATAGAGACAAGAGCCGTGAAACACAAGTTCTAGGCGAAAACCGCAGGAAAGTTAATGGCCGTAAGAGACTTCCAGATGAAAGGAAGTCTATTACCCATAAGTTTAAAGTAGGAGATCAGGAAGGATACCTTACAGTAGGTCTGTATGATGACGGCAAACCTGGAGAATTGTTCGTTAAGATAGCAAAAGAAGGTTCAACTGTTGCAGGCGTCTATGATGCTATAGGTATTCAGACTAGTCTCTTATTACAGTATGGTGTATCGCTGGAGAGTATAGCAGGAAAACTTTCTGGAATGCGGTTTGAACCTTCAGGTCTTACAAGCAACCCTGAGATACCTTTTGCATTTTCTATCCCTGATTATATTTATAGATGGCTAATGTCTAAATTTGGTAGTAATATTAACAGTCCTGTCATTACCGGACTATTTTGTCCTGACTGTACCAGTCAACTCTTAGCACAGGAAGGATGCTTAAAGTGTGAAAACAAAGCGTGTGGCTTTAACAGATGTGGATAAGAAGATAGAGCAGATAGAGAATCAGCTGCTAGCTATGCAAAAAGAAGTCCTGAGTTCCTGTAACAAGACTAATACATTAATCAATGGATTGTTGTTTGAACTATCGCGGCTTAAAAAGAAGTCTTAATGATTCCGTGTGAGGCAGATGAATGATTGTGTTCTTGAGTAAGAGTGTCGCCGCACCCCACCTTGAGGGCTTACATCATTATAAGGAGCATCTGTCTCACACAGAGTTATTAAGGCAAGGAGAATAAATATGCTTGAAGGTATTGATATTTCTTATTGGCAAGGCGCTGTTAATTGGCAGGCACTAGATACAGCAGACAAGAAGTTTGTTATTATACGTGGTGGAGACGGAGCGTTTCGAGACCCGCGCCGTGTTGAGTATGCTAAAGGTGCTAAGAGTATCGGTATACCTGTCATTGAAACCTATCATTTTCTGAGATGGAAACTGTCAGCGGCTAATATGGCCTCTCTTTGTCGCGAGTCTTATGAAGCAGTACAGAATGCTGCTGGTCAACCTGGGAGATTATGGCTAGATTGTGAGGATACTGATCCTGTCTCGATAACATTCACATGGCTACAAGATGTAATCTCTAGATTAAGTGATCTGCCGTTAGGTGTTTACACAGGTTCCTGGTGGTGGAATCCTAAAATGCCTGCGAACCATGGGTTAGATAGTATGAAGCGTTGGTTCTCAGGATATCTAAAGAACAATACTCTACGTAGTGATCCTACAGTATTGGGACTTCAGCCGATAATACCACGGGGCTTTACTGGTTGGGATATCTGGCAATATACAAGTCTTGGGACAGTTGCTGGAATTAATGCATCAGTAGACCTAAATATTGCGAAGGAAACAATAGTAGTAGTAGAAGAGGAGGAAGATATGATGCCACCACTGAAAATCGTTAAGGCACGAAATCGAGATAGTGAACCATCCTGGTTAATTAATGGTACTCATAAGATGGGAGTCCCAGGTGGTGCAGAGGGAGAGCAGATTAGGCGCGATCTCTATAACTTAGGTTATACTGGTTCTGAGACCGAGAATATCTCAGTTGGGTCAGAGTTTACAGACTGGCTTCTCGATGTTCCAAAACTGTTCAATAATGTACTCACAGTTCTACAAGGCCACATGGACTTCGCTGAGAAGCGGCGTAATGAGCATGGTGATAGGTTGTATGATGCTATTCAGGCCCTAGAAGCCGATGGTGTATCAGGCGACTTGCTTGCTGTTCTGCAGAGCGAAGCTGGGCGTACCATTCTTCGCAACGAGGCTAAGTGGGGAGTCTTCGACTTTATGAAGTTGGGTTTCGAGGGACTGTAATTTGTACAGGATATGCAAGTGTTTGATTGGACTAATCCTGATAAGAGTAATCACTATTTGGGAACACGACATCAGGCAAAATCCTACACAGGCGTTGATTAATGTTTTAAGAGGGGAGGTGATGTTATGAATCATACGGCGGGAGATTGGCTAAATCCAGATGGTCGAATTAAGCTTCTTATAGGCGATTGTACTGTAAGGATGTCAGAGATTCCATCTGATTCGATAGACTCTGTTATTACTGACCCGCCGTATGGTTGAACATGGTCTAGCGTTTATGGGTAAGTCCTGGGACGATATAAGCAAGGTAAAGCTCTGGCATCATAAATGGGCAGTTGAGGCGTTTAGGATTCTGAAGCCAGGAGCGCATATACTAAGTTGTGGTGGAACACGTACTTATCACCGTATGGCCTCCGCGCTTGAAGATATAGGTTTTGAGATAAGGGATTGTGTACTTTGGTTATACGGCAGCGGTTTCCCAAAATCACAGAATATCGCTAAAGCCATAGATAAAAAACTTGGTGTCAAGTCTGAAGTTATTGGTGTTCAGAGTCTACCTGACCACCGAGGCGATAATTACAAGCAAGGTCATAGGGACTATAATATTATAGAACATGAAACAACTAGAGCTACAAGTGATAAGGCTAAAGAATGGGAAGGGTGGGGCACGGCCCTTAAACCTGCAGTAGAGCCAATATGTCTCGCCCGTAAGCCTCTGAAAGAAAACACTGTAGCCGGAAATGTTATGATGTATGGTACAGGTGGTCTGAATATAGACGAAAGCAGAATAGGTGAAGAAGAGCGTACTTATAAAGGCAGTGGTGTCAGTCAACAAAGATATGATAATAGTCGTGCTGGTTTAACTGATGGACGTGGCAAAGATTTAGAGTTTAATGTCTCTGGCCGCTATCCTAGCAATGTTATTCTAGACGAAGAAGCTGCTCAGGCACTTGATGCACAAACAGGTTTCACGAAATCGCGTAAAGATATACTGACCAGTAAACCTGGACAGATATATGGTGGAGGTGATGGCCTTCCAAGCACTACAGGTTTGTATGGATTTAATGACTCTGGTGGCGCTTCGCGCTTCTTTTATACAGCTAAAGCCAGTGTCTCTGAGAGGCGAGGGAGCCAGCATCCTACAATTAAGCCGCTGGCTCTTATGAAATACTTAGTTCGTCTAATAACACCTCCAGGTGGTACTGTCCTTGACCCTTTTGCTGGTTCAGGTACAACGCTTGAAGCAGCTTATCAATTAGGCTTCTCTGCCATCGGGATAGAAATGGATGAGGCTAATCTTGAGACTATTAAGAAGAGACATGAGCAGATGACGTTAGGGATTTAGAGTTTTCTAGAGCGGGGGAGGCCCGCTGTCCGTGGTGATAGGTAAACCTATCCCACATGGGGAAGCAGGCGGAAATAGTACTATGAAAGGCGAGTGCTGTGAGTGGATGTTTCGTCTGCTCCCCGCCCTAGAACACTTTAAGTCAAAGGAAACGATAAGAAGTATAATAGAACTTAAGTCATTAGCTGAGGCAGTAAGGCACAAATCGGGTTTTCCAGTTGTTCAGGTGGTAGCTTTTAACAGAATAAAATAGCTGTCTTACTGTCTCTGCTAATGGCTTGTAGTCAAAAGGGAGGGCTTATGCTGCAGAATGATTATGAGGTTGTCTTTTCTGATAACGCTAACGGCGATCCAGGTGGCGGTACTGCTACAGCTCTTGGTATTGATATAACTTTTCAGGATGGCCCTGTCCTAGAAGATGGCCAAAATGGTGCTTTTGTCGAGACTCTTATCGAGATTGTTATAAAAAGGTTAGAATATTATCAGGAAAGTCGATTTATATGTGGAGAGAACGCTAGAGCGATAGTCAGTTTAAAGGAAGCATTATACTGGTTAAATGTTAGAACTAAAGATAGAATAAAGCGCGGAGTTGAAGGAAAATACGAAGCCTAATCAGCAGAGCGAGAGTGGGAGAGGGCACCTAGAGCCACGGACTCAGTGAAAGTCAGGGGCGGCGTTAGCCGCCAGATACAGCCATGTACACATTAGATAGTTATACAGAGTTTACTCACTGGATAAAATACTGGGCATGGTGGACTTGCTCAGATTGCTGGTGGCGAGCAGAGAGAAAGGATGAGAAATATGAGATAGTTCTTCACTATAAAGATCTAAATCGATCTAATTATACAGCTAATAACCTGGTTGTTATCTGCCGTGATTGCCGTGACATAAGATATCACAAAGAGCTATCTGTTAAGCGGCTGAAGATAGTAAAAGAGCGATATAAAAAGGTTCTTAGAAAGGTACAACTACAACGAGATGAATCAGGTTGGCCTGTAAAAGTAGGGAGTACATTATGATGAGAGTCTCTGTATTCTTGGCTCTGTTATTTGTAGCGGTGGCGTGTTCTGTTAGCAGTCCAGTGAAGACACCTGTGTCAGAAGAAGATGATGTAGGAATATCAGAATCAGCTTATTTAGCTGAGATGATATCTGCATCTGATGATGCTATGCTTATTCTTGTAAGCGTTGGTGATTTGGTAACAGATGATTCTCGTGCATGGGATGATTCTTTCTTTGAAGATTTAGCCTATAACCAGAGTGAGCTTAGCAAAATGCAGGTAAAGGTATCTTTATTAGAACCACCTTCTGTATACTCTGATTCTCATTCTTATTTTACACAAGCATTAGCCAAACTTGCCGCGTCTCTAGATCTAATAGAGCTGTTCACACATGGTTTGGGAGTACATGATCCTGGTAATATAGAAGATCTTAATTTGGCAGTCGCATATGCGAAGGGAGCCTCTGCAATGTTAATTAAGTCAATAGAGGCAATGCCGTGAAAGTATATATTGCTGGCCCTTATACAGAAGGTGATGTAGCTGAAAATATAAGGCAAGCTATAATAACAGGAGAGGCTATTGCTGAAGCAGGACATACACCATTTATTCCTCATCTGTATCATTTCTGGCATCTGCTTATTCCTCATGGACGCGAGTTCTGGATGCGACAGGACAAGGAATGGCTTGAAGTATGTGGTGCTATGATTAGGATCAATGGTAACTCTGTAGGAGCGGATGCCGAAGAAGTACAGGCTGAGGGACTTGGAGTACCTATCTATTATTCTGTACAGGAGTTTCTGCTCAGTATAGAAAGTCTCTGAATCGCTTGACACATCCTTGAGTATATGATATACTAAAATAGTATGTACACGATGCCTGCAACAATCTGCAAACATCCTAAACTTTTAGTTAAAATGAAGGTTTCTACTATGACTCCTGAAAAGGTTGCCCTGGTTACTTGCAAAGTTTGCGGTTTTAGTGTTCAGATAAGAGGAGATAGCTTAACTGAGCCAGAACTTAAAATGGCATTTAACGAAGAAGCGCAAAACCTTCGTCTTGGCCGCAAGAACTTCACGATTTAATGCAGATGTTTCTGGTCTATGCCTTTATTGTTAGTATACTTTTTCACAAATGAGTCCCTTTGACTGTTGTACGTCCTTTCACAAATACGTTCCTATGTATGAGACTGAAAGACCAGATTCTCATAATGTGTCAAGTCCATTTGAAAGTCCATTGCTTTAGCTTAAAAGCAAGACACCTTGATTTTAATATGCCTTGCTTTCAATCTAAAGCAACGGGGTCTCGTGACATTTATATCTAGATGAAATCCTTATTACTACTTAAAGTATTAGTAGTTAAGTAGTAAGTAATTTCACGAAAGGGCAGAAGAATGGCTGAGGTTAAAAGCACAGGTAGAGGAGTAAGTACCAGATATGCTCAAGGATGTCTTCAGGGTGCTATGGAACAAGAAGAGAGAGATGAAAGAAAGTATCGTATCAGTGGTGTATCATACAGAGAAATATCAGAGTTAATAGAGACTACAGGTCGTCTTACACTCAGGCATAACAGTTATCCTATGGTAATGATAAGTCTGTCTCTCTTTGATGAAGAGGTCTTTTATATCCGACCAATAGCACAGAAGCTGAGATGGACAAGGTTTAAGCAGTGGTCTCACGGTACTAGAATCCTACTTGTTTGGGAAGGTGCTCAAGCCCAAGTGTTAGTCAGAAAAGTAATGATTTATCTCTCACAAGACCTGAAGCCTATGGCTATCAAGATGTTAAAATGGATTCCGAAAGGAGGTAGAAAGAAAGACAGACCTATTGTTGAAGAAGATCAGCAGTTTACAGAAGTAGTTTGGTAAAGGAGATGTCCATGACACAAGAACAAGATTCTTGGCAGACGGAAGACCTTGTTCCGTTCAACAGTGGCGATGTTACTGTTGCAGATGCATATTGGGAAGATGGCAGATATGGTACTCAGATTGCCTTAGTCTATAAAGTAGATGTTCCTAATGATCCTGTTGATTATCCTGCTGAAACCACAATCGCTTGGTACAGTTGCGGTAAAGGGTGGACTCCAATAGATGCAGGAGCAAGAGTAGTTAAACCAGAAGCTGATCCTAGTAGGCCAGCTAAGATTCATTCATCTAGTAACTATGGTCGTTTGATGAATAGAGTCGTTAAAGATCTTGGCTTTAATATGGGGGGCCGCGGCCTGCCAACTGAAGCTAAGGTTTGGGTTGGTCTAAGATTTCATCTGAATCGGGAGATCGTCAAATATGAAGGTCTTCCTGCCCGTGAGGGTGAAACAGGCCTGCAGAATCGTGAAGGCTCTATTCTGCTTCCACTAACTATACTTCCTCAAGTATTTACTTCTTCACCGATTACTGCTCAGCCTGCAGTAGCGCCAGCGTCAACAGCTACTACTATGCCAATAGGCGGTTCTCCTGAAGAGTATCTCTTGTCTGTTATAGTAGGTAAGTCAAGTATACAAGAAGCTAAGGTTGCTGCTGTCCGTGATCAGAGAATCTCAGCCGATCAGGCTCTTCAGGCACGAATACTAGAGAATCAACTTATAGAGCAGTGGATGGCAGGTGGTGTTATCGGTATAGTTGATGGTCGGATAACTAAACTATAATCTCAGAGCAGCGACGTACTAGCGTCGGGTTGGAAGGAATCTGTCTTGTCAGTCATCATAACGCGGTCTACGTTATGTGATTATGGTGCTGAGTATCTACTAGTCAGATATACAGATATAGAGGAATACCACACAGAATTGATAGATAAGAAGTGGTTGCAAGAGGAGCTCAGGTGGGGAATCTGAGCCTGCTTTGAGAATAGCAGAAGAGTTGAAAAAGGGGAGGACAAATGGCAAATAAAGTCTATTGTTCTGGTCGATGGTGGTATAACTATAGTCTTGCTTCCTGGTGCTATCGGCAAGCAGGATACTATGATCCTAGTATAGCTTGTGATGCAGCAATACAGGTCAGTGATGATGCTGTGCGTCAATTAATTACAGCACTTGATGAAGCTGGATGGATAGTTCCTAGACTGGATGAACGGCTGCGGACAGAAGATCTAAAGATTACCCATAGGCTGTTGGACGTGATTGAGAAGAGTATAAAGTGATGCTAGACAGTACAGAGAGAACAGTCTCACATAAGCCGCCTGAGTTTACAGGATTCTGGAGTTCGTCTCAGCTTGGATGTTGGCGACAGATGTATCTTATCGCTAAAGGTATAGAGGGTGATTGGTACGATTCTCCAGTTCTGAAAGAGGGCCGATTACATGAAGATGACTTAATAGCTCAGATGGCTGTAAAAGGTGTGGTAGTTACAGACCGCTTTGAAGAGCTTAAACATCCCATATTGCCATTAAAAGGTCATCCTGATGGTAGATTCACTGTGACTCAGGATATGAATTTAGGTATTCCAGAAGGCAGATATATCTTAGAGGCGAAGAGCATGGATAGAAGCTTCTACTATAAAGCTGTCAAAGACTTTAAGACTAACTTTCCACATCTGTATCAGCAGCTACAATCGTATTCTCTGATGTCAGAAGGACATGAAAGCGTCTTTGTTCCTATTAAGAATAGAGCAACAGGTGAGATATATGAGTACGTCTTTGAACCTGATCCTGATACTTGGGATGAGATAGAAAAAGGTATGGCGAATCTGCAGGTTGCTATTCATACACCTGGATTTGATTATAAGACATTAGTATGTGCTACTCCAGATTCTATAAAAGCTAAATATTGTCCTTATCGTGACAGAGAGCTATGTGAATCACAGACTAATATTCCAGAAGTCACAGAACAAGAATTAGTTTTTGCAATTCAACAATATGAAGAAGGTAAAACGGTTGAGAGTCATGGCAGTAAGCTTAAAGCGGATGCTAGAAAGATAGCTGTTGCGTATATGATGAAGCATAATCTTGTAACGATGACTGTCGCGGGTAAATTAGTGTCTATTATACCATCGAGTCGCAGAGTTTGCGATTTTGATAAACTCAGAGACTTAGACTCTAAAATCTACGATCAAGTTGTAGATGATAGTGAAAGCGACCGCTTCACAATAAAATAGGTCTCTGAAAGACTTGACAAGTGTACCGGAGTGTGGGATACTAGAGTCAAGTAAGGAGGATAAAATGAGAGAAAGAATTCTTATAGGTGCAGAATCTGGAGCAGGGAAAACTTACTCTTGGCTCTCGGTTGCTAGGTATAATCCCGATTCTCAATTCTATGTCGCAGAGCCTGATGACGGTGTTGCTAAAATTCTGGAACTAGAATATCCAGATGTTAAGGCTAAAGGTAACGTTCATGGTTCTACAAGGGATGCTGAGGGTTTATGGATTCAACCGAATTTTATTAGTATATGGAAAGACTTTTCTGGTTTCTGTAATGATATTCGCAAACTAAAGGCTGAGAGTTTAATCAATGAAGATGATTGGGTTGTAGTAGAAGGGTTAGATATCATAACTCAGCTCATTAGGTCTGAGTACATTGCAGATACTAATAAGATAGACCGCAAGACAAAAGAATTATTAGAAGATCCTTGGGAAGCTATTAAGGTAAAACGAGCCAGGGATGCTCCTGTGTTAGAACCGTCTGATCATGATGCTATCAACATGGAATATGAAAGACAGATGACCTTTCTAGCTTATGCTACAGGCTGTAACTTTCTTGGAACTTCAGGTATTAGTCTTATTCACTTTGATTCGAAGTTTGCAGATAAAGGCCAAAAAGAGATGTACGCATCTCTTGGGACGCCTTATAAAGTAGAAGGTCATAAACGTAATCCTCGTATGTTTGACACTTTAGTTTATCTGTACTCTGGTATTCAGTACGAAATGGAAGTACTAAAAGATAGAGGTATAGGTAAACAATCACGAGTAAAGAATACTGAGTTCTATCTTTCTCTAGAAGCATCTCGTTCAAAATTGAATAATAGCAGATCATAGTTTGTATTTGTCGGATTGAAATGAAAAGTGGGAATATAGCAAGTAAACCCTGCTTGGTCTGTGGCCGAGACCTTTATCGGCTTTGGAAATCGAAGCGCGTCGGGTCTATATGTCGTCGGTGCTATGAGAAACAGAAACAGTCTGGATCTATAATGTTTGAGTGTCGCTCCCGTTGCATGATTTGTGGAAGGCAGACACCTCACGAAGTTTGTCATCGGCACTCTCTTGCAATTAATGGTGATAGGTACTGGCCAAGTAGCGCTAACTTTAGTCGTAACCATCAGCGGATGTATTTTCGCAACTTTGATCGTGAGCCAGAGGAATGCAGTGACCTGATATGTTTACAGAGACTAGAAGAAGAGAAAGAATGATGCTGTCAACGAACGACCTACGCAAAGCCTGTGAGATTCCTAACGATGCCTCTCTAGGCCAATTAGCCCGTCAGCAACTACCGTTACTGGCTGACCACATTGAGACCCTGTACCGCGCCATCGCTGCTTCGCGCGCGTTGGTAGCGGAGAAGGACAAGGCGCTGGATTGTCTATACACCGAGGCCTTTCTTCCTTTCATGAGAAGTCTCTCGCTGAGAGGGCAGCTATTACACAGGCGAAGAAGGTCCTTGCCCTCACCGAAGAGGCGATGCTAGAGCGCCTGGAGCGCAAGGAGGCATGATGCCACACCACGACCCCCTTGAATTCCCTGACGAATCCACGCCAGTTAGTCGTTTACGAAGGGAAGTAGAGGTTAACTCAGGCTACAATGAGCCAACTGCGCCTGCTGGTGAGAAGCTGTTCGCCGCTGACATCTTAGCGGTGTGCAGCAGTGTCGAAAGGCTGGAGGCCGAGAACAAGCGGCTGCGGGCAGCGCTAGGGCAAATAGGTTGGGGCGGAGAGTCCACGATTACAGTTCTGCCTGGGCCTAACGGTGTATTGAGCCGTGAGGATATGCAGGAGATCGCTCGCGCTGTCCTGCGGCGCAAGGAGGCGTGATGATACTTAGAGTAAGCTGTATTGTCTCTGCGGTAGTAGCCGCTGTAATGCTGCTCGTGGCTAGCACCCTGGCCCTTATAGCGAAAGATGCTGGAACGACATCACTCACAGCGGAAATCATCGCAGTTTGGGCTACACTCCCAGGAACGTTTAGTGTGGTTATGGCCGTTTACCTTGGAGGTAGATGGGCATCATAAAGGAGGCGTGATGGACGGCTGGATGACGCTACTGAAGGACGAGGAGAAACATTGGGTAGCCCTCTCTGAAAGTGGGCTACAGAGCGAAGGTGCCATTTGTGAGGAGCCAGAGGACTGTATTCACTGTCATTCCGAAGCTGTGTTGGCACTTGCTTGCTCCCTAGCTGCCCTGCGGGCGCTGGTGGCAGAGCAACGGAGCTACATACAAACGAGGGCTGAGATACACAAGACAGGAGAAGTGGTGATGAGTGCTATGTGGAGGCAGGCAAAATGCCAAGGATGTCAAGCCGAAGCTGTTCTTGCTCTCACCGAAGAGAAGATGCAGAAGTACTTGGAGGACTGTGCTTGCAGTGGCCCGCCGATGCAGCCCTGCTGCCCTCGATGCAGGTATCCATATACAGACGAGGAGGCGTGATGGCTACTTGTGTAGTTAACCTTCGCTATGAGTCGTGTAACGTCTACATTGGTAGACCGTCAAAATGGGGAAACCCCTTCCAGATTGGTCATGGGCGAACACGCCAGCAGGCCATCGAACAGTACCGCGAGTGGATTCTTCAACAGCCGGAGTTACTAGCAGCACTACCTGAATTGAGGGATAGACGTCTGGGATGCTACTGTGCTCCGTTACTCTGTCATGGCGATGTTCTATTGGAACTGATAGATGGTCTGGAGCGAAAGGGAGCATGATAGAGTCATGAATCGCACGTCGATAGAATGGACGGACTTCTCCTCAAATCCCATCTACGCCGTAGATCGCGAGACCGGCAAACGCGGCTGGTTCTGCGAGCGAGTATCGCCAGGCTGCAGACGTGCCGTTCTTCTTCAAATCTTGGTCAGATCCGCGCCCCACGAGCGGCGGGCGGCTGCTGGATGGGAGAACATGGGATGAGATGCCGGAGTGCAAGGAGCCGTGATTCCTATTAGACATCATGTTGAAATATGAGATGTTATGAAAATTATACGAGGCAGTAGATCTGTGAAATGGCATCGTCTTGGAGATCGACCGCGTAGCAGTAAAAGACCAGCGTGTAACATCGAAGTCAATGCCTATATGTTAGAGATTCAGGAGGTAGATATAGACGAAATAAAGTTAGAAGAACTCTGTAAGCGACAGGAGTGTTTCGGTAAACCGCTGAAGCCTAAAATGCGACCAATTTATCCTATAGATTAGCAAAGGAGATCTCATAGAATCTACCCAGGACGGTAAACCAGGGCGGTTTTCTCTCTGCCGATTTGCTCGCCGTCTCCTGTGTACCTGGGCAGTCCAATAATATATTGGACTTATCTGTTAAGAGCTGTACACTGGAATCTTAGCAGATAGTAATGGAGGTTTTGGGTTAGCTATAGTAACTCAACAGCGAAATACAGATAGCTGAATCCTGGGTAGATTCTACGAGATCTTCTTAGAAAGTGTGATAGTTGATGAGCGGTATTGAGTTAAGAGACAAATTATTAGATCTGGTACCAATAACAGAGAGACTCTCTGTTTTAGGTAAAAAATTCAATGTTAGCAGACAATATATACATCAGATAATAAGGAAGTACAAAGTACCTTATGCTCCATACAAACGAGAAGCGAAGAAGCGTTTTTGTATATCCTGCAATTTACCCTTAGTAAATAGATCATACAACAGGCTCTACTGTGATTCTTGCTCTGAAACATATAAATTATCAAGAAAGAACGGTAGATACTTTTTCTGTGCCACTTGTGGTGAAAAAGTCTACAGGAGCAAGACAAAACAGAGGAAGATGTTTCGTGGCTCTAAGGTATTCTGTTCATGGGAACACTATAATATTTGGCGTAGCTCGTATTATGATACACTTGCAGAGTAGCTGGCATGGACATTATGATTTCGCCTTCAGAACCAAGAGATATAAAAGAGGATTTTGGTCAGTATGGTATAGTTAATCCTAACTTAGCTGCAGATTATGGTTGGTATGCTGGAGGACGTTTTAGTCTAGTAGAACGTAAGCATATTCCTGGTGATTTCTTGGCTTCTAAATCAGATGGTCGTCTTCAACGTGAGATGCAGGCTCTACTTGAGAACATCGAACAGGGTGGCAGAAGTTATCTTTTATTAGAAGGTCACTGGTCATGCGACCGAGAAAGTATGATTCTAAATCCGCGTTCAACAGGCTGGAGCATAGACAAAGTATCAGAGATGATATCAACAATACAGGATATGGGAGTTAAGTTGTTACTAAGTCCTGATATGAAACAGACAGCTCTAGTTTTAATATCTCAGGCACGGTGGGAGCTAAAAGATAATCATAAGAGTCTATCTGTTCGACCTGGGCCTGTAGAACCTTGGGGTCGTCCTAGTTATTCTACATATGTAGTGTGGTCTTATCAAGGTATTCCTGGTGTTGGTGTTGATATAGCTGAAGTACTATATGAGGCAGCGCCTACATGGGCGGACTTAGTTAAGATGTCGGAGCAAGATTTACAGGAACTGAAGCATTTTGGTAAGAAACGTAGTGAACGTGTTTATAAGTTTATTCATGAGGGAAAGCTGTAATGAGTGATATAGGTACTAAGGTTGAGATAGTAGGTGTAAGGGAAAAAGAGGTAGGAGAAACAAGAGCAGAAGAGTTAGCTCAGTATTATGGGAGACGGGGAGTGATAGCTAAATGGATTATGGGAGATTGTGTAAAAGGAAATGGCATAAGCGTAGAAGTTCCAATAATAATACTAGATGATGGGCAGGTGCTTTATGGCTCGGAAGTCTGGTGGCAGCGACTTTAGTTTTGACAGTATAGATAGAGCATATAGAGATAGTTCTGTTCCTGATGTACTTGCTAATACGCGAAAGGGCTACGATTTACAGACCCACTATAACATAGCTGATCATAGATATGAATTCTATTATCGAGGTCACAAGTTCTGCATTGATGAAGTTGAAATTATGTGGGATAGATATCCCATGAATATATTAGCGGAGAGAATAAAGAAGATAATGACAGAGATAAACGGTAAAGAAGACTTTGGCTGGAAGCCAAAGGAGAGAAGTTTATCTCATAGTGAGATACTAAATCAATTAGAAAGGTACAGAAGTGTTACCTGAGCCATATTTCCAGACTATGGATGGACGTGTTAAGCTGTATCATGGCGATAGTGCTGAGTTAATGCTAGAGCTAGAAGATCATAGTATTCAAGCTATCCTAACCGATCCTCCTTATGGTATAGAATGGAAGAGTAATTGGCTTATGAAGCATGAACAGAAGGAAGTTCTGAAGGGTGATAAAGACTTAACCTGGATGGGTGACTTTCTTATAGACTGTGAACGACTTCTGAGACCAAAAGGTTCTATGTATATTATGACTAGATGGGACAAGTTGGGGTTTCTTACTGGCCTTATCCGTAATCTAACAGAGCTAAATGTCCGTAACTGTATCGTATGGGATAGAATTATACATGGCCTTGGTGATCTGAAAAGCTTTGCGCCTGTATATGACTTGATAGTGTATGTTACTCAAAATAAGCCGAAGCTTTTATCAGAGTATAGATTCACAAATCTTTGGAGCATTAACAGAGAGCTGGATAGGATTACGGGACATCCTACTTCTAAGCCTGTAGCCTTGTTCGAGAGAATGCTAGTATGTTCAACTCAGCCAGGAGATATGATATTGGACCCGTTTGCTGGTTCTGGTGCTAGTCTAGTAGCAGCAAACAAACTCAACAGACAAGCAATCGGTTTTGAGATCGATGAACATTTCTGCGAGATGGCTGCAAAAAGATTACAGCAACTACCTATGTTTATGGAGCAGGCGGAGATGCGATTATGAGTGAAGGTATTATCTGTGGGCCGTCACTTCCGAAGATTGGCTCTATTGTACCATTGCGGCGTATGCTGCATGACAATGGTTTTGGGTCATGTCTTTTAATAGTGAAGGGTCTTTATGGAGAAAAAAAGGCACGTGTCTTTTGCTCGTTCTCCAGTTTTCCTTCATCTGCTTGGCATCCTGATGAATTATCGCCTCACTCACTAGCTTGGCTAGAACAGAAACTAGCATCCTGGGACAATATTTGGCCTGATGCTGAATGGACTATAAAACTTGTTTGGCCCTGGCAATCTGAAGAGTGGTATCGTGAGAAGCCAAAATGTTGGCGTGTTAGAAAGGCGTCTACGGAAGGCAGTGTCTAGTTATGAAAGGTAAATACGAAGCTAGTGCTCTGGTAGATGTTCGTATGACTATATATGCAGATGACGAACAAAAGGCGATGATTATTGCTACTAAGATAATAAGAAGTTTAGTGTCAAAGTTCGGTGCTGGTTTTGGTGAAAGTCAGATAATCGAACTGAAAGTTAGACGCAGCGGCTCTGGAGAAGATTTCGCTCCAAGAATTAAACAATAATCCTGCAGCCGAGAACCAGTTAATACTGTTAGGAAAATAGTTGACGGCCCTTTAAATATACAGATTTGGGTGCATGGTGAATCTGTTGTGAGATAGATAAAGAGATAAACAGATACGGGTGCAGCAGAACAAGACAGATAGCAGTCCGGTAGAAACTTCTCTACCGGACAGTTTGTTTCTGTAACGTTCTAAAAGGGGTTGACAAAGTTACAGATGTGTGATATACTAAGGATGGCGGAGTAGGTGGAAAACCGAATCTGTAAGAAAGGAGGTGAATAGCGAACCAGAGTTAAGTGACTAGTTAATAAGGAGAAACTAATGACAGCCTGTGATTGTAGCGTAGAAGATATAATTCTAACACCGAATAGTGCAGACTATGTAATACGGTATTGTGTGCTTCATGAAGCAGCACCAAGACTCACAGAGGTATTACAGGCCAACAATGTTTATATTCAACATCTTCGAACAGAGTACAGCGATATTTCTAAAGATTCAAGGATTATAAAGCTTCTTAGAGAGAACTGCTCTCTCATAAGAGAATGTGGGCTATGTAGTTGTCTTCCTAATTATGTCGATGATAGATGCCCAAAGCATAGCTACGATCCTGAGAAGCTTCAAGACACACAAGAGATGCAGGCTACGATGACAGAAGAACGTATAAAACAGGGAGACGAAAGAACAGCTGAAGAATGGGGCAGATAGTTTACTCTTATGCCTGTTACCGGCTTGATAATTGCCTTGTTCTGAACAAAGAGACAGGCTGTAAACTCTGTGACCATTCACCTAAACGTAAGAGAGAGATGGAACAGTTCAGAGAGTTTCATGGTTTAGATATAGATAAGGAGCAAAATATGGAGACGTGCCAGTATTGTGGTGAAGGCCCATTCCCATCGGCTCTAGGGAAGAAGATACATGAGCAGCAATATTGCTCTATGAAGCCTGAAGAGGTTGAGCCGGTAGAAATACCCAGTCCAGATACTCAAGGTCAATCTGGTCATGCTATTGATAAGGATGCTTATGAAGAGTGGTGTAAAAGAACAGGTCGAGAAACTAGGCTGCAGTTTCTCAAGCCCGATCCAAACTTTCAGGTCTCAGTGCGACTCATAGAGAAGTTCAACAGAGTAATCAAGGCACGAGAAGATGAGCCACAGATGCTATATCTTGTGGGTGACTCTGGAACAGGTAAGACAAGTTTGGCTCTTCAGTTTGCAGCAATAACAAAATCACCTACATACAAAGCGCCATGTCCTGCCATGTCTGAAGTATCTCAGTGGATGGGACGAACAGAGTTTAGTCCAGAACGAGGTACTTTCTATATTCCTAGTCTCTTCATTGAAGCCATCGAGACAGAAGGTGCTGTTGTCATCCTGAATGATATTACTCGTGTTGAGAATCCTAAAGTTCTGAATCCTCTCATGGATATACTAGACGAGGCAGCACAGACTTACTCAGAAGAATTAGGTAGGATGGTAAAAGTAGCTAAGGGTGTCGTCTTCATAGCGACAGCTAATGAAGGATGGGAGTATGTCGGTGCAGATGATCCAGATAGAGCTATGAAACAGCGGTTCTCCGTTATCCATATGAAGCCACCATCGACAGAGATTCTGACTAAGATAATTCAATCTAAAGTAGGTAGTACACCTGAGATTAGAGCAGGTATTGATTTCTTTCTGGAATGTATCAAACGCGGAATTCCTCTTTCCATTCGTCACGCCCTGCGTCTTACTAAAGATATTAGGCTTGGAGCTAGTTTGGTAGATGCAGCACTTTTAGGTATGCTCGGAGATCTGGATGACGAGAAACAGCGTGATGCGCTGCAGATTTTACAAGTTAAGACAGGTCTTACTTCTGAGCAGCTAGAAGTCTCAGATGAGTGGAGGGTCTGGAATGGAAACTTATAGTATTGTAGCGTATATAGGGCCAAGATGGGATAGACTAGTAGAGTTAGTGAAATATCAGAATCAGAGTGCCGAACCAGGAGATGAGTATAGTCAGACTGTCCGCAGGGAGTTTGCACAACATATAACAGAGATCGCTAAACTCTCTACCGAAATAAGAGATGCTTTCCTGATTCATAAACTCTGGAAAGAGGAGGACGAAGAAAATGACAAAGAGCCTGCGTGAAATTATAGATGAAGAATCAAGCTATGATTTGCAACTTGTTCCATTACTCTGGCTTTGGGAGAAGACATCCGTACTGCCTATCTTTCTAAGAGTTCCTATCCGTATACCATTAGCGCTAATAGGAGGTCTGCTGATGCTCTGTATTGCGTTATCAGTGCTGGTATTCGTCGGTGTAAGAGTGCTATTCGATGACTAAGAGCCTTTCAGACTTCTGGCGTGTTAAAAAGTCCTACGATAAAATGGTAGAGATGATAAGTCTGCTTGGAGGCTTAAAATCCTTCATAGAGCTGGCTGCTGATGAAGGTGATTTTAATGTATCATGGGCAGATAGATCGTCTCACCGAGAGGGAGAAGATAAGAAGATAACTCTTAGCTATCTACCGATTAAAGATCTAGCAGCACCCTTCTCGGGTCGAACAGTAGATGCTCTAGTCGGACAGGCTGCACATGAAGCAGGTCACCGTATCTTATACAGAAAGGGTAGCAAAATAAGGCAGCTGTCTGATTATGAAATGCCTTCTGGTATGTCTAGAAGCTTTGAGTCTGCTGTATCTAATATCTTACAGGATGTTTATATCGACAGATATCTTTTTCAATATGTACCAATCCTGAAAACTTACATACGTTCTGGTAGGGACTTTGATAAAGAAACAGACGATTATAAAGGTAAGCTGGAAAAGCTGAAAAACTCGGTGCAGATAGACAGATTAGACTTATTTAACCTGTGGATTCTTTATGAGTTATATGATATGAATTCAGCAGAGGAGCTTCAAGGTTTTCCACAACCTGTTCTAGAGACACTACTAAACCTTGCCGAGATTACAGATGAGTACTGTAAACGCGGAGGTCTTGTAGATGCTATAGCTGTTTATACGGCTGTCTGGAATGAGTTCTTGAAATACCCTAATGCTTCGGAGGAAGGGAATGCCAGAAGCAAGAGAGAAAAAGAGAGTGATACAGGTAAAGAAAAGAATGGTACAGATAAAGAAGAGGGTGGTACAGGTATAGATTTTGGCGATAACTCTTCTGGCAATGATAGTCCTTCCAGTGATAGTCCTACAGACTCTATAGGTGATGAACAGGATGATGATGAACAGGATAATGATGGACAGAAGGATAAGCCTAAAGACAGCAAAGAGGAAAATAACTTCTCAGATAGTCCAGGTACGGACAGTCCAATTAAGGATGAGAAGAGAGATAGCTTAATAGATGAGGATAAAGGACAAGGAGATGGTTCAGAAGAGAATGACCCAATAGACGATGAAGTATATACAGATATAAGTTATGGAAAGATTTTACCCTGTTTAGATGAAGAGTCTCAGCTAATACCAAAGGAGTTAGAAAAGGCTCTAAAAGAAGCTATTCGGTCTGAGCGTGAGGATATAGCTCAAGAGCTAGCAGAAGAATTCCAACAAGAGAATATTCTTCAGCCTCAGCATAGACATCTGGCTCCTTTACCTGTTTTAGTAGAGAAGCCATCAAAGAGTATTTTGCTTGTCTCGAAGCAGCAGGACGATATCACTCATTCTGTTAACCAGATATTCGATTTTAGAAAGCAGCATCTTACTCGTCACTCTAGAGGTATAGAAGAAGGTTCGTTGTCTCAACGCAGGCTTCATAGAGCTGGTTACGGTAATGGACATATCTATGAACGCAGAGATATCAAAGATTTACTGGATATAGGTATTTGCATTCTGGTTGACGCATCTAGCTCTGTCACTAGAGATTGGGGCACAATAGAGCAGATTATAGGGTCTCTTGCTTCTGGACTCCGGCATAAAAAGGGTGTGAAACTTATGGTACTAGCTTATAACTCTGGTATCGGAATTAATATACATCGTCTGTATGAACACGGAAATTCAGAGCTAGGAACCTGTTGTCCAAGTGGAGGAACACCTTCTATAACTGTTATTGGTGCGGCGCCAATGCTTATGAAGAGGCTACTTGGCAAAACTAGAGATAAGCTAATTATTCATATCACTGATGGTTTTCCAACCGATGCTAGTATCACTGGAACTGACCTAAGTAACATGGTTAAGATCGTAGAGAAGAAATACGGTACTGAGGTTTATTGTTTTGTTATATCGTCAAGTGCTAAAACAGCACCAACAGTAGATCTTAGACAGGCATATGGTACATCATATACAGTATTAACAAGCTACAAGGATTTACCAGAAGCTTTGAAGGCTCTGCTAAGAGATAAGTTGGTGACATCAGCATGAAATATTATCAGTGTGAACAGTACGACAAACAGCATGATCTTATATCAGTGAAGCTGTCTATTGATGACAGAGAGTATCCTAATGCTGTTATATGTAGACGATGTTGGAGTGTCTATGACTTTCAGGGATTAAACTATAAAAGAATTATTAGTGGTCTTCAGGATATGGATATCAGCCAATTCAAACTTAAGAAGGAAAGTAAGCTGTTTCAGCACACCAGGGCATTAAAGTTGGTGGCCAAGGCGCATAAAGCAGCACGAAAGTTCAGGGCAGCTTCTTTGACTAGAATAATAGAAGGTATAAGACAAGATGGCATAGAAGCATCTAAGAAGAATATAAACAAGCGTTCAATTATGCGGATACACTACGGATAGGAGAAGATAATGACAATAGAACAGAGTCATGTAATAAGAGTAGATGCTGAAGTGTATAAGAAGGCTTTCGAGTTAAAAGGGCGACTAATGATTGCGACAGGTAAATCTGTATCTCTAAGTGATGCTTTGATGTTCTGGTTAGTTCTTACGGATAACAAGGAGCTGAAAAATGCTTAGTCCATTCATAGACGCAAAGGATAGAAGCTTACTTACTGCTCATACTCTCTTGCTTAATCTAGGTAGTCGTATGCTGACAGGTCTTAAAAACCAAACAACGGTAGATGAACACAGAGCTATTTTGCTCTGTGTCAAAGCCTTAGAAATAGAAATCGAGAGCCGAGGCATCATTTTCGATAATGGCACGGAAAAGGAGTCCGGCAAGGAGGCTAGTGAGGATGTTAACAATGTTAGTCACTAGGCTAGGGCTGGTTGCGCTACTCTACCCTACCACTTGCCTGCTTTTCGGAATTTCTCTAGCTTTGAGAATGATGTTAACAATGTTAGTCATCTCATTACCTGAGAGTGTTCTGGAAAATGGGTGCAGAGAGAAAGCAGGTTAAAATGTACTGTCAACGTTGCAACGAAGATGGTGACTTACTAGAAGAGTGTTCGCAGTGTAGGCGATGTCTCTGCGATTACTGTTGGGGCGATAGAGCAAATCCTATATGCAGAGAATGTTGGCAGTATCTTCTGAGAGGAGACTAAGATGTGCTTCTTAATATGGCATGACTGGTCGCCCTGGAGAGAAATAGAGACTGCAAATGTTATGATGGGTGAAAATAAGATAGGAATAGTTTTATCTCAGAAACGGAGTTGCTATCGTTGTGGATATAATCAGATAGATATAAAAACAAGGTGTGTTTAGATGCTTGATAGAATCAAACAAGCCAAGCAGTATGTCGATAAGGCTTACGAAGCCTGTATTGCTATCTTCGAAAACGAGATAGATGATGAGATGCTGGCATCGCTAGAAGCTCTAGATGGAACAGCTACTGACCTAGCTTATGAGTCTTGGAAGCTAAAGATGGATTTCTGGATAGCCATGAAGCGCTTGCCAGATACAGGTGTAACCATAGAAGGTTTTCTAGGTACAAGGATAATACCAGATGCGATGGCATCATAATTATACTCGCGCTAATATGTATTTAGCAACAGTAGACAGTGAAGTGGAGATGTCTCTGAAAAGAGCATGGCCTACAATGACGCGTATGACTCGCATAGTTCTGTATCTGGCTATCGTAAAAGGATTATATAATAAAGAGATCGCAGAAGTACTTAATATAAAGATGAATACAGTTATGCGCCATATGTATCTATCGCGTCAAGCGACTGGCTGTAAGTCTCAGAGACTAGTATATGCCTATTGCGCGATAAGATATTTTCAGGAAAGGAGCAAGACTGATGGATGTTGCATTGATAAAGTTGCAGAGACTAGTTAAACAGGAACCAGAGTTAAATATGGCACAGGCTGCTGAACGTGTAGGCATCAGCCGAGAACGTGTTAGGCAGCTTGCGAACAAACATGATTTACCCTTCTATCGTGGTCAAAAGAAGAAGACATCTAATGTCTGTGATTTGTGCAATAAGCCAACCGTTTATAAAGCCCTGCATCATAGAGCCTGTACTATAAAGTTTAACGCCTCTCCAGAAGGTATAGCTCTTCGCAGAGAAAGAGACAATAAAAATGTCCTTAAGTGGCAGAGAACGAATCGCAAGAAATATAGGGCGTATCAGGAGAAATGGCGGAAGGAGCATCCTGAAAAGATAAAACAATACAGGATAAAGGCTGATGTAAAGAGACTCAGAAAGCTTGGCTATACTGTCATACCACCAGAATAAAAACGGTTCAACAGTAAAAGCGGTTCAATCTGTGTTCAAGGTGCAGGCAGGACAACTAAACCAGATGATATACAGGTTATCAGAAAAGCAGCTACGGGTGCAGGCAGGAAAGCAGATGGTCTTCGGCAAAGCAGGGCGAGAAAACAGGCTCTCTGGAAAGGCTTGCCCTAAGCGACAGATCGTGGTATAATAGTGAAGGTGAAATGGAACGTCGAGGGGAAAAGAAGATGAAAAGAGATAAGTAGATGTGTTGGCCAGATACTGATTCGGTAGTAGAGTTAATGCACTATCACAGATGCCTTAACGGCGGCTGTTTTCGATGCCATCGTCTAGGAAGGGCGGTGGCGTCTTTAATTACTGCCATACAAGTGATAAGGAGATGATGACAGATGAGTTGAAAACTAGAGTGGCTTAAAGGATAGTCGTAGTTAGAGAAAGCAGAGGAGGACAAGTAAGATGGCAAGGCAGATGCCTACAAAAGAGAAGGTGTTTGAGTTTGCCCAGAGGGGCGTAACTCGAAAGGAGATAAACTCAAGATTCTCAGAGCATTACAGGATAGCACAATCCTTTACGGATGAGTTAGTAAAAGAGGGTCGTCTGGAGATTATAGATGGTTTCTATGGCACGATAGGGTGGGGAGTATGGGAAGAGATTCTATATGCTCTTCAAAATGATGTAAAGATGCGACCCTGGGTAAAGGAGATTATAGGAACACAGGAGCGTACACTGACGTTCTATGTCGATGTTATGGGCGATCTACAGATCGTTGAGATGGAATAGCTTTAACAGAGACATAGAGAAGCAGTGGGTGCATTTCCAGAGAGTCAGGTCTATAGAGGAGAAGTCATGAACTATACTAGTTGCGGGAATCCAGATTGTCGTCCTCATCCAGATATAGAGACGGCATTGAAAGAGGCCGCTTCTGCTCTAGATGAAATACTAAACGGAGAGGGCTTGCTTGATACAGATAGAGTGGATGCCGCTCTTCTTCGAGTCCGTTCCGTAATAAGACAAGAGGAGAAGTGCATTTCCAGCTCTCAATAAGAAAGGAGAGTTAAAGCGATGACCGAAGAAGAGAAGCTAGAGGTCAAGGGTGAAGTTATATCTGTCAAACCTAAATATGACAGATATAACTCTAACACAGTTGGCGTTCTAGTCAAACCACAAGGAGGATCAACAGTATTCTGGTTTCGGTGGTCGCCAAGCAGAGGCGAGATAGCGAAAGGAGATACTATAGCGTTTACAGGTATTAAGACGGGTGAGTCGGAGAAGTCGGCAAAGTACGGTAGCGTAACAGTCTGGATGAAGAACGTCAAGGTCGTAGGTAAAACCTGTGATCACTCTATACTTGTCCGTAATGGTACGGCTTACAGTTGTGAAGGTTGTGGCCAGATCGTAAAGGTCACAATAGCTAAGGAGGCAAAATGATGAAAGAAGCTATGACAGCTGAAGAGAGAGAGCAGCGTGCCGTAAGAAAGGAGGCTAATTCTCGAAAGAGATTAATAGAGTCGTATGGCAGAGACTTACAGCAGATCAAACTCAAGATAGGAGATATGCAGATTGAGATATGCCGTCTAACTCGTAAAGCATCTAGTATCAAGGAGAAGATAGACAGCTTGAACGAAGGCCGATACGTTTAGTAGAAAAGCAGACTAAGGTGCAGCAGAAAGTGACAGATAAGGAGCAATAATGCAGTTTCCTCAGTACCTTTGGCGTATCGGCTGTCAAACTAGGCCGCTTCTGCTTCGTCGTGGACATACGCCAGAAGAGGCAATAGAAAAGGCGTTGCTCGGAAGTCCTGCAGCACAAGGAAGAATCATTGGCATCCTTGATTACTGTGACACCGGCGATGCAGGATATTACAGTAATAATCACCCTTGGGATTGGTTCTCAGAATGAGTAAAGAAGGAGAGAAATGTTTATACAAGAAGGGATTCGGCACATGAGGCACGCTCTGATACCAATAGAGTCCTTCGATAAACAGGGACGGCATACGCACAAGTGTGAGTTCTGTGAGGACGAAGCACTCTGCCAAGACACATTCTACTTGCGCTCTAAAGATCCGAAGATAGGTGATACGGTTCTGTGTCGGACGTGTGCTAAAGTAGACAAGATGGACGTAATCTTTCCAGATCTGCCAAGACTATTAGAGATTGGCAGTAACGTCACAGATGAATACGGTCTCTATAAATACGGCCTAGTCCTGAGAGGAGCAGAGTAGCCTATGACTACAGAACAACTTATCTCGGTACTGATATTCGCACTTGGCCTGCCGATGATAGCGGCACTGCAAAGCATCTGAAAATAGGTGCAGAAAAGGAGGAGACAAAAAATGGGAACATACGATACACTTAATCTGCCAAACACTCCGGCGGATGGAGAACAAGTCAAACTCTGGTATTGTGAGATGATAACTTATAAACCTGGGGATTATGTTCCCTTCGACAACCCACTGTCAGAGACTTATGGCGTAGTCTGTCAAGGCGGAGGTGTTGCCGTTGTCAGAGACGGCAGACTTATAGGATGGACTCCTTGGCCTATGGAGAAGATGCTCTTGTTTGACAAGTGGGGTCGTACATGGGAAGAAAGTATAGCCAGGGCAGGGATGTTCGGTTCGCCATATTTTCACAGTTCCGAGGAGTACAAAGAATGGACAGCTAATCCAGAGTCTGTTGAAGATCTACTGAAAGAAAAGGCGCGTATAGTTCAAGAGATGGGTCAACAAATCCTGGATGATCAGATACGGGCAGAGCGAGCTGCATATCCAGAAGACTGAGAGATAATCAGTTAGATGTGTGGTAAAAGGTGCCGCTGCGGTCATCGTCATGGTCTACATAGCAATGGAGAAGGGAGGTGTTCTGCACATTACGACTTAGATGAAGATACCTGGGAAATCGTCAGAGAACATCGGTGCGACTGTTTCAAGTACAAGGAGGCGAAGATACAATGAGCGCGATAGCAATCTGCGAGATCTGTCAGATGCGTAGGGATTGTAAGAAAATAGGGGCACATTACATCTGTCTTAAGTGTCTCTCTGTCTACGACGACATACGGATAGTAGTTCTTGAGTCTCTAACTTCTGAACAGAGAGCACAAGCGACGCAGATACGAGATGGATGGCAGATACCATGAAAGGAGAAAAGTAGATGAGAAGTGGAGACTTGCATTGTCAGCGATGCAGAGCCTATATTGGCGTTAATAAGCGGTGCTGGTCATGTGGGAAGAAGCAGATATAAAAGGTCGATATACAGATAAGCAGAGGTAGGTGCAGCAGATAAAGGAGAGAGAAAGGAGGTATGGCATGACTAAATACAACTGGAAACTAATTCGTATCTGTTATAAGTGTGGGCGAGAATATGAGCAGGATATAGATAACTATGTGCAGTGGACTGCCTTTGGTGGTAAGCTAGTTATACCAGATCTTATACTAAAGCAGCCTTGGCCCTGCTCAGACTGTCAGCTTATTGATACCAAAAGACGCAGAGTAAAGAAAGAAAAGAAGAATGTCCAAGTATAAAGTAGGATGCTTCTGGCAAGTAGGAGGATACATTATAGTTGAAGCTGGTAGTAAGGATGAAGCTATTGAAGTGGCAACAAGTAGCACCTTCGATCTTCCTGATAATACTCTATATGTTGAAGGTAGCTTCGATATAGATCCTGACTCAGTTATAGAGATAGGAGAAGAGGATGCCACGTAAAACCAAAACCCAGAAGCTCGCAGATCGACTAGAAATAGTATCGTCGAGCACCTGGAGCCAGGATTCTCTAGAAACTCTAGGCATCACTATCGATGCTATTTTCGCTGTAGCTGTAAATGGGAAGGGGTATTCAGATGGCGAGACGCCCGTAGAATATATCTTCGCAGAGGAGATACAAAATAAGGTAAGGGTTCTCTTGGAAGAGATGCTAGGGACTCAGTTCGGGTCACAGGTTAGATGTAAAAGTTGCGCCGTTGACCTAACCTGTATTCGCCGACAAAGCAAAGACAAGTCTTTTGCCTTATGACAGAGTAACTAAAATCAATCGGTAAGAAGGTTAGACACAGTAAAGAAACAAAAGAGTTATGTTAGAGAGGAGAATCCAGTGAGCGCAACCAGGATACTGGAGAGTAACAGAGTCATAGAAGCGAAAGAAGCAGTGGCCAGAGTGTTCTTTGGACGCTCTAAAAACGACGGCGTTTGTATTACTTGCGGGAGTTTTAGAGTCTTGGAGAGAGACTTTAGAGACGCTCTAAGTCGTAAGGAGTACAGATTAAGTCGTATGTGTCAGACGTGTCAAGACGAGTTCTTCGATTATACTGACGCGCTTTAAATCTGTATTCTAGGTGCAGAGTTCAAGTCTATGCTAGATACAAAGGGTTATAGTAAAGGAGCAATGATTGTCAAGTGGCTAGAGCCTAACCTAGCAGGCGCTAAGTTAAGAAATAGGGCGTCTAAATTGCTAAAAATACTTGACACTGGCTGCCTATGTGGTATGATTAGAGAGTCAAAAGAGTCGGGTAAGGAAAGGAGTCTCAGATGGACGAAAAGGTAGCAGCAATTGCAGAGCGGCTAGCAAAGCTGAGTCCCGAAGCGCAAGAGGCTGAGCTGTCAAAGCTAGAGCGTAACGTCACGAAGCTCGAAACTAAGCGACAGAAGACTGTCCTTGATACGCACAAGGCTGGTATCGCCAGTCATGTCGTTCAGACAGTTCAGCTCTACTGCCAAGAGAAGAAGCTGGATATCAATACTATTCTTCCCTTGAACATGAAGGTAACTCGTTCGGAAGATGGTAAGGGTATCGAAGGTTCTGTAGCGGGTAGAGGCAAATCTGCTGGTGGTGGAAACGGAACCAGAGGCGAATCATTCTTGAAGGCTGCTGGCGTTGCAGAGATTAAGCTTAACGGCAAGGCTATCAAGCGCACGGCAGAGATTCAGGTCTTGCGGGATATGTATGGTGAGGATAAGGCTAAGGAGATGACGGGTAGAGCCAGTGCTCACACAGTTACTACGAAGCCTGAAGTCATTGCAGATATCAGGAGGGCCGGATTCGTCGCCATCATGGAAGATGGGAGCGAGAAGCCTCTGGTGGATGTCTACAAAACTAGCTAACCAGTAAACCAGAAGTATAGCCCGACTCTAGCATAGAACTAGAAGGGGTTGACAGAAATGTCAGCCCTTTCTTTTTCGCCTTTAAATATACAGAAAAACAGTTCAAGGTATACAGAACAGATAAGATATACAGAGCAGTCCAGAGCAGCGTTCAAGATAAACAGAAAAGCAGCGAAAGCGGTTCAAGCAGAAAAGAAGAGGTGCAGGCGCGTCCAGAAAAGCAGTTCAAGGTGCAGCAGAACGATACAGTAAAACAGAAAAACAGATGGTTGCGAGCAGGTGGGTTAGATAAGAAGAAAAGAAGATATGGGTGCAGGCAGACAAACAGACCGTCTGCACTAGAACAGATGCCCGAAACAGGCGTCCTGAAAAGGCTTGACCGAGCCGGCAGATCTTGGTATAATGACTATGGACGGACAGACGCCCCTCGCGGGGCTTTCAGAAAAGGAGGACGGAATGCAGAACGAAGCCCACACAAGGCCGAAGAGGTATCTGTATGGGCGCGATGTGGTCTACTGTCCCTGGACGTGCCTGGACGAGACAGTGCTTTCAGACGGTTCTTGTTCCGGCTGTAACCGCGACCTAGACCTAGACGCGGTGTTCGGCAAGATGGGAGTAGTTTTTCAGAGCTATCCTGTTGGACGAGAGATCGCCTCCCTTGTAACGAGAAGTGCCCGCATACATCTCAGGAAAGGAGCATGATGGACGAGAGAGATATCCAGATGATGGGTAACGCGGACTTGTGGCCCGCGTGGCCCTGGTTGCCCTTAGTGAGTAGGGAACCGGAAGAAAGCGGAGATCACATCTTGGGTCTACTTCCCGCCGATGGCACCTTCTTGGTTTCGGAAGGCAATCTGTTCGCGAAGCCCGCCGTGAGACTGAATGCTCGAACGTGGGTCTACGCGACGGCGGAAGACCTACTCAGTGAGTGGAGGGTGGACTAGAGATGCAGTGCGCGGCTTGTGGGCAAAGAATAAAAACAGGTGGTGTCTGTAAATGCGGTATCGAGTGGCACTGGTGCCGTAAACATCACTGCTTCTACGCCAAAGAATGCAGACACTGCGAAAGGGAAGGTTAAATGCAGAGCATCGCATACGCTCTGGGCTATCTACTCATCGGTAGCATGACCTTTGGACTGATCTACATGATTACCCAGGTGCTGCCCAGGTAAGAAGATGGCGAAGTCAAAACAGCGCCGATGCGTCCGCTGCTTACAAGTCTACTCTGCCGCTCGTGCGGCGGGTAAGTGTCCAGCGTGTTGTAAGAAAACCAGATAATACCAGAAAAGGTCAGCGTCTCCGTCCACGCTGGCCTTTTCTTTTGCCCTTTAAAAACAGATAAACAGAATGGTTCAACTATCTATACTAAAGCAGATAAACAGAAAAACAGGCGCGATTCAAGTAAGAAATAGAAAAGAAGAAAAGCAGAGAAGCAGATGGGTGCATACCAGTAAAGAAGATTAACAGAAAAGCAGACGTGGGTGCAGTCAGATAGCCAGCGCGTTCAAGATTAACAGTAGGTGCAGAAAAACAGATCGCGGTTCAAGTATAGAATAGGTGCAGATAACGAGAGAAAAAGAACCATAGAAGATGTCTATGTGGCCGATAGATATTATCTATAACGCTTCTGCTTGACATAATCCTGCTTGACATAACGTTACAGGTGCAGTTATAGAAATTATCTATAACTACCATAGAAGATGTCTATAGGTGCAGCGATAGACGTATTCTATAGTGTACCATAGACACTAAGAAAGTGTACCATCTACACTAACATATTGACATAACCCTATTTTACACCTACGTTATGGAAACAACATAAACAATTAGAGACAAGTGAAGGATATCACAATTAACCTATATCGTAGCCAAAAAAACCGAATCTAGATAGGGATTAAGGGATAGTAGAACAAATTTTCGGTGCAGTTGAGCGCTTATTTTCTTGACAACATTTTCCCTACCATGATATGCTAAGGGCGTCGGTAAGAACGGATAGAGACCCCTACAACGGGGTCGGAAAGTAG
>Ga0209521_10000056_pt1 | contig 62687 bp, 61 predicted proteins | sample Rifsed19ft4_FD_184016 | JGI IMG/M metagenome (GOLD analysis project Ga0209521, IMG submission 184016) | Soil microbial communities from Rifle, Colorado, USA - sediment 19ft 4 (version 2) | ecosystem: Environmental > Terrestrial > Deep subsurface > Rock core/Sediment | place: Rifle, Colorado...
CTGGGCTTCGGGTAATCCCTGCTCGGCCAATGGCTTGATGAGGCGATAGGCGGTCTCGTAGTCACCAATATAGTATGCTTTCGTGGCATCCTCGAATGGCCCAGCAATCGCCAGTCCAGTAATGAACAAGGAGATGATCAGGATCAAGGCGGCGGAAGGTCTTCGCATATGCCACCTCAATGACGAGGATTGGATTCACACAGAGTGTATAACGCGGGGGGATACCGTTCAATGACGATAAGGGGCAGGCAGGGAACCCATTTATTGGAGTGTTTGGCGAACGCCGGGGCCTTCCTGTGGCCATCGCACTCATTCGTTCGACCCCCTCCTGGTGAGCACCAGCGAAAATGAAAAGGGCCAGGATTTTGTCCTGGCCCTCTGGATTTCGCTGGTGCCGGAGGAGGGGGTCGAACCCTCATGACCTTGCGGTCACGGGATTTTGAGTCCCGCGCGTCTGCCAGTTCCACCACTCCGGCACTGCCCGGATCGGCCCGGCTCTGGGGCCGAAGGATAAGCTCGTAAAGTAATTTTATACACACCGGGACGCCGAAAACCAACAGCTTCTTTGGGGGGAGCTCTCCCACACTGCGTCGAAGGTCATCGGGTGGGACCACCAGGTCCTTCTCCCCTTCTCTTCTGGAGTGCGGTTCCTTCTTCAGGTACAGTAGGCGTGATGAATTTGCTCGATATCGGGATCATCGCCCTGTGCGCGATCCTTGCGCTCCTCGGGCTGCTAAAGGGGTTCGTCCGGCAGGCGGCCTCGTGGGCGGGGCTGATCCTCGGCCTCGTCGTCGGGTGGAAATACGGTGCGGCGGCCCAGAAGCTCCTGCGCCTCGATTTCACGGGGGGCGCGGTAGCCGCGTATCTTCTTGCCCTCCTGGGCGTCTACATCGCCGTCCGGCTGATCGGGCTCCTCGTCGAGCGGTGGGTCCGGGGGACGACGCTCTCCGGAACCGACCGCTTTCTCGGCCTTCTGGCGGGAGCCGCAAAGGGCATGTTCCTCTCCGTCCTGCTGGTGTTTTTCCTTGCCCTCCTGCTGCCGCGCGATGCATCGCTTCTGAAAGGGTCGAAGTTCTCCCCGCGCCTAATGGTTGCGGCCCGCTGGATGGAAGGTGCCTTTCCCGAACGAATCCGCGAGTCGTTCCGCGAGAAGATGCGCGCCGCGGAGCTACACCCGGGGGGGGAGAAGAGCGGCGGGAGCGAGGGGGAGGTCGTCCCCGGTTCTCAGCCGAAAAAACGGTCCAGAAAATAGCTCCTCAGGCAAAGCGCCAGGTTCGCGCCGATGTCGCGCTTGGAGTTCGTGAGGAAGAGGCGGCCGTTCCATTCGAACGTCTCTTTCTCCACGCGTGTCATCTCTGCGTCCTTCACCCCTCCTTCCCGGAGCGCCTCCGACAGCAGGGGAACCAGTTTGTCCTTCATCCGGAGGTGCGTGTCCACGAGCAGGATCGCGATGTCCGGCGAAAGCTTCCGTACGCGCTGGACAAACGCGCGCATCTCCTTTTGCTCGATGTGCTTGGGTGGGGACGTCTTCGTCTCGAGGTAGAGGAGTTTTCCCGAGAGGAGCGCCAGGATGTCAAAGTCTCCTCCGCAGGAAAGACCGGGGATCGTCACCCCCCACAGCACGTCGGCGTGGAACTGCCGGTGAAGGATCTCCGCCACGAACCATTCGAAGGTGTCGCCGAAGTCGGTCACCGCCTCGGCCAGGAGCCGGATGGTTCCGGCGGGGCCCTGCCGGATGAGGGCCAGCCGCTCCACCTGGCCGGCCATCTCCTCGACGGATTCGGGAGAGAAAAAGGGGCCGAGCCGCTCGGGCAGGTAGCGGTTCCGTAGCGCCAGAAGGTCGCGCAGGAAGAGGCGGAAAGCGTACGAGTGGAGAAGGCGGTAGAAATCCCCCCGTTTTTTTGCGGACGAAAGGTAGGGGAGGAAGGTCCGCTCCTCGACGCAACATTCGGTGATCGAGAGGCCCCGCTGCGAAAGAGCGCACGCTACAGGGGTGGGATCGGTGCCGCAGGCCCCCCCTTTCCCCCTCACGACACTAGCCGCGCCGGATGGCCTTCTGCGAGGTCTTGATGGCGCAGAGGTCCGCGCACATCGTGCAGACCGCCTCGTCGACCGTCGGCAGGCTCCCGCCCCGCATCGCCCGGGCGGTTTCCGGGTCGATGGACAGCTCGATCTGAGCCTTCCAGTCGAGTTTGCGCCGGGCGTCCGCCATCCGGTTGTCCCGGTCGATCGCCCCCGGAATCCCCCTGGCGATGTCGGCGGCGTGCGCGGCGATGCGCGAAGCGATCACGCCGGTCTTGACGTCCTCGACCGTCGGGAGGCGCAGGTGCTCGGAAGGGGTGACGTAGCACAGGAAGTCCGCACCGCTCCAGGCGGCGATCGCCCCTCCGATGGCCGAGGTGATGTGGTCGTACCCCGGCGCGATATCGGTCACCAGCGGACCCAGCACATAGAAGGGCGCCCCGTGGCAGAGGCGCTTCTGCATTTGTACGTTGGCGGCGATCTGGTGAAGCGGCACGTGGCCCGGACCCTCGATCATCACCTGCACGTCCCGCTCCCAGGCGCGCTCCGTCAGCTCTCCGAGCGTCATCAGCTCGTGCACCTGCGCGCGGTCGGTGGCGTCGGCCAGGCATCCGGGGCGCAGCCCGTCCCCGAGGGAGAGGGTGATGTCGTATTCCCTGCAGATCTCGAGCAGGCGGTCGTACTGCTCGAAGAACGGGTTCTCGCGGCCGTTGTGCTCCATCCATTCGGCCAGCAGCGATCCGCCGCGGCTCACGATGTCCAGCCGGCGGCCTTCCCGGACGAGCCGCGCCAGCGCCTCCCGCGTGACGCCGCAGTGGACGGTCATGAAATCGACGCCGTCCTCGGCCTGCTTGAGGATCCCGTCGAAGAAGTCGTCGGCGGAGAGCTCGACCCAGGATTTCCTGCGGGAAGCGGCCTCCACCGCGGCCTGGTAGATGGGGACGGTCCCCACTGGGACGGGGCATTCGGCGAGGATGGCCCGCCGGATCTTATCGATGGGTCCCCCTGTGGAGAGGTCCATCACGGCGTCGGCGCCCGCCGCGACGGCGACCCGGGTCTTTTCGAGCTCGACATCGATGTCCGTGCGGTCGCGGGAGGTCCCAACGTTGGCGTTGATCTTGACGCGCAGCCCCTCGCCGATGGCGACGGGACGGATTTCGCGGCGCTTGCGGTTTCTGGGGACCACGGCTCGCCCTCCGGCGACCAGTTCCCGGAGTTTCTCCGGAGAGACTCCTTCCTCCGCGGCCGCCTTCGCGATTTCCTCCGGGAGCTTCCCCGTTCTCGCGCGATGCAATAACGTCATGGCGCACCTTCCCTTTCTGCTTTTACGCGGCCCGGGCCTGGCGCAAAGTACTCCGTGAGGGCGGCCGCCGCCGCGCGCGGGTCCGCCGCCGCGACGATCCCCGAAATCAGCGCGATCCCGAAACTTCCCGCCCGCATGACCTCCTCCAGGTTCCCCGGCCCGACTCCCCCGAGGGCGAAGACCGGGATGCCTGCCGTCCGGCACGCCGAGGCGAGCGCGGGAATCCCCACCGGCGGGCCGAAAGGACGCTTGGAAGGCGTGGGATAGACCGGCCCGAACGTGACGAAATCGGCTCCCCCCATCTCGGCTTCCCGCAGTTCCTCCGCGTTGTGCGCGGAGCACCCGATGACGGCCTGCGGGCCGAGGAAGCGTCTGGCCTCGCGCGGCGGGATGGAGAGAACCCCCAGATGGACGCCGTCCGCGCCGACACCCATTGCCACGTCCGCGCGGTCGTTGATCAGAAGCCTTGCTCCGTATCCCTCCGTAAGCTTGCGCATCCGCTCCGCCAGGCGAAACAGCTCCCTCCCCGAAAGATCCTTTTCCCGCAGCTGGACGGCGCGGACGCCGCCGTCCAGGGCCCTTTCCACGGTTTCCAGGATCTCCCCTCCGGGGCAAAGCTTCCGGTCGGTGAGGAGGTAGACCCGGAAGTCGATCTTCATCCGCCTCCCTTTCAGAAAAAGGTTCCGTCGATCGGGGAGGAGGCCGTGGCGTAGAGCTTCCTCGGGATCCGGCCCGCCAGGAACGCCTTGCGTCCTGCCGAAACCGCCTCCCGCATTGCCTCGGCCATCCCCACGGGGTCCTTCGCCCCCGCGATTCCCGTGTTCATCAGGACCCCGTCGCACCCGAGTTCCATCGCCACGGCCGCGTCGGAGGCGGTCCCCACGCCCGCGTCGACGATCACCGGCACCTTCACGGTCTCGAGGATGATCCGGATGTTGTACGGGTTCCGGATTCCCAGCCCGGAGCCGATGGGGGCAGCCAGCGGCATGACCGCTGCGCAGCCCGCGTCCTCGAGCTTCTTCGCCATGACGGGGTCGTCGTTGGTGTAGGGGAGAATGATGAACCCTTCCTTGACAAGCGTCCGGGCCGCAGCAAGCAGCCCTTCCGTGTCGGGGAAGAGGGTCTTCTCGTCGCCGATCACCTCGAGCTTCACCAGGTTCGACATCCCCGCCTCCCGCGCGAGGAGGCAGGTGCGGACCGCGTCGTCCGCCGTGTAGCAGGCTGCCGTATTCGGCAGGAGGGTGTATTTTTTCGGGTCGATGTGGTCGAGGAGCGACTCCTTGCTCCGGTCCAGGTTGACCCTTCGCACGGCCACCGTGACGATCTCGGCCCCCGAAGCCTCGAGCGCCTTGACCATCGTCGGGTAGTCCGGGTATTTCCCCGTCCCTACCAGCAGACGGGACCGGAACGTCTTTCCCGAGATCGTTAGCGGCGTGTCCATCGTTACCCTCCTCCCACGAAAGTGACGATCTCGATCCGGTCTCCATTGGAAAGCCCCATGTCCGCGTAATCGGTCTTCCGGACGATGGCCCGGTTCCGCTCCACGGCGACCCGGGATTCCGGCAGATCGAGTTCGCGCAACAACGATCGGACGGTCGCACCCTCTGCGACTGCGCGGAGCTCCCCGTTGACGACGATTTCCAATGCCTCCCGCCCTTCAGAAGAAGAGATCCCTGTCGCCCTCGAGCACGCGCGCGATCTTGCGATCGAACTCCGGCAAGAGCGGGGACCCTTCCAGTTCCTTCCTGCCGTCTCGCACGGCGGCGATGCACTCCTCCCGCAACGCGTTGTCCTCCGTGGCGATTGCGAATTCGGCCAGCGTGAGCAGCGCGTTGGGCATGCAGAAATCGCGGATGTGACCGTCCACCGCCATCTCCGTGAAGGTGTTCCCCGTGCGGTGCCGCCGGTAACAACTGGTGCACAGGGAGGGGAGATACCCTCTGGCGAGCACCCTCCGGACGATTTCCTCAAGCGGCCGGGTGTCGTCCACCTCGAACTGCTCGGCCTCGTGCCTGCGCAGGCCTTCCGCGTATCCCCCGGGATCGGTCTTGGATCCGGCGCTGATCTGGGACGCCCCGATGTCCAGAACCCGCTCCCGGATCGCGGCGGGCTCGCGGGTCGTGACCACCACGCCGGCGGAGGGAACCGATAGCCGGTAGACGATGACGATCCTCTCGAACTCCGCGTCGGACACCGGGCAGGGCGCGGACGGGAGCGGGGAGCCGAACGCCCTCCTGAAGCGCGGCACGGAAATCGTGTGCGGGAAGGTCCCGAACGAATCGAAAAGGTGCTCGGCATGCCGAAGAACCGAGAGGACATCGAACCGGTAATCGTACAGGCCCAAGAGCGCCCCGATCCCGACGTCGCCGAAGCCCGCCGGAATCGCTCGGTCCATGCACGTCAGCCGCCAGGCATAGTCGGCTTTCGCTCCGGACGGGTGCATCGCCGCGTAGGTCTCCGGGTGGTATGTTTCCTGGAACACCTGGTAAACGCCCGCGCCGGCTTCTTTCAGCATCCGGAGGTCATCGACCGGCATGGGAGCGGCGTTCACATGGAGGATGCGCATCCCCGTCTCGCGGTAAATCGCCCGCAGGACGTCGGCGATGTATCCCGGCCGGGTCCGGAGGGGATGCTCCCCGGTCACCAGCAGCAGCCGGTGGTACCCTTTCTTCTCGAGGAAGCGTGCTTCGGCAACCGCCGCTTCCGGGGAGAGCGTGATCCGCCGGGCTTCCCGGTTTCCCTTTCGGAAGCCGCAGTAGAGGCAGTTGTTGCCGCACTCGTTGGACAGGTAGAGGGGGGCGAAGAGGACGATCCGGCGCCCGAACACCTCCTCGCGAACCGCCCGGGCCATGTTGGCGGCCGTCTCCCACACCATGGGGTCGCCGGTCAAAAGGAGCCGCGCCGCCTCGAAGGGGAGCAGCCTGCGCCGCGGGGAGAGGGACAAAAGGAGCGAAAACGCCTCCTTCCGTCCGAACGGTCTAGCCGCGGCGAGCATCCGGAAGATCTCCCCCGACGATACGGGGAGGGTGGTTTGCTGCTTTTGCGGAAGCATGGACGAGAGAACCTCCAAAAAGGAAAAACCGCACCCCAAAAGGTACGGTTCGTGAAAGGCCACGCTCCCTGCGCCGGTATTACCCGGATCAGGTTCGACGGGTTGCCCTGGGCGGAAACCCTCCCCGGGCTCTCAGCGAATAGCACCCCTGGCGGTTATGTTCGTATATGTTACGCTGCCGGCGGATTCGTTGTCAAACGATCGACGCGGAATGCCCCCGTTGCCTTTACTTGGGAGGGAGGGTGGGTTAAACTTTTTCAACATCGATCATTTTTCTCCCGGGCGAGGTGTTCCTGTTGGCAAGGCCGACGATGGCGGAAATCAGCCTTTCGGCGCTCCGGCATAATTACCGGACCTTGCGCTCCCTCCTTCCTCCGTCGACCTCCATCTTTGCCGTCGTGAAGGCGAACGCCTACGGCCACGGGGCGGTTCCCGTCTCCAGGACGCTCGTGGAGGAAGGCGTCAGGATGCTCGGCGTGGCCACCGTGGAGGAAGGGGTGGAGCTTCGCCAGGCGGGCATCCGCTGCCCGGTTGTCGTGCTGGGCGGGGTGGACGAGCTGCAGGCCGAGGAGGCCCACGCCAATGGCCTTTCCGCGGCCCTCTTCGATCCCGACCAGATTCCCTATATGGCCCGCGCCGCGGCCACCCGCGACAGGCCGTTCCCGGTCCACCTGAAGGTCGACACGGGGATGGGCCGGCTGGGCATTCTTCCGGAGAGCGCGACAATGATCATCGAGGCCGTGAGGTCGCGCAAGGAGCTGAGCGTCGAGGGCTGGATGACCCACCTCTCTTCCGCAGACGGGAAGGAACCGGCCGACCGGGAGTTCACCCTCGGCCAGCTCGCCGTTTTTTCCCGGGGGATCGCGGCGATGCGGGAAGCGTTCGGTGCCGGGGTCACGGTGCACGCCCTGAACAGCGCCGGCATCCTGTCCTTCCGCGAATACGCGTTCGACATGGTCCGACCCGGGATCACCCTGTACGGCAGCCTTCCGTCGGATGGGCTGGGCGCGGAGCTGGGCTTGCGGCCGGTGATGCGGCTGGTCACCAAGATTATCTCGATCAAGGAGCTGCCCCCGGGCCATCCCGTGAGTTATGGGAGGGGATATCGCCGGCCCGAGCGGCGGAAGATCGCGGTGGTGCCGCTGGGATACGCCGACGGCTATCGTCGTTCCTTCTCCGACGCCGCGTCCATGGGGGTGATGGGCCGCATGGCGCCGGTCGCCGGAAGAGTGTGCATGGATCACACGATGCTGGACGTGACCGACATCCCTGGCGTCTCGCGGGGGACGGACGTCGTGGTGATGGGCGAAGGAGCGGCCACGGCCGACGATCTGGCCCGTATCTCCGGGACCATTCCCTACGAGATCCTCACGCAGGTGGGTCGGCGGATTCCGAGGCGCGTCGTTGGCTGACCGGGTGAAACGCAACGGACTCTCCGTGGTCCTGGAGAAGTTCGGGACCCGGGTGTTCCGGATGGTCGAGGACTTGGGGAACGTCTTCGTCCTCTTCCTGCAGTGCCTCACCTGGCTGTTCCGTCCGCCGTCGGAAATACGGAACATCGTGAAGCAGATGGAGGAGGTGGGGATCCGGTCGATGCCGGTCGTCCTCGTGACGGCGACGTTCACCGGCATGGTCATTTCCCTCCAGAGCTGGTCGGGCTTCCAGCGATTTCAGGCGACCAGCCTTGTCGGGTCGGTGGTGGCCCTCTCCATCACGCGGGAGCTCGGACCGGTGTTCGCCGGGCTCATGGTCTCCGGGCGCGTCGGGGCGGCCATGGCGGCGGAGCTTGGGACGATGAAGGTCACGGAGCAGATCGACGCTCTTGTGACTCTGGCCACGAACCCCGTGAAGTACCTCGTGATCCCTCGCGTGGTCGCCTCCACGGTGGTCCTGCCGATCCTGGTCGTCTTCGCGGACCTCGTGGGGATCCTCGGCGGGTACTTCGTCGCCGTGTACCTTCTCGGCGCCAACCCGTATGTTTACGTCAACAAGACCTACCAGTACCTTGAGTTCAAGGACATCTATACCGGTCTTATCAAGGCCGCCGTCTTCGGCTTTCTGATCGCCCTCATCTCCTGCTACAACGGCTTCATCGCAGAGGGGGGCGCCGAGGGCGTGGGGCGGGCAACGACGCGGGCGGTGGTGGCCTCCTCGATGGTGGTGCTCATCTCGGACTACTTCATGACGTCGTTCATGTTCTAGCGGGAGGCGCCGGGTGCCGACGATCGAGATCCACGGGTTGTGCAAGCGGTTCGGGAAGAACGTCGTCCTCGACGGTCTCGACCTGACCGTGCCCCGGGGGAAGAATACGGTCGTCATCGGCGGCAGCGGCACGGGCAAGTCGGTGCTCATCAAGTGCGTGGTGGGGCTCCTGCGGGCGGACGCTGGGGAGATCCGGATCGACGGCGAGGACGTGACGAAGATGGACGAGCGCGAGCTGATCCGGGTCCGGATGAAATTCGGCATGCTGTTCCAGGGTTCGGCGCTGTTCGACTCGATGAACGTGGGGGACAACGTGGCGTTCGCCTTGCGACGGCTCCACCGGTATCCGGAGCACCAGATCCCGAACGTGGTGGAGGAGAAGCTCGCCCTGGTGGGGCTGCGCGACCTCCAGCACCTGATGCCCTCGGAACTGTCGGGCGGGATGAAGAAGCGGGTCGGTCTGGCCCGCGCCATCGCCTCGGAGCCCGAGATTCTCCTGTATGACGAGCCGACGACCGGCCTGGACCCCATCATGGCGGACGTCATCAACGACCTGGTCATCCGGCTGCGGGAGTCGCTCGGCGTGACCTCGATCTCCATCACGCACGACATGGCATCGGCCTACAAGATCGCGGATTTCATCGCCATGTTGTATAAAGGAAAGATCATCGAGGTGGGGACGCCGGACCAGATCCGGCAGACCGCCAACCCTGTGGTCTCCCAGTTCGTGGAAGGGCGCGCCCAGGGGCCCATCACGGCCGAGCACGAGGAGTTCGTCCGCTTTGTCCACCGGTCGGGCGAACCCCGGGGGCAGGAGGAGCATTGATGTCCAGAGAAGCGAAGGTGGGGATCTTCGTGGTGCTGGGGCTGGTGATCCTCACGTACTTCACGTTCCGCGTCAGCAAGTGGGGGGGGATCGCGGAAAAGGGGTACAAGCTCACCGTGGACTTCGAGACCGCAGCGGGGCTGGAGCCCAAGGCGAACGTGAAGATGGCGGGGGTCCCGGTGGGGAAGGTGGAGGAGATCCGGCTCGAGGGCAACCGGGCGAGACTCGTGCTGCGAATCGACAGGGACAAACACATCCCCGTCGACTCCATGGCGTCGATCCAGACCCAGGGGCTTCTCGGAGAGAAATACGTGGAGATCCTGCCGGGCAGGCAGACGGAGCAGATGCTCCCCCCGGGCGGCCGGATCGCCAATACCCAGCCGCCGCTGAACCTGGACGAAGTCATCCGGAAACTCTCCCTCATTGCCGACGACGTCAAGAGCTTCACCGCGACCCTCTCCGGCACGATCGGGACGGAGGAGGGAAAAAAGGCCCTGGCCCGGATCCTGGCCAACGTCGACCGGTTCTCCGGGGACCTCAAGGACATCTCCTCGGACAACAAGGAGAACCTGCGGGTCACCATCGCCAACCTGCGGGAGTTCTCCCAGACGCTCAAGGAGCAGACCCCCGGCCTTGCGAAGAAGCTCGAAGCGATGGGCGACCAGGTCAGCGGAGTGTTCGGCGAGAACCGGGAGAACATCCGGGAGAGCATCGCGAACCTGAAACTGGCCTCCGCCAAGCTGGACAACGTCCTCTCCTCCGCGGAGAAGGTGCTGGCCAAGATCGAGCGAGGGGAAGGGACCCTCGGGAAACTGGTGAACGACAACACCACCGTGGGCTCGCTCAACGACACCCTGGAAGGGATCAACCGGTATGTCCGGAAAACCGAATCCCTCAAAACGTTCCTGGACTACCGGCTCGAATACCAGACCGGCCCCTCCGAGTACAAGCACTTCGCGAACCTGCGGCTTCAGCCTTCCGCCGACAAATATTACCTCCTCGGGATCGTCGACGATCCTCGCGGGAAGCTCGACACCAGCGACACCACGTCGACCGTCAACGGGGTGACGACCCGGTCGCGCACGGAGTCCTTTACCAACAAGCTTACGTTGACCGCGCTCGTCGCGAAGCGGTTCTCCGGCTTGACGATCAAGGGGGGAGTCATGGAGTCGACGGGGGGGGTCGGCGCCGATTACGAGGTGTTCAAGGACCGACTCACCGTGGGTCTGGACGCCTTCGATTTCGGGGGGAGAACTGGGCGGCATCCGCATTTGAAAGCGTATGGCAACTATGATATCGTCAAAAACCTTTTCATCACCGGCGGGGTGGACGATATCCTCAACAGCGAGAACAACCTGAGGACGTTCTTCTTCGGATTCGGGATCAAATTCGCGGACGAGGACTTGAAGACCCTGCTGGGAGCCGTCCCGATCCGGCCGTAGCGGGCGTTCGATCACAATACGGGAAAAGACGCGAGAGGGAAGCGTACCATGGCGAGAATCCATCGGGCGATTTTGAGCGTGTCGGACAAAACGGGCGTGGTCGAGTTCGCGAAGGGAGTTTCGCGACTCGGCGTGGAGCTGTACGCCTCGGGGGGGACGGCGAAGCTGTTGAAGGAGAAGAAGATCCCGGTTCGACTCATCGAGGAATACACCGGCTTCCCGGAGATGCTCGACGGCCGTGTGAAGACGCTCAATCCGAAGATCCACGGGGGGATCCTCGCGCTCCGGGACAACCCCGCGCACCTGAAGACGATCGAAGCCCACGACATCGTTCCGATCGACATGGTGGTCGTCAACCTCTATCCCTTCGAGGCCACGATCGCGAAGCCGGGATGCACGCGCGGCGAAGCGATCGAGAACATCGACATCGGGGGGCCGTCGATGCTCCGCTCCGCGGCCAAGAACTGCCAGTACGTTGCGGTGGTCTGCGACCCGGCGGACTACCCGGACCTCCTGGCGAAGCTGAAGAAGGGGAACGGCAACCTGGACCCACAGACGCACACGGAGCTGGGTCGGAAGGCCTTCGCCCTCACTGCGGCCTACGACGCCGCGATCTCCAACTACCTGGGGCGCGGCGAGAACGGCCTCGACGAGTTCCCGGTGACCTTCACCGCCCAGTGGCTCCGGCGCCAGTCCCTCCGCTACGGGGAGAACCCGCACCAGACGGCCGCCTTCTACGCGGACCTCTCGCTCCCCCCGGAGCCGACGCTCGGCGGTGCGCGGCAGCTCCAGGGAAAGGAGCTCTCCTACAACAACATCGTGGATATCGACGCGGCCCTGCAGCTGGTCATGGAGTTCTCCGGGCCGGCGGCTGCCATCCTCAAGCATACCAACCCCTCCGGCGTGGGGATATCGAAACGAAGGCTGGTCGACGCCTTCAAGAAGGCGAGGGAGTGCGACCCCGTTTCCGCCTACGGCGGGGTGATCGGGTTCAACCGCCCGGTCGGATCCGAGACGGCCAGGGAAGTGGCGGCCACCTTCTTCGAAGCGGTCATCGCCCCCTCCTTCGACAAGGCGGCCCGGAAGATCCTCTCCGTCAAGGCGAACCTCCGGGTGCTGGAAACCGGGGGCGAGTTTCGCTGGTGCGCGGAGGCGGGCCACGAGATGAAGAAGGTGAGCGGCGGCCTCCTCCTGCAGAGCCGGGACCGGCACGTCCTCAATGACCAGGATCTCAAGGTCGTGACGAAGCGGGCGCCCACGGCCGACGAGCTCGAGGCCCTGCAGTTCGCCTGGAAGGTCTGCAAGCACGTCAAGTCCAACGCCATCGTGTACGCCCTGAAGGACCGGACGGTCGGCGTGGGAGCGGGCCAGATGAGCCGGGTGGACTCGGCAAGGATCGCGGGGATGAAGGCGCAGCGGCCGACGAAGGGTACGGTCGCGGCCTCCGACGCCTTCTTCCCCTTCCGGGACGGTCTCGACGTTGCCGCCTCCGCGGGCGCGACGGCGGCCATCCAGCCGGGCGGGTCGGTGCGCGACGGGGAAGTGATTGCCGCTGCCGATGAGCACGGGATGGCGATGGTGTTCACCGGGGTCCGGCACTTCCGGCATTAGCGGGCGGGGACACTCCTCGCGATATGAAGCACAAAACCGGGGATGTCCCCGATAAAAGGAGGGAATGAGTGGGCCTGAAAGTCCTGGTGGTGGGAAGCGGCGGGCGGGAGCACGCGCTGGTCTGGAAGATCGCCCAGAGCCCTCTGGTGGACAGGATCTACGCGGCGCCGGGAAACCCCGGGATGGCGAAACATGCCGAACTCGTACCGGTGGCCTCCGACGACCTCGAGAGGCTGCGGGAGTTCACGGTGGGGAACCGGATCGATCTGACCGTCGTGGGGCCCGAGGCCCCTCTGGTAGCAGGTCTCACCGACCTGCTGGCGAAGGAGGGGCTCCTGGTGTGCGGCCCGAGCCGTGCCGCCGCGCAACTGGAGGGCTCCAAGGTGTTCACGAAGAACATCATGGCCAGGTACGGGATCCCGACGGCCGCTTTCCGGGTGTTCGACGACTATGACGACGCAGAGCAGTTCGTGCTGACCCATCGCCTTCCCGTCGTGATCAAGGCGGACGGATTGGCGGCAGGCAAGGGCGTGGCGGTCGCCGGAACGTACGAGGAAGCGGTCACGTTTCTGCGGGACGTGATGGAAAAGCGGGTCTTCGGCACCGCCGGGGAGAGGGTCGTCGTGGAGGACTGCCTGACGGGCGAAGAGGCATCGTACATCGTCTTCACCGACGGCGAGAAGATCGTTCCTCTGCCCACGTCGCAGGACCACAAGCGGATCGGCGACGGCGACACGGGGCCCAACACGGGCGGGATGGGGGCGTACTCCCCGGCGCCGGTGGTGTCGCCCGAGGTGGAGAAGAAGGCCATGGAGAAAATCTTCAAACCGCTCCTCGCCGGCATGCGGGCCGAAGGGATGCCGTTCCGCGGGATCCTTTACGGAGGGCTCATGATCGAGCGAGGAGAGCCGAAGGTGCTCGAGTTCAACGTCCGGTTCGGCGATCCCGAGGCGCAGCCGCTCTTCATGCGCCTGAAAAGCGACCTCGTCCCTCTCCTCATCCAGTGCGCGCAGGGGAAGCTGACCGACGCAGGAATGGATATCGATCCCCGGCCTACCGTATGCATCGTGATGGCCTCCGCAGGTTACCCGGGAGCCTACAGGAAGGGATTCCCCATCTCCGGCATCGAGGAGGCGGAGAAGCTGGGCGGCGTTCAGGTGTTCCAGGCGGGAACGGCCTTTAAGGACGGCCTGCTGGTGAACAACGGCGGGCGCGTGCTGGGCGTCACTGCAGTCGACGATAATATCCGTACCGCCATCGAGCGGGGGTACCGCGCGGTGGAGAAGATCCAGTGGGAGGGGGCGTACTACCGGAGCGACATCGGGAAGAAGGCACTCCTGCGGGGCGGAGTATAAGCTTCATGGCCGGCAAAGTTCTCATCCTCATGGGCAGCAAGTCCGACGCGGAGGTGATGGGAGAAGTTTCCCACACCCTGTCCGCGCTCGGGGTCCCCTGCACGACGACCGTGGCGTCCGCCCACCGCTCTCCGGGGCGCACGCAGAAGCTGGCGCGGGAGGCGGAGGTGCAGGGATACTCCGTGATCATCGCCGGCGCGGGGGCCGCCGCTCATCTTGCGGGCGTCGTCGCGGCGGAGACGGTGCTGCCCGTCATCGGGGTCCCGCTGGCAAGCTCCCCCCTGTTGGGGCTGGACTCTCTCCTCTCCACCGCCCAGATGCCGGGAGGCGTGCCTGTCGCCACCATGGCGGTCGGCAAGGCCGGCGCCCAGAACGCGGCCTATCTCGCCGCGCAGATCCTTGCGTTGTCCGACCCGAAGCTCAAGAAACGCTTGAGGGACCGGCGGCGGAAGATGGCGGAAGGCGTCGCGGCGTCCGCCAAAGAGGTTCGATGATCTTCCTCTCCCCCGAATGCTTCCCCTGCTTCCTGCGGCAGGCGGACCTGGCGGCACGCGCGCACGGCGCCTCCGATGCGGAGCGGACGATGCTTGCCTCCCGGGTGTCCGCCATGCTGGCAGGGCTTTCCGATGGGGAAGTCCCCGCCGGGGTCGCCACGCGCCTCCAGGCGCTCGCGCGGGAAATGCTTCGGACCGATGACCCGTTCCGGCAGGTGAAGCGGCGGGAGCTGCAGCGGTTCGAGGCGGTGTCGAGGCGGGCCGAGGAGTTCGTCGCCGCCTCGCCCGACCCGCTTGCGGCGGCCGTATGGATCGCGGTGTTCGGCAACGTCATGGACTTCGGGATCATCGAGCGGGAGTGGATGGAGCGGGAGGTCGACGGCCTCTCCGGGAAGACCGCGCCGGCGGGGGTGCCCAGGGAGATCCTCGAGCGGATCCGCCGCGCGAAACGGATCGGTGTCCTGCTCGACAACGCCGGGGAGGCTGCGTTCGACGTGCCGCTCCTTGCGCGGCTCGGACGGGAGGAAGGGCGGGACGTCTGGATCGGGGTGAAGGGCGGCCCCGTCATCGACGACCTGACTGCGGCCGAGGCCATCGAGCTGGGTTTGTCCCGCTACGGCGAGATCCTCTCCAACGGGAACCAGGGCGTAGGGACCGACCTTGCTCTCTGTCCGCCGGAATTCCGCGCCCGTCTCTCGGTTTCCGACCTGGTCCTTTCCAAGGGACAAGCCAATTTCGAGACTCTCGTGGGACAGTTGCGCAACGCCGTCTTCCTTCTGCGGTGCAAGTGCCCCGTGGTATCCCGCGCCCTTGGGAAGAGGGAAGGTGACATCGTCATCCTCGACGGTGCATCCGCGACATGACCCGACTGGCGTGTTTCGACGCAGGCAACGTTGCTTTCTTTCCCCCCGGCGTAGTCGAATCGCTGCAGGCCGGAGGGATGGTCATCTTTCCGACCGACACGCTGTATGGCCTGGGGGTCGACCCGCGCTCGAAGGAGGGGCTCCGGAAACTCCTCGTCCTCAAGAGCCGCGAGGGAAGAAAGCCGATCCCTCTCCTTCTCGATCGCGCGGAGCGGGCTTCCGCCTGGGCGGAGCACGTTCCTCCCTCGGCCTTGCGTCTCATGGTAGCGTTCTGGCCGGGGGGCTTGACGATCGTGCTGCCGGCGTGGGCCGATGTGCCTCCGCAGATCACCGGCGGAAGCGGGACCGTGGGGCTCCGGGTGCCGAACCATCCCATCCCCCGGGCCCTGGCAAAGTCCCTGGGAGGGGCGATCACCGGGACGTCCGCCAACCGGGCGGGAAATCCGGGCGACTGGCGCACCGCCGAGGAGATCGTCCGCGAGTTCACCGGGGAAGTGGACTGGGTCCTGTGGGACGGGCGCTCTCCCGCGTCCGGTACGGCTGCCTCCGCGGTCCAGCGGTCCCCGGGCTCAACGGTCGTGCGCGCGAGCGAAGAGGACGTTGTCCTCCTGCGGGAAGGTGTGATCCCTTTCGGGGAGATCACCGACATTCTGAAAAAGGGGTGAAGCCATGGCGATCGTCGCTCCGTTTCGCGGGATCCACTACGACACGAAGAAGATCGGGGACCTCTCGAAGGTGGTCACACAGCCGTACGACGTGATCTCCCCGGAGGAGCAGAAGGCACTCCATCAGCGTCACCCCCGCAACATCGTCTGGGTGGATTTCGGCCTGGACCAGGCGGGGGACGGCCCGAAGGAGAACAAGTACACCCGAGCCGCCTCCCATTATCGCCAGTGGCTCTCCGAGGGGACGCTCGTGCAGGACTCCCGGCCCGCCTTCTACTACTACGAGCAGGAGTTCACCATCCCCGGCAAGGGGACCTTCGTCCGCAAGGGCTACCTGGGCGCGCTCCGCCTCTCCGCCTTCGGGGAGGGGGAGGTGCTTCCTCACGAAAAGACGCTCTCGAAGCCGAAGGAGGACCGGCTTGCCCTCATGCGAGTGACCGACGCGAACATGAGCCCCATCTTCGGGTTGTTTTCGGACCCGAAGGACGAGGTGCTGGCCGCCCTGCGCAAGGGGCTTTCCCCGACTCCCGATTTCGTGGCGAAGGACGACCTGGGGGTCCTGCACCGGGTGTGGACGGTGTCGGACCCTGCCGTCCAGAAGGCTGCGGCGAAGAAGATGGCGGACAAGAAGGTCTTCATCGCGGACGGCCATCACCGGTACGAGACCGCGCTGGCCTTCCGCGACGAAATGCGGAAGAGGCACGGGAGCCGCGAGAACGCCGCATACGAGCATGTCCTCATGTTCCTTTGCAATATGGACGACAAGGGGATCGTCATCCTTCCCACGCACCGGGGGGTCCACTCGCTTCCCGAATTTTCCGAGGAGGAGCTCGCAGCGAAGGTGCGTGCGGCGCTGCCCATGGAGAGCCGCAAGGGATCGCCGGAGGACGCCATCCGGGCTCTCGAGGCTGCGGGGAGGAAGGGGAAGGCAATTGCCTGGAGCGCGGGAGGAGGCCGGTTCCACCTGATCGCCTTCCCGGATCTTGCCCGCTTCTGCGGGGAGCGCCTTGCGAAGTTTCCCCCGGAGCTCCGCTCTCTGGACGTGGTGCTCCTGCACGGCTTCCTGCTGGAGCAGATGCTCGGCGTCACCCCTGAGGCTGTGACCGCTGGGCAGTGCGTCAAGTATTACAAGGATCCGGCCAAGGCGGTGTCGGACCTCTCGGGCGGCGCGATCCAGGCCGCGTTCTTTGTGAACCCGGTGACCGTCGAGGAGTTCCGGAGCGTGTCGCTCTCCGGCCACGTTCTGCCGCAGAAGTCCACGTTCTTCTTCCCGAAGATCCTGACGGGGTTTCTGATCTTCTCCACCCGCGGGGGTGAACGGGTCTAGGGACGGTCCTGGAGAGCGACTTGGCAGCACAACAAAGGAATCGCGGTCACACAGCCGGGGAGGATTGACCGAAAGAGGATGCCAGGACCGTCCCTGTTTTTTAACGAAGCGGAGTTGCGCGACGGCAGACCCGCTCGCATCGACTTTGCCCCGATGTCGATCCGGCAACCTGCACGGGGTTACCGGTTTTCCATCGAAGCGTTTCTTTTAGCCGATTTCGCCGCCGCCGTTTGCGGTCGCACGGTCCTCGACCTTGGGACCGGTTGCGGGATCGTCCTGCTCCTCCTGGCTCGGCTATGCCCCTCCATGCGCCACGGGGTCGGCGTGGAGATCCAACGCGATCTATGGGAGATTGCCCGGAGGAACATCGAAGAGAACGGGTTCGAAGGCGTGCTTGCCGCGGTACACGGTGATTTCCGGGAACCGCATCCGGAGCTTCCCCCGGGGGCGTTCGACCTCGTCGTCTCCAACCCGCCTTTCCGGCGGCTGGGGGAGGGCCGGAGAAACCCCGACCCCCAGAAGGAGATCGCGCGCCACGAGGCAAGGTGCAAGCTGGCCGACGTTTTCGGGGCCGCAGTCAGAACCCTGTCCGCGCAGGGTCGCTTTTCCATGATCGGTCGGCCGGAGCGTCTTGCCGAAATCCTCTCCTGCGCCTCCGCCGCGCTTATTTTCCCCGAGAGGCTCCGGTTCGTCCACCCGTACGCAGACCGTCCTGCCAACCTCGTCCTCTTTATAGGAAACCGCCGCAGGCCTCCGGAACTGTCGGTTCTCCCCCCCCTCACTGTCTACGCTTCGAGCGGGCGGTACCACCCGGAGATGGAAAGGATCTACCGCGGTCTCATCCCGCCTTGACGAACTTTAGAGAGGCGGAATTCATGCAGTAGCGCAGTCCCATCGGCTTCGGCCCGTCGGTGAACACGTGGCCGAGGTGGGCGTCGCACCGGCTGCAGAGCACCTCCGTCCGCTTCGTGAAGAAGCTGCTGTCATCCTCCGTCCGGACGTTCTCCTTGGCAACCGGGGCCCAGTAGCTTGGCCATCCCGTCCCGGAATCGTATTTGGTATCGGAGCTGAACAGGTCGTTTCCGCAGCAGATGCACTGGTAGATCCCCGTCTCCTTGGTGTCCCAGTACTGCCCCGAAAACGCCCTTTCGGTCCCTTTCTTCCGGGTGACGTGGAACTGTTCGGGGCTCAGCAGCTTCTTCCACTCGGCATCGGTCCGGATTACCTTCTCCGTCATGACGTACCCTTTCCGCTGGGCTGAATACAACTTGATCTGTGAGGAGCCGCCGCCCGTCCTCGTTCCTGCGGCCGGACTCTCCGAGGCCTGTATCGTGCCGTAGAGGGCTCCGGGATCCACGAGCGCGAGCCCGATCGCGAGGGCGCCGAGTTTCAGGAACTCGTCCCTTCGCAGATTCACGTCCAGTAAGCGCTTCATCGCTGATCCTCCTTCCACCTCCATTGAGATTCGGCTGGATCCGGTGACGTTTCCCGGAAGCTACGGTTTCCGGGAAGCAGCCTTGCGGGCAAGGGAGCGCAGGATTTTCCTTGTTTCCGGGTCGGCTACGGCGGCCACCCCTTCCGGTTCGTCGGCGGGGGAGGGAATTGCACCCTCATGCGGCGCTACCGGGTCCCCCGTCTCCGCTGCGGGGAGAGGCCCCACCACGAACCGGATGTCCTCGGCCTTTTCGTTCTCCAGGATGCGGTTGATCCGTTCGAGCAGGGCAGGTTTCCCCAACTGGAGTTCCTGCGCCCAGGCGTGGTTTTGGACCAGGACCGTGAGGACGCGGTTCTTCAGTCTTGCGGGGGACGTTTTCCCGGAGAGCAACGGGCCCACGATCTGCGGCCACGCCGAGGAGAGTCGGACCATCCACGTGACGGAGCAAAGTCCCTGGGCGGAAAGGACTTCTTCAAGTACATCCGATATCCTGGCTGCTTTTTTCACGTCCGCCTTTGGCGGATTCGCCGCATCCTGCCCCCCGCGATCTGGCCAATGAGGGCGCAAACGACAAACGGCGGGATGGCCCACGCGGACACTTGGTTGCTGATCCGCAGGTAGGCGATGACGGGCACGGAGAGATGGATGTAGACGAACCACATCAGGGAGAGTTTCCTCGTCCCTTCCCGGAGATACCCCAAGGGGAGGTTGACTGCCAGTGCCGCGACGCCGATCCACGCCATGAGGCTCAACTGGGGGGGAGTCCCGAAGAGGTTTCCGTCGAGCGTCATGGATTAACTATATAATAGATCGTCAATTCTGACAGCAGGTTCGGGAGGTTTCCTGTTGGGGCGTCCTTCCTCCCCGGAGATGATCCTGATCTTTCGGGGGACACACCAGGTTCTGTCGGCGGAGAAACATCTGAAAAGAGGAGGGGTAGCCATGCGGTTGATCCCCGTCCCCAGACGGCTTACCTCCGATTGCGGCCTTGCCATCCGGATCCCTCCCGGGGAGCTGGTTCGCGCCCGGAAGGTTCTCTCGGTGGCAAAACTTCTCCCGGTATCGGCCCACCTTTTGCGTGATCATGGAGAGTATGAGAATATTCCATTCTGAACCGCCGTTTTGCTGGACCTCCGGAAGGGGGGGATATTTACCTTGACAAACTGTAATTGGCCAATCAAAATAAATACTTATTTCAGGGCCGCCGGGGGTGGTGTGCGAAGGCGGAAGGATTGCCCTACTTTTTTAGTTGTGACGGTTTTTGTCACCCTGGTGACACTTTCTGACTCGGGTATCGCCGGTGAACCGGCGGTTCCCGCGGCGCCCCCGGTTATCGCAGCCGTATCCTTGCCGGTCCCGGCCCCGGAAGCGTTGCCCGGCCCCGCCTCTCTCCCTGTTACCACCGCCGTATCCCTGCAGGCCCCGGAGCCGGAAGCGCTTCCCGCCCAGCGGCAGGTTGAGCCGCTCGCCGTAAACTCCCAACTCCCACCCGAACCGGCTGCCGTCCTCTCGGCCCCTCCCGAAGAGAAGCAGCAGGACCGCGTGCTGTCGCAGGGGGAGGTGGACCTCCAGCTTTCGAAGGATCGTGTAGAGGAGCGGGAGGCGGATTCGTCGATGGGATTCTTCGTCAGTGCGCAGGAAGAAAGCAGGCACAAAGACACCGTTCTCTACACCGGCTTGATGGCCCGGATCGAGAAGTTCATCCGCTATTTCCAGAACGCCGGGCGAAGCAGGTTCGAGCTCTATCTGTCAAGGTCGGGCAAGTATTCGGAAATGATGCGGGAGATCCTCGCCGAGTACGGCCTTCCCGGGGATCTCATCTACCTTGCCCTCATCGAGAGCGGGTTTTCCCCGAAGGCATACTCGGTGGCGCGCGCCGCCGGGCCCTGGCAGTTCATCGCCGGTACCGGCCGCCGGTACGGCCTGCGGATCGACTGGTGGGCCGACGAGCGCAGGGACTACGAGAAATCGACCCACGCGGCAGCGTCCTACCTCAAGGATCTGTACGGGATGTTCGAGTCCTGGCCCCTCGCGACCGCGGCGTACAACGCGGGAGAAGGGAAGATCCAGAAGGCGGTAACCCGATACAGGTCCGAAGATTACGTCAAGCTGATCCGCCACCGGTACTTGAAGCAGGAGACGAAGGATTACGTCCCGAAGATGATCGCAGCCCTGACCATCGCCAAGGAGCCGGAGAGGTACGGCTTCGAGGGGGTGAAATACGAGGATCCTCTAGAATTCGACAAGGTGACCGTCCCCGGCGGGACGGACCTGCCGACGCTGGGACGGCACATCGGGGTTCCTTACGAATCCCTGCGGGAATGGAACCCGGAACTCCGCCGTTTCTGCACCCCGCCCAACCAGGAGAGCTACGAGATCCGGCTTCCCAAGGGGTACGGCAGGATCGCCGAGGAGCATATGGAGGAGATTTGGGCGAACGCCAGGGTCACCTTTCTGCTCCACACCGTGAAGAAAGGCGAGTCCCTGAAATCCCTCGCGGACAGCTACCAAACGTCGGTCCCCATCCTCCTGGAGTTGAACGGAATGAAACAGCCGAAGATCGGCCGCTCCGCTCGGCTGGTCATCCCGGTAACCGGCCTCTCCGAAGAGGAGGCCGTACCTGGGAAGGAGATGTCCGCCGAGCAGGTAGAGATGGCGCTCAAGCGGCTGGATGACGGAGCGCGGCGGACCCGGACGGTACGCGTGAAGAAGGGGGCCGGTGCAGCGCAAAAGTCCGTCGCTTCCGAGCGCGGCGGGAAGAAGGAGATCCGGCATGTCGTCCGTCGCGGAGACACCCTGTCGAAAATCTCGAAGGTGTACGGCGTCACCCCCGAACAGCTCTCCGAGCGGAACAACCTGAAGGAGGGACAGGCGCTGCCCCGGGGGCGCGTCCTGCGGATCCCCCTGGAGTCCTAAGCTGCCCGATCCCCGCAACTTCGTCTATCTCGACAACGCGGCGACTTCCCTCCCCAAACCCAAAGGCGTGGCGGAGGCGGTCGCCGCCGCCATCCGGCGAGCGGGAAATCCCGGCCGCTCGGGACACGTCCTGTCCATCCGTTCCGCCAGGGACGTATTCGCCGCGCGGGAAAGGCTGGCGAAACTGTTCGGCGCGAAGGACAGCTCCCGATTCGTCTTCACGGAGAACGCCACCGCCGCGCTCAACCAGGCGATCAAGGGGATCCTCAGGGCCGGCGACCACGTGGTGACCACCTCCGTCGAGCACAACTCGGTAATGCGGCCGCTGCGTCGAATGGAGGGGGCGGGTGTTTCGGTGACGGTGGTCGCCGCGGGCCGGGACGGCATCGTCGACGCGAAGGAGGTCGTCGCCGCCATTCGTCAGACGACGCGTCTCGTCGCCGTGGTCCACGCTTCGAACGTTTCGGGCGCGATCCAGCCGGTAGGGGAGATCGTCCGGGCCGCGCACCGGCGCGGCGTCTTCACGCTGGTGGATGCCGCCCAGACGGCGGGGGCGCTTCCGATCGACCTCGAGGGCCTCCCCGTCGACCTCCTTGCCGCCCCCGGTCACAAAGGACTCCTGGGCCCCCAGGGAACCGGTTTCCTCTACGTGCGGAAAGGGGTGTCTCTCGTGCCGCTCATTGAGGGCGGAACGGGAAGCCTCTCCGAGGCCGACCACCAGCCGTATTTCTACCCCGACGCCCTCGAGTCGGGGACCCGGAACAGCGTGGGGCTCGCCGGCCTTGCCGTTTCCCTCGCCTGGCTGCTGCGCAAAAGGGTGGAAAGCGTCCGGGAGAAGGAATTGGCGCTGCTTGCGGACCTGCTCGAGGGGATGGAGAAGATTCCTGGCGTGACCCTCTTCGGCCCCCGGGATCCCGCCCGCTGCGCTTCCGTGCTCTCCTTCCTGGTGGACGGGATGGATCCCGCGGAGACGGGATGGCGGCTCGAGAAGCGGTTCGGAATCCTCGTCCGGGCGGGTCTCCACTGTTCCCCCAACTCGCACCGGACGCTACGGACCTTCCCCGAAGGAACGGTTCGCGCGAGCCCCGGGCCGTTCACGACCCGGAAGGAGATCGCCCTCTTTCTTTCCGCCCTTCGGAAGATCCGCTGATCGACGCCGCCCGCCGAAGGATGGCGGTTGTCGACCTTCCCGCGAGGAACCTGATCGTTCGCACGGATCCGCCGCGCTCCCTGACGAATCCGGAGCCGACGATATCCTTTCCTTTCCAGTCCCCGCCCTTGACCAGCACGTGGGGGATCACGCGCTCGATCAGGGCGGCCGGGGTATCCTCCCGGAAGATCACGACGCAGGAAACACACGAGAGGGAGGCCAACAGGTAGGCCCGGTCGGCTTCCGCCTGGACGGGCCGGCCCTCTCCCTTGAGCCTTCGCACGGAGGCGTCGCCGTTCACACCCACGACCAGGACGTCGCCCAGCGCAGCGGCCTTGCGCAGGTATCTGGCATGACCGGCGTGCAGGATATCGAAGCACCCGTTGGTGAAGACGATCCGTTTCCCCTTCCCGCGAAGGCGGGAAAAGAGCTTGGCCGCCTTGCCGGCGGGGACTATCTTTTTTGCCGGGTCTTCCGGTAGGCGCGTTCGTTTCGGTCCTGAGCGCACGGAATCCTCCTCCTGACCTCGGCGACCTGGGACGGATCGATCGACGCCATCGCCAGCCCCTCTTCCTCGCCGGCGCATGCCAGCCGTTCCCCCCAGGGGGACACGATGAGCGAGCCCCCCGAATAGTGGAAATCCCCCGACCGCCCAACGGCGTTGGACGCGACGACGAAGAGCTGGTTCTCCACCGCCCTCGCGGCATTGAGCAGCTCCCAGTGCGCTTTACGGACAGCGGGCCATTGTGCGCTGAAACAGAAAAGGGTCGCCCCCGCCAAAAAATATTTCCGGGAGAGCTCCGGGAAGCGGAGGTCATAACAGATATGGGGGCCGATGACCCCGACGTCGGTCAGCGCCACCTCCGCCTTGAATCCCTTCCCGAAGTGAAGGTGCTCTCCGGACGGATGGAACAGGTGGGTCTTTCGATACTGTCCCGTGATCGCGCCGGTCGTATCGATGACATAAAGCGTGTTGTATACGTACCTCCCTGCGCGCTCGGGAAGCGATCCGGCGATCACCAGGTGTTTTTCCGACGCGAACTTGCGCAGGTCGTGCAGGATCTCCGGGGTGCTGCGGGCGAGGGCGGGCAGCCGCTCGTAGGCGAAGCCGGTGCTCCACATCTCCGGGAGAACGCAAAGTGCGGCGCCCCTTTCGGCGGCCCGCCGCAGGAGGGCGAACGCCCGTCCGGCGTTGGCCTCCACCGCGCCCATGTCGATGCGGAACTGCAGAACGGCAGCCTTGTAAGGGCGAACCATCCGGTCTCCGTGCGCCTGGAAGAATCAGAGGACGGTGCGGGCCACCGTCAGGACCACTATATGCCCGGCACCCGCCGTTTTCAAGGCGCGGGCGCATGCCCTCGCTGTGGCACCCGAGGTGTACACGTCATCCAGGAGGAGGATTTCCGGAGGCGGCCGCCGACCCGGAGGGACGTGGAAGACGTCGCGCACATTTTCCTCGCGCTCCATGAGACGCAGCCCAACCTGGGGACGCTCTCCGCCGGTCCTCCGGAGAACGAGGGGCGCGAACGGCCAACCGGCAAGGCGCGAGATCGCCCGCCCCACGAGCGCGGGAAGGTTGAATCCCCTCTGGAAATATTTGAACGACAGGATCGGGACCGGAACGACGACCGGCCGGAAACCGCCCGAAAAACGGTCGCCCCACTTTCCGAAGACGGCTTCCAGCAGCCGTTCCGCCAGGGTTTTCGCGGGAACGGCCTTCCGGGCGTACTTCGCGGCCCGGATCCCCTCCCGGACGCACCCCTCGTAGGCGAACAGCGAGCGGGCGAAATCGAAGGGAGGAGGAGTCGCGCAGGAAGGGCAAAAAGGGAGAGTTCCGCCGGCGCAGCCGTCCCCCGTGAAGGCCCCGCAGCGTGGGCACTCCTCCCCGCGATATGCGGGCCAGCTTCGGACGGAAGCGTCGGAAAGATCGCCCTCCGAAACCGGAAAAAGCGAGGTCAGGCAGCGGAACTCGGCCAGGAACCGCGCCGCCTGCCCCCGCAGGAGCCTCGCCGTGAACCCGTCCCCGGGATCAGCGGATGGAAGCCGGTGCCGCGTACTCCCTGTGTCCGTGGTCGATGGCGTAGCCGTTCCAGACTCCGCAATCGGGGCACCGGTCGGCCCACTTGATGGTGGCCTTTCCGCAGTTCGAGCAGCGGAAGGGAATGAGGTATCGCCGCTTGTAACCGAAAGCGTGCTGGTAGTGCTGGCAGGCGGACTCATAACGGCCTCTCCGCCGGAGCGCCTCCGCCAGGAGGATGTTGATGGACTCCCGCTCCGGCTCCAGCGATTCCGCCTTCAACAACTGTTCCACCGCCTCGTCGTTCATCTCCAGGCGCAGGAAAAACTTTCCCGTGAACAGGTTGATGTCGAAGTCCGAGGGGAATTCCTGGAGGAGCTCGGTGTAGACGCCGATCACGGACTGGGGGCTTTCCGTCTCGATGCCAAGGTCTTCGAGCTTGATGAGAAACACCGCGTTGCGAGTCGCTCGATAGCCCCGGAGGAGAAGATCCGTGGCTTCCGCCAGGTTCCCGCGCGACCGAACGTATTCGGACAGCGCGGTATACGCCGCACAGAACTTCGGCTGGTCCTTGATGAGTTCCCGGAGACGCCGTTCCGCGTCGTCGGTCTTCCCTTCCGCCATCCGGACGACCGCCTTCTCGTACCGGAGGGCGTCGAAAAGCGCCTGGTCCTCGGGAGTTGCGGTCTTCCCTTTGTATTTCAAGATCTTCTTCTGCATCGAGTAGGCGGGAACCATCTCCTTGCGAAGGAGGTGGATGTCCCGCAATATTTCCCAGGCGCGTGGATTTTCCCCCTCGGTGTCCTCGATGGCCTTGAGCAGGGAGAAGGCGTTGTCCAGGTCGTTCATCCTGCGGTAGAGATTCGCCAATCGGAAGAATACCGACAGGTCGGAAGGATCGATCTGCTTGACCCGGGTCAGCGCCTTCACGGCCTCCAGGGGATTTCCCCGTTCCGTCTCGACGGAGGAGAGCAGGTCGAGCGCCTCGCGGTCGTCCGGGTTGACGGAGAGGCTCCGCTCGAGCTCTTTCGCCGCCTCCTGGAGCATCCCCCGCTGGAACAGCTCCGAGGCCTTGGCCACCCGCGCGCGAGCCGCCTCCCTGCGCTGCTTCTCCCGGCGTTCCTTCCAGTTCTTCGACGCCATCGTCACGTCCTTGACCAGCGTGCCGAGGATGACCATTGCCGCCCCGAGGGAGAAGGCGAGGATGGCGAGCTCGCTGACGGTGACCTCCATCTGGCGCGTGGCGGAGTAGAAGAATTGGATGTGCTGGCCGTTCAGGAGGGAGATGTAGGAAAATCCCACCAGGATGATGACGAACAGCAGGAACAGCAGTCGGACCGCCATGTGCGGAGTCCTCCGGGGTTAATGCTCCTCGGGGAGGGGGATCTCGGGGGCCGATCCCCACAGCCGGTCGAAGTTGTAGAATTCCCGAACGCTGGAAAGAAACACGTGCACCACGAAATCGCCGTAATCGAGAAGGACCCACCGTCCTTCCCGGATTCCCTCGATCCCCAGCGGCCGCACCCCGTCCTTCCGGAGCGATTTCTCGATGTGATGGGCGACGGCCGAAACCTGCCGGTCGGACGTCCCCGAGCAGAGGAGGAAGAAGTCGGTGAATGTGGCCCGTTCCCGGACGTCCAGCGCGCGGATATCGGCAGCCTTTTTCTCCTGGGCCAGCCGGGCGCACCGCAGCAGCGTATCCTGAATCGTTATGGCCGTCGCTCCTCCGGGCGATCGACGTAAAGACCATTGCCGACAATGTACCGCTCCACCTCCGGCGGAACGAGCCCCCGGATGCACATGCCCGTCCGGACTTTCTCGCGGATGTCGCTCGAAGAGATGTCCAGGGCCGGCAGCGAGGGGCAGAACAGCCTCCGCCCGCCCGGGAGGCGGTAGCTTCTTCCCAACCAACTATAGCAATGCGGGTCCTCTTTTTCAATACGGAACCCCGCCGGAGGAGCGGGTTCCGGGCCTGCGCCGGAGCGGGGAAGGAGGACGAAATCGCACGCCGAGAGAAGTTCTTCGTATCGGTGCCACGTCGACACTTCTGCGAAGGAGTCGGCCCCCATCACGAAGAGAATCTGTGCGTCCGGCAGGGCCCGCCGGAAGTCCAGTACCGTGAGGAGCGAGTAGGAAGGCCCCTCCCGCCGGATCTCGATGTCCGATGCCTCGATCCCGGGGAGACCGGCTGCGCCCGCCGAGACCATCGCGAAACGGTGATGTGCTTCCGACACGGGCTGCATCGGTTTGTGGGGCGGGTGGTGCGCCGGGAACAGGATCACGCGGGAGACCCGGAACGTCTCCTTCACCCCGATCGCCATCCGCAGGTGGCCGTTGTGGAAGGGGTCGAACGTCCCGCCGAAAAGCGCCACCGATATCCGCGGGGATTCCACTTAGGTTCTGACCTGGCCGTCCCCGAAGGCGATGAACTTCGTCGTGGTCAACTCTTCGAGGCCCATTGGGCCGAACGCGTGGATCTTGGTGGTGCTGATCCCGATCTCCGCCCCCAACCCCAGCTGGAACCCGTCGTTGAAGCGGGTGGAGGCATTGACGAGGACCAGCGAGGAGTCCACCTCGCGAACGAACCGCATCGCCCGGGCATGGTCCTTCGTGAGGATCGCCTCGGTGTGAAGCGAGCCGTAGCGGCGGATGTGTTCCATCGCCTCCTCCATCGACGAGACCACTTTCACCGCGAGGATCAGGTCGAGAAACTCGGTCCCCCAGTCCTCCTTCGATGCGGGCCTCGCCTGCGGGACGAGGCGGACGGTCTTCGGGCAGCCGCGCAGCTCGACGCCGCTCTTCACCAGCTCGGCTGCCACCGCGGGGAGAAACTCCGGCGCGGCCTTCTCGTGCACGAGGAGCGTTTCCATGGCGTTGCAGACGCCGGGGCGCTGCACCTTCGCGTTGATGCAGACGGGGATGGCCTGCCGGAGATCGGCGTCCTCGTCGACGTAGATGTGGCAGACCCCCTTGTAGTGCTTGATCACCGGGATGCGGGACTTTTCCGCCACGCTGCGGATGAGCCCCTCTCCCCCGCGGGGGATGATGAGGTCGATGAAATCCTCGGCCGCAAGCAGGCAGTCGATGGCCTTCCGGTCGGTCTGCTCGATGATCGACACGGCGTCCGCCGGCAGGCCGCTTCCCGAGAGCGCGTCCCGCAAGATACGCGAGATGGCGGTATTGGAGCGGATCGCCTCGGACCCGCCGCGGAGGATGACCGCGTTTCCGGATTTCACACACAGCGCCGTCGCATCGGCCGTCACGTTGGGGCGCGATTCGTAAATGATCCCGATGACGCCCAGGGGGATGCGCATCCGCCCCACCCAGAGGCCGTTGGGCCGCCGTCCCATCTTCAGGACCTCGCCGACCGGGTCGGGGAGGGCGATCACCTCCCCGATCCCGTCCGCCATCTGCCGGATCCGGGCGTCGGTCAGGAGGAGCCGGTCGAGCATCGCGGCGGAGAGGCCCTTGGCCTTCCCCGCATCCATGTCCTTCCGGTTTTCCGACTGGAGCCAATCCGACCGCTCTCGCAGCCCCTTCGCCATCCCGGCGAGCGCCGCGTTCTTCTTCGAGGAGTCCGCTTTCCCGAGCCGGGCCGCCGCCTCCTTCGCCGCGCGGCAGACCCGCTCCACGCGATCCTTTATTGTCGTCATCTTCCGCCCTCCGGGGACATTCTCGGGGGGGACATTCCTATTTCAAGTCTCATGTTGAGGAGTGTCCCCGTCCAGCGCGTTGAGGAGTATCCCCGCCCATCGCCGCCAGGATCGTCAGGTTGTCGCGATGGACCACCTCGGCAGGGGGTTCTTCCCCCAGGATCGCCCGGACTTCCGCGCTCTTCCGGCCCATTCCCTTCGTCACCTGCTCGCTGGACCAGGAGGTGATCCCCCGGGCGAAGACGCGCCCCCTGCGGTCGCCGATGGACACCGCGTCGCCCCTCTGAAAAGACCCCGAAACGCCAAGGATCCCCGCCGGCAGGAGGCTCTTTCCCCCCTCCAGGAGAACCTTCTTCGCCCCGTCGTCGACCGCGATCATTCCATGCGGCTGCAGGGCGTGGGCGATCCACAGCTTCCGGCTGCGCGCCTTGGCCTCCCCCCGGGGGAGGATCAGGGTGCCGGCCTCTTTCCCGTCGAGGACGTCCAGGATGGAGCGCCGCGACAAGCCGTCGGCGATGACTACCGGGGTTCCCCAGGAGGTCACGACCCGGGCGGCAAGGAGCTTGGATCCCATCCCTCCGGTCCCCACCGACCCGCCTCTCACCCCGGTGGACCGGAGGATGTCGTCGTCGATCTTCGCAAGGAGCGGGATCCGCTTCGCATCAGGGAAGCGGTGGGGATCCCGCGTGTACAGCCCGTCGCTGTCGGTCAGTAGGAGCAGCAGGTCCGCTCCCATCAGCTGCGTCACCAGCGCCGCCAGGTGATCGTTGTCTCCGAGCCGGATCTCCTCGGTGGCCACCGTGTCGTTCTCGTTGATGATCGGAACGATGCCTCGGGAGAGCAGGGTCTCCAGCGTGTTCTTCGCGTTGAGGTAGCGCTCCCGGTTTTCGAAGTCCTCGTGCGTGAGGAGGAGCTGCCCGACCTTCAATCCCCGTTTCTCGAACGCCCGCTCGTACGCCCGCATCAGCGTTGTCTGTCCCACGGCGGCGGCAGCCTGCTTGAGGGCGATCGTGCGGGGGCGGTCCGCCATGCCCAATTTCTTTCTGCCGGCGGCGATGGCTCCCGAGGTGACCACCACGACGTCGATGCCGCGGGACTCCCGGATCCTTGCGACCTGGGCCGCGAGGGAGCGGATCGTCGGCTCGCGCAGGCCCAGCGACGCGTCGGTCAGCGTGCCGCTGCCCAGCTTCACGATGATCCGGCGGATCTTTCGGGAACGAAGGAAAGCCGCTCGCTGTTCTGCAATGTCAGGTAGCATCGGGTGCTCTCTTCTTCCGGAACGTCAACATGCCGTCGAGGAGGGCCGCGATCCCTTCGCCGGTGGCGGCGGAAATATAATAGACGCTCGCAACCGGGAAATTCAACCGTGCAAGGGCTTTTTCGGCGGATTCCCGCGCGCCGGGGAGGTCCATCTTGTTGAATGCGAGGATCGTCTGCCTGCCCGCCAGTTCCGGCAGGAACTTCTCCATCTCTTCCCGTACGGTGTGGGTTGCCTCAACGATCCTCTCGACGGGGTGGGAGGCGTCGACCACATGTACGAGACCTTCGGTACGCTCGGCGTGCTTCAGGAAGCGATGACCCAGTCCCGCCCCGCGATGGGCCCCTTCGATCAGCCCGGGCAGGTCCGCCACGACGAACTCCTCGTCCCGGTGCGAGACGACTCCCAGAACCGGAGAAAGGGTCGTGAACGGGTAATCGGCGATCTTGGGCCTTGCCCGGGAGATCCTGGACAGGAGGGTCGATTTCCCGGCGTTGGGCAGCCCGACCAGCCCGATGTGCGCGATCAGCTTGAGCGTAAGGTGCAGCCGGCGTTCCACGCCGGGCCTGCCGGGATCCGCGCGGTCCGGCGCCTGGTTGGTGGCCGATGCAAAAGCGGAGTTTCCTCGCCCCCCGCGCGCTCCGGCAGCCGCGACGAAGGCGTCCCCCTCTTTCGTGAGGTCGGCGAGGACTTCCCCGGTTTCCTCGTCGTGGACGATCGTCCCCGGCGGGACGGCGATGACCAGGTCGGGGGCGTTCTTCCCGTACCTGTTTTTCCCCATGCCGTGCTGGCCCCGCTTGGCCTTGAAGATCTTCCGGTATCGGAAATCGAGGAGGGTGGAGAGGTGGGGGCTGACCTGGAGAAGGACGCTTCCCCCGTTGCCACCGTTGCCGCCGTCGGGCCCGCCCCTGGGGACGAACTTCTCCCGGCGAAAGCTCAAGCATCCCCGGCCGCCGTCCCCCGAGCGGACGGTGATGGCGGCTTCATCTATGAAGGGCATGAAGGGGGGTGGGATTACGAAAGGGCGAGGACGGACACCCTCTTCCGGTCCTTGCCGAACCGGTTAAACTGCACCGTGCCGTCGATCAGGGCGAACAGGGTGTGGTCCTTGCCCATCCCCACGTTGGTCCCTGGATGGACGGGCGTCCCCCGCTGTCTCACGATGATCGATCCGGCGGTGACGTACTGCCCGCCGAAGCGCTTCACGCCGAGCCGCTTGCTCTGGCTGTCGCGCCCGTTCCGGGAACTGCCGACCCCTTTTTTATGCGCCATATCCTATGACCTTCCCGCAGGAGGGGAGGTTACCCCACCCGGATCTCCTGGATGGAGAGCCTGGTGAAGGGTTGGCGATGCCCCTGCTTCTTTGCGAACCCTTTTCGCCGCTTGTACTTGTAGATGACGATCTTCTTCGCCTTTCCCTCGCCGAGCGCCCTGCAGACGACCTTCGCGTTCGGGACGGTCGGAGTTCCAATGGTCGTGCCGCCTTCGGAGGAAACGAGCAGCACGTCCGTGAGTTCCACGGTACTTCCGGCCTCGACCGGGAGCTTCTCCACGTTTACGATGTCACCGGGGGAAACCCGCAACTGCTTCCCGCCGGACCGGACCACGGCATACATGATGGTACCCCCGTCCTTCCGCAACCGGAATTATTCAATGTAAAAGACTGCAGATGGTCTGTCAACTCCGAAATTGCCGCTGCTGGTGGTATATTTAGATCCATCCTTGAGCGCAAGGGGGAAGGTCGCCTACTTTCATGAAGAGGGACGTCCTGATCGTCGGAGGGGGACCCGCCGGGCTGCTGCTGGCGCACCATTTCCAGGAGGACGGGATCGATTACCACGTCCTGGAGCGGGGGAAGGTGGCGCAGGCGTGGCGGGCGATGCGGCCGGGCATGGTGCTCCTGTCCCCCTCGGTGCCGGGGACCGACTGGACCTCGCTCACGCTCCAGCACCCCCTATGGACGTTGCCCGGCGTGCGGAAGCCGTTTCCCACCCGCGAGGATTTTCTCTGCTACGTCGAGGCGTTTTCCCGGGAACACGCGCTCCGCATCGGGGAAAACGTTGCTGCGACGAAGGTGGTCGCGGCGCCCGGGGGATTCCGTGTCTCGACCACAGCGGGGGAGAGTTTCTGCCGCTTCCTCGTGCTGGCGTCGGGCGCCTCCACGTCCCCCGCCTTTCCCGACATTCCGGGCATCCCGCTCAATTCCCACGTGGTCCATTCCTGCGATTTCGTCCACTGCATGGCCTACGCGGGGAAGCGCGTCCTGATCATCGGCGGCGGGAACTCCGCGGCGGAGATCGCGATCGAGCTGGCCGGTACGGCCAGGGTGACGCTGTGCACCCGCGGGCCGTTGCGCTTCTTCAGCGAGACGGGGGAACTGGAGCACATCCGGGGATCCTCGGAAAGCGTCCTCAAGGAACTGATCCGGTTCGGGATCATCCATCTCCGGGAGGCCGATCCCGCCCTGTCCGTCGCGTACCGCCGGGTGCGCTTCCGGTCGGGGGACGAGCGGGAGTTCGACTGGATCCTCTGCGCGACGGGCTACCGCCCGAAGTGGATCCCCATAGAGGGGGGAGAAATACAGAAAGACACGGACGGCTACCCGGTGATCTCCGGAGTGGGGGAATCCACCGTCCCGGGCCTGTATCTCTGCGGCTCCCTCGCGCGCTTCAACCGCCGGTGCGCCTTCATCCACGGCTTCCGCAACTACGTCGAGAAAGTCTTCTGGGACATCGCCGACCGACTGTAGGCTCAGGAGGCGCCTTCCGCGATCGGCTCCTGCGTCCGCTTCGCCGCAATCGGCTTTGCCTCCAGGCACTGCAATCGTTTGATTCAGCCCCCAGCCGCGGGGTCCTTCTTCCTTTCGTCATGGAGCGTGAAATCGGGCAGACGGTACTGGACAGCTTCCGCGAGGTGGGGGAGAGAGACCGTTTTCTCTCCCGACAGATCCGCGATCGTACGGGCCACGCGGCAAACCCTGCCCAGTGCCCTGCCGGAAAAACTCAGGCGGTCGGCGGCCCGGGTGAGAAACGCGCGGGCATCGGGCGAGAGGTGGGAGGCCAGCTCGGAAAACGGGGCGCGCACCGTGCCGTTGGCACGGCAGAAGCGGCCCGAGTATCTCCTTTCCTGGACGTTCCGGCATCGCTTCACGCGTTCGCGCACTGCAGCGGACGCCTCTCCCGAGGCGGGCCCGCACCAGTCCGCCCCTGCCATCGGGAGGACGGACACCGACAGGTCGATCCGGTCGAGGAGCGGCCCGGAGAATTTCTGGCCGAACCGGGAGAGAAGCGGCGGCGAGCACCGGCAGATCCGACGGGGATGGCCGGCGTTCCCGCAAGGGCAGGGATTGGTCGCCGCCACCAGCAGGAAGCGGCATGGGAAGCAGAAAACGTTTCCCGCCCGCGCGATCCGGATTTCTCCCGATTCGAGCGGCTGGCGAAGCGCCTCCCTCGCCTCGCGCCGAAACTCCGAAAATTCGTCCAGGAAGAGGACGCCCCCGTGGGCGAAGGAGATCTCCCCGGGATGGGGGGGGTTCCCGCCGCCGATCAACCCGGCGGGAGAAACGGTGTGGTGAGGGGTCCGGAAGGGCCTGCGGGAGATGAGGCGAGGCCAGGGAGGCTCGGCTGCCGCGCTGTACACCTGCGCCGTCTCCAGCGCCTCCCCCTCTTCGAAGCCGGGCAGGATGCCCGGGATCCGTTCGGCGAGCATCGTTTTTCCGCACCCCGGGGGGCCGATGAGCAGCAGCGCATGGCATCCCGCCGCCGCGATCTCCAGGGCCCTCCGGGCAACCGGCTGTCCGACGACCTCCCGCAGGTCCGGGGCGGGGGCCTCATCGAGGCCGGAGAAATTGTCCCCCTGCGGTACCATGCGAGAGGCCGCATTCCCGGATAGGGCGGAAACCGCGTCGCGCAGCGTCGCCGCCGGAAAGACGTCGATGCCCGGGACCAGGAGCGCTTCGGCCGCGTTTGCGGCAGGGATCATGATTCCGTCCAGCCCGAGCCGCCGTGCCAGGAGGCTCTGGGAAAGCACGCCGCGGACCGGTTTGAGGGAGCCGTCCAGCGAAACTTCCCCGGCAACCAGGTGATCCCGGAGGGCGTCTGACGGAAGGGCACCTTCGGCGCAGAGGATGGAAAGGGCGATGGGCAGGTCGAGGAGCGCCCCGTCCTTCCGGATGTCGGCGGGTGCGAGGTTGATGGTCACTTTCCTTCCGGGGAAGGGGAAGCCGGAGTTGCGGATGGCGATGCGGATCCGGTCTCCGCTCTCCCGCACGGGGCCTCCCGGCAGGCCCACGACGGTGTAGGAAGGAAGTCCCTGGGAGATGTCGGTTTCCACCTCGACGGGAATGGCCTCGATCCCCAGCATAGTGGAGGCGTGGACGCGGACGAGCATGCGGGAGACCTCCCTGGCTGTCGGGCAGGATCTGGACCACGGCCGTTTCGGAGAGGAAAGAGAGCAATCCATGTGCCGGCTCCGCGGGCAGGACAGGAAAGGGAAAGGTGCCGCGTGAGGAAATGGGTCGGTTTCCTGTTCGTACTGTGGACGGAAATCAAGGGTCGATTTCCGAACGCACAGGACCCGTTATTCCATGCAGTATACGGGAAGGGAAAGGCAGGGACTATTTCACACCGGGGCGCGTGATTTCCCGACCGAGCCGGTCGGCGAGCCGGGCGGCTTCCCGGAATTCGGCGGCGGGAAGAGGAAATGGGCCGAAGCGGTCCCGGTGATAGAGCGCAAGGAACCGGGATGCATCCCCGGCGAGAGCCGGCTTCTGCCCGGCGGCGCGAAGAAGCATCTCCTCCAGAGTGACCCCCGGCGTGCGCCGGTACCCGCGGGCGGCCAGACGGCGCAGCAGGCGGGTGTATGGCCTTGGGGGGCGTGCCTCTCCCTTGCCCTGCCCGGCGAACGACTCCCTTTGTGACGCAGCGCCGAGAACTCTCCGTAGGAGGATCGCGAGGAGGAGCGGCGTGAGGAGGACGGCGGCCAGCAGGCCCGCCCGGCGGCGAACCTCCCCTCCCGCGGAGAAAGCGCGCCGCATGTCGGCTTTTGCCCGCCCGAGTGCGGCCCATCCTTCCGACACGCTTTCCGCCTGCATCTTCAGGGAATAGTCGACCACGTACTTGTTCCACCGCTGCCGCGCCCAGTCGATGTAGATGCCCACCTTCCCGGTCCGGGCGAAGAAGGGGGAGTGCTCCCCGAGCGGCGGCGTGGCGTCCAGCGTCACCCACCTGCCTCCGATCCAGGCCTCCGTCCATGCATGCGCGTCGGACATCCGGACGATGAGGTATTTCCCGACGTCGCTCCATTCCCCGCCCAGGTATCCAGCCGCTACGCGCGCGGGAACGCCTGAGGCACGCAGAAGGAGGGCCAGGGCGGTGGCGTAATGCTCGCAGAAGCCCGCCCTCTTGGCGAAGAGGAACTCCCGGACCGAGAAAGCCGGATCGATGAGCGTGTACCGGTAGCCGGTCCGGAAATGCCGCAGCGCGAGCTCCGCCCGCTCCGCGTCCGAACTCCCTCCCGCGGTGACCTTGGCGGCCAGCGCGCGGATGTCGTCCCACCCGGACGGCAGCTCCAGATATTCGCGCTCCCGGGGAAACCCGGCAATGCGGCTGCGCGGCGCTTCGTGGAAAAACTGCAGGCGATAGCGCAGGGCGGTGTGACCCGGCTGCGACAGGGAGAAGTTCCCTTCCTCCTCCATCCAGATTTCGCCCAGGCTTCCCTCGAAGAGGAAGGGACTTCCATATACGAACAGGGCAGGGTTGTCCATCGCCTCCAGGGTAATCTCTGCCGTCGAGAGGCGGACGCCCAGCGGGGCCGGGACGACGAGGTAGGTGAACCCGCTCCGCACGACGCGCAGGCGGGATCCCCAGGGGCGTTTCCACGCCGTTCCGTCGAACCGCGAATACACGGCCCCCCGCAGGTAGAGGGAAAGCGGGGAAGCTCCCGGAGGCAGCGCCGGGAATTCCACCCGCGCCACCACGCGCCGGTCCGCCTTTATTCCCGTCACGTCCCTGAGGGAGATCGTGTCGGAGAAACCGGTGAACCCCTCGGCGCGCCCGAGGCGGCGCAAAATCTGCCCGATCCCGATCCGGGGAGTCACGGCGAAGAGGATCGCGGTGATCAGGAACCCTCCCGTCGCCGAGAAGAGAAGAAGCTTCGCCGCGAAGCGGGGGCGCACGGGGCGGGCGGTTTCGCCCTCTTCCTCCCGCTGCCCGATCTGGAGGGCCCACATCCCTTCCGCGCATAGACCGAGATAGAGGAAGGCGAAGGCGGCGAACTGGATTTCCGTGGTGGTTGCGGCGGCAGCGAGAAATTCGAGGAAGGAGATGGTGCACAGCTGCCAGCCGTCGCGCGCGTTCTTGGGGAGCAGGAACTTCACCGACTGGATTCCCAGCACGAGCACGGATACCGAAAAGAGCAGGTCGCCGCTTCCCAGGAGGAGGTCGGCGCCGGACGCGGCGAAGGCGAGGGCGACCAGGGGGACGGTGAGCCGCCGTAACCCCTCGCGGGAGGCCCCTGCCCGGTCCAGGAAAACTCCCGCGATGAAGGCGGCGAAGGAGGCCAGGAGCGCCGCGCGGGACACCTCCGTCAGCAGGGCCAGGAGGAGCAGTCCGCAGACCCACTGCGCTCGCAGGATCCACCAGAGGAAACCTGCCCGGGAGACGGGAGGGCGGTGGCTGCTCACGTCAAGTCCCCCTCCCGGAAAGGGTGCCGTCGCATTCGACCAGCGCCAGGAAGGTCAACGCCCGTGGTCTGCGGCCGCCGCCGGAGGCGTCCACGCCGAGCCGGTCGCCGACCCAAAGCCGGTACGGCTTTCCCTTCCTCTCGCACCGGAGGACAAAATCGCATGCCCGGGAGACGAGCCGCTCGAACTCATGGGGAGGGCAGGGCGCGGGGAGATGCAGGTCCGATACGGGGGCCGCCTCCCGCTCGCGTTCCTTGACCATCCATTTCCCCATCCGCGCGGACGCCTTCCAGTGAATGTCCCGGACGGCATCGGCGGGCAGGTGCTCGCGGGCTCCGCGGATCGCCGTCCCCTGCCTGCCGGCGGGCGCGGCGCCCCCCGACGGGTCGGGGGCGGCCAGGATCGCTTCGGGCTCCCCCGCGCCGGAAGGTGCGGGATACACCAGCAAGGAGGTTTCCGTCGCCGCGTCCATCGACTTTTCGAACAGGGCGAATGGGAACAGGGTGGAGACAGCGCAGGAAACGGGAGGAAGCGCTCCCCTTCGCTCCGGGCGGAAAGAGAGGACGCGGGTTGCCGAGCCGCCGGCCGATATTTCCGGAAAACGCGCCGTCAGGCGGGTTCCCCCGAATGCGAGGCCCACCGTGAGCGACATCGCGGGAAAGCGCTTCCCTGCCGCGGAGCACGTCACGGCCAGGAGGCTCTCGCGGGAGGCGAAGGCTTCCGAGGCGGGCCGGACCTGTACGGAGACTCCCCGGATGCACCACTCCGAGAGGATCCCCGATAAGATGATGAGACTCAAGTTCATGCTGAGGGCGATGTAGAGGAGGTTGTTGCCCGTGTTGATCGCCGCCGCGCCCACACCGAGCGTGAGGAGCAGAAATCCCTTTCCTTCGGTCGTCACCCGGAGCCTGCGCGGGAGACGGAACTTCCCGCGGAACCCGGAGAGGGCCCCTTTCATACCGGCGGCGGGACGGCCTCGAGGATTTCTTCGATCACCGCCGCCGCGGCCTCGGCGGATGCGTCCCCCCCGGGAGATCCTTTCAGAAAGATGCGGTGGCACAACACGGCCGGCGCCACCCTCTTGACATCGCCGGGGACAACGTGGTCCCGGCCCGTGAGGAACGCCAGCGCCTGAGAGGTGCTCTTGAGCCCAATTGCTCCGCGGGGGGACGCCCCCAGCCGCACCGCCGGATGCGTCCGCGTCGCTTCCACGATCCGGTAGATGTAGGACACGACCGGCTCGCGCACCGTGACCTGGTTTACCAGGATGCGGCATTCCCGCATCTGCTCGGAGAGGAGGACGGGCAGGACGCCGTCCCGGCTGGTGAACAGGTTGTTTTCCCGTATCAGCCGCAGTTCCGAATTCCGGTCCGGGTAGGAAAGCCGCAGCCGGAGATTGAACCGGTCGAGCTGGGATTCAGGGAGGGGATAGGTTCCGTGCTGATCGAAGGGGTTCTGGGTAGCGATGACCAGGAAGGGGTCGGGCAGGGCGTACGTCCGGTTCTCCACGGTGACCTGGCGCTCGCTCATTCCTTCGAGCAGGGCGCTCTGCGCCCTCGGGTTGCTCCGGTTGATCTCGTCCGCGAGGACGATGTTGGCGAACAGGGGACCGGGAGAGAACGTGAAGTTCCGCTTGTCCGCGTCGAAGATGTGGACCCCGAGAACGTCCTGCGGGAGAAGGTCGCTCGTGAACTGCACGCGGCGGAACGTCCCCGAGATGCTCGCGGCGATGGCTCGCGCCAGCGTCGTCTTCCCCGTTCCCGGCATGTCCTCCAGAAGGATGTGCCCACCCGCCAGGAAGGAGGAAATCGCAAGCTCCACGGCTTCCCGCTTCCCGAGAAGGACCGACTCGACGTTGTCGCGCAGCCGATGGATCGCCGATCTGGCTTCCGCGAAGTCCATGTCTTTTATTATCGCCGAAAGGAATTTCGTTCTTTGGGGTTTTTTTGGAATGGAAGTTGAAGGCATTCCCGCCCATTCCCCGGAAGGGAGAAGCCATGCGGAAGATTCCCGGCCGCAACGACAGGCCGCTGGAGACGTCGGAGGAGGCGGACCTCTTTCGAGTGGCCTTTCCGGAGGACTGGGAGCGGATGCGAAGCGTGGCCCGTGGGGAGGAAACGGCCGACGCGGCGCGGAAGGCGCGATGGGAGGCGACGGTCGAGATCGTCCGCCGGGCCCTCTCGGCTCCCCCTTCCCTCCCCGAGCCGTTCCGGTCGGCGGCCGACGTGTTCGACCGCTATCGCTACCTTCTGGCGGACCTTCCGGTCGAGGCGTTCATCGTCCTCCTGCTGGACGTCAAGAACCGGCCGATGCAGGATATCCGTGTCTCGACCGGGATCCTGAACGGAAGCCTCATCCACCCCCGGGAAGTGTTTGCCCCCGCCGTCCGGGAACGGGCCGCCTCGATCCTTCTGGTCCACAACCACCCCAGTGGCGACCCCGCTCCGAGCCCCGAGGACCGGGAGGTCACGAAACGCCTTCGTTCGGCGGGAGGAATCGTGGGGATCGCGGTTCTCGATCATGTCATAATAGGCGACGGTTCCTTCTACAGCTTCCGGGAGGAAGCGGATTGGTGATGACGGGCGCAATCAAGTCCCTCGCGATATTTTTTCTCACCCTCCTCAGTTCGCTGGGCGCGTTCCTCTGCGGTGCGGTTGCACGTTCCGAGGGCGCCGCCGGCAGGGTCATGGGGTGGTGGGGAAGGGGGGTCATCCGGCTCGGCGGATGGCGGGTCCAGACGGAAGGCCTGGAACGCCTGCCGGAAGGGGGGGCGATCCTCGTGTCGAACCACCAGAGCCTTGTGGACATCCCCCTCTTTCTCTCGGTGTTCCCGAGGGAGATCAAGTTCCTGGCGAAGAGGGAACTGGGGGAAATTCCCCTCTTCGGGAAGGCGATGGGTTTCGCCGGAAACCTGTTCATCGACCGGGACGACCCGCGCGACGCGGTCCACCTGATGCGGGAGGCGGTCCGGAGAATTGCAAAGGGGCAGGTCGTCGTCGTTTTCCCCGAGGGGACGCGCAGCCCCGACGGCGAGATCGGGGAGTTCAAGACCGGGGCGTTCTACATCGCCCAAAAGGCGGGCGTCCCCATTCTGCCCGTCTATATCGACGGCGGCCGGCACGCCCTCCCCAAAGGCTCCCTCCTCTTCCAACCGGCGGAGATGGTGGTGCGCGTCCTGGAGCCGATCCTCCCCGAAAGCAGCGGCTCCTCCTCCAAGCAGGCGATCGCGGAGGAGGCGAGGCGCCGGATCCTCTCCGCCCGCGCAGCCCGGACACGAGGTCCGGGCGCGAGCGGGCGAGAATCCAACCGGAAGAGATCATTATTGAAGGAGGATTCGAGCTCCGAGCCGGCGCCGACGAGGATCCGGCCTCGGGAGTAGTTCTGGCGGGATCCGGGTAGCGAGGAAGCCATATCGTCGCCGTTTCATGATACGTTTTATGGTTGCGAGGTGAAGATGCCGCTGCGCGTCGTGCCCCTGGGAGGGCTCGGGGAGATCGGGCTGAACTCCATGCTGTTCGACGACGGGGAGTCGGCCCTCCTGATCGACGCGGGGCTGATGTTTCCCGACGACACGATGCTGGGGATCGACTACGTCATCCCCGATTTCGACGTCTTGCGGGAAGTGGCTCCGCGCCTGAAAGGGCTCCTTCTCACCCACGGCCACGAAGACCACATCGGGGCGGTCTCGTTCCTCCTCAAGGAGTTCGACGTCCCGGTCCATGGAACCCCGCTGACGCTCGGTCTTCTCCGGCACCGCCTCGAAGAGTACGACCTGGACGGGGCGGCAAGGCTCGTCACGATCGGCAGGTCCGAGCGTTTCCGCCTGGGGAGCTTCGACATCGAGGCCTTCCCGGTCTGCCACAGCATCCCCGATGGCGTCGGGTACATCCTGCGCTGCGGGGAGGGTGTTTTTGTCCACACCGGGGACTTCAAGATCGATCCGCGCCCGCCCGACGGCGTCCCGACCGCCGTCGCCCGTCTCGCGCGCCTGGCCTCCGAGGAGAGGGTCACGGCGCTGTTCTCCGATTCCACCAACGTGGAGCGGGAAGGGCACAGCCTGCCGGAGGCGTTCGTGGGGGAGGCGCTGTCGGAGATCTTCGGGGACGCGCAGGGGCGGGTCATCGTAGCGATGTTCTCCTCCAACATCCACCGGATCCAGGGGGTGCTCACGGCGGCCGCCCGCCACGGCCGCCGGGTGGCGCTCTGCGGCAGGAGCATGGTCCGCAACGTCGCCACCGCGCTGGACCTCGGGTGCATGAAGCTCCCGCGTCCCGACGTCCTGCTTCCCGTCGAGGAAGCGGAGACGCTGCCCGACCGGAGCGTCGTCGTGCTGACGACGGGGAGCCAGGGGGAGCCCCGCTCCGCGTTGACGCTCATGGCGCTGGGCGAGCACAAGCACGTCCGGGTCCGGGAGGGGGACACCGCCGTCCTTTCCTCCAAGTTCATCCCGGGAAACGAGCGGGCGATCGCCAGCGTGATCAACCACCTGTTCCTGGCCGGCGCGGAGGTGCTCCACGAAAGGATTTCCGAGGTCCACGTCTCGGGCCACGCCAGCCGCGAGGAGCTGAAGATCATGATCGGCACGGTGCGGCCGAAGATCTTCATCCCGATCCACGGCGACCCGCGCTTCCTCTTTCGGCACAGGAACCTGGCGAGAGAAATGGACGTCCCGCACTCCGAGGTGGCCTTGAACGGGGACATCCTGGAATTTTCGGGAGGGGAGCTGGCGAGGGTCGGAAAGCTCGCCGTCGGCCGTTTTTTCGTGGACGGGAAAGGGGTGGGCGACGTGGAGAGCTTCATCCTCAAGGACCGGTACCAGCTTTCGCAGGTGGGGATGGTGATGGTGGTCCTGGTCCTCTCCTCCACAACCGGGGAGATCCTGTACGGGCCGGACATTTTGACCCGGGGCGTCGTCACGGAGAACGGCTCCGAGGCGAGCGTCGAGGAGGCCCGGGGGATCGTGCTCAAGACGTGGGAGGATAGCGGCGTCGAGGCGAGGAAGGACCTCACGGAGATCCAGACCGACATCCGGAAGGCGCTGCGCCGGTACTTCAACAAGCGCCTCGAGCGCAAGCCGGTGATCCTCCCCGTGGTACTGGAGCTTTAGATGGGAGAGAAGATCCGACGGGACGCCCTGGCCATCCTGTTTTTGACCATCGGGATCTTCCTCACGGTGGCGCTGGTGTCGTTCCACCAGGTCGATCCTTCCCTCTCCGCCTGGAGTTCCGGGGCGGGAGGAATCAGGAACTGGGGGGGATGGGTGGGCGCGATCCTCTCCGATCTGCTGCTGCAGCTGTTCGGAATCGGGGCCATCGGTTTCCCCGCCCTGTGCCTGGCTCTCGCCTACTGGACCTTCCGCGGGGAGGGGATCTCCGGAAAGTGGGGCCGGGCCGCGGGGGGGCTGATCGCCGTCTGCTGCCTGCTCGGGGTCTTGAGCTTCTTCACCGGGCACATCCGGATCCTCGACCAGGGCATCTTCCTGCCGGGGATCGTGGGATACCTGCTGGGAGTCAATTTCTTCGGGAGGCTGCTGAACCCCGTGGGGGGGCTCCTCTGCCTCTCCGCGCTCCTGCTCTTTTCCCTTATGCTGTTCACCGGACTGCCGCTCTCCGGCATACCCTCCCTCTGGCGGCGAAAGACGAGCCCCGAGAAGGTCCGCGCCATGGTCAAGGAAAAGCTGTCCCCGAAAGAGGAGTGGGAGCCGTCGAGCCCGCATCCGGAGCCCCCGAGGGAGGCGCCCCCACCGCGCATCGTTGCGCCCTCCCCCGCCCCCGCCGAGCCCGCGCAGGCCGCACGGGCGGCCGGCAAGGAGTTCGTGCTCCCGCCGCTGGAGCTGCTGGAGCCTGCCGTTGCGGGAGGAAACGGCGCGGACGAGGAATCCCTCCACAGGAACGCGGAAACCTTGATCGAAAAACTCTCCCAGTACGGGATCGACGGCACGATCACCGAGATCCGGACCGGGCCCCTCGTCACCACGTACGAATTCCGGCCGGCGCCGGGGATCAAAGCGATCCGCGTCGTGGGGATGGCGGACGATCTGGCGCTGGCGATGCGATGCGAATCGGTCCGCGTTGTCCCCAACATCCCCGGAAAGGGAGTCATGGGTTTCGAGATCCCCAACGAGGGACGGGCCCGCATCAACCTCCGGGAAATCCTCGGAAGCCGGCCTTACGCGGAGTCGGAGGCGACTCTGTCGCTTGCCCTCGGGAAGGACATCTTCGGCGAACCGGTCGTCCGGGACCTCTCGAAGATGCCGCACCTCCTGATCGCCGGCGCCACAGGGTCGGGGAAGAGCGTCGCCCTCCATACCATGATCCTGTCGATCCTGTTCCGCGCGACGCCCGAGGAGGTGAGGTTCATCCTGGTCGACCCCAAGATGCTCGAGCTCACGCCCTACGAAGGGATCCCCCATCTCTACCATAACGTTCTCACCCAGTCGAAGGAGGCGGGGCAGGTGCTCAAGTGGGCGGTGGGGGAGATGACCGGGCGCTACCAGCTCATGCAGGAAAACGGTGTCCGGCACATCGACGCCTACAACCAGCTCGTGGAGAAGCGTTCGCGCTCCGCGTTTCGCCCGAAGACACGGAACGGGGAGGGGGAAGAGCTGGTCCGCCTTCCTTACATCGTCATCGTGATCGACGAGCTGGCCGACCTCGTCATGACAACCGCGTCGCGCAGAGAGTTCGAGGATACCATTACCCGCCTGACCCAGATGGCGCGAGCGGCGGGGATCCATCTCATCTTCGCCACCCAGAGGCCTTCCGTGGACGTGCTTACGGGCGTGATCAAGGCGAACTTCCCGGCGCGAATCTCCTTCAAGGTGGCGTCCCAGTACGACTCCCGGACCATCCTGGAGCAGTCCGGCGCGGAGACGCTCCTGGGTTATGGGGACATGCTCTTCCTCCAGCCGGGCGTCGGAGGGATCCTGCGCCTCCACGGCCCCTACGTGGGAGAGGGAGAGATCCAGCGTGTCGTGGAGCACCTCCGTACCCAGGGGGCGCCGGTCTACGAGCCCTCCATCACGATCCAGGCGCCCGAAGAGGAGCCCGACCCGTCGAGGGACGAGAAGTTCGACGACGCCGTGGAGGAGGTGGCGCGGGCCGGCCGCGCCTCCGTGTCGCTCCTCCAGCGCCGGCTGCAGATCGGCTTCAACCGGGCAGCCCGGATCATCGAGGAGATGGAACGGCAGGGGATCGTCGGGCCCTCCGAGGGGGGGAAGCCGCGGGAAGTGTATGTGACCCGCAAGGACTCATGATCCAAGCCGTCATTTTCGATTTCGGCAACGTGATCTGCGCGTTCGATAACGACGTCTTCCTCCGGAACCTGATTTGCCATACCGACAGGCGTTTCGACGATTTGAAGATGGCGATCTACGCATCCGACCTGCCGGCCCGGTACGAAACCGGCCGGATCTCCTCGGAGGATTTTTTCCGCGAGGCGGCAAGAAGGGGAAACCTGTCGGTTTCCAGGGAGGATTTTTTCAAGGCCTTCACGGGGATCTTCACTCCCATCCCCTCCACGTTCCGGCTCATCCGCCAGCTCAAGGAGAGGTACAAGATCGGGCTGTTGTCGAACACGAACGAGTGGCACTTCGAGCATTACTTCAAACAGGTAGAGATCTTCCCCCTGTTCGACTCCGTGACGGTCTCCTTCGAGGTCAAGGAGATGAAGCCGGGAGAGAGGATCTACCTCGACGCCGTCGGGAAACTTCGGGCCCGGCCCGAGGAATGCGTCTACATCGACGACATCGAGGCGTACGCCGAGGGGGCACGGCGGCTGGGGCTACAGGGGATCCGCTACGTCTCCCACGGAGCCCTTCTGGAGTCCCTGGACGCAGTCGGTGTCCGAGTCCCGAGCCTCTGACACCGGGCCGGCGGCGCACACCTCGGTTGGTGTAAGATAGAGAGAGTCTTTCAGGAAAGGAGCGTCCCTCGTTGAGGCACGCATGGGCACGGGCCGCGCTGGCGGCCCTCTTTGTTTTTCTTGCGGCAGCCTCCGTGGCGACGGGGACGGAGGAAACCGGGGAGGCCCTCCTGCAGAGGGTGGCCGGAAAGTATGCGACCGCCCGGACGTTTTCCGCACGGTTCCGCCAGGAGGTCCCGCTGCAGAACCTGGGGATCGTGCGCAAGTCCTCCGGGCAGGTCTATTTCGAGCGGCCCCTGAAGATGCGGTGGGATTACCGCGGCAAGGACGCCCAGATCTTCCTGGCCGACGGGGAACACCTGTTTTTCCGGCCGGCCGATTCTCCCCAGGTTTTCCGGCGGAAGATCGACGAGAAGGCGCTCGGCGGGAAGGTCCCGCTCCTGCTGCTCTTCGGGAAGGGGGAGATCACGGAACTCTTCCGGGTGGAGGAGGCCGTCCCGAGGAAGGGTGGCGGCGAAACCGCCCTGCGGCTCGTTCCACGCGGCGACGACGCACCGGAAGTGCGCCGTATCGACCTGGTCGTTGGGAACGGAGACCTTCTGGTTCGGGAGATCCACATCTATGACCGGATGGGCGGGGCCAATCACCTTTACCTGGAGGGGACGACCCTCGATCCTTCCCTGCCTTCCCGGCTGTTCCGCTTCCGGAAGCCTGCCGGCGTCGAGATCGTTGACGGATGATTCCGCGAAAGGCTCCCACGGTGCGCATCCTTACGCTGGGGTGCGCGAAGAACACGGTGGACACCGAGGTGATGACCGGTCTTCTCGCCGAGGAGGGTTGCCGGGTCGTCGCCGGCGGGCGAGCGGACGTGGCCATCGTCAACACCTGCGGCTTCATCCGCGACGCGAAGGAGGAATCGATCGGGGAGATCCTGGCTTGGGGACAGGCCAAGGAAAAGGGGAGGATCCGCCGCCTGGTCGTGGCGGGCTGCATGGCGACCCGATACCGGGAGGATCTTCCGAAGCTCCTTCCGGAAGTCGACCTTTTCATCGGGCCGGGAGACCTTCCCGCCCTCCCGGGTCTCATCCGGAAAATGTTCGAGGGGGAGGCTCCCCGCACCCATATCGTGGAGGCGGCGCTCGGCGACGAGGCCTACCGGAGCCGCGTTTCCGTGGAAGGGATCGCATCGGCGTTTCTGAAGATCCTCGAGGGGTGCGACAACCGCTGCTCCTACTGCGCGATCCCCATGATCCGGGGGCCTTTGAAGAGCAGGTCGAAGGAGTCCATCCTGGCGGAAGCCCGTCTGCTCGTCCGCCGGGGAGCCCGCGAGGTCAACCTGATCGGACAGGACATCACTTCGTACGGCGCGGACCGGGGGGAGAAGAGGGCGCTTGCGCCCCTCGTACGGGAAATCTGCGCGATCCGGGGCATCCGATGGGTGCGGCTCCTGTACTTGTACCCGGGAAGGATCGACGATTCCCTGATCGATCTCCTTGCGACGGAAAAGAAGATCTGCCGTTACCTCGACATCCCCGTCCAGCACATCGACGCCGGTGTTCTCGCAAGGATGGGACGGCGCTACACCCCCAATGACGTCGGGAAACTTGTCGCCCGGTTGCGGGAACGCCTCCCCGGGATCTTCCTGCGGACCTCACTGATCGTCGGATTCCCCGGGGAGACGGCGAAAGCGTTCGACCGGCTGCTCCGATTCGTCCACGAGACCCGGTGGGACTACCTCGGGGTGTTCCCGTACTCCCGGGAGGAAGGGACGCCGGCCCATTCCATGCGTTCCCAGGTGTCCGAGCCGGTGAGTCAGGAGCGGGTGCGCCGGGTTCAGGACGTCCAGGCGGACATTCTCGCCGCGAGGAACGCGGCCATGATCGGCGAGAAGGTGGAAGTGCTGGTCGAAAAGACGCTTGCCCGGGAGCGCGCGGTGGGACGCCACCGGGGCCAAGCCCCCGAGGTGGACGGGACCGTTCACCTGGCCGGCTACGCGGGCCCTGCGGGGGGCTTCTGCCGGGCCCGGGTGACCGGCGCGCGGGAATGGGACCTGTTTGCAAAACCGGTTGACAGCGGAACGACTCCGGTTATACTAACGTAATTTTCCGATCCCGGCGGGGGTCTCAAGGCCCATGAAATCGATCAAGGACATGCTGCTCCGCATGCGAGAGGATCTCGTGAAGGATATCGCGCGCAGATCCAAGGCGACCACGGAGGGCACCACGCCCGACATCGGGGACATCCTGGACTCGGTCTCCGAGGAGCGGACGCGGGAGCTGGACATGATCCTGACCGACCGGGAGAAGAAGAAGCTGAGCCAGATCGACGACTCGCTCGACCGGATCGAGGAAGGCTCCTACGGTCTGTGCGAGGAGTGCGGCGTGAAAATCCCCAAGGGTCGGCTGAAGGTGATGCCCTTCGCCAAGTACTGCGTGGAGTGCCAGGAGAAGCTCGAGCGGGAGGAGAAGTACCTGCGCGAAGAGCCGGAGGACGGGATCAAGAAAGTCCCCGCCGGAGAGATCGAGGAGTAGCGGCCCTCTCGCCCCCGCACGGGTTCGCCGTTTTAGTCCGCCGTTTTGTCTTTCCTGTAAGAAACCACCCCCCGGTTATGTTCCTGGAGCGTTCTGGAGAACTTGTGGGACCCGTCGTTCCGCGATACGAAGTAGAGGTAATCCGAGTCGGCGGGGAAAAGCGCGGCCTGGATGGCCGAAATTCCCGGATTGGCAATCGGCCCCGGCGGGAGCCCGCGGTTCAAGTAAGAGTTGTACTGCGACGGCGTCTGCAGGTCTTTTTTCGTCAGTCCCTCCCCGAACCGCTTGAGCCCGTAGATCACTGTGGGGTCCATCTGAAGGGGCATCCCCAGCGAGAGGCGCTTCCGGATGACGGCCGACACGAATGGCTTCTCCTCGTCGACACCGGTCTCCTTTTCGATGATCGACGCGATGGTAACGAGCTGGAGAAGCGAGAATCCCGCCTCACGGGCCCTGCCCTCCCATTCGGGGAGGATCTTGCGGCGGAACTGGCGGGCCATGACCTCCAGGATGTCCTCCGGGGACATGGACTTCTCGAGCAGGTAGGTGTCCGGGAAGAGGAACCCCTCCGCCGTGGCCCCCGGTATGCCCAGCCTGCGCAGAACCTCCCGGGAAGCGGCGGTTTCGAGGAATTTCTCAGGATCGACGAGCTCGATGCCTCCCAGAATCTTCGCGATGTCGTAGAGGTTCGACCCCTCGGGGATCGTCACGGAATAGCGGGTGATCTCGCCGCGAAAGAGCTTTTTCCAGGCCTCCACTGCCGAAGGGGGGTCCGGGAACGAATATTCGCCGAACTTCAGACGCCTCCCCGTCATCGATCCCTGGATCAGCATCCGGAAGACGAGGGGGTGCTGCAGGACCTTTCTTTCTGCCAGAAGTCGCGCGACCTCGGAAGAAGTGCTTCCTTTCGGAATGACCACTTTGACCATTTGCCAATCCTTGGACGGAGGGGTGTCCATGAGCAGGAAAGCGAAGAGGGACGCCATTCCGAGCAGCAGAACGAGGGCGACCTTGAATTTCTGGGAAGACATGTCGGGGATTACTTCCGGTTCCGGGCGTCCAGGACGGATTGCAGGAGAAGGGCGGCGGCGAGGCTGTCGCGGATCTCTTTCCGTTTCTCGCGTCGCACGCCGGACTCGATGAGATGGCGTTCCGCCTGGGCCGTGGTGAAGCGTTCGTCCCACGGGACGACCGGCAAACCGAGGCACTCGTGGATCTTCAGCGCAAACCCCCTGGCTTTGGCCGCCTGGACCCCCTCCATCCCGTCGGGGAGGAGCGGGAGACCGATGACCACGGTTTCCACCCCGTATTCCCTCGCCACGACCGCGATCGCCTCGATGTCCTTTCGGTCCCCCTCCCGCCGGATCGCCGGAAGCTGCTGCGCAGTGATGCCGAGGAGGTCGGAAATCGCCACCCCGATGCGACGGCTGCCGAAGTCGAGCGCGAGCACCCTTCCCCTGATCTGATCCATCGGCGATTCCCCTGAGAAAGTTTACGTTTCCTCCCGTCGGACCGTCAACTCGGGGAACGGCCATCAAGATTGACGAACCGGCCGACCTCCGGTAAAACTATACGCATTGCGGAGGGGGGATGCCAGGTTCGATTACCGACGTGGCGGGCGTCCTGCTTGGGCACGAGCACGACTTCGCCAGGGGTTCCGGGGTGACGGTACTGCGGTTCCCCCAAGGGGCAGCGGGGGCCGCCGACATCCGCGGCGAGGCCGCTGGAACCCGGCAGATGGACTCTCTCCTGCGCCCCCATCCCGTTGGCCGCATGCATGCCCTCGTTCTTGCCGGCGGGAGCGCCTTCGGGCTCGACGCCGCGGCGGGGGTCATGCGCTATCTGGAAGAGGCAGGGATGGGATTTCCCACCCCCGGGGGGATCGTGCCGATCGTTCCCACCGCCGTGATCTACGACCTGGGTTTCGGCGATCCCTCGTTTCGCCCGACGCCCGACATGGGATACTCGGCTGCCTCCAGGGCGTCCGCCGTGCCGCCGGCCCGCGGCTCCGTGGGGGCCGGCGCGGGGGCCACGGTCGGCAAGGCGTTCGGCATCGGCCGCGCGATGAAGGGCGGCTTCGGGACGGCCAGCGAGGCGGGCGGCGGAACGATCGTCGGTGCCTGCGCCGTCGTGAACGCTTTCGGGGACGTGGTGGACCCGGAAACGGGCGACTGGATCGCCGGGGCCCGGGAAGAGGATGGGAAAGGGCCCGCCTGGACGGAGAAACGGTTCCGGGAGGGGTTCCGGCGGGAGCCCTTCGCTCCGGAGAACACGACACTGGCCGTCGTTGCAACGGCCGAACCGCTTTTACGCGAGGAACTCATGGCCGTCGCGCGGATGGCGCACGGCGCGTTGTCGCGGGCCATCCGCCCTGTCCACACGCCGATGGACGGGGACATCGTCGTAGCGCTCTCCACCGGTCTTTCGGGACGAAGGGGAAACGTGATGCAGGCAGCGATGCTGGGAGCGCGCGCGCTCGAAAAGGCGATTCTGGACGCGGTTCGGAGCGCGGTCGGTACCCCGGCCGTTCCGTCGGCTGAGGATCTGTCGGGGAAGGGAGGGGAGAGCCGTGATGAACCGGATTGAGGAAACCCTTCGGGGGTTGCAGTCGGATCCGTCGCCCTCGGTGCGCGAGGCCGCGTCCTCTTCCCTGGACCGGCTGAGGGCGAAGCGATCGGTGGCTTCCTATTTGAACGTGCTTCAGACGGGCACCTTGGAGGAGCGGATGCGGGTCGTTTTCTCCGCGGAGGACATCGGCGGGTCGGAAGGGATCTCCCTCCTGCTGGCGGCCTTGAACGACCGCGAGGCGGAAGTCCGGGGGGCCGCCGCCCGGGTGCTCGCTTTCTCCCCCACCGTAACCGTTCTTAAAGCCCTGGTGGAACGGCTTCCGAAGGAGGAGGGGGTCGTGCTGGGGAACCTCCTGGAGACGCTGGGGAGATCCCGGAGGAAGGAACTCGCCCCCGTCATCGGAAAATTTCTTGGCCACCCCGATCCGGAAGTCGCCGGCAAGGCGGTGGAGGCGTATGCCCTCGTCGCGGAAAAGAAAGAGTGGGAGAAGATCCTCCTCCAGGCGCGCTCGGAGAGCGAGGCGGTTCGCGCGGCGGCGGCCCGCGCCCTGTCGGAGTGGAGCGGGGGGGATGCTTAAGCTGGAGCCATCGCGGAGAACAGGGCCCCCGTGGTTGCGGACGGGTGGAATTGCGGGTTCACCGGCCCGAGGATCATCCGGCGCGGCTTTTTCGACGCTCCGTCCGATTCGCCCAGGTCCACCTGTTCCGGCCGGGGGAGCGGGTTGCCGTTCAGGTCGAACAGGACCACGACCTTCTGCCCCCCCTCGCCGGATGTCCCCTGCCCCGAGACCACCCCGATCTCCATGGTGTTCAATCGAACCATGGTCCCTACCGGATAGGTTCCCATGATTTTCGCGAAAACCTCTACGACCCCTGGGTCCAGCGACTTGCCGGCGACATTCTTCATGATCTCCAGCGACTCCTGCGGGAACCGGGCCTTCTGGTACGATCGCATCGTCGTCAGCGCGTCATAGCTGTCGGCAACGGGAATGACGTTGGAATTGGGGTGCATGCGGTAATCCGGCTCCGGGCGCGGATATCCCGTCCGGTCGAACCGCATGTGGTGTTCCAGGACCAAGTACGCGGAGGCGGGACGGATATGGGACATCTTCCCGAGAAGGGCGAACCCTTCCCCGGGGTGCTTCTTGATCTCCTCGAACTCCATTGGGGTCAGCGTGCTGGGCTTCCGGATGAGGTTGAGGGCGAGCTGCGTTTTCCCGATGTCGTGCAGGAGGCCCGCGACTCCCACGTCGACCTTGTCCTGGGAGGAGAGATTCAGGGTATCGGCAAGGGCGAGCGACAGAACGGCCACGTTCACGGAATGGTTGTAGGTGTACTCGTCGTACTTCTTGATGAGCGTCAGCGCCAGCATGGCATCCCGGTTCCGCGTGAGCATGCTGCTCATGTCCTTGACCACGCGCTCGGACTCGGCCCCGGAAGGGATCCGTCCCAACCGCACGTCCCGCAGGACCGAGACCACCACGGAGACCGCGTTGTCGTAAAGTTCGTGCGCGACCGTCTGGTCGTCCTTCTCGCTGTCCTCGATCGGCTTGACGCGGATGTAGGTGACTCCCGACTGGAAAAGGAGTTCCTGGATCCGGTTCGGGGAGAGCTCCTGCTCCTTCGTCTCATGGAGGAAACGGATGAAGTTCTCGATGTCGCCGGACGTGAGCCTCTTGTCGAAAATGATGGCCGGCACCCCGATCCGGGAGAGCCGTTCCATGAAGAATTCGTGGGAGGAGGTCAGGCTGAAGATGGGGACCCCTTCGAAGACCAGCGTGCCATCCGTAATGAGGAGGACGAGCTCGGAATGGTCTCCGAAGAGCAGGAGGAGGTCCTTGTGCACCTTCTCCACGGGGGTACGGACCAGGGGGTGCGCGGCGGGATAGAGCCCCCGGTTCCTCAGGGAAGTTCCCAGTGCCCGGATCAGGCCGGTAATCAGGATTTCCTGTTCGCGCCGGTTCATGGCCGATCCTCCTCTAATTTTTCCTGAGGAGGCGTTCCGCCTCCGCTCTCAGGTATTTCTCCGGTGCGCGGGCGGCCCGTTCGAGCACCTCCTTGGCCTTTTCCCCGCTCATCTTTGAGATGCTCCGGAGCGCGTGGGTTTTCATGGCCCGGAACTTTTTCGTCTCCCAGACGGCCGTCGTCCGGAGGATTTCTTCCAGGGCCGTGACCGCCTCGTCGGTGTCGATGGCCCGCAGGGATTCGATCGCTTCGTGGGCCAGCCGGTAAATGGGGAACAGGAACCGCTTGTGGACGGTCCGCCGGAACAGGGTGAGGACGGCCTCGGATTCCTTTTTGGAAGACATCGCCGCGGTGGCGGTCAGGGCCACCGTTTCCTCCGGGAAGAAGCAGAGTTCCCCCAATGCCTGGACCGCGGAGGGGTGGGGGAGCTTGGAAAGCGCCTTGATCGCCTCCTTCTTCACGCGGAGGTCCGGGTGGGACAGGGCGTTGGCCACGTGCGGTGCGAGATCGGGGAGCCCCAGGCTTCCGAGAATCTTCACCATGTTGCGGATCATGAACCACCGGGAGTCGTTCAGGTTCTCGAGGATGGCGGGTACTGCGGGCCTGCCGATCCGGACGACGATCTCCACGATCGATCTCCGCGCGAGGAGGTCCTCCTCGTCCGCGAGCGTCCGGAGAAGCGGCTTGACGGCCCGGTCCTCGAACGCCACCAGCACCGTCTCCACCCCCCGGCGGCCCCTTCCGGACTTCCCCCGAAGGAGATGGATGTAATGGGAGACCAGCTCTTCGGTGGCCATCTCCTTGATCCCGAGGCGCGCGAGGTTGGCGATCTCCGCGTTCTGCATGGGCGGGCGCTCGATGTGGCCCGCGAAGATCATGAGCGCCCGGGAAGCGAATTCGATCTTCCGGTCCATTCGCTCGCTGAAAAGGGCCCGGGTGAGAGCGATGAGGTGGTCGCGGTACGTGGCGGCGTCGGTTTCCTTCTCGATCAGGCCCAGAAGGTCCTCGATCGTCAATTCTTCCAGATCCACATTCTCCAGACCCAACGACGGTTCCGCGTCGGTCTGCGCAGACTCTGCGCTCTCTTCGGGCAGGACCTCCTCCTCCGTCTTCATCATCTCCGTGAGGCCCTGGTAATCCACGCGGTTCACCCAGATCCGCGACACTTTCGCCCGGATCATTACCTGCTCGAGGCCGCCCTCGTCCTGGATCTGCTGGAGGTCGCGGTTGAGGATGCCGAGGAATGCGATCATCTCGTTGGACTTCAGGTTGGGCAGGAAGATGATCTTGCCTGCGCGTCGGAGATAGAGCTCCCGGTTCAGGTCCGCGATCGCCTTGCTCGGAACCGGGAGAGGTGTTTCCCCGTATAGGAGGGTGTTCTTGGTCACGTCGATTTCCAGCCCTTCCTCCGGCAGCGGGATCTCTTCGAAGTTGGAGATGATTTTGGAGATGGCCTGGATCAGCGCGGGGTGTCCGGGAGGGTAGAAGCTGACGCTTTTCAGCCCCTTTGCCAGTTCGGTGACCGCCCGGGAGATTCGCTGTATGAGGTCGCTTTCAGGCATTTTCGTCTCGCAATGCCCCGTGGATGGCAAAAATCGTTTTATTTGTCACAGTCGTTTATTATAAATGTAAAATTGATAATCTGGTTATGCCTATCTTTCAACGAAAACGTTTTCGGGGAAATCTGCTCTGGAGGGCGGTCGCCTCAGGGCTCGGGCTGGGTTTCGCTCCCGTGGCCCCCGGAACGTTCGGCTCCCTGCTCGCCCTGCCGCTGTGGTTCTGGGGAGGCGGAACGGGGCCGGTCCATTACTGCGCGCTCGCCGGAGTGCTCCTGCTGTCGGTTCCCTCCGCGCACGTGGAAATCCGGGAAACGGGCAGAAGGGATCCCCCCTCGGTCGTGATCGACGAGGTGGCGGGAATGCTGCTGGCCGCGACGGGGATCCCCTGGGGGTGGAGGCCGGTCCTGCTCCTTTTCCTCCTTTTCCGGTTCTTCGACATCGTGAAATTCGGGCCCGCGGCCTGGGCGGACAAGCGGGAGGGAGCCGTGTACGTCGTCGCGGACGACCTCGTTGCGGGGGTGTACGCCAATCTTGCCTACCGGGGGATCGTGTGGCTGACCGGGTGATCCGGAATCTGGCGGAGCGCTTAGGAGCGGCGTTCTCAGGAGCGAAAATCACGCTGGCCGTCGCCGAGTCGTGCACCGGGGGAAGCTTGTGCGCCGCGATCACGGAGATCCCGGGGAGTTCCGTCTACTTCCTGGGGGGCGTTGTCGCATATCACAACGAAGTCAAGACCAGGGAACTCGGCGTCCCGGAGGAGTTGATCCGGTCCGTCGGCGCGGTGAGCGAGCCGGCGGCGATCGCCCTGGCGGACGGGGTCAGGCGCCGGTTCGGCGCGGACGCCGGGGTCGGCGTCACCGGGATCGCGGGACCGGGCGGGGGATCGCCGGAGAAGCCGGTGGGCACCGTATGTCTGGGGATTTCGGCGGATGGCGTCCGGCATTCGGGCAGGAGGAAATTTTCCGGCGACCGCGAATCCGTCCGTGGCCAGGCCGTGGCCTGGGCCCTGACCGAGCTTCTCCTGCGGGTGCGCGCCGTGGGGGGAGAAACGAAATGAGGGCGTTCATCGGGATCGGCCTGCCGCCTTCGTTCCGTCGGGCGATCCGGGAAGCGATTTCCCCGTTCCACGCGCGGCGTCTCGCCGTTTCCTGGACCCCCGAGCAAAACCTCCATGTAACGTTGAAGTTTCTCGGGGAGACATCGCCCGGAAGGGTGGACGAGATCGCCTCGCTGCTCCTTGCGGCAGGGAGCGGGATCCCTGCCTTCGAGTTCCTCGCCGAGGGGGCGGGAGGATTTCCATCCCTGCGTGCTCCGCGCGTGCTGTGGGTCGGCATCCGGGAACCGCTTGAATTGGTCGGGAAGTTGCAAGAGAATATGGAAAAGGTGCTTTCCGGCGCGGGCTTCCCATGCGAGGAAAGGCCGTTCCACCCGCACATCACGGTCGGCCGCGTACGAGACAGGCTCCCCCCGGGGTGGGGGGAGAGATACGCCAGTGCCCTGTCCGGGAAACCGTTCGGGGCGGTCGGGGTAAACTCGTACCAACTGTACGAAAGCCGGCTGTCTCCGGGAGGAGCTGTGTATACCGTCCTGCGCGACATTCCACTCCCGCGGGGGCCCGAGAGGACGGAGAGAGAGGAGAAAGGGAAATGATCCAGGACCCGAACCGCCGGAAGGCGCTCGAAATGGCGCTTTCGGCGATCGAAAAGAATTACGGCAAGGGTGCGATCATGCGTCTCGGGGCCGACACGCCCGTAAAAGACATCCCCGTGATCTCCACGGGGGCGCTCTCCCTGGACGTGGCACTGGGAATCGGCGGAATCCCCCGGGGTCGCGTGACGGAGATCTTCGGCCCGGAGGCGTCCGGGAAAACCACGCTGGCCCTGCATATCGTCGCGGAGGCGCAGCGACAGGGGGGGATTGCGGGGTTCATCGACGCGGAACATGCCCTGGACCTTTCGTACGCGAGAAAGCTGGGTCTTTCCACCGAGGATCTGCTGATCTCCCAGCCGGACACCGGGGAGCAGGCCCTTGAGATCGCTGAAATGCTCGTGCGCAGCGGCGCGCTCGACGTCCTCGTCGTCGACTCGGTCGCGGCGCTGGTCCCCAAGGCGGAGATCGAGGGGGAGATGGGGGACGCGCACATGGGACTCCAGGCGCGCCTGATGTCCCAGGCCCTCCGCAAGCTCACCGCGACGATCAGCAAGTCGCAGACGGCGGTCATTTTCATCAACCAGATCCGGATGAGGATCGGTGTGATGTTCGGCAACCCGGAGACGACGACCGGCGGCAACGCCCTCAAGTTCTACGCCTCCGTCCGGATGGACATCCGCCGCCTGACGCAGATCAAGAAGGACGACGAGATCATCGGGAGCCGCACGCGCGTCAAGGTGGTCAAGAACAAGCTCGCGCCCCCCTTCCGGGAGGCGGAGTTCGACATCCTTTACGGAGAGGGGATCTCGCGGGAAGGGGATCTCCTGGACATCGGCACGGAGCTCGGGATGATCGAGAAGAGCGGCGCGTGGTATTCCCTGGAAGGGGAGCGGATCGGCCAGGGGCGGGAGAACGCCAGGGGCTTCCTCAAGGAGCACCCGGAGATCGGCTCCGGCCTCCGGAAAAAGATCCTGGCGAACTACGGCATCGGGGAAGCCGGCCGCGCGGCGCAGGAAGGAGCCACCTAAATGGAACTCAACGACATCCTCAAGGCGGCCGTCCGTCATGGCGCTTCCGACGTCCACTTGAAGGCCGGGCTTCTGCCCGTCTTCCGGATCAACGGCAAGCTTGTCCCCCTCAAGGTGCCGGAGCCGCTCAAACCGGAAGAGCTCTCCGCCATGGGCGCGGTCATCCTCACGGAGGAACAGCGGAAAAAATTCGAGCTGGTCCACGAACTCGACTGTGCCTACAGCATCTCGGGGCTGGGGCGGTTCCGCGTCAATATCTTCATTCAGCGCGGCACGATCGGGATCGTTCTCCGCATCGTCCCCGTCGGAGTCCTGTCCTTCGAGGAGCTCCACCTGCCGAAGGTGCTGGAAAAGGTTGCGCTGGAGAACCGCGGACTGGTCCTGTGCACCGGGACCACCGGCTGCGGGAAGTCGACGACCCTGGCCTCCATCATCGAATACATCAACATACACCGCAGCTGCCACATCGTTACGATCGAGGACCCGATCGAGTTCCTCCTCCATGACCGGAAGAGCATCATCAACCAGCGGGAGCTGGGCGTGGACACCGTTTCCCTCGCCGGGGCGCTCCGGAGCGCCCTGCGGCAGGACCCCGACGTGATCCTCGTGGGCGAGATGCGCGACCTGGAAACGATCGAGACGGCGATCATGGCCGCCGAGACGGGGCACCTTGTCCTCTCGACGCTGCACACGCTCGACGCCGCCGAGACGATCAACCGCGTCGTGGGAGCGTTCCCGCCCTACCAGCAGAAGCAGGTTCGGATCCAGATGGCTTCCCTGCTGAGGTCCGTCATTTCCCAGCGGCTGGTGCCGAAGGCCGACGGAAAGGGCCGCGTGCCGGCGATCGAGATCATGATCAACACCGCCCGGGTCAGGGAGTACATCGAGGACAAGGACAAGACCAAAAAGATCCGGGAGGCGATCGCCCAGGGGTACGTGAGCTACGGGATGCAGACCTTCGACCAGTCCCTCATGTTGCTCTACAAGGAAGGGCTGATCTCCCTGGACGAGGCGCTGCGGCAGGCCTCGAACCCCGACGATCTGGCGCTGCGCATCCGCGGGATCTCCTCGGGCACGGACCTGACCTGGGACGATTTTGACAAGAGCGGCGAGCTGCCGACGAAGGAGTAAAAGCGGAGAGCCGCCGCCCCCGGGCGGGGCTATGGCAGCGGCGCTCCGGATGCTCTCCCGGCGGGGCTTGAGCGAGGGGGAAATCCGGGAAAGGCTTGCGAAGAAGGGGATTCCCCCGACGGAGGCTTCGGCGGTGATCCGCCGGCTTCAGGAGCTTGGGCTGGTGGACGACCCGGAGCTTTGCGCGCAGCTGGTGCGCTCTTACCGCGAGACGCGCTCCTACGGATCCGCAAAGATCATCTGGGTCCTGCGGGCGCGCCATTTTCCGCCGGACCTTGTCGAGAAAATCCTGCGGGAATCCTCCTCCGGGGAAGAGGAGTTGGCCGCCGCTTCCGCCGCCCTCCGGAAGAGGTTCCGCGCCGGGCTCCCCTACGGCCGGCAGGGGGCTGCCAAGGCCTACCGGTTTCTCGCGGGGCGCGGGTTTTCCCCGGAGATGTGCCGGAGGGCCATCGGGGGGTTTTCGTTCGACATCCAGGAAGGCGAGGGATAAACCATTGTCGAAGACCGGGGCTTCTCTTCGCGCCGCATTTCTTTCCTATTTCGAGAAGAACGGCCACAAGGTCCTTCCCGGGTCCTCCCTGGTGCCGGGAAACGACCCGACCCTGCTGTTCACGAACGCCGGCATGGTGCAGTTCAAGGAGAATTTCCTGGGACTGGGGCCCGCCTCCCTTACACGCTCGGCCACCGCGCAGCGCTGCCTGCGCGTCAGCGGCAAGCACAACGACCTCGAGAACGTCGGCTATACGGCCCGACACCACACGCTCTTCGAAATGCTGGGGAACTTCTCCTTCGGGGACTACTTCAAGAAGGAGGCGATCTTCTTCGGGTGGGATTTCCTCACGCGGGAGGTCGGGCTCGACGGCCGGCGGATGACGGTGTCCGTCTTTCGGGAGGACGACGAAGCGTACGACCTCTGGCACAAAACGATGGGGCTGCCCGCCTCGCAGATCGTGCGGTTCGACGAGAAGGACAACTTCTGGGCGATGGGGCCTACGGGACCGTGCGGGCCGTGCTCCGAGATCATCTACGACCAGGGGGATGGGGTGGGGTGCGGGCGGCCCGGGTGCTCCGTGGGTTGCGACTGCGACCGGTTCCTCGAGATCTGGAACCTCGTCTTCATGCAGTACAACCAGGATGAGAGCGGCAAGAAGACGCTGTTGCCGAAGCCCAGCATCGACACAGGGATGGGGCTGGAACGGCTGGCCGCGGTCGCCCAGGGGGTCGCCAGCAACTACGACACCGACCTCTTCCAGCCGATTCTCCGTGAAATCGCCCGTCTTTGCGGCGTCGCTCCCGGAACGTCGAAAGCCGCCGACGCGGCGATGCGGGTGATCGCCGACCATGCGCGGGCCACGGCGTTTCTCATCGCCGACAGCGTGCTCCCCTCCAACGAGGGGCGGGGGTACGTCCTGCGCCGGATCATGCGGCGCGCCCTGCGGCACGGGAAGAAACTCGGATTCGACGGGCCGTTCCTCCACCGGGTGGCGGGCACCGTGGTGCAGGAGTTCTCGCCCGCATACCCGGAACTGGGCAAGAACGCCGCGTTCATCGACACCGTGGCCGTGAACGAGGAGAAGCGGTTCCTCGAGACCCTCGACGCGGGCCTGCGGATGGTCGAGGACGAATTCTCCCGGATCGGGAGGGAGGGGAGGGTCGTATTCGCCGGCGAGGTGGCATTCAGGCTCTACGACACCTACGGATTCCCTGCGGATCTCACGGCGGACCTGTGCCGCGAGCGGGGCGTTGCGCTCGACCAGGAAGGGTTCGAAAGAGAGATGGAGAAGCAGCGGGCGCAGTCCCGGGTTTCCTGGAAGGGGGGAGAGGTCGCCGCGTCCGACGCAGCGGCCGCGTTCCTTTCCGGCGCAGGGATCGCGGTGGAGTTCGTCGGCTACGAGCGTCTTGCCGCCGCGGGCAGGATCGTGGCCCTCTTCCGGACGGGGGAGCAGGTACCTTGCGCAGGGGCGGGCGAGGAGATCGATTTCGCCACGGACGTAACTCCCTTCTACGGGGAATCCGGGGGGCAGGCGGGGGACATCGGGACCGGCGCGGGGAAGGGATTCCGGCTGCAGATCCTGTCGACGCGAAAACCCGCCGCGGACGCGATCGTCCACCACGCGAAGGTCGCCGAGGGGACGGTGCGCGGGGGAGAGGCGGTGGACCTTTCGGTCGACGAGCAGGTGCGGCGCCGGACACAGGGCAACCACACCGCGACGCACCTCCTCCAGGCGGCGCTCCGGAACGTTTTGGGGACCCACGTAAAGCAGGCGGGCTCGTACGTGGGCCCGGACAAGCTCCGGTTCGATTTCACCCACTTCGAAGGGATCCCGGGGGAGGCGCTGCACGAGGTGGAAAACCAGGTCAACGAGGCCATCTTCTCGGCGTTACCGGTGAAGTGGGAATCCCTGCCGCACGACGCGGCGATTGCGGCAGGCGCGATGGCGTTCTTTGGCGAGAAATACGGCGACGCCGTCCGGATGGTGAGCGTCCCCGGCATCAGCCGGGAACTGTGCGGGGGGACGCACGTCCGCAACACGAGCGAGATCGGCCTTTTCCGGATCGTTTCGGAGGGGGCGCTCGCGTCGGGGGTACGCCGCATCGAGGCCCTGACGGGGATCGCGGCGCTGCGCCACCTGCGGGACGAGGCCGGCCTGCTGCACGAAATCTCGCGCGACCTCAAGGTCTCTCCGGCGGACGCCGCCGATCGCGTCCGCAAGCTGTTCGTCCAGATCAAGGGCCTCGAGAAGGAGCTCCAGGAGGCCAGGCGCCGGGCATCGCGGGACCTCGTCGGGGAGGTCTTGGGCAAGGCGGTGAAATCGGGGGGCGTGACGTTCGCGTCCGCCGAGGTCGAGCCGATGGACGCCGCCGCCCTGCGGGATCTGGCCGACAAGGTCAAGGGGAAGATGAAAAGCGGGATCCTGCTCCTGGGTAGCGTCCAGGGCGACCGGTGCCACCTCGTGGCGGGCGTGACGGAGGACCTGCTGTCCTCCTATTCGGCGAACGACATCGTCAGGAAGGCCGCCACGTCGGTAGGCGGCGGCGGCGGCGGGCGGCGCGACATGGCCCAGGCGGGCGGTTCAAAGACCGACGGCCTTGCGGAAGCGCTCCGATCGCTGTCCGGGTGGGTGAAATAGGCCGGCCGGGGGGGTTACTCGCCTTTGGTATCCCGGTCGAGCGTGTTGAGGTAGAGCTGGACCAGCTTGTTCGTGGGGTCCCGGAAGAGGGCCTCCTCCCATGCGCGGCGTGCTTTTTCCTTTTTCCCCGACAGGTACAGGAGAATCCCCTGCTGGATCCTCGCAGGGACGTTGTCCGGGTGGGCGGCGAGGACCTTCTCCACTTCCTCCAGCCCCTCGACCAGCTTGCCTGCTTCCCGTAGCGCCACGACCATCCGGATGCGCAGGTCGGGATACTCGGGAGCCACCGCGAGGGCCTTCCTGTATTCCTGGATCGCTTCCTCGTTCTGGCCCAGGGCGAGGTACAGCTCACCGAGTTCGGAGTGCAGGTTGGCGATCTTCCCGCGGAAGAGGTTGCCGCGCGTAGGTTCCCCCATGCAGACAACGGATTCGCTCGCACGCCGGTAGACGGCCTTCGCCTCCTCGTACTTCCCCATGTCGTTGAGGGTGATGGAGAGCGAGAGGAGGGCCTCGGTGTAGGTTGGGTTGAGCCCGATCGCCTTCTCGAAATACTCGACGCCCTGGTGGAGCTTTCCCCATTGGTGATAGATGAGACCGAGGATGTAGTAGAGGTCGGCGTAGCTTGCCCCCCCTTCGATCGCCTCGCGCAGGACCCTTTCCGCGCGGAAGAAGTCCCTCTCCTCGAAGGCCCGTTTCCCGATGGTGATGAGCGTGGACAAGTCCCGGCTCACGGCTTCTTCCCTCCCGGTGCGGGGAACTTTTCGGCGAGGCTCTTCCTGGTTTCAGCCGCCTCCGCCTTCTTTCCCTGCTTTTCCAGCGCCTCCGCGAGGGAGGACAAGAGGGAAGGCACGGCAGCGGTTTCCGGGTATTCCGACAGGGCCCGCAGGGCGCGCGCCTCCGCGCTTGCGTAATGCTTGCGGCCGAGGTAGTGGGAGACCACCTGCTTTTCGTGCTCCGCCAGCCGGTTCCGAAGCTCGGCGATCTTGACGGCGGCGATCGGAGAGTAGGGTCCTTTCGGGCTCTTTTCCAGCACCTGCGTGAACGCCTTGACCGCCTCGAGGGTCTTGGTCTGGTCCCGGCCCGGGTCGGCCACCTGCCTTGCAAGGAGTTCCCCCTTCCGGTAGAAGGCATAAGGAACATTGTCGTCGGCAGGGTAAAGACGGAGGAAATCGTCGAAAGCGACCTCCGCCTCGACGTCGTCCCTGTTGTTCATCCGGGCGTCGGCCAGGCCGAGCTGGGCCTTCGCGGCGAGGGGGGAGTTGGGAAACCGCTCGAGGAGCACCTGGAAGGCTTCGGTCGCGTCTCCGTACTTTTTCGCGGCGAACTTCTGCTGCCCTCGAGTGAAGAGGTCGGGGGCGGTGAGTCCCGTTTGCTTCGCCAGCTTTTCGGTACAGGCGGGGAGAAGGAAAAGCAGGAGCAGGACCCCGATGGCGGGGAAGTTGCGCGGCCGAAGCATGGGGAAAAACGGTAGTATAGCCAGCGGGAATTGTCAATGTTACCCTAAGATTTTTTAGGGGGACATTCCACCGGAACACTCCTGATCTTTGCGCTCGTTATGGCGAGGAGTGTTCCCCGCGATGGGGGGTCAGATGAAAGGGAAAGTGGCGGTCGTCACCGGAGGGTCGCGCGGCATCGGTTTTGCGGTAGCCACGCGGTTCTTGAGGGAGGGGGCGCACGTGGCGGTTGCGGATCAGCGCGACGAAGCGATGGAGCATCTCCGGGTGGTGGGGCAGAAGAGGGGCGCGCGACTTCTCTTCGTCAAGACGGACATCCGGCGGTTTTCCGAGGTGGAGGCCGTTGGGAAGAAGGTGATCGCCGGCCTGGGAAGGATCGACATCTGGGTGAACAACGCCGGCTGGGATCGGATCACCCCGTTCCTGTCGACGGTTCCGGAGGATTGGGCGAAGGTGGTGGAGATCAACCTGATGGGGGTGGTGCACGGGACGCGCGTGGCTCTTGAAGCCATGGTCGCGGGGAAGGAGGGAGGGGCGATCGTCAACGTGGCCTCCGACGCGGGCAGGGTCGGAAGCTCGGGCGAGGCGGTCTACTCCGGCGCCAAGGGCGGGGTGATCGCCTTCACGAAAGCCGTCGCCCGCGAAGTCGCCCAGCACGGGATCCGCGTCAACTGCGTCTGCCCGGGGCCGACGGAGACCCCGCTCCTCACGGAGAATTTCGGGACGGAGGAGGGAAGCAGGATCATCGAGGCGATCAAGCGCGGCATCCCCTTCCGGCGCCTGGGCAGGCCGGAGGAGATCGCCGCCGCCATCCACTTCCTGGCGTCGGAAGACGCCTCCTACATCACCGGGCAGGTCCTGAGCGTCAACGGCGGTCTGAACATGGTCGGTTGATGATAAATTTTTCGCTGGGCGGTCTCGGAAAAATGATATAAGTTACTGTTTCAACGCGGCACCGGAAAGACAATAAAAAAAACAGGGAGGTAGAACCAACAATGAAAGGCGAAAAGAAATGGCTTGTTTTCTGCTTCGCGCTGTTCCTCGCGTCGTTCCTCGGAAACGCGGCAACGGCGGCGGAAGTTATCAAGGTCGGGATCGTGCTGCCGCTGACAGGCGAGCAGGCGAAGTTCGGCGAGATCGAGAAGCGATCGTTCGAAATAGCGGCGGAAGAGATCAACGCGAAAGGCGGCGTCAAGGGGAAAAAGCTGGAACTTCTCTTCGAGGACGATACCGGGAAGCCCGACGTCGGCCGGTCCGCCACGGAGAAGCTGATCTCCCAGGAGAAGGTCCCCGTCATCACGGGCGGGTACTCCAGTTCCGTCACCGCCGCCGCGACCGCCGTCGCCCAGCAGTTCAAGGTACCCTTCCTGGTCACGACCGGCTCGGCGGACAAGATCACGGAAAGCAATTACGACTACGTCTTCCGGATCAACCCGCCCGCCAGCGAGTACCCGGCGGCGGTCGTCACCTTCCTCCAGGAGGTGGTCAAACCGAAGACGGCCGTCATCCTCTTCGAGAATTCCCTCTTCGGGCAG